>ENA-OPYY01000001-OPYY01000001.1-human-gut-metagenome-genome-assembly--contig:-NODE-1-length-188060-cov-3.427610_pt1 | contig 188060 bp, 163 predicted proteins | sample MGYA00242472_ERZ504481 | MGnify/ENA primary metagenome ERZ504481 (study PRJEB26092, sample SAMD00036265) | human gut metagenome | host: Homo sapiens | study: EMG produced TPA metagenomics assembly of...
GGAAGCGAAGATAAGGGAAGTGACGTAATAAAGTTCCCCATCCGAAGCCGGTCCCTGCGCATTACGTATGCCGTCCGTCCGGCAACTCCAAGCAAAGTAACCTTTCAGAGGACCGTCCTGATGCTGCATGTACTTTTTCCCCCAACGCCACAAGCGGTCGAAGATGTCTTTCCTATCAAACTGCACGGCAATCATCATCCCGTAGGACATGCCTTCGGTACGCACATCATGATTTTTGATGTCACTGATGTAGGCCATGGAATCACCGACCTCAAAATATACCTTATCAGGTCCATAAAATACGCCGTCGAACACTTCTTTCAGTTTGGCATCAATGTCATCCTGCTTATAGCCCGCTTCTGCAAACAGATTACGGTATTCACGGGTTTTGAAAGCACCTTCCTCCCACGGCAGGGCATCAAAGCCCATCCAGTCCACTTCCACCTGCGAGCCTTTCAGAAGCGATACGTGCAAATCGTTCACGCCCGTAGGAGCCGATACAACCGGCACACGGCTCTCTACCCACTCCTTACTGCGAGGAATGGAAACAGTCGCCACCGGCTTGCCATTCTTCCCGGTGCGTACTTGCAATACGCCACCGGACAAAGAGCGGGTACGCACCACCAGTTCCTGCACTTTTTCATTCCCAAAGTCCACCTTATTATATTGCAGCCAGGCATTCTTCTTACCGAGATTGTCTTCCAGCCCTTGAACGGCTCCGCCTCATCCAGAAAAGCGATGGAAATTCCCGCAGGCTGATGCTGCTATAGCGGTCTATCCGGATGCGTGTGCGTGCATCCGTAATTCCTACTCCCCGCAGAGTGGGAATCACCTTGCGGATGGTACCGTCGGCATTAAAAAAGAGCGAATCCACGCGGACGGAACGATTCTTGTCAAAATGCGGCGAATAATCGTTATGATGGTAAAAGAGATACCATTGCCCCCGATATTCCACGATGGAATGATGATTCGTCCAGCAATCCACCGGCGATTCATCCATGATGATTCCCTTGAATTCAAAAGGCCCCATCGGGCTGTCTCCCATGCCATAGGCCAGCGTTTCCGTCTTGTCCCTCACCCATGGAAAGGTAAAATAGTATTTCCCTTCCCGTTCAAAGACAAAAGGCCCTTCCTTGAATCCGTCGGGCAATCCCGGCACCGGCACCGGTTCCGAAGCAAGTTCCACCATATTATCTTTCAGCTTTGCCATCATCATGCCGCGGCCTGCCCAGTAGATATAACTTTGTCCGTCCTTGTCCGTCAGCACACAAGGGTCAATGCCGTCCACTCCTTCTATGGGACGCATCTGCGGCATAAAGGGGCCGCTTGGCTTGTCCGATATGGCCACTCCTACAGCAAATCCCTTTTCCACGCCCCGAGGGGTAGCAGGAAAATAGAAATAATACTTGCCATCCTTGCAGACACAGTCCGGTGCCCACATGGAATAGGCGTCCGGTCTGGCCCAAGGAATGCGTTCCTGGCTGACAATGACCCCGTGGTCTTCCCAATGCGCCAAGTCATCGGAAGAGAACACATGGTAATCGGCCATACAGAACCATTCTTTCAGCTGTTCTATAGGGCTGGGAATGTCATGAGAAGGGTACAAATATATCTTTCCATCAAAGACCCTCGCTGTGGGATCGGCCGAAAACTGATCGCGGATTATGGGATTCTGTGCTTGCGCCCTGCCTGCCATGAGGCAAAGAAAGGTTGCAACGGATAACAAGAGTTTGTTTTTCATAAGCAAATTCTCAGTTAGTAATCTATTATCTCATCAGATTTTCATGGTAGAATATCTCTGCTACAAATGTAGCAAATACACTTCTTATAATTATTATGCATATGTATCACGTTTTATCGTCGTCATTACATTTTCAGGCTTGGCCTCCTTTTTGTCCCATCCCGGCCGTCATCAAGGCACGCCCAGTGTTACAAATACTTTTATCCATGTTACATCGGCCCGTATGCCCCCAATAATCGGCCTGAGATTTTCCCACATTATCGTTTATTCTATCTACTTTTGTCATCAAAACCCTATATACCATGAACAGACCGGCACCTCACAGCAGAAGAATCCCATACATCGTTGCAGGGACTGCCCTATTTGCATTACTTGCTTTTCTATTGAGCCAGACGGGCTACTACAGCTTCTGTTATCTGGAACAATGGGACACCTTCATCTATAATTCCGCCTACCTTAGCGGTTCTTTGGCTCTGCCCGGCGGATTCGTACAACTCCTTTCAAGCTTCCTGACCCAATTCTTCTGCCGACCCCTGACCGGAATATTGATAACAGCACTGCTACTGACGTGGATTGCACTGCTGACAGCCGACATCCTACACCGCTGGACAAAAAGCAAACTCACATTACCACTCGCCCTTTTCCCCGTTGCAGCATTATTCTTCCTGCACTACAACGTAAACTACCAATATGCCGGAACCATAGCCTTCCTGTGGATGCTGCTTTTCCTCCGCCTGCGGTTCTTCTTCCACAAGTTCACCGGACGGTTCGCCTATTCTCTTGCAAGCACCTTCCTGCTCTTCGCAACGGCAGGATCGGTCGCCTTTCTGTACAGCAGCCTCATACTGATCATAGAATTGTTCTGTCACAAGAAGAGGGCACTCTTCCCTTCCGCTAATGGTGTACCTGACCGCTGAAACTTGCTTACGGATGGGACTTTCCGGCGAATTGGAACACGTCCTGCTGCCCGACGGCTACTTCACGCTAAGACTCCAAGCAGGCTCCATCATCTATCTGCCTTGGGGGCTGACACTGGCCGTTTTCATCACAAGCGGTCTATGCAAATCATTCAGATTCAAAAGTAGATGGATGCAAGGAACCCTTATCGCTGCCCAACTCGCATGTGCAGTCGCTTTCACTTTTGTCGGCATCCCCCAATACATCGACAGGAACAATGAAGTCTTTAAAGAACTGAACCACTACGCACGCCACTGCCAATGGGACAAGATAACAGACAAATGCGAAAACATGCCCATGAACAACCTGCTTTTCCAGAATTATCACAACGTCGCACTGGCAGAACAAGGCCTGTTGGCCGACCAACTGTTCATGCAACCCTGCATAGACATACAGACCATTTACGTGCCCGGAAACAAAACGCCCTACCTGTCCGCACTGCTCAGCGACATCTATTTCTCAATGGGGCACATCGCCTTTTCACAACGATATGCCTTCGAGGCCAACGAGCATGGGCAATTTCTCTCCACGCATGCTGCAACGGCTGGTCCAGACCAGCCTTATCTACGGGCATTATGGCACTGCAAAGAAGTATCTTGATATACTTGAAAGTACACTCTTCTATAAAGACTGGGCCACAGCCCACAGACGTTTTCTATGGAACGACCCGGCTGTAGAGACCGATTCCATCTTAGGCAGCAAGCGAAAATGCCTCTTCCCCGACAACCGTTTCTCGGGCATCAAAGGGCTGGACGACGATTTAAAGCAAATCGTCCTCAAGAACCCCATGCACAAGACCACCATCCAGTACTTAGGCTCACTATATCTGCTGTCCAAGGATATTCCACGGTTCAAGGCCACCCTCGAAACATTCTATGGCACACCGGCGCTGCCGTCCGTGCTGCCCGTCTGCTTTCAGGAGGGAGTGGTTGTCTTTGCCGCCGGAGACCGGGAAACATTGGAACGATACAACATACAGGCAGCTACCGTGGAGCGCTTCGAGGAATTCAGCCGACAACCCTCCAAAGACTCCCACAACTTATGGTATTTCCTGAAATATAGAAAATGAAAACAGAAATGAAAACGAGAATCCTGACATATCTGCCAACCCTAATCAGCTGCCTGCTGCTGGCAGCCTGCTCACAAAACGTACATATCGACCGCCATACCGGTTACCGGCCTCCCATATCGCCCGATTATACCGAAGTCACGCTTCCCCCGAACATGGCTCCCCCATGCTTCTCCCTGCCGGACAGCTGCCATGCCTCCCGTCTCCGGGCCATATACCGGGCAGGCGATGAAGAAACTACCGTCACAACCCGCAACGGGCAGATAGCCATCAGTCCCTCCAAATGGAAAAGGCTCGTAGACGCCGCATCTACCATCACCGTCCGCCTGCAGGCCCAAAGAGGAGACAAATGGGAAGAATACGCCCCTTTCCACCTCTACATCGCCAAAGAGAAGATAGACCCCTACATCGCCTACCGGCTGATAGAACCGGGCTACGAGACCTGGAACGAGATGGGCATCTACCAACGTTGTCTGGAAAACTATGAGGAAACAGCCATCCTCACCAACAAGATGACCGGCTACGGCTGCATGAATTGCCATTCCTTCTGCGGGCAGAACCCGGAGAAAATGCTGTTCCACCTCCGTTCCGACTACGGAGGGACCTACATCATAGAGGAAGGACAGATAAAGAAACTGAATACCAAAACACCGCAGACCATTTCGGCATTGGTCTACCCGTCGTGGCATCCCTCCGGCAATTTTGTGGCATTCTCGGTGAACGATACCAAGCAGATGTTCCATACCACCGACCCGAACCGCGTGGAAGTCATGGATTATGCCTCCGATGTCGTGATTTACGACGTGAAGCGGAAGCAGATTGTCAGCTCCCCACTTCTGTCCTCGGCCACTGCCTTTGAGACATTCCCCACTTTCTCGCCCGATGGAAGAACGCTCTATTTCTGTTCCGCGGACAGCGTGAGCATACCCGGAAAATACGACCAGGTGAAGTACAGCCTGTGTTCCATCGGCTTTGATGCAGACACCCGTTCGTTCGGCAGCAAAGCAGACACGCTTTACAATGCACGCCGGGCAGGAAAAAGCGTCTCTTTCCCCCGCGTATCGCCCGACGGCAAATTCCTCATGTTCACCCTCTCCGCATACGGCAACTTTTCCATCTGGCACAAGGATGCGGACCTATACCTCGCCCACCTGCACACCAACCAAATCCGCCCCTTGTCGGCACTGAACAGCAACGACGTGGAGAGTTACCATTCATGGAGCAGCAACAGCCGCTGGGTGGTGTTCAGCAGCCGACGGACAGACGGACTGTATACCCGCCCCTTCATTGCCTATATAGACGAGAAAGGGAAAGCACACAAGCCCTTCTTGCTGCCGCAAAAGGAGAAAGACCATTACACCTTCCTGATGAAATCCTATAATATCCCCGAGTTCATCTCCGGAAAGGTCAACACCTCCGCATACGACATCAGCCGGACAGCCCGGAAAGAGAAGGGAACGGATGTCGTCTACTCTCTTCAATAGAGGCATCTCCATTTTCTCTGTCTCCGGCGTCTTATGTTCAGCTTTATATTACTGATGCCATGTAACATACAAGACAGTTTCTGCAACATTCATATCTATAGATGTTACATCAAGCAAACAAAAAACAACGCAAATATCACAACCATTGACATTTAATTCGTAATTTTGTTTTCGATGTAAGACAGAAGTTACATGAAGCGTTAACTCATCAAACCAAGGTTGCATCTCCAATACATTATAGATTTGTTTAACCCTAATAAATAAGTTACGATGAAAAAAGGACTAATTGTATTATTAACAATTGCGACGGGGCTGGTTGCTTGTACCGAACCCATCGAAAATATTCAAAGCACTACTCCGACGAAATCAGTGTACAATTTGAATCGTCGTAGTTATGCCGAGGCTGTAGAGATTGCTCAAAATTCCATCAAAATGCTACAAGAGGAAAGTGCAACAACACGTGGAAACAAACCTGTTCGCACACTGAACCTCACAAGTGGAATAAAAGCTATCTGCCAGCCCCAAACTCGTTCTATAGGAAATGATTCCGACAACGACACATTATTGTACGTATTCAATTTCAATGACGAACAAGGATTTGCTGTTGTATCTGCCAATCGTCAAACAGAAGGATTGATAGCCGCAGTTGAAATGGGAAGTTACGATCCCGCCATACCAACGGGAAATCCTGGATTTGATACGTATATGCAAATGGCTAAGGTATACGTAGCAAATACAGAAGTAATAGAAAAAGAGGCGAAAGTTACCACTACAAAGTCTTCGCAAGGAATTCAGATGTGTAAACCTGTTTATGACACCGTCTTTTTAAAAAAAATAAATCCAAGAATCTCTGTGCGATGGGGACAGAAACAACGTATGGGGCAATACTGCCCCAATGGAGTATGCGGATGCAGCAACACAGCCGCCGCCCAAATTATGAGTTATTTCCAATATCCGAGTTCGATTAATTTGACTTTTGAAGAGAGGGATGTAAATTCTACGGCCTTAAACTGGACTGCCATGTGCACTCACCAATATTCGAATGCAAGCTATAATAGAGATGAAGCTGACACTCAAATAGGAAGGCTTGCCCGTCAGTTAGGAAAAATATCAAATAGTTCTTACCATTCATATCCTGATGCCACAAAAAACAGTACAGAAACAGCCGTGAATAAGAGTAGAAATACTTTTCAAACTCTCGGATACAATGTAAGCAATATTATTAATTATGACTATCGGATAAATGCTAATGCATACGATTCTGATGCAGGTTATACTTTAGCAAGTAAATTGGCCAAGAATGAACTGATATTCATGGTAGGTTATAATAATGAAAATGAAGGGCACGCTTGGGTTATTGATGGTTGCTATTATGTGAAAGCGTTGCACCGCATAATGTGCACGTACGATGGAGAAAATTGGGTGGTTTATCAAGAACTCGGCACGAATAGAACTTGTCATAACCATATTAATTGGGGATGGAATGGAGCGCAGAATGGGTATTTTGAAAGTTATATATTCAATGCGTATAGTACACTTAGTAAAGACGAATCATCAATTTATTTACCAAGTGGTGAAAATGTAGATTTCTACGACAATATCGTATATTTCACAGTTAGTCATTGATTTCATTCCCGATAATTTCTCTTTAAAGAAAGATTTACTAATACCATTTTCTAGGGTGTCCAGTTTGATGTTCCGGTTTTTGCTTCAAAAAGCAATCGTGCATTTTCCAAAGCACTGACAACCATATAGTATATGGAGCATATTAACAAAGAAAGTTACGATGCTTTTTTAAGAGTTAGAACCGTATCAAAAAAACGGCACCGTTCTAGTTCATAATCAATAGGCTGAATTGTTAAATCAATCTCAAAATTGAGAACATAGAGCTGGACACCCTAATTATTTTCACAACAATCAATAACTGAATCGTATGAAAAGAAACAATTTGCCGTCTGTTTGCGTATTCCTTCTGATGATGATGGGAACGGTCATATTCAATTCTGCTTGTAACAATAAGGATGATAATCTTGTTGTTGGCGATCGCGTTCCTCCCCCCAGAACGATAACTATAGTCGGTAACTATCTGATGGAGGCAAACTCCATTGTGGGAGTGGTACATAAAGATAGAAGCCTCGGACTGACCTACATAGAAGACGAAGAGAAGAGCCGTTTCTATATACGTACAACCTCCAAGGATGCAGAAGAAGCCCTACTCAAGATAGCAATCGAGGGTTTAAAGGTCAAATTCAGTGGTAAAGTATATGAAATGAACAAGGAATTCGCCAAGGATAACAAATTGCCCAATGATGTAAAGCTATACTCCCTCGTTTCTCCTGACTATTCTATCACAATACTTGACGAACAGTAAAATCTCCATTGAACATAATGCAACGAAGGGGACTATACACTATATTTAGAAACTGTTCTGATTTATATTTCGATAGGATAAATGATAATTTAGGGGATTTACGATTTGACGATTTACGATTTACGATTGAAGTATGTATTGTCAAACAACCGCTCATCAACAGGCAGGTTTATGATTGCATGAGTAACTTTAATCGTAAATCGTAAATCGTCAAATCGTAAATATATAAATTCCCATTTATCATTTCAAAACAGTTTCTTAATGACTCAAGAGTTTCGCAAGTCCTTTATATTAGACTTCTTATAGATTTGTATTATATATGCGCGTGTATGCGTGCGCTAAGGGTACAAATCTCCGTAAAGTCTAATATAAAGGACTTGCAAAACTTCAGTAAATAATACAGGCTAAAATTTACCGACTCCGATCGTCACAGCTTTCACCTTTTTCAGAACCGCTCTATTCATCGGGGTTCCCGGTGAAACTTCTTTTCATTTCGAGGGTTGACGGTGAAGGACATTCCGCTGTCTCCGGCATGTCGTCAGACACTTGTGTTCAGCTTGTCAGGCACTGGTGTCTGTCGCGATAGACCACCAGTGCCTGACAAGCTGAACACAAGTGTCTGACAGATTGGATGCCAGTGTCTGTCAACTTGAAGTATCGCGTTGTCAACTTCAATAGGGTCAAGTGAAGATTCAACACCCACCAAATACCACATTGCCGGTGCTATGTAACGTACGAAACAGTTTTTGTAACATTTTCATCTATAGATGTTACGTCGAGTAAACAAGAGGTAGCGTGAATTTCACACTTATTAATATCTAATTGATAATTTTGCTTTCGATATGAAACGAGAATAATATAAAGTATTAACCTGTTAAATCAAAGCAATTATGAAGACATAGAAAAAAAGTTCATTCCTTCCGTATAAATTGTAAAAACAGCATTTATACCTTAATTAACCACTATAGTAAAATTTATTTTTTCTATTACCTATTTTTATATGAAAAACATTAATCTTAAAAGAAGTATCGGGTTATTATCATTCCTACTGATGATTCCTGTTTGGGTATGTGCCCAGAACATTACAGTGAAAGGTACCGTAAAAGATACCAGCGGCGAAAGCATGCCGGGTGTAAACGTCCTGCAAGTAGGTACGACGAACGGCATCATCACAGACATCAACGGTCAATATCAGATGAGCGTTCCCTCCAATGCCAAATTGACCTTCTCCTTTATCGGCTATGTCACTCAGACTGTCCAAGTAGCCGGCAAGACCACATTGGACATCATATTGAAAGAAGACGCACAAGCTTTGGACGAAGTAATAGTTGTGGGCTACGGTACGATGAAGAAGAGCGACATTGCCGGTTCGGTAGCTTCTGTAAACGCAGAAGACATGTTGCGCCGCACTCCTACCAACATTGCACAAGGCTTGCAAGGTGCAGCCCCGGGTGTCATAGTAACCATGCAGGACGGTGCTCCCGATGCCAATGCCGCCGTCCGTATCCGTGGTGTTGCCACCATCAACGGCAAGGCAGACCCGCTCTATGTAGTAGACGGCATACAGGTGGGTACCAATGCCAACTTCATCAATCCTTCCGACATCGAATCCATCGAAGTGCTGAAGGATGCCTCCGCAACTGCCATCTATGGTTCGGCAGGTGCCAACGGTGTAGTCATGATTACTACTAAACACGGGACAAAAGGACATTCTTCCATCAACATCACTGCCGACTTCGGTCTCCAGACACTGCCCAACAAGCTGGACGTTTGTAATGTAGACCAATATGCCGCCAACCTGCGCCAAGCACGTGCCAACGACGGCACAAGCCTTTGGAACGAAGTGTGGAGCGAGCAATATGACGGCAAACGCAAGCAGATTGACTGGCAAGACGTGATGACCCGTGCATCCTGGAAGCAGAACTACAGCATCTCTACTTCCGGCGGTACGGAGAAGACACAGTACAATGCTTCTATCGGTTTCCTGCGCAACGACGGTATGGTAGTCAACACGCAATACCAACGCATCACGGCTCGCGCCAACGTGAAGACCAAAGTCAACAATTACCTGGAATTCGGCGCTGACGTAAGCTATATCCATACCGATGCCCACGGCTCGAACAACTCTATCGGTAACTTCGGTAACCTTTCCTCTTTGCGTGACTTCGCTTTCATGTGCCCGACAATGGACTTCGTGACTCGTGGCGATGCCACGTATGACGGTGTACCCGTCGGTTCGTACATTTCTCCGAACGTGGTCAACCCCGACGGCACGTATGGTGAAGTGCTCGGCGGTAAAGATACCAACGATGGTTTCTGGGGAACAACAATAGGTAATATGTATGCCAAGCAGATGGAGCTGAACAAGCGCAACCGTACCAACCGTGCCTTGGCAAGTGCCTACCTGACAGTCACTCCGCTGAAGGGTCTGAGCTGGAAGACGCTGGTTTCATACGACTACACCGGCAACTCCGACAACAACTTCAGCGGCGGCATCAAACGTGTAAACTACTACAACGGAACAGCCATCGACGTGACCAAAGGAACAAACGCCTACGTCAATCCGAGCAACGACAACGATTATAGCTTTGGCCTGGGCAACAATGACGGACAGACACTCTCCATCCAGAATACGCTGACTTATAGCTGGAAGAACGACGTGCACGACCTGACCGTAATGTTGGGTAACGAGGTTTCACGCTATTACGGCCAGTGGACTTCCGCCTCTTCAAGAGGATTCTGGAGTCCGGACAACCGTAACGTAGGCCTGACCACCAAGCCCGAGACACTGAGCGGAAGCGGCGCCCTGAATCTGGAAAGCCGTGGCATCTCCTACTTCGGCCGCGCAAGCTACAGCTTGCTGAACCGCTACATCCTGACCGCCACGCTCCGTCGCGACGGTTCTTCCAACTTCGGTGCCGGCAACCGTTGGGGTACCTTCCCTTCCGCAGCTTTGGCATGGCGCGTATCAGAAGAAGCTTTCATGCAGAATCAGGACGTGGTTTCCAACCTGAAGCTCCGTCTTGGCTGGGGACAAACCGGTAATTCCGGTGGCGCCACCGACCTTTCTGTGGCAGGTCTGTCACTTGAAAATGTAAAATACTCCTTCTACGGCAACGGACAAGGCATGGGCATGTGGAACGGCATGACATTCGCCACCGGTTACTTCGCCGGATTGGTAGACACCAACCTGAAATGGGAAACCAACGAGCAGATGAACATCGGTATCGATGCCAGCTTCCTGCAGGGCGACTTGAACCTGACAATGGACTACTTCATCCGCAAGTCCAAGGATTTGCTGCTCTACCGCCAGATACGTCCTTCTACCGGTTTCTCACAAGTCTACACCAACTACGGCGAAATCGAGAACAAAGGTTTTGAATTCAGCCTCGCCTACAACAAGCGCCTGAACAAAGACTGGAGCATCAATGCCACTCTGACCGGTTCTACCTTGAAGAACAAAATCAAGAAGATGGGAGAACCTGCTTACAACACCAACTCCGACTCCTCCGGTAAAGGTACCGAGGACGGTTCCAATACCGGTGCCGTAGGTGCCGCTGCCGGTTATCACTGGGGCAACCACTCCATCTGCAAGGAAGGCTATGCGGTAGGTTCATTCTACGGCTTCCGTGTAGAAGGCGTTTTCCAATCCGACGCAGAAGTCGAAGCAATGAACAAAGCAGCCACCCTTGCAGCAGGAAAAGATTGGGAAAAAGAGAAAGTCTACTACCAGACGGACGGAACCAAAGCGGGCGACTTCAAGTACAAGGACTTGAACGGTGACGGAATCATCAACGAGGACGATATGGATATTCTCGGCGACGGTTTCCCGACCCTGAACTACGGTCTGAACCTCGGCGCCAGCTACAAGAACTGGGACTTCTCCGTATATCTCTACGGCGTATTGGGACAAGACATCTTCTCTTATTCCGCCATGCGTCTGTCCAACATGTTCTCTTCCGATGACGGCTGTGCGCCCAACATCCTGAAGGAAGCTGCCGCCCAGGCATGGTCTCCCGAGAATCCCAACGGTACACTTTCCCGCTTGTCTTTCCTCGACCCCAACTACAACATGCGTGCCTCTGACATGTGGGTGAAGAACGGCGACTTCTTGCGTATCTCCAACATCCAGATAGGCTACACCCTGCCGAAGAACTTGGTAAAGAAGGCTTCTATCCAGAACGCCCGCGTTTACCTCTCCATCCAGAACTTGGCAACCCTTTCCGGTTACAACAAGTATGGTGACCCCGAGTGCGGTCAAGGCAGTGTGCTCTATACAGGTTTGGATACCGGCCGTTACCCGATGCCGCGTACCTATACACTTGGCGTGAATGTGCAATTTTAATAAACATCAAACATTACATTGATTATGAAAAACAAATTATTATACAGTTTGATTGCAGGAGCTGTGGTGATGACCGGTCTCAGTTCTTGCGACAACGAGGAGTTCCTCAACGTGACACATTACTCCATCTTGGAAATGAGTACCATGTACGAAAGCGACGCCAATGCCAAAGCAGCTCTGAACGGATGCTACGACCTGATGCTGCCGAGCAACACCGCCGGGCACAACGGAGACCCCTTCAAGCCCTATCTGTTCACCGGTTCACACCCGACAATGGACTCTCAGGCTACGGGATGGGACAAAGCGTTCATGACCCAGTCATGGAATGCACAAACCACCGAGTTGTCCGCCGGATGGAACCAGGCATACGCCGCCATCACACGAAGCAACGACTTCCTGTCGGGACTGGGAACTGCCGACAAGGTGTCTGACGACGTAAAAAGATCGTTGGAAGGCGAAGCACGTGCCCTCCGCGCTTACCAGTACTTCTGGTTAGCCACCACATTCGGCCGTGTACCGATGCTTTCTACCGGAGAGAACTATACAAATACACCGACGAAAGCCCGTGCAGAAACCTACGCGGAAATGTGGGACTTCATCATTGAAGACTTGAAGGCTGCCGCCGAACTGCTCGACTGGGAACCCATGGACGGACAGTACGGACGTTGTACGAAAGGTATGGCGCTGGCTTATCTGGGCGATGCCTACATGTGGAAAGCTTATCGTTGCCCCGAAACAGCCAATGAATGTTACGGACTGGCAAAGACAGCCCTCAAAGAAATTCTGGACAGTGGCACGTATGAGCTGAATCCTTCATTCACCACGCTATGGGATGCCGATGAAGTATGGGGCAAAGAGGCCATCTGGCAGGCCGTGCTCAACGAAGGCGACCAGTGGGGCGGCTGGGACGGAGCCAAGTGGTCCGAGGCCCATGGTTGGGTAGGCTTCTACTTCGGTGCTCCCGCCAACGGTGCATGGGGAACCTATGCCGTGTCCTGGGAACTCTATGACGCATACGAAAACGGCGACAAACGCCGTGACGGTTCTTTGGTGACAGCCACCATACCTGAATCCAAATTGAAGGAAATCGGCAAAGAACATTGGAAACAATCGTTCAAGCCTGAAGCCTGGCTGGCAAGCCCGGACAATGCCAAATATATAGGAAAAGGATATGCAAAAACAAAGATAGAGAAAGATGAGAACGGTAAAGACGTAGAAACCCTGGACTGCGACATCAAGTATGACCCCGACTGCCCGATAGGATTCAATCCTTTCGCACAAGAAGTGGTATGGGTCAACACCTTCCACCGCGAACCGGCAGAACCGGCACCGACCGTTTACTCTACCAAGCACTGGCGCAACGGACGCGGAACACACTGGTCCGGAGACCAATGGCTTCCCGACCACATTTATATGAAGCGCCTCCCCAACGTGATGCTGGACTATGCGGAATGTTGTTTCAGAACCGGAGAGGAAGCTGAAGGATGGAAACAAATCAACATCCTGCGCAACCGCGCATTCGGCAACATGGAAGTCGGTAAGAGCAGTGAACTCACCGCCAAATTCAACAGTTACTTCAGAAATCTGGCAAGTGTGTACGGAGACAATGGCTATGGCAAGTATGTGGCTACCGAAGGATACCCCATTCCTTTCAACGAGACACCCGTGACAGTAGTAGACGCACAGAACTACTACGCACAGCTGAAAACCGAGAAAGGATTTACTTCCGACTTGTGGAAAGTGGCAGTCAACGAGGAACGCCGTAAAGAGTTCAACGCAGAATGGTGCCTGCGTGGAGACATGCAGAAGTCAGGCTATCTGGAAGACCACATCGAGCATAACTACCCGAAAGGCTTCGGCTACTTGAAGGGTTTCGAAGCCATATTCGAGTTCCGGACTTACCGCGACTTCGACTTCAACATCAACAAGATGGATATGCCCATCCCGGCAGACGAGCTGATCAAGAATCCGGCCTGCGACCAGAACGAAGCTTACCTGGGAGGACATTAATCTCCAGGAAACACCCCGGACAAATACAAATTCATACTTGTATATATAGGGATTAGTTTTTTACAGAGCCATATCGAGAAGGGAACTTCTTGGTATGGCTCTTTTTGTCGTTGTGTCTATGCTGTCAGTATGGCTTCGGAAGAAGTGACTACTGTATCAGCATACAAATGAAAGAACCGTCTACTGATTACGTTTATAAAGAAAAAAAGTGTCTAGTGAAATCAGGAAAAGACAGGAAAAGACAAACTTCAACGTGAATCCTTTCAGTTTCAACGTAGAAAACCGCTTGTCTCGACACATAGAACAGTTCGTTTCACCACATAGAACAGTTTGTTTCGACGCGTGAAACACTTTGTTCCATTGGGGTAAACACTTTGTTTCATTAGGGTGAACACTTTGTTTTATACAGTATGAACACTTTGTTCTATAGCATGTGAACAAATTGTTCATCACTGTGAACTAATGGATTATCCCTATTTAGAACATGAATGCACTGTGCACCGTGGATGGCCTTATACCCGATTTAGGGGCTTGCAGATACTTTATCTGCAAGGTATCTGCAAGGGGTATCTGCAAGCCCACAACACATTGGTTTACAGCGAAGCAAGTACCAAATCCTTGCAGATGGCAGATAAAAAGAGAAAAAAAACTTTGTGTAGCGGTGCGGGCTGAATTCAGCAGGCAGCAAAAAGCCCGTCCTCTTAATTAATGGGGACGGGCTTGAAAAGTAGCTCCGAGGGGAATCGAACCCCTATCTAAAATTTAGGAAATTCTTGTTCTATCCGTTGAACTACAGAGCCTCAACTGATAATCAGCGGAATATGTAGAATATCAGTAGAACTTCTACGCTATTCCTGCACGATGCAGGCTGATTGCGGATGCAAAGATAATGTATTCTGCCGATTTTCCGAAAAAAGTTTTGTTAATCCGATTAACTTTCCGAAATTTGCCGTCCATGTAAACGGAATAGTAATCCTCAAATAATCTATAGTAATTCGTAAGTTATGGCAAACGACATGATGGTCAAAGAACTGGAGCAAGTGGTAGTCCGCTTCTCCGGAGACTCCGGCGATGGTATGCAACTCGCCGGCAACATCTTTTCAACAGTTTCGGCTACCGTGGGCAATGACATCAGTACATTCCCCGACTATCCGGCAGACATCCGCGCCCCGCAAGGCTCACTTACCGGCGTTTCCGGTTTCCAGGTACATATCGGTGCTGAGAAAGTCTATACCCCGGGTGACAAATGCGACGTATTGGTAGCAATGAACGCCGCCGCACTGAAAACCCAATATAAGTTTGCTAAATCCACTGCTTGTATCATTATCGATACAGACGCTTTCCAGAAATCAGACCTGGAAAAGGCGGCTTTCAAGACCGATAATCCGATAGAGGAAATGGGCATCAAGCAGGATGTCATCGCCGCTCCCATCTCGAAGATGGTGAAAGACTGCCTTGCCGATACCGGAATGGACAACAAGGCCATGCTGAAATGCCGCAATATGTTTGCAGTAGGCCTGGTATGCTGGCTGTTCAACCGTGATTTGAAGATAGCCGAAGACTTTATCCGCGAAAAATTCGCCAAAAAGCCCGAAATAGCCGAAGCAAATATCAAGGTCATTCATGCAGGATATGACTACGGACACAATACCCATGCTTCCGTAGCCCACACATATAAGATTGAAAGCAAGACTACCGTTCCCGGCAGATACATGGATATCACGGGCAACAAGGCAACCGCCTACGGCTTTATTGCCGCTGCCGAGAAAGCAGGCTTGAAGCTGTTCCTCGGTTCCTATCCCATCACTCCTGCAACCGACGTGCTGCACGAACTCTCAAAGCACAAATCACTGGGCGTGATGACCGTGCAGTGCGAAGACGAAATCTCCGGTTGCGCCACTTCCATCGGTGCTGCTTTTGCCGGCGCACTGGCCGTGACCTCCACTTCCGGTCCCGGCGTCTGCCTGAAATCGGAAGCCATGAACCTGGCAGTCATTACCGAACTTCCGTTGGTAGTGCTCGACGTGCAACGCGGCGGCCCTTCCACCGGTCTGCCCACCAAGTCGGAGCAGACAGACTTGTTGCAGGCATTGTTCGGCCGCAACGGTGAAAGTCCGATGCCCGTCATCGCCGCCACTTCACCCACGGGCTGCTTCGACGCAGCCTACATGGCAAGCAAGATAGCACTGGAACACATGACTCCGGTCGTATTGCTGACCGACGGCTTCGTTGCCAACGGCTCCGGTGCATGGAAACTACCCAAGTTGGCAGATTATCCTGCTATCAATCCTCCGTATGTCACTCCCGAAATGAAGGACAACTATACGCCGTACAAGCGCAATCCCGAAACGGGTGTCCGCTACTGGGCCATTCCCGGACAAGAGGGCTATATGCACATCCTCGGCGGTCTGGAGAAGGACAGCAATACCGGTGCCATCTCCACCGACCCGGAAAACCACAACCTGATGTGCCGTCTGCGTGCCGAGAAGGTTGCCAAAATCCCCGTACCCGATGTAGAAGTGCAAGGTTGCGCAGACGATGCCGACCTGCTGATTGTCGGTTTCGGCGGTACATACGGCCACTTGTATTCGGCCATGGAAGAGATGAACAAGGCAGGCAAGAAGGTGGCCCTCGCCCACTTCACTTATCTGAACCCGCTCCCCAAGAACACGGAAGCTGTCCTGAAGAAGTACAAGAAGGTGGTAGTTGCCGAACAGAACCTCGGACAATTCGCAAGTTATCTGCGCATGAAGATAGACAACTTCACCCCGTACCAATTCAACGAAGTGAAAGGACAGCCGTTCGTCGTTGCCGAGCTGGTGGCAGCGTTCAATAAAATAATTGATAATTGACAGTTGACAATTGATAATTACCATGCGGAACACGCGGATTATCAATCATCAGCCACCAATTATCAACTATCAATTATCAACCATCAATTAAAAAAGATTATGTGCGAATATACAGCAAAAGACTATAAAAAAGGACAACCCCGTTGGTGTCCGGGTTGTGGTGACCACTTCTTTCTGGCTTCACTGCACAAAGCAATGGCAGAAATCGGCAAAGCTCCTTGGGAGAATGCCGTCATCTCAGGTATCGGCTGCTCCAGCCGTCTGCCCTACTACATGAATACGTATGCAATGCAGACCATCCACGGACGTGCTGCTGCCATCTCTACGGGTGCCAAGGTTGCCAATCCCAACCTGACGGTATGGCAAATCTCCGGCGACGGTGACGGTCTGGCCATCGGCGGTAACCACTTCATCCACGCCGTACGCCGTAACATCGACCTGAACATGATTCTGCTGAACAACCGCATCTACGGTCTGACCAAAGGTCAATATTCTCCGACCTCTCCACGTGGTTTCGTCAGCAAGTCGTCTCCCTATGGTACGGTAGAAGATCCATTCCACCCGGCAGAGCTTTGCTTCGGTGCCCGCGGCCGTTTCTTTGCCCGCGCGGTAGCTACCGATGCTCCGGGGACAGTGGAAATATTGAAGGCAGCCATGGCTCACAAAGGGGCTTCCGTTTGCGAGATTCTGCAAAACTGCGTTATCTTCAATAACGGTACGCATGACTCCGTAGCCAAAAAGGAAGACCGCGCCAAGAATGCTATCTACTTGAAACACGGCGAACCAATGCTCTTCGGCGAGAACAACGAATACGGACTGATGCAGGAAGGCTTTGGTCTAAAAGTCGTGAAACTCGGTGAGAACGGCATTACAGAGAAGGATATCCTTATCCACGATGCCCACTGCATGGACAACACCCTGCAACTGAAGCTTGCCTTGATGGAAGGTCCCGACTTCCCGATTGCACTCGGTGTTATCCGCGATGTGGAAGCTCCTACTTACGACGATGCTGTTCATGAACAAATCGAAGAGGTGTCTGCCAAGAAGAAGTATCACAACTTCGAGGAATTACTGATGACGAATGATACGTGGGAAGTAAAATAAACCACTAAGATTTATTAATATCATGTTTGCACGAAACAAATAAGGTGCAAACATGATATTAATTTCCTAAAAGTAAGAGTACCTCCCTATCCTTTCTCTCCCAAACATAGATACTTATTACGCCAAACATGCAGTTCTTCCATCAAGAATAACTATATTTGCCACAGTAACCATAGTAGTCACATTTTGAAAGTGATTCTCTGATTTATACTGGCTTAATATCAATCTCACAAACCGCAGGCTGATAGCTCTTTCGTTCGAGTAATCCTTCCCAGATAAAGGTCAAAAACACTCCCACCCAGAAAAGAAAATGCAACCACTGCAACTGCACCAGATTTTATTGCAGCGATAGAGCATACCTCCGACGAACAAGGCTACCAATAAGGGGCGACAACAAGACTTCAAGGGAAGAGAGGGAAATTGTGGAATACCTACTGTGGATTTTTTCCACATCTCCACACCACAAACACCCTAACTTCCCTTTTTCCCGATAGAAAATAAGCAATTGATTATCAACATTATTCATCCTTAAAAGGATAGTCAGCCTTTCATTTGGCATACCTCTTGCTAAAATATCCGCCGAAAGGACGTAACATTTATAATAAGATAAATCAATTATTTTTCAGTAGTATGAAAATCAGGATGAGAAAACGGTGTGACATTCCACATTCAGCGTCGCACTTCCAAAAAAGTTTGATTATTGCAAGTTGGTTATTAGCATTTCTTTTCACCGGAACAGCCTTCGCACAAGAAAACCGAACCATTAAAGGCATTGTGAGAGATGTAACAGGAGAACCGCTTATCGGTGCCAGCGTCATACAGAAAGGTACCAACAACGGCGTCATTACCGATGTAGACGGCAACTTCACACTGACCGTTCCTGCAGATGCAACACTCTCTATCGCTTACATGGGCTATGCCACCCGGGAGATAAACCTGGCAAAACGAAAAAAGCAAGGCGACCTGAAGATTACACTCAGCGAAGATACCCAGCAACTGAAAGAAGTCGTAGTAACGGCAATGGGTATCAAAAAAGACACGAAACGTGTCGGTTATGCCATCAGTACCATCAGTGCAGACGAATTGGTAAAGGCAGGAGCACCCAACTTTGCCTCTGCCATGTACGGTAAAGCACCGGGAGTCCGCATTACACAGACACAGGGCGGTTCTGCCGGAGCTGTCTCCATCAACGTACGCGGCCTGACCTCCATCACTGGAAATAACCAGCCACTCATCATTCTGGACGGGGTACCCATCCGCAACGGCGGTACGGGCAAAAGCACGGACTTCGCCGAATTTGGCAACGACGGACAAATCCGTTCCAATGGTCTGGTAGACATCAACCCAGAGGACATCGAGAGCCTCAGTATTCTGAAAGGAGCTTCCGCCACAGCTCTCTACGGCTCGGAGGCTGCAAACGGTGCGGTAGTCATCACCAGCAAGCGCGCCAAAAGCGGCAAGCTAACGGTGGACTTCAATGCCCAAGTCATGGCAAACCTACCGGCTTATCTGCCAAAAGTACAGACCGTATACGGGCCGGGAACCTACAACACCGCATACAGCGATTATGAGAAACAGACGGGAGGCTTCTATCAGAGAACCCTAAACGGACAAAGCTACAAAAGCCTCCGTTCCACCACCTTGTCCTTCGGCCCGAAATACGACGGCAGCGAGGTACTTTACTGGGACGGGAAGATGCGCCCCTACCAGGCACTGACCGACAACCCGTGGAAAGAGTTGTTTCGCACCGGCTGGACCCAGACTTACAATCTCGCCATCTCACAAGGGACGGAAACCACCAGCAACCGCTTCTCCTACACATTCATGGACGAGATTCCCAATGCCCTGACCGGAAGCTTCACCAAACACAACTTCAAGCTGACCGGTTCGTATCAACTGGCGAAACCGCTGAAACTGGAATACTCCCTTAACTACATCGTACAGAATGTAGAAGACCGCCCGCAAACCTCGCTCAACCTATACAGCGGTTTCGGCAACATGTTCTCCACCTTCCTGGACATTCCCTATCTGAAACAAAGTTACGTCACCAGTCTGGGATACCGTAATACCTTTGTCGGAGGAAACGCCACGCTGACTCCCGAGGAATCATGGGCCTACGACCCCAGTTACGCCACCGGAGTGAACAACATGCTGTGGAATATGTACCATCACCATAGCGACGAGACAGAGAACCGGCTCATCGGTATGATTCGCCCCACCTGGCAGATAACCAACTGGCTGAGTCTGCGTGCCCAGGTTTCAACTGATATCACAGATGTGAAGCAAACACTGAAATATGAAAGCGAACAACCCAATTCCCTATACGACCCCAACGGCAGCTTCCAGTCCATCAACCGCCGTTACGACATTGTTTATGGAGATGTTATGTTGAACTTCAACTATAATATCAACCGCTTCGACATTGCCGCCACCGTAGGCTGGACCGGACGCTACGAAAATATGAACAATATCAGGGTCTCCACCAATGGCGGGCTTGTCACGGAAAACTGGTTCGACCTCAATGCCAGCCGCTACACGCCAAGCAGTACTCTGCAACGTATGGAACTACTGAAAACCGGCTATATGGGTACACTGAGCCTGGGATGGGACAACTATCTATTCCTTGAACTGACCGGACGCCAGGAACGCTCGTCTACCCTAAAAGACCAGAGTTTTTTCTATCCTTCCGCCAATCTGAGTTTCCTCTTCACCCAAGCCTTCCACATGCCGTCATGGTGGAACTATGGAAAATTGCGCCTCTCATACGGTATCGTAGGAAATGCTCCTGAAACCTATACCGCCAATATCGTCTACGAGCAAGGTTCGGACAACGGATTCACCTGGAACACCATTCCCTCTTCATGGGGGAATGCAGATATCCATCCGGAAAAGAAATACGAATACGAGATAGGTCTGGAAAGCAAGTTTTTAAACAACCGGTTGGGTATAGATATATCCTACTACTACAACCGTGTAAAGGACCAGATACTCTCCACGCCGCAACCTTCCACATCAGGCGTAAAGAATGTGTTGATGAATGTGGGTGAGGTAGCCAACCGCGGCTGGGATATATCAATCAGTGCCACTCCCATACTGACCAGAGATTTCCGCTGGGACCTGACAGCCAACTATGGTGTATATAAGAACAAAGTGGTGAAACTGGCCGATGGAGTGCCCTATCTGGAAATACTCAACTCCGGAGGCAGCGGAATAAAAATACAAGCTGTGGAAGGCCAGCCAATGGGTGACATCTATGCACAGGTTCCCCAGGTGAACGAAAACGGTGAGTACCTCGTTTCCGATAAAGGTCTTTACCTCAACCAAACTGAATTGCAGAAAGTCGGCAACATCAATCCGGCAGGCGTAGGAGGTCTATTCAACTCTTTCTCCTACAAGAATGTATTCCTCGATTTCAGTATCGACTTCCGCATCGGAGGAGATGTCATCAACGAAATGAACCAATATGCCACCGCAGTGGGTCTGACACCCGAATCCCTGAAGTACCGTGATACGGAACACGGCGGACTATCCTATTACTATCCGGGCGACAACAATTCCAGCGGAATTCCGGTACAAGTAGACCCTTCCACGGGTGCCGGCCCCAACGGAGAGATAATCTACCACGACGGCATCATTCTTCCGGGTGTAGTGGCCTCCACTGGCGAAAGAAACACACGTATCATTCCGGCAGGCTATTACTACAACACCACCTATAATTGGGGAACGGAGGCCGAACAGCTGACATACCGCCATTCGGTATTCGACAATTCTTATGTCAAACTGCGTGAATTGACCATCGGCTACCAATTTCCCGAAAAGATGATCTCCAAACTGGGACTGGGCCGGCTGAGTGTGTCGGTCTTCGGACGTAATCTCTTCTACTTCTACAAAGCACTGAAAAACTACGATGCGGAGTCGTCCGTCGGAACATCCTGGGCCAACCAGGCTACCGTGGGAAGTTCTACCACAGCTACCCGCAGTTTCGGTGTTTCACTTCGTGCAAGTTTCTGACAAAACAACCATCCAAAAAACAACAAAGAGTATGAAAAAGACAAAGATATTATCTCTTGTTTCATTGGGAGCATTCCTCTTGACAACATCAAGCTGTACGGATTATGACTTCGACAGCAAATACGAAGACCCCTCCAAAGTAACCCAAGTCACCATCAGTAATCTGATGGTAGGAGTCTTCCAAAAAGTAAAGGACTATGATGTTTACGAATACAACCGGTTCTTCGGATTCGATTCACAGTTTACGGGCAAGTATGCACAAACCTTCGGCTACTCCAACACTACGGATATGTATACCCCCGGCTATATACCCGCTATTGACGGACAGTGGGACAATGTGTATTCGGCACTGGCCCAGTTCCGCAAGCTGGAATCTCTCTACGAGGAAGAAAGCGCGGCAGAACAAGCCCAGGACGAGGCATTCTATCTTGCCGCCAAAGTACAGTTGTACGATTTCTTTGCCGCCACAGTGGACGTTTTCGGGGATATGCCTTTCTCGGAAGCTTGTACGCTGCCGCTTACCAACGATGTAGGTAGATCGTATGCTCATTATGACAAGGCCGAGGATATTTATAAAACCATTCTTGATGAGCTCAAAGAAATTGCTCCGCGGTTCCGCTCCATCCCCACACCGAGGAACTTCAATACACAAGACTTTATCAACAACGGGGACATGGACAAATGGGAACGCTATGCAAACTCCTTGCGACTGCGCCTTGCCATGCGCGTAGCCGCGCAAGGAGACTTGCAGGCGGAAGGCCGTACCGCCATCAAGGAAATCCTGGAAAATCCGTCAGCCTATCCGTTGATAGAGGAACAAGAAAACAACATTCTCATTGTCAACCAGAAGTCTGGGCAACTGAACTTCACCGCAGGCCACGGACTGGGTGACTGGGTAACCAACCGACTTGCTTCGGGCGCCATCATCGACCGCATGCTGGGCCATGGCAACTATGATATGACCAGCAATGACCCACTGAGCGGCGTTTATGTGAAAGGAGAAGACGACCCGCGCATCCTACTCAACTTCAATCCCGTGAAGATTACCAACCAAAACACCGGTCAATTGGACGAGCACCGTTATCTGGGTACAGACCTTACCGTGGCGGATGAGCTGACGGAATATTACAACTCGCAGGCACAAGACGAAGTCAATACCAGCAACACCGGTTTCTCACAAATCACGCAGAAAGGTTTCTTTTGGGAAAACGACAAATTCGACATGCTGATAATGGCCTCACCCGAAATCCATTTCCTGAAAGCGGAAGCCTATGAAATGGGGTATGGAGTGGCAAAGAATGAAGCGAAAGCGGAAGAAGAGTTCAAAAAGGCTGTCAGCCAGTCCATCACGCTTTACTACTATTACGATTCGGTAAGTACGGGTGAAAACGCACGCCGGTATGATGCCCCTACCGCCGAAGAAACCGCCTCTTTCGCCGCTGCCAAATGGAACAGCACGAAATATACAGACAAGATGGATGCCATCATTACCCAAAAGTGGCTGCATTTCGGTTTCCTAGCCAGTCGTGAGGCATGGAGTGATATCCGACGTACCGGCTATCCGTCCGGCCTGGCCTTCCCCGAAGTGGCCGGTACCATCACAAATGTGCCGAACCGCTGGAGATACCCGAATACGGAAGTCAACTACAATCCCTACTATAAAGAGGTGTCAGCCGAAGACACTTACTACCACAAACTGTTCTGGGCAAAATAAGGACTTTGTTCGCAAACCCATTTTGCCCGAAGAGTATATCATACTCACCACAGAATAACACGGATTAACACAGATTGCCTTAGGAGTTCTGATAATAAAGAGCTTTTAGCAGTGTTAATCCGTGTTATCCTGTGGTGAGTATGTATTTGCCCCCTCTGTTTCTTTTATTCCGAACAGTATCCCTCCTTTTTTAGAAATCTTAAGGATTTCCCGGTAGGGAGATTGCGGGAAACCACTGTCTTTAATGAACGACGGACAAACATCGCTTCCGCAAAAACTGAACTATAACATAACGGACTAAATGAAAAAGTATCCAAATGACTTGATTGGCGACATCATGAAAGCCTTCGGCAAATATGCCGACCGACCGGCATTCGTCATCGAAGACACGGCCTGCACTTATGGAGAGCTGGCAACTTGCGTACAGAAAATATCCTCCCTATTCAAGGACAGAGAAGACAAAATTATCGGCATCGTCGCAGAAAACAGACTGGAAACATACGCATCCATACTATCTGCACTGATTTGCGGAAAGACATACGTCATCCTGCATCCTTCCTACCCCAAACATAGGAACGACAGAATTGCCGACTCGGCAGGCATTTGCCTCGTGCTGCATACCGAGAATATCCATGTCTTGAACCTCGACACCCGGAATCTGGAACTGATATGTACCTCCGAAATAGAGCAGGCAGAGAACTCCGCCACGTTCCATGCCGCAGAAGACATCCTCCATACGGCAGAAGAGGAAAATGCCTACATCATCTTTACCTCCGGAAGCACGGGCGAACCCAAAGGAGTACCCATCTCCCGCCGTAACCTGAATGCTTTCTATACCTCCTACCACCGCCTCGGCTGGCAACTGGACGAGAACGACCGGATGCTGCAGATGTTCGAACTCACTTTTGACGTTTCCATCGTATCCTTTCTATATCCGCTGACGCTGGGTGCTTGCATATACACCGTTTCTCCGGAAGGCGTGAAATACATCAACGTAATTGAAACTCTGGAAAAATACGACCTGACCTTCGCTGCCGTGGCCCCTTCACTGCTCCAGCTGCTACGTCCCTATTTTCCGGAGATACACCTCCCCGCACTTAGATATCTAGTGGTTACTGCCGAGGCTTCTGACGCGGAGCTGTTGGATGCTTTCAGAAAATGTGTCCCCAATGCCTCTTTCATAAACCTATACGGACCGACAGAGGGAACCATCTACTGCACTGCCTACCGGATACCCGTCACCTCCTGCAAGCATCACAACGGCATGACCGCTATCGGAAGGCCTTTCGAAGGCATCGATGCCCTAATTATGGATAACGACGGCCGCCCGCTGCCTACCGGAGAAACCGGTGAACTATGGATTAGCGGCAATCAAGTGATGGGTGGATACTGGAATGCTCCCGAAAAAAACGGGGAATGCCTCGTAGAGACCGCCAATGGAAAAGTATACTACAAGACGGGAGACCTCTGCCGGATGGATGCCGACGGTGACATCATCTATTGCGGACGAAAAGACTCACAGATAAAGATACAAGGATTTCGCATTGAGCTGAGCGAGATTGAACATGTGGCAAAAAACTTTTTCAACGGTGAATGCCGTGTAGTCGTCATTCCCAAATACGACAACGACAACCAGTGCGAACTGCATCTCGTCGTAGAGAAGAAACAGCTCGACAAACAGCAGATAGAGGAATATCTGTATAGCAGGCTTCCCTACTACATGATTCCCAAGCATATGCATTGCCTGGAACAGTTTCCGCTGAACACCAGTAGCAAAACAGACAGAAAGAAAATACAAGAACTAATTTAAACTTGACAATGGATACACAGACTATTTTGAATGAAATGAGCCTCATCTTTCGGGAGGTACTGAAAAGAGAGAACATCGTACTTGACAATGAAACCACCGCCCAGGATGTGGAAGGATGGGATTCACTGACCAACATGCAACTGATAAACAAGATAGAGAAGAAATTCAATGTACGCTTCACCTTCAGAGATATTGTAAAACTCAAAAACGTGGGAGACATCTGCCATGCCATTTTAACCAAAACCAACTAAGAAATGTCATTCATATCCCTGAACTTCGTCGTACTGTTTGCGTGTACTTTCATTCTATACCATACGCTTCCTTCACGATTCAGAAAAGCGACCTTACTGACAGCCAGCTGCCTCTTCATAGGCTTCTACCACCTCACTTTTCTGATAACGGCCCTCATCCTCACGCTTACCACCTTCTACCTTGGCAAATGGATAGGACAGACCAAGCGGGAAAGCAGCATGAAGGGAATTTATTTTTCAGGTGTGTGTTTTCTGGTCGTGAGCTGGTTGGCATTCCGGTATGCCGACCGGCTTACAGACTGCCACATCCTTTTTCCGCTGGGAATCTCTTTCTATACTTTCCAGGCCATTTCGTACCTGACAGAAATCTATTGGCAAGAAGAAGAACCGGAAAAGAGCCTGCCCGACTTCATGATATACATGCTCTTCTTCATGAAGTTCCTTTCCGGTCCCATAGAAAGGGCAGGTGACATGCTCCCCCAACTGAAGTCCTGCAAAGCTACGGACTATGCATCCATGGTCTACGGAATGAGACTGATTGTCGTGGGACTGATAAAGAAACTGATACTGGCCGACTCCATCGCCCCATACATAGACGGTGTCTTCGGGTCGGTATACACAGCCTCAGGCGTGCAATTGCTGATGGCATGCTCCTATATCCGATAGAGCTGTATGCCGACTTCTCCGGATATACCGACATCGCATTGGGAGGAGCGCGCATGCTGGGATTCAAGCTCAGCCCAAACTTCAACCGGCCGTTCATTGCGCAGACCACTGCCGACTTCTGGCGCCGATGGCACATGTCGCTTTCATTCTGGGTACGCGACTATCTGTACCTCCCGTTGTCCTCGAGCCTGCGTGGATGGGGACAATGGGGCGTATTTCTAAGTCTGGCGCTGACCTTTACGGGACTGGGTATCTGGCATGGTGCCGGATGGAACTTCGCTGTCTACGGACTAATTCAAGGTGTCATCATTTTCTACGAGATGAAGACCACAGCATTTCACCGCAGACTGAAAGCCCAATTGGGAAGCCGCTTATATGCCACATTATCCGTCGTAAGGACCTACCTACTTTTTGCTGTATCTCTGATATTCTTCCGGGCAAGTTCCATGGCCGAAGCGTTCCACTACATCAGCCACCTCTCCTTCGGCGTACATTACAGTTGGAAGGAAATGAACATCGGAATGCCGGACCACAACAGCATTGTGGCAGGAAGCGCACTCGTACTGATATTGGTTTACGAATATTTCATGTCCAAGCATGATTTGCTGGAAGCCCTCGGACGACAGCCGACAGCCGTAAGATGGAGTATCTATTATCTGCTCGCCATAATACTTTTCACACTGGGACAGTTCAACTCGGACAGCTTCATATATTTACAATTTTGACAATAAAGACACATGATGAAGAAAAACAGCGAACGGAACGCAGCCATACGTTTCATGAAAAAGCTCTTTATCCTTTTTATCCCTTTTATAGCCCTACTGGCAGTCTATTTCCTGGACGACCCTTTCATGGTCCTGAAGAACTATGAACGATACGACCAAACCCCGGTTGTACTAAACGAAGGGCACGTGGGGTGGCAGATGTATCTGAACAACCGGGATACCATCCCCATCGACTCCTATATCATGGGAAACTCCTGCACTATGGCTTATCAATGCCATGAATGGGAGAAATACCTCCACGGCGGAAGAGCCGTACGGCTATTCGGAAATGCCGAAAGCCTTGCCGCCGTCTGCCTGAAGCTGAAGGCACTGGACAAGGCAGGTGCAACAATCAAGAACCTGCTGCTGATTATCGACAAGGAATCATTGCACAACGACCGTTGCCTGACCGGACATTCCAACATTCTGCCACCCGCCATATCGGGAATAAGCAGCTTCAAGTTTCAGAAGGAATTCTGCCAAGCCTTCTTCTACCCGAACTTTCTCTTCCCCTATCTGGACTACAAGCTGTTCCATACCTATCGCCCTTACATGAAAGGGGTTATAAACCCCTATGGCTCCACCCGAAACCCGGTAACCAATGACGTGTTAAATCCCAGAGAGAAAATGATAAAGGAAGAGGGAGATAAGTACTGGGAAAACCGGAAAGGAGAATTCACCAAAGAGAAAATGAAGAATTATAGAGACGGGAAATACCGGGAAGCCCCCCAAGTGCTCAGGGAAAAGCAAATCAATCTGTTGCAGGAAATAAAGTGGATTTGCCGGAAACATGATACCGATGTAAAAATCATTATCAGTCCCGACTACCTGCAAGTCAACATAAACCCTGCCGACGTAAAGACACTGAAGCGCTTCTTCGGAAAACGGAATGTATTTGATTTCACCGGTATCAACGAATACACGGAAGACATCCACAATTATTATGAACCGGGTCATTATAGGCCCGCACTTGGGAAAAGGCTGATGGAAAAGATATATGAACCTTATATCTTGTCACCGAACGCCAAATCTCCGGCATCTCCCAGCCCGGGAACGATATAGGAATGCTCGTTCATCTCCGGGTCGATTGCTGCACACCACAAGGTCACTTCATCTCCAGGGAACAGCTTTTCCAGATGCTCTACGCCCTGCTGGCTGGCTATGACACAAGCTATCTGCAACTTGGCCGGCATCCCCTTGGTGACGAAGGCCTTCCAGGCCAATTCCATACTTTCTCCCGTGGCAAGCATCGGGTCTACAATCAATAATGTCTTCTTGGACAAATCCGGAGTAGCGATGTATTCGATGTGTACATCCACCGTACGGCATTCCTTATCCTTATAATAACGGTAAGCGGAAACAAAAGCGTTCCCGGCATGGTCGAACATATTCAAGAATCCAGTATGCAAAGGCAATCCGGCACGGAAAACAGTGGCAATCACCACCTCGTCATCGGGTGTGCTGACCGACGCCACCCCCAAGGGAGTCTGTACCTGCTTGACAGAATACGTCAGTTCCTTACTCATTTCATACGCCATTATCTCTCCAATGCGTTCAATATTACGGCGGAAACGCATACGGTCGCCCTGGACTGCTACATCACGAATTTCCGCCACGTATTGGTTCAAGACAGAATTTGTCTCGGCAAAGTTGATAACCTTCATAACTATAAATGTGCTAATGTGCAAATATGCTAATGTGCAAATGTGGTGTACGTAATGCCGCATGGCAATTAGCACATTGGCATATCAGCACATTAGCACATTAAAATCTGCTGCAAAGTAAACGAATTTCACTCAATTTGCAACATTCAGTTAGCAGATATTGTTATGGTTTTATAAAAGATTTCCTATTAGAGAAAAATTTCTCTAATAGAGCTTTTCTTTAAAAAGAAAGTATTACTTTTGTAGGCGAAAAACAAGGGACCTGCTGAAAAGCAGGAAAAAAAGAGCTTTTCTACACCCGTTTTCCCTTGTAAATCAAAGGTAAAAGAGATTAAGGAAAGAGATTATAAACCAAATACCAACATTTTAAATCATTAAAAGAAATGGCAAATTTAGATTTAAGCAAGTACGGTATCCAAGACGTGAAGGAAATTATCCACAACCCGTCTTACGATGTACTGTTCGCAGAAGAAACCAAACCAGGTTTGGAAGGTTTTGAAAAAGGTCAGGTAACTGAACTGGGTGCTGTAAATGTAATGACAGGTATCTATACCGGTCGTTCTCCTAAAGATAAATTCTTCGTAATGAATGAAGCCAGCAAGGATTCTGTATGGTGGACTTCTGAAGAATACAAAAACGACAACAAACCTTGCTCTGAAGAAGCTTGGGCTGACCTGAAAGCTAAAGCTGTTAAGCAGCTGAGCGGCAAGCGTCTGTTCGTTGTTGATACCTTCTGTGGTGCCAACCCCGCTACTCGTATGAAAGTACGTTTCATCATGGAAGTGGCATGGCAGGCTCACTTCGTAACTAACATGTTCATCCGCCCGACTGCTGAAGAACTTGCTAACTACGGAGAACCTGATTTCGTATCATTCAACGCTTCTAAGGCAAAAGTTGACAACTACAAGGAACTGGGTCTGAACTCTGAAACAGCTACTGTATTCAACTTGAAGACCAACGAACAAGTTATCCTGAACACTTGGTACGGTGGTGAAATGAAGAAGGGTATGTTCTCTATCATGAACTACAAGAACCCGTTGCGTGGTATCGCTTCTATGCACTGCTCTGCCAACACTAACATGGAAGGCACTGACTCTGCTATCTTCTTCGGTCTGTCTGGTACAGGTAAGACTACTTTGTCAACTGACCCGAAACGTCTGTTGATCGGTGACGATGAACACGGATGGGATGACGAAGGTGTATTCAACTACGAAGGTGGTTGCTATGCTAAGGTTATCAACTTGGATAAAGAAAGCGAACCCGATATCTACGCTGCCATCAAGCGTGACGCTCTGTTGGAGAATGTTACAGTAGCTGCTGACGGTAAGATTGACTTCGCTGACAAGAGCGTAACAGAAAACACTCGTGTTTCTTATCCTATCTACCACATCAATAACATTGTTAAACCGGTTTCTAAGGGTCCTCACGCTCACCAGGTAATCTTCTTGTCTGCTGACGCATTCGGTGTATTACCTCCGGTATCTATCCTGAACCCTGAACAAGCTCAGTACTACTTCTTGTCTGGCTTTACTGCTAAGTTGGCTGGTACAGAACGTGGTATCACTGAACCGACTCCGACATTCTCTGCTTGCTTCGGTGCTGCTTTCCTGAGCCTGCATCCTACTAAATATGCAGAAGAATTGGTTAAGAAGATGAACAAGGTTGGTGCTAAGGCATACTTGGTTAACACTGGTTGGAACGGTAGCGGCAAACGTATCTCTATCAAAGATACTCGTGGTATCATCGACGCTATCCTCGACGGTTCTATCGACAAGGCTCCGACGAAGGTTATTCCTTTCTTCGACTTCGTGGTTCCTACTGAATTGCCTAATGTAGATCCGAAGATTCTTGATCCTCGCGATACTTACGAATGCGCTTGCCAATGGGAAGAAAAAGCAAAAGACCTGGCTGGCCGCTTCATCAAGAACTTCGCTAAGTTCACTGGCAACGAAGCAGGTAAGGCTCTGGTTGCTGCTGGTCCGAAGCTCTAATCTGACAATAAAGTTAGAAACATATGGAAAAGGTATCTCCTCCGGGAGATGCCTTTTTTCTTTTTTAATATCTCTATCTCATTGATAATCCGAAAGTTTTAGTAGTTTTGCAGAAACCATTATTCAAATAAAGCAATATGAAAAGTATCAAATTGATGTTGGCAGGCGCAAGTTTGTTGCTGCTCTGCAGTTGCAGCGCCCAAACCCAGAAAGAGACCCAAGCTGCCAATGCAAATGAAAGTAAAGAGAATGCGGTGATTGAAACCATCATGTCACGCCGCAGCATCCGCCAGTACAAACCGCAAGCCGTGAATCGCGACACCATGCAGATTATCCTGGATTGCGGTATCAATGCACCCAACGGACAGAACAAGCAATCGTGGGAAGTGCGTGTAGTGGATAACCCGGATTTCATCAACGGCATTACGGAAATCTACAAGAAGGAAAATCCCAAAGCCGCCGAAGACCCGAAATTCAAGAACATGTTTCGCAACGCTTCTACAGTAGTATTTATTGCCAATGACCCGTCTTATGACCTTTCGCAGATTGACTGCGGACTGCTGGGTGAGAATATGATTCTATCAGCCTGGTCCATGGGAATCGGTTCTTGCTGCTTGGGTGGTCCCACGCGCTTCATGACCTCTACTCCGGCTGCTGCCGAATACCTGAAGAAACTGGATATTCCGGAAGGCTATCAGCTACTTTACTGTATCGCTTTCGGCTATCCGGACGAAACGCCCGCTGCCAAACCCCGTAATGCGGCAAAGGTAAAATTCATCGATTGACTTTCGTTTGAATGACGACAATAAACAAGGAGTGCCTCACCTTTCGGCGGGGCACTCCTTTCATATATAACAACTAAAACTCTTCTGTTTATCAGTTCTTGTTTGCACGTTTACGCTCAAGCTCATCGAGGATAACCTTACGCATACGCATTGATTTAGGAGTAACTTCCACGTATTCGTCTTCCTTGATGTACTCCAGTGCCTCCTCAAGAGAGAACTGTACGGGAGGAATCAGACGTGCCTTATCATCCGAACCACTGGCACGCATATTGGTAAGCTTCTTGGACTTCGTTACATTAATCACCAAGTCGTTGTCATGGGAATGCTCGCCCACTACCTGGCCTGCATAAACCTCTTCCTGCGGGAAAATGAAGAATTTGCCGCGGTCCTGCAACTTGTCAATGGCATAGGCAAAAGCCGTACCGGACTCCATGGCAATCATAGAACCGTTGGTACGCCGTTCAATCTCACCCTTATACGGTTGATATTCCTTAAAACGGTGTGCCATGATAGCCTCGCCGGCAGAAGCGGTCAACACATTGGTACGCAGACCGATGATACCGCGCGACGGCATGTCGAACTCAAGATTTACACGTTCGCCGGCACTTTCCATCTTCACCATTTCACCTTTACGACGGGTCACCATATCAATCATCTTGCTGGCATATTCTTCGGGAACATTGATGGTAAGCTCTTCAATAGGTTCGCATTTCACGCCGTCAATCTCCTTGAAGATTACCTGCGGTTGCCCTACCTGCAACTCATACCCTTCACGACGCATGGTCTCAATCAGTACGGAAAGATGAAGCACGCCACGGCCGGAAACAATCCACTTGCCGTCTTCCTCGCTCTTGCGCACGCGAAGTGCAAGATTCTTATCCAACTCCTTCATCAAACGGTCGTGGATGTGGCGGGAAGTAACAAACTTACCTTCCTTACCGAAGAACGGAGAGTCATTAATGGTGAAGAGCATACTCATCGTAGGTTCATCAATGGCAATAGGCGGCAACGCTTCCGGATTTTCGTAATCGCAGACCGTATCTCCGATTTCGAATCCTTCGATACCTACCAACGCACAGATGTCACCGGAAGACACTTCCTGCACCTTTACACGGCCCATACCTTCGAATGTATGCAATTCCTTGATTTTTGATTTCACGATACTCCCGTCACGCTTTGCCAAAGACACATTCATGCCTTCTTTCAATATGCCACGGTGTACGCGGCCCACAGCAATACGCCCGGTATACGAAGAATAATCCAGCGAAGTAACCAGCATTTGCGGTGTACCCTCCAACTGTTCGGGGGCAGGAATATTCTCCAAGATACAGTCCAGAAGCGGATAAATGTTATCAGTCGGCTGCTGCCAGTCGGTACTCATCCAATTATTCTTGGCAGAACCGTAGATAACGGGGAAATCCAGCTGGTCCTCGGTTGCATTCAGGCTGAACATCAAGTCGAACACCATCTCGTACACTTCTTCGGGACGGCAATTTGGTTTATCCACCTTATTCACAACAACGATAGGTTTCAGACCAATCTGCAGAGCTTTCTGCAATACAAACCGTGTCTGCGGCATAGGACCTTCGAAAGCATCCACAAGCAGAATGCATCCATCCGCCATATTCAATACACGTTCCACTTCACCTCCGAAGTCACTGTGTCCCGGAGTATCAATAATGTTAATCTTGGTGTCTTTGTAGTTGATAGAAACGTTCTTTGAGAGAATCGTTATACCTCGTTCACGCTCCAGGTCATTGTTATCCAACATTAATTCACCTGTGCTCTGGTTGCTGCGGAAAAGGTTTCCGGCCAAAAGCATCTTGTCAACGAGCGTCGTTTTCCCATGGTCCACATGGGCAATAATTGCAATGTTTCTAATCTTTTGCATATAATACCTATTATTTTCAGGCGACAAAGTTAGTGATTTTGGATTAGATATGCAGTATAGATATGATTTTTTTGCTGAATATCATTGTGATATAAAAGTTTATCCCTATCTTTGCAGCCCCGAAAGGGAATATTTATAATAACTTTTAATTAAACATTATGTATTTAGACGCTGCTAAAAAGCAAGAAATCTTCGGCAAATACGGAAAGTCTAACACTGATACTGGCTCAGCTGAGGCTCAGATAGCTTTGTTTTCCTACCGTATTGCTCGTCTGACTGAGCACCTTAAGCTCAACAGAAAGGATTATAGTACAGAAAGAGCTTTGACTATGTTGGTAGGTAAACGCCGTGCGTTGCTGACTTATCTGAAGGACCGCGACATCACCAGATATCGTGCTATCGTCAAAGAACTCGGCTTGCGTAAGTAATCTACTTGCGGCAAAACCATCAAAAAAGGAAGTTTTCCAAAAGGAAACTTCCTTTTTTGTTTATAATCCGATTTATACCTAATTTTGTATCCATGAAAAGAAAAGTATCAGCAGCAAATCTTTCGATAGCAATCACTTTTCTATTGATACTGCTATCATTCGGCTTCGGTTATCGCAGCTATTCACAGGCAGAACAACGTGTGGTCTCTGACTTGAACCAGGCACTGCAACGCACAGTATTGCAGCACAAGGGATTATGGTTGAATGCAGATACCATCCAAACCTATGCCAAGTTGCAAGAAGTGATGGGCACTCCCGTTTCCGTAAGCGGTTTCCACAGAGCCTTTACCGAAGCATTGTCCATCACCGGATTGAAAGATGTTTCTACCCTTTCGCTACATATACTGAAAAAGAATGCTCCCGCCACCGTATTCAATGAGATTCCTGCCGGATGTCTTGCCAGCGACACATTAGTATGGCTCTCCACCACAGCCGATGCATCTGGGCTGACACTTTCTTTCCGGGGATATGCCCGCTGCTCAGCTGCCATGCTGTTCAGCTTATCCAAGCAGACAATTCCGGCAACATTGCTATTGGCCGCCCTGCTCTGGGGAGGATTCACTTTCTTCTATTTCCACCGGCACACAAAGACTAATGCCAGTAACGGGCAGCAACAAGAAAACTTCATTACCTTCGGCAACCTTTCGCTTTCCCTCCAGGAAGCCTGCTTCTATAACGAACAGCAGGAAAAGCTAAAACTCACCCCCATGCAGTACACACTGATGGAGATGTTCTACCTTTCTTCCTCACACCTACTTTTCAAATCCGACATCTGCCAATCGCTATGGCCGGGAAAAGACAATGCAGACGAAACGCTTTACACATTGATACGGCGTCTGAAGCCCATTGTCGAGGACAACAGCAACCTCAGAATAACAACAGATCGTGGCCGCGCCTACGGACTGGAAATAAAAACCTAAACATTATAGAATCATGAAGACTAACAAACTTATCCTATTAGGGCTAATCTGCCTAACTGTCGCAATGCCGACAACCGCCCAAAACCGTAACGAAAAGAAAGCGCGCACTGAACGTGCTGTAAAAGAAGCTATTGCTGCTAAACAATACAAAATCAACGTAGATCGGATGCAACCGATGAGAGGCGGTAGCCGTAACCTGACCACCAACTATACACTGGAAATTAGAAACGACTCCGTTTTCTCTTACCTGCCTTACTTTGGAGTGGCCTACAATGCTCCGTATGGAGGAGGCAAGAGCCTGAATTTCAATGCATCCATCACCGGATACACAACCAGAGCACTCAAAAAAGGCAAAATCCAAATAGACTTCAAGACCCGTAGTGATGAAGACAATTATGAGTACCGCCTCACCATCTTTCCCGATGGTTCTACCAGTATCCATGTGCAACCCATGAACAAACAGTCCATCTCGTTCACCGGAGAGATGGATACAGAAAAGTAATCATCTTCCCCCTTTAAAAGGACAAAAGAAAGTATTGTCAGTCTATTGTCAGGCAAATGTCAGACAACTATCCGCTTTTTATTTCTTCCATCCCGGCAGAAAGCGGATACCTTCGTGTCCCGAAATCAAACAACAACCGGAACATGAAACAGATAATATGTATTCTTGCCCTGCTCCTAATGAGCGTCACGACAACAAAAGCACAAACCAGCCCGGCAACACCCTCCATCCGAGGTAAAATTCTCACAGAGGAAAAGCAACCGATAGAGTTTGCCAACATCGCCCTCCTTTCCGAAGATTCCACCTTCATACAAGGAACGTGTAGCCGAAGCGACGGTAGTTTGAACTTCTCCCTCCCGCTCCCGGAAACTATCTACTACAAGTTTCTTCCATCGGTTACAAACCCCTTTGCCAGCCTTGCCCCACCGGGAGTACCCACAACTGGATATTGCAAACCGATGCCGTGCTACTTGCGGAAACCGTCATCACCGCCGCCCGCCCCGTTTTCCGACTAAAGGGCGGAAAGTTGGAGACAAGCGTACGGCAAACCCTGCTCGCATCCTTGAATGATGCCAACGACGTATTGAAACATATCCCCGGACTGCGCTCCTCTGATGAGGGGTATACCGTTTTTGGCAAAGGGACACCGGTCATCTATATAGATAACCGCCTTCTGCAAGACAACTCCGAGCTGCAACGCCTCTCTGCCGCCGATATTGAAAAAGTGGAGCTCATCACCAACCCGGGTGCAGAGTACGATGCTACCGTTAAAGCCGTTGTACGCATACGCACCGTACGTAACAAAAGAGACAGTTTTGGCGGTAATTTCCGTGCAGGAATCACCCAACGGAGACGCAGCAGCCATTACGGACAAGTCAATCTGAATTATCAGAAGAAAGGACTGTCCCTGCTGGGCATGCTGTACACCAATTATGAAAACAGAAAACGCCACCAGGAGGTTCGCTACCAGATACCGTCCGAAATACAATGGGATGTAAATAACCGGGTTCACTTATATAATAAGGGACTACTTGCCGGAGGAAAAGCAAGCGCCAGTTACGACTTCACCCCCCAACACAGCCTCGGTGCCTCCTATGAGTTTCATCGTACCCCCGATTATCACAGCAGTGACCATTCGGCATATACCGTCCGGGCAAATGAAGAATTGGCCGATCACACCATACATTCCTCCCAAAACTTGCAGCAAACCAACCGGCACCAGCTGAATGCCTACTATCAGGGCAGCATAAAGCAACTCCACATAAACTTCAACACCGACCTGGTATACGGAAAAAGTTATAATCACCAGGAGGCTAAAGAAGAAAGCCAGACCGAAGGCAATCGCGACATCAGCTCTTTCAACCACGCCGACAACCGCCTTTATGCCGCCAAGTTGATTCTGACCCATCCCCTTTGGAAAGGTGAACTGAAGACCGGTGCCGATTACACCTTCATCCGGCGAAATGACAATTTCCTGAACCGGCAGCACATACTTCCCGATACAGACAGTCGAATCGACGAAAGCAAGTCCGCCGTCTTTGCCGAATACTCACTGACATTAGGAAAAATCAGCCTTCTTGCAGGACTGCGCTTCGAGCATGCCGTCTCCGACTATTGGGAGCAGGAAAAGTACGTGTCCGGTCAAAGTCGTACTTACAATGACTGGTGCCCCAACCTATCGGTAGACTTTCCTCTCGGCAAAGCCCAAGCCAATCTCAGCTATACAGCCAAAAGCAACCGCCCCAGCTTCTTCCAGCTACGTAGCACACTGAGTTATAACAACCGTTTCATCTACGAAGGCGGAAACCCACTGCTCACCCCCGAAACCAACCACGACCTGCAGTTCACGGCCCTTTACAAGTGGGTACAATTCGGACTTAACTACCAATACCGCCGCAATGCCATTGCCTTCATGACCAAAGAATACGAGGACAATCCGGATGTTGTCATCTTCACTACCGGAAATTTCAAACGGATGCAGTATCTCACCGCCTCTGCCCATCTGTCACCCACCGTCGGCATCTGGAAACCGGAGCTCGGCATCTACTTCGCCCAACCGTTCTTCAAAGTCACCAATCAAGGCAGTAGCAAGAATATGAACCGCGGCAGCATTTACCTCTTTCTGCAAAACAGTCTCCAGCTTCCGGACGAGTGGATTCTCTCCCTTGATGCCGACTACCAGAGCGAAGGCAACTTCGGCGCCATGCTGCAACGTTCCTATTGGGGCATAAACGCCGGCATCCGCAAAACATTCTTCAACAAAAGGCTGACGCTCGGACTGCAAGCCAATGACCTGTGGAATTCCCGGTATGGCTCCTTCATGCTGTTCGGTCCCCGGCTGACCTATACGAAAAAGGCAAACCCGGACTCGCGCAGCTTCTCCCTGAACCTAAGCTATCGTTTCAATGCAGCAGGCAAAGCGTACAAAGGAAAGCACGTATCGGAACAAGACTTGAAGCGGCTATAAACAGAACTTTGGGGAAGAAAGAGAAACAGAACAGAAGAATATTATACAAATAAGCCGACCACCGGAGATATTTCAGCAATATTTTCCCTCAGAATGTTGCATCAAGTAAAAGTTTCTCTTATTTTTGCGGTTTAACAGCTATAAATTATAACCTTTAGACAGAAAATACTATCATTATGGATACCAGCAAAATTGTAGGAGAAAAAATAAAATCACTCCGTGAAAGCCAATCCATCAGTATGGAAGAACTGGCACAGCGTTCGGGACTTGCTATCGAACAGATTGAACGTATAGAAAACAATATTGACCTTCCGTCACTGGCTCCCCTCATCAAAATAGCGCGTGTACTGGGTGTACGTTTGGGGACTTTTCTTGACGACCAAGATGAGAACGGTCCCGTAGTCTGCCGTAAGGACGAATCGCAGAACAGCATCAGTTTCTCCAACAATGCCATCCACAGCCGCAAGCATATGGAGTATCATTCACTCTCCAAATCCAAAGCCGACCGCCATATGGAGCCGTTTATCATTGATGTGGCCGCTACGGACGACAGTGACTTTGTACTCTCCTCACACGAAGGCGAAGAATTCATCATGGTGATGGAAGGGACCATGGAAATCAGTTACGGCAAAAATACCTACCTGCTCGAAGAAGGTGACAGCATCTATTACGATTCCATCGTTCCGCACCACGTACACGCCTATGAAGGGCAGGCAGCCAAGATACTTGCAGTAGTTTATACACCAATTTAAATTAATGGAAAATTAAAAGGTGAAAATGGAAAATGATAAATACTTTCTATTTTCACCTTTCAACTTTCCACTTTCAACTTCCACATCATGTTATACGAACGTACCCTCGGCCAATGGTTGGAACATTGGGCCGAAACAACACCAGACAAAGAATATATCGTTTACTCTGACCGCAACCTGCGCTTCACCTGGAGCCAGTTCAACCGCCGGGTGGACGACATGGCCAAAGGACTTATCGCCATCGGCGTGGAACGGGGAACACACGTAGGTATCTGGGCAGCCAATGTACCCGACTGGCTGACTCTATTATACGCTTGCGCCAAGATAGGTGCCGTCTACGTAACGGTAAACACCAACTACAAACAGTCCGAGCTGGAATATCTCTGCCAGAACTCCGACATGCATACCCTCTGCATCGTCAATGGCGAAAAGGACAGTGACTTTGTGCAGATGACCTATACCATGCTTCCGGAACTGAAGACTTGCCAACGCGGACACTTGAAAAGCGAACGTTTCCCTTATATGAAAAACGTCATCTACGTGGGGCAGGAGAAGCACCGGGGCATGTACAACACGGCCGAAATACTTCTCTTGGGCGACAATATAGAAGACAGCCGCCTGAATGAACTCAAAAGTCAGGTCACTTGCCACGATGTAGTGAACATGCAATACACCTCCGGCACTACGGGATTCCCGAAAGGCGTCATGCTTACCCACTACAACATTGCCAACAACGGTTTCCTTACCGGTGAGCACATGAAGTTTACCGCCGATGACAAGCTCTGCGTCTGCGTACCATTGTTCCACTGCTTTGGCGTGGTACTTGCCACCATGAACTGCCTGACACACGGCTGTACGGAAGTAATGGTGGAACGCTTCAACCCGTTGGTAGTGCTCGCCTCCATCCATAAGGAGCGCTGCACGGCACTTTACGGTGTACCCACCATGTTCATTGCCGAACTGAACCATCCGATGTTCGACATGTTCGACATGTCCAGCCTCCGTACGGGTATCATGGCAGGTTCCCTCTGCCCGGTAGAGCTGATGAAGCAGGTGGAAGAGAAAATGTACATGAAGGTAACCAGCGTTTACGGGCTGACCGAAGCTGCTCCCGGAATGACCGCCACCCGGATAGATGACCCATTCGACGTACGTTGCAACACTGTAGGACACGACTTTGAACATACGGAAGTAAAGGTTATCGACCCCGAAACCGGAGAAGAGTGTCCCGTAGGCGTACAAGGTGAAATGTGCAACCGCGGATACAACACCATGAAGGGTTACTACAAAAACCCGGAAGCCACAGCCGAAGTCATTGATGAGAACGGCTTTCTGCACTCGGGAGACCTTGGAATAAAGGACGAGGACGGCAATTACCGCATCACAGGACGCATCAAGGACATGATTATCCGCGGTGGTGAAAATATCTATCCCCGCGAGATAGAAGAGTTCCTCTATCAACTGGAAGGCGTAAAAGACGTGCAGGTAGCCGGCATTCCCTCTAAGAAGTACGGTGAAGCCGTAGGCGCTTTCATCATCCTGCACGAAGGAGTGGATATGCACGAATCGGATGTACGAGACTTCTGCATCGGCAAAATATCACGCTACAAGATACCCAAGTATATCTTCTTCATCAAAGAATTCCCCATGACGGGAAGTGGCAAGATACAGAAATTCAAGCTGAAAGACCTGGGATTACAGCTTTGCAAGGAGCAGGGGATTGAGATTGTGTGATAATAAAGGATAAGGGATTAAGGGTTAGGGATTATTGGGGTCGCATAGACTTTAATATAGGCATAAACCCATTCCTAATCTCTAATCCCTAGTCCTTAATCCCTAACCCCTTATTTTTCTTCTTTTTCCGGATATTTCATATTCTCCTCTTTCATCTGTTCCAATACCTCATGCAGGTATTTGGCAGACTCCCATTTAGCCATCGGAAGGTCGTGGAGCAGGTAGTTGCCGCAATCTTGCGGAGCGGCACCGGGGACTTCACCTTCATATTCGGCAACAAAGCGGAAGGTGTCCTGCATCAGCGCCAGTATGTCCTGCGGCTTCAAGTCACCTTTCATCAGCAGATAATTACCGGTGAGGCAGCCATGGGCCCCAATAGATAATCTTGTCCTGCCACTGCGGGTCATTACGCAGGTAGGTGGCGGCAAGATGTTCGATAGTATGCAGAGCACCTTGTCCCAAGGCAGGCTCACGGTTGGGCTCTTTCATACGGATGTCGAAAGTAGTGACTGTTTCTCCGTTCACTTCATCCTGGCGGGATACGTAAATACCGCGCAACAAGCGGATGTGGTCAATTGTAAAACTGGGAATCTTCTTCATGAGTTATGAGTTATAAGTTATGAGTTATAAATTGCTGGGAAGGGTGGAGAGGAAGGTCCATATCGTGAGGAACGAACGCTCTGCCATGGTTCCCCAGAAATCGGCATACTGCGAAGCATGGTCCTCTACTCCGGGTGTGTCGCTGATGATGCGGAAGCTGAGAAAAGGAACATTGTACAGATAGCAAGTCTGCGCAATGGCGGCAGACTCCATATCAACGGCAAGACCGTCGGGGAAACGTTGCTTGATGGTATCCAGCTCCGTACGGTTGGTGATGAACTGGTCGCCGGTACAGACAAGTCCGCTGTGGATGCGGCTTTCCATTCCGGCTTCGTTCAGCGACAAGGCATGTTTCAACAGAGAGGAACATCCCTCGTAAGAGGCGGGAAAACCTTGCACTTGTCCGTACTCGTTACCGTCGCCGCACCAGACGTCGTGATACACCAGACGTTGGCTTGCCACTACATCCGTCACCTTCAGGCAAGCATCAATGCCGCCCGCCACACCGGTGCTGACGATGCAGTCCGGAGAAAAGCGCCGTATCAGTTCCGAAGCTCCTACCGCTGCACTCACCTTACCGATGCCACATTGCGTCAAGATTACATGGTTACCGCCCAATGTACCTTCCACATAGCGGAAACTACCATCGCCCGACGTATTCTTATCCTGCAAGCGCTCCACCAACCGGCGGTGTTCGCTGTCCATTGCACTGATTATCCCTATTGTCATATCTATAATAATTTAAGCTTGCATATTACCATTAAAGCACTTTAATCTTTTTTTGGAAAGGCAAAGGTACAACATTCTGCCGATAACGTGACAATAACAATCTGCATTTATGTATCTTTGCCACAAAAGCGAAGATAGGCTGCACCTCAACAAAACTTTTTCACGCAAGCATGAAAGTTCTGTATTCGGTTTGCACTATCTTTGCCCCACAATTGATTAATTGATAACTCATAACTTATAACTCATGAAGAAGCTTCTTCCCGACCTTATTGCCATCCTGGCATTCGTCCTCCTTTCCTTCGCCTACTTCTTCCCGGCGGATATAGAAAACCGTATTCTCTTTCAGCACGACACGGCTGCAGGAGCAGGGGCAGGACAAGAAGTCAAGGAGTATTACGAACAGACGGGCGAACGCAGCCGTTGGACAAACTCGCTGTTCGGCGGTATGCCCATGTATCAGATAGCCCCTTCGTATGACTCCACCAAGTCACTGCAGTGGGTACAGAAAGCCTACCAACTCTTCCTGCCCGACTATGTGTGCCTCACATTCATGCTGATGCTCGGCTTCTACATCCTGCTGCGCGTCTTCGGCATACCGGTCTGGCTGGCCGGACTGGGCGGTATCATGTGGGCATTCTCGTCCTATTTCTTCATCCTGATATCCGCCGGACACATCTGGAAGTTCATCACCCTTGCCTACGTGCCACCCACCATAGCAGGCATTGTGCTCGCCTATCGTGGGAAACTGCTGTGGGGAGGCATCCTCACCGCCTTGTTCGTGGCCCTGCAAATCACCTCGAACCACGTGCAGATGTCCTATTACTTCTTCTTCGTCATCCTTTTCTTTGTGGGAGCCTACTTCGAGAAAGCATGGCGTACCAAGACATTGCCCCAGTTCTTCAAGGCAAGTGCCGTACTGATTGTAGCAGCCCTCGTCGGCATAGCCGCCAACGTATCCAACCTCTATCACACCTATGCTTACAGCAAAGAAACCATGCGCGGCAAGAGCGAACTGGTGCAGACCGGCGACGCTGCCAAGCAGACCAGTAGCGGGCTGGACCGCGACTACATCACCCAGTGGAGCTACGGCATCGACGAAACACTGACTCTGCTGGTGCCCAACTTCAAAGGCGGAGCATCTGCCGCCCTCAGCCAGAGTGAAACTGCCATGAGCAAGGCAAACCCGATGTACAGCAGTCTGTACGGCTCACTGACACAATATTTCGGTACCCAGCCCATGACGTCGGGTCCCGTCTACGTCGGAGCATTCGTCTTGTTTCTGTTCGTACTGGGATGCTTCATCGTGAAAGGACCGTTGAAGTGGGCATTGATAGGAGCTACCTTCTTCTCCATCGTCTTGTCCTGGGGCAAGAACTTCATGCCGCTGACGGATTTCTTCATCGATTACGTCCCGTTGTACAACAAGTTCCGCGCCGTGTCCTCCATCCTTGTCATAGCAGAGTTCACGATACCTTTGCTGGCTATCTTTGCCCTGAAACGCCTGCTCGAAGAGCCGGAAATCTAAAACAGGAAAAGAAGCCCCTCGGCATCAGCCTGCTGCTCACTGCGGGCATCGCCCTGCTGCTTGCCGTTGCCCCGGGCAGCATCGGCTCCGGCTACGTGCCCGCCCAAGAGGCACAGATGCTGCAGAATGCCGTCAACCAGCAGATGATACCCGCCAACGAGCTCTCCGGCATCCTTGCCAACTTGGGAGAGATGCGTGCCGAACTCGTCAGCAGCGACGCCCTGCGTAGCTTCATCATCATAGGCATCGGCTGCAGCCTGCTCTGGCTCTATGCAAGCGGCAAGCTGCGTAGCTCGCTGACCATTGCAGGTATCACCATACTCTGCCTGGCAGATATGTGGGGGGTCAACAAGCGCTATCTGAATGATGCCCAGTTCGTGCCCCACTCCATCCGTACGGAAACCTTCACCAAGACGAATACAGACGAGCTGATACTGCAAGATACCAGCTTGGACTATCGTGTATTGAACTTTGCCACCAGCACCTCGATGACAACAATACCTCCTACTGGCACAAAAGCGTCGGCGGTTATCACCCGGCCAAGCTGCGCCGCTACCAGGAAATGATAGAGCATCACATCTCTCCCGAAATGCAGGCGGCCTACAAGGCCATTGCCACCGCCGGAGGTGAGATGGACAGCGTGGATGCCAATAAGTTCCGCGTACTGAACATGCTGAACACCAAATACTTCATCTTCCCTGCAGGACAGCAAAGACAAACCGTTCCCATCCTCAACCCGCACGCCTACGGCAATGCATGGTTTGTAAACAAGGTGCAGTATGTGAACAACGCCAACGAAGAGATTGACGCCCTGGACAGCATCATACCCACAGAGACAGCCGTAGTGGATGCCCGCTTCAAGGATGTACTGAAAGGCGCCACGGAAAGTTATAAAGACAGCCTCTCCAGCATCTGCCTGACAAGTTACGCACCTAACCGCCTGACGTACGAAACGAACAATGCCCAAGACGGTATTGCCGTATTCTCCGAAATCTATTATCCGGACGGCTGGCACGTAACCATCGACGGACAGCCTGCCGAACTGGCACGCGCCGACTATATCCTGCGCACAATGTATGTTCCTGCCGGACAGCACACCATCGAAATGCGCTTTGACCCCACCAGCCTACACGTGACGGAAGGCATCGCCTACGGAGCACTGGCGCTGCTGGTGATAGGTATCATCGTGGCAGTGCTGATAGCCAAAAGGAAGTATGTAAAGGCATAAGAACAAATATCATATCATTCCCCCACAAGCACCCGACGCATTCCGCTATTCATACCCTGATACGGAATGCGTCGAGTGCTTATGTCCGTTCCGTTATCCCCTCATGTTTGTTCTGTCATTCCCTTATGTCTGTTCTGTCAACCCCTATATATTGATGAAAAACCACGGCTGTGAAGCATATTCTTCACAGCTGTGGCACGTCTTCTTCACCGCTGTGGAAAAGGCGTATCACAGCCGTGCGCACATGATAAACCCAAAGGCTTCTCAAGACAAACCACCGTGCAAAACACAACAGAAGCCTATGTAACACACAACGGAAGCCTATGCAAGAGACAAGAAAGCCCGGTCAGATGCGCAAAAAAACCGTTTCTACCCTCCCGGGTAAAAACGGTTCAAGTCAATAATACATGAAAAAACGCTATTTAGAGAGAGTCTCTTCTATAACGGAATGGTTCTCTTCCTTCTTCACTCATCATCAGCAGTTCTCCGAACTGACATCAAAGTTAGGGAAGCATAACAAGAACAACAAATAGAATCTACGAAAAGGCATATCTCATCGACAGAACGGAAAAGAATGAACCCTACAATAGGGAAAAGAATGAAAAAAAAGCTATAAACAGTCGGCAGAACGATATATTTCAGTAACTTTGCTAACGTGAAAACAGGCTGCACCCCAGCATAAAAAAATGAACAGTATGGAAACTACCAGACAAAATAAAATAGCCCGTCTCCTGCAGAAGGAACTGAGTGATATCTTCTTGTTGCAAACCAAGTCCATGCCCGGCATACTGATTTCCGTCAGTGCCGTACGCATCAGCCCCGACATGAGCGTGGCACGCGCTTATCTCAGTATATTCCCCTCGGAGAAAAGCGAAGAAATAGTCAAGAACATCAACGGAAACATGAAATCCATACGCTTTGAACTGGGTACCCGCGTACGCCACCAACTACGCATTATCCCCGAACTGAAGTTCTTCGTAGACGACTCACTGGACTATCTGGAACGAATTGATGAACTGTTGAAATAATGTCCCTTCCCTTCTTTATAGCCCGCCGCTACCTCTTCTCCAAGAAGAAACACAATGCCATTAATATCATCTCCGGTATTTCGGTGTGTGGAGTGGCATTGGCTACGTTGGCGTTGGTATGCACCTTGTCCGTGTTCAACGGTTTTCAGGACATGGTGGCAGGCTTTTTCACAGCCTTCGACCCGGAACTGAAAATCACCGTCCGCGAAGGTAAGGTTTTCGACCCGCACGAAGCGTGCATCCGGCAAGTACACGCCCTGTCCGAGATTGACGTGTGGACGGAAACACTGGAAGAGAATGCCATGGTGCAGTACAAGGACCGCCAGGCAATGGCCGTCATCAAGGGAGTGGAGGACAATTTCGAACAGCTTACATCCATCGACAGCTTGCTCTATGGGACGGGAAAGTTCCTACTGAGCGACTCGGTGGTGGACTATGGTTTTCTGGGTGTGGAACTTATATCCGAGTTGGGCACCGGCATTCAGTTCGTGGACCCGTTGCAGGTCTATGCCCCCAAACGGAACGTACGGGTAAACATAGCCAACCCCACTGCGGCTTTCAACCGGGAGTATCTCTTCTCGCCCGGCGCCATCTTTGCCGTCAACCAGCAAAAATACGATTCACGCTACATACTGACGTCACTCGACTTTGCCCGCCGTCTGTTCAATTATGACACGGAAGTCTCTGCCATCGAGATGAAACTGAAACCCGGTTCCAACATCGGCTCCGTACAAAAGAAAATAGCAGGCATTCTCGGCGACCGGTTCATTGTACAGAACCGCTACGAGCAGCAGGCCGATGTTTTCCGCATCATGGAAATAGAGAAACTCATCTCTTATCTCTTCCTCACCTTCATTCTGGGTATCGCATGCTTCAATGTCATCGGTTCGCTGTCCATGCTGATACTGGACAAACGGGAGGACGTGGAGACACTGCGCAACCTGGGTGCCGATGACCGGCTCATAGCGCGCATCTTCTTGTTCGAAGGCAGGATGATTTCTGTATTCGGCGCCCTCTCCGGCATCGTTTTAGGATTGTTGCTGTGCTTTCTGCAGCAACGTTTCGGGTTGATTTCATTGGGGGGAGGCAATGGAAGTTTTGTAGTGGACGCTTATCCGGTAAGTGTACATGCCACGGATATTATTCTGGTATTCTTAACGGTCATCACTGTAGGCTTCTTGTCCGTATGGTATCCGGTGAGATACCTCAGCAAGCGGCTGCTGAGAAAAAGATAAAAAAACAGTTACTTCTTACGGATAATCGTCAATCCGTCACGCAGGGGAAGAATGACTTTCTCCACACGCGCATCCCGCGCCACCAAATCATTGAAGGCTTTGATACTGATTGTTTGCAGGTCTGTGCGATGGGGTTGTTCTTCCAGCACATGGCCATCCCACAAGGTATTGTCGGCAATGATATATCCACCGCCGGAAAGGCGGGCGAGCACCATTTCATAATACTCTATGTATTTACGCTTATCTCCGTCAATAAAGGCAAGGTCGAAAGTGAGGTCCAGTTGCGGTACCAGCTCCAAGGCATCGCCAATGTAGAACCTGATTTTATCCGCGTAATCGGAATTCTCCAGCCACGGACGGGTGAAGTCCTCCTGCTCGTCGTTGATTTCAAACGTATGCAGCATCCCGCCCTCCGGCAGTCCTTCTGCTATGCAAAGTGCGGAATATCCGCTATAAGTCCCTATCTCCAGCACCTGCCGGGGACGAATCATCCGGACAAACATCTTGAGCATACGCCCCTGCAAATGTCCGGAAGCCATGCGGGGATATAGCAACTTGACATGCGTGTCGCGATAGAGCGCTTTCAGGTAATCGCCCTCATCATCAATGTGCTGCAAAATGTATTCGTCAATCGTCACTTTGTTAATGGATTATAGGTTAGGGATAAGGGATTAGGGGTTAGGGGTTAGTTCTGCGCACAATTATTAATTAATCATTAACCGCTAATCCCTAACCCCTTATCCTTAATCCCTTATCCTACAAGTATCTGTTACTGTTGGGCAACACACTATCTTCAGCATGTTTCAGGGCATCTTCCACCACGTTGATTTCGAGGAAAGAAGTGCGCGTACCGGCTTTACCGCTACTCAGGTAGCCCACCATGTCCGTAGGACATAAACGGCCTTCCTTCAACAAGCGGCGCAAGGCTGCAAAGTAATACTCCTGCCCGTTGGCAAGTTCGGGCATATAGATAGCTTCCACACCGTAGGAAAGGGCAAGGTGCCGCATGGTCTTTTCCTTGTAGCAGATGGCCAACACCGGATATTTGCCACGGAAAGCGGCAAGGTTACGGGCAGTACGGCCGCTGTAACTGTCGGTGATGATTGCACGGATTTTCAGTTTGGTGGTAGCCTTTACCGCTTGTTTGGCCAGGAACGCAGTCACGTCGTTGCTGTTCTCGTCCAACGGAATACGGATATCGTTGTCAGACAGCTTGTCTTTCTCCGCTTGGGCGGCAATCTTGGTCATCGTCTTCACCGCTTCTACCGGATACTTTCCATAGGCGGTTTCACCGCTCAACATCAAGGCATCCGTACGATAATAGATGGCATTGGCAATGTCCGTTACCTCCGCACGGGTGGGACGCGGATTGGAAATCATGGTATGAAGCATCTGTGTGGCAACAATCACCGGCTTCTTGGCAAGAATACACTTGCGGATGAGCACACGCTGGATGCCCGGAATACGTTCCTGCGGAACTTCAATACCGAGGTCACCGCGAGCTATCATCACACCGTCGGCTACTTCCAGGATTTCATCGATATTATCAACGCCTTCCTGGTTCTCAATCTTAGCAACAATACGGATATCGCTGTTATGAGCGTCAAGAATCGCCTTGATGTCGAGTATATCCTGCTTATTGCGCACAAAGGAGTGGGCAATGAAGTCTATGTTCTTCTCAATAGCATAAAGGATATTGGTGCGGTCCTTCTCAGTCAGAGAAGGCAGATTGATGCGGACGCCGGGAACGTTGACGCTCTTGCGGCTGCCCAGAGTAGCCTCATTCTGTACTTCGCAGAGCAGGTAGTCGGGGGTCTTCTCTACAACAACCAACTCCAAGTCACCGTCATCAATAAGGATATGGCCGTCCACATTCAAGTCTTTGACGAAATGGGGATAGGATACCGAGATACATTCACGGGTAGTCTCCTGCTCCGGGTTGCCTACCACCTTCACGCGGTCGCCCGCCTTGAAAGGAATGGGCTCAGCCAGAACCGTCGTGCGGACCTCCGGTCCTTTCGTATCCATCAGGATAGCGATGCGGTTGGAAACCGAACGCACATTGTTAATCAACTTCTCGGCACCTTCACGGCCAAGATGTGCAGTATTCATACGTACAACATTCATACCTGCATCGAACAACTGCTTTATAAAATCAACATCACAGCGCTGGTCAGAAATCGTTGCGACAATCTTCGTTTGCTTCAATAACATAATCTATATACCTATTTTATTTAATAATCTTTTAATGCCTCCATGGCCAGACGGTAGGAGTTCAGCCCGAAACCGAGAATGACACCCTTGCAAGCGCAGGAAATCATGGACACATGACGAAAAGCCTCGCGGGCATGTACATTAGAGATATGCACCTCAATCACCGGAGAAGTGACCGAACGGATAGCATCTTGCAGAGCGATGGACGTATGGGTGTAAGCACCCGCATTCAAAATGATGCCGTCCACATCAAAACCTACCTGCTGAATCTTGTCTATCAGCTCTCCCTCAATGTTGGACTGGAAATAGTCAATCTGTACATCCGCATATTTCTTGCGGAGTTCGGCAAGGTAGTCTTCAAAAGTAACGCTACCGTAAATGGAAGGTTCACGTTTGCCCAAGAGATTTATATTGGGGCCGTTAATAATCTGTATCCTCATAACACAATTTTTATACCTTTGCGGTGCAAAGATAGTGCAAACCGAAAGCAGATGCAAATTTATTTGCAATTTGCTGAAATGCAGCCTATTTTCGCGAAGCAAAGGTAGAAAAAAGAAATGAAATCAGAAGAAAAATCCACGAATAAGGAGAAACAAACGCTGATAATCAGAAAGTACCACCAGTATCTGAAACTGGAAAAAGCACTCTCACCCAATACAGTGGATGCTTACCAAACAGACTTACAGAAGCTGCTGCACTTTCTGGAAGGAGAGGGTATCGCTATCCTTGACACTACCCTGGATGACTTGCAGCATTTTGCCTCCGGACTGCACGACATCGGCATCCATCCCCGCTCGCAGGCACGCATCTTGTCGGGCATCAAGTCATTCTTCCATTTCCTCGTCATGGCCGACTACCTGGAGGGAGACCCCAGCGAACTGTTGGAGGGACCCAAAATCGGATTCAAGCTTCCAGAAGTACTGACAGTGGAAGAGATAGACCGCATCATCTCCGCCATTGACCTAGGCACAAACGAGGGGCAACGCAACCGGGCCATCCTCGAGACTCTATACAGTTGCGGCCTACGGGTATCGGAACTGTGCAACCTGAAAATCTCCGACTTGTATTTCGACGAAGGCTTCATCAAGGTAGAAGGTAAGGGCAGCAAACAGCGCCTTGTACCCATATCGTCCCGTGCCATCAAGGAGATAAGGAACTGGTTCGTGGACCGCAATGGAGGCTGGAAAATCAAGAAGGACTTCGAGGACTATGTATTCCTGGCACGCTGGGGCAAAAATATCTCGCGCATCATGGTATTCCATCTCATCAAGGAACTGGCGGAGAAGGCCGGCATCACCAAAAACATCAGTCCGCACACCTTCCGCCATTCCTTTGCCACCCACCTGCTTGAAGGAGGCGCCAACCTGCGCGCCATACAAAGTATGCTGGGTCACGAATCTATCGCTACAACAGAAATTTACACACATATTGACCGGCACAGATTGCGCAGTGAAATCATAGAACATCATCCCCGCAATATAAAGTACCGCAAAGAGCGGGAAATTCATTAAATTATGATAAAATTGCTGCGCGAGTTAACAAACTGTAATAGGATTTAATATCTTTGCGTTGTTGTGTCCATGCCCAAACAGCACACTAAAATGGAATAGACAAATTTCAATTACAAACAATTAATTTATACCTAAAATGACTAAGAAATTGTATCTGCCGTTTTTAATGGCAATGGTTGTTGCATTAATGACATCGTGCAGCAAAAAGATGGGTGAATTGTCATCAGATTATTTCACCGTAACTCCTCAAGTTCTGGAAGCTGTGGGTGGTAAAGTTCCCGCTACAATCAACGGAAAATTCCCCGAAAAGTACTTCAACAAGAAGGCTGTGGTAGAAGTGACCCCTGTGCTGAAATGGAATGGCGGCGAAGCTAAAGGCCAGTCGGCTGTGTTCCAGGGCGAAAAAGTAGAAGGTAACGACCAGACTATCTCTTACAAGATGGGCGGCAGCTACACTATGAAGACATCTTTCGACTATGTACCGGAAATGGCCAAATCCGAACTGTATCTGGAATTCAAGGCTACAGTAGGCAAAAAGACTGTCACTATCCCTGCTGTAAAAGTAGCTGATGGTGTAATCTCCACTTCTGAGATGCTGGAACAAACATTGGGCAGCGCTAACCCCGCCAATGGTGACGACGCTTTCCAACGTATCATCAAAGAAAAGCATGACGCCAACATCATGTTCTTGATTCAACAAGCCAACGTACGCGCCAGCGAATTGAAGACTGCCAAAGAATTCGGCAAAGAAGTGAAAAACATAGACGAAGCTGAAAACAAGAAAATCAGCAACATCGAAATCTCCGCATACGCTTCTCCCGATGGTGGTGTAGGCTTGAATACTACACTGGCTGAGAACCGCCAGGACAACACGGCTAAAATCATCAACAGAGATTTGAAGAAAGCAAAAATCAATGCAGCAGTAGACACCAAGTATACGGCTCAGGACTGGGAAGGCTTCCAGGAACTGGTATCCAAATCAAACATCCAAGATAAAGAATTGATTCTTCGCGTTCTTTCCATGTATCAGGATCCTGAACAAAGAGAACAAGAAATCAAGAACATCTCTTCTGTTTATAAGACTTTGGCTGACGAAATCCTGCCGCAACTGCGTCGTTCACGCCTGACTTTGAACTACGAAATCATCGGTAAGTCTGACGAAGAAATCGCAAACCTCGCCGACAGCGATGCCAAGCAGCTGAACATCGAAGAATTACTGTATGCCACCACCTTGACTAAAGATGCTGCCAAGCAAGAAGCCATCTTCACAAAAGCTACTCAAATCTACCCGAACGATTTCCGTGCTTACAACAACTTAGGTAAACTGGCTTATCAGGCTGGTGATCTTGACAAGGCTGAAAGCTACTTCAAGAAAGCTCTCTCCATCAAGGATGCTCCTGAAGCAAACATGAATCTCGGTCTGATTGCCTTGACCAAGGGCGACAGAACAGCAGCAGAAAGCTATCTGAGCAAGGCTTCCGGTTCTAAGGAACTGAACGAGGCATTGGGTAATCTGTATGTTGCTCAAGGACAGTACGACAAGGCTGTCAGCTCATTTGGCGACACTAAGACTAACAGCGCTGCTTTGGCACAAATCCTGGCTAAGGACTACAACAAGGCTAAGAACACACTGGCTGCTATCGAAAGACCAGACGCTTATACTGACTACCTGATGGCTGTACTTGGCGCAAGAACCAACAATACATCTATGGTAACCAGCAGTCTGAAGAATGCCATTGCAAAAGAACCGGCTTTGGCAAAGAAGGCTGCTTCTGACCTGGAATTCGCCAAATACTTCACTAACACTGACTTTATGAATATCATCAAATAATAAAGGTTAGATTGAAAAGAACGTGCCCGGCATAGAAATATGTCGGGCATTTCTTTTTATTCACACCAAAAAGAAGTATTTTCGCGACGAAGTATCAGAAAAAGAACCGGAATGAAGAAAATCTATCTTGCATACCTTCTGCTTATTATATTGTCTGCCTGCGGCAGCAAAAATACAAATTCAGTCTACCTAAATGGTGAAATCAAAGGGCTGGGGAATGATACCCTTTATATATATGGTACGGACAAGTTCTATAACCGTATGGACACTCTGCTTGTCAAGGATGACAAGTTCTCTGCAACCCTCACCACCGACACACTTGCCTCTACATGGTTGCAATTCAGTGACGGTACGGAATATCCGCTTTACCTGGACAAAGGAGACAACATAAAGATAAAAGGTTCTGCCGCCGAACTTACTTCACTGGAAATCACGGGGAATGTTCCCAATGAAGAACTGACCGCCTTTCAGAAAGAGTTGAAAGGTTTGAGTACTCCCTCGGAGAAAGCATTGGAAGAAAAAGCAGAAGCCTTCATCAACAGCCATCCTTCTTCACTGGTAAGTATCTATCTGCTGGAGAAATATTTCGTGCAAAAACCGCAACCGGACTTCTCCTTAATCAAAGAAATGACAGAACACATGACCGGAGGCCTGAAAGACCGCCCATATGTGGACGAACTGCTTGACCTTATCCAAGAAGAAGAGAAGGTATCCGTCGGGAAAACCATCCCTTACGTCAACCTGCCCAATGCCAAAGGCACACAAATCAGTCGTACTAGCTTTAAGGACAAATATCTGTTGATACATTTTTGGGCATCTTGGGACCCGCAAAGCATGGAGCCAACGCTGCCCTGCGCCGGATTTACAAGAAAGAAGAAAAGAACAAGCTATTCGCACTCTGGGGCATTTCCTTGGATATCGACAGAAAGGAATGGGAAGAAGCAATCAAAAGAGATACCCTGAAGTGGGAACAGAGTTGTGATTTCTCCGGATGGAACACAGCGCCCATCAAACAGCTCGCCATACAAGCATTGCCTGCCAATCTGTTCCTTAGCCCTTCCGGAAAAATTGAAGGGAAGAATATGAGTGAGGAAGACATCAAAAAGAAACTGGAGGAGATAGAGCAAAAGGAAAAAGAGAAGAAAGAGAGTGAAAAGAAACTCAAAAAACAAAACCGACGGTAGCCTATCCTGCCATCACTAACCCCTAATCACTAAAAACGTGCTCATAAAAGTTTTTGGAGCGGCTGTTCAAGGTATTGACGCAACCCTCATCACCATTGAAGTCAACAGTTCCAGAGGCTGTATGTTCTATTTAGTCGGTTTGCCGGACTCTGCGGTCAAAGAAAGCCATCAACGTATCATATCTGCTTTGCAGGTCAACGGCTACCGGATGCCGACCAGCAATATTGTCATCAACATGGCTCCGGCTGACATCCGCAAGGAAGGTGCAGCTTACGATTTACCTTTAGCCATCGGCATACTTGCCGCCAGCGAAGTCATCCAGTCCGATAAGCTGGAACGCTATCTGCTGATGGGTGAACTAAGCCTTGATGGTAGCCTGCAACCTATCAAAGGAGCACTCCCCATTGCCATCAAGGCCAGAGAGCTGGGGTTTGAGGGTATGATTGTACCGCAACAGAATGCCCGCGAAGCGGCAGTAGTGAACAATCTGAAAGTGTACGGAGTGGGAAACATCAAGGAGGTTATAGAATTCTTCAATGGCACGCAGGAATTAACCCCTACATTAGTCAACACCCGCGAGGAATTCTATTCCCAGCAGAGCAACTTCGATTTCGACTTTGCAGAAGTAAAAGGGCAGGAAAATGTGAAACGAGCCTTGGAGGTAGCTGCTTCGGGCAGCCACAATATACTTCTCATCGGTTCGCCGGGCAGCGGTAAGTCCATGCTTGCCAAGCGTCTGCCGTCCATACTTCCTCCCCTCTCTTTGGGAGAGAGTCTGGAAACGACCAAAATTCATTCTGTTGCCGGAAAGTTGGGCAAAGACGGTGGACTCATCTCGAAACGCCCGTTCCGCGCCCCTCACCACACCATTTCTACGGTAGCGATGACCGGTGGAGGAAGTTTCCCCCAGCCCGGTGAAATCAGTCTGGCACATAACGGAATTTTATATCTTGATGAACTGCCAGAGTACAGCCGCAACGTATTGGAGGTTCTTCGCCAACCGCTGGAAGATAGGAAGATTACCGTGTCACGCATCCGATGCAATGTAGAGTACCCGGCAAGTTTTATGCTGGTAGCCTCTATGAATCCGTGTCCATGCGGGTATTACACGCATCCCACCAAGGCTTGTGTATGCAGTCCCGGACAAGTACAAAAGTACCTGAACCGCATATCCGGACCTTTGCTCGACCGTATCGACCTGCAAATTGAAGTCACCCCACTCCCCTTTGAAGAGATGGCAGATTCCCGCCCCGGCGAATCGAGCGCCACCATACGCGAGCGTGTGATACGTGCCCGACAAATTCAAGAAGCAAGGTATGCAGACATTCCCGGCATATATTGTAATGCCAGATGAACAGTAAACTGCTTGCTCGCCACGCCCGTCCGGATGACAAAGGACTTGCCATGCTCAAAACTGCCATGAACCGCCTAAACCTTTCGGCCCGCGCCTACGACCGTATATTGAAAGTATCACGCACCATCGCCGACCTGGAAGGCTGCGAATTGATACAGCCGGCACACTTGGCGGAAGCTATCGGATATAGAAATCTGGATAGGGAGGACTGGGCAGGATAAAAAAGGGATTAGCGGTGAGCGATTAACAGCCAGCCCCTTTAATCCCTAATCCCTAATCTCTAACCCTTATTTCTCTATCCGAATGCGCGCATCCACCGCTATCACCTGCTTTTCAGTCGCCAACAATGGATTGATATCCATCTCCTTAATTTCCGTTGCAAAGCGCAGCAAGGTGGAAAGCCGTACAATAATTTCGGCAAATTTATCTTCATTCACTCCCTTCTGCCCACGCGTACCTTTGATAATCTTATAGGCACGCAACGAGTGAATCATGGAGTAAGCCTCCTCGTAGGACAACGGTGCAAGACCGGAAGATATATCCTTCAGCACCTCCACAAAAATACCGCCCAGACCGCAGAGTACCACATGTCCGAACTTCTCTTCATATTTGGCACCGATAAACAATTCCGTCCCTTTCAACATCGGCTGCACCATGATAGCACTAGCTTCGGGAATCTGCATCATACGGTCGAATTCCAATGCCAAATGTTGTTCACTCTTGATATTGAGCACAACACCGCCCACATCCGACTTATGCACCGGCCCCACCACCTTTGCCACCACCGGGAATCCCGTGCGACGCGCAAAGGCAAGCACTTCTTCCTTGTTGTCCGAAACAAACTCCTCCACAATAGGAATACCTGCAGAGCGGAGCAATGCCTGCACATAGTGCGGGGCGATATAACCGTCCGCAGGATGGAATCTATAATCCGGCGGATACGGGGAACATCCACTCCAAAGAGCTCGATTTCATTATTGGCAGGCCGCGGGGCGTTCATTATCCGCGAAAGTGCCGTGCCCAAAGTCACTTCATCGGCAAAGTTCACATGGCCTTTTGCCAGAAAAGCAGCAACCTCGGCTCCCGCCGTATTGATGGAAGGAAGAATCGGAAAAATCGGCTTCTTGCAATGCAGCATCTTCTCGTGCAGCACATCATACATTTCAAACATGGTCACCAGCCCCGGAGTGCCGAAAATAGCCATTACAGCATCAATATTGTCAAACTTCTCCTCACAATACTCCAGACAGAGGCGCAGATGTTCCGGCGTACCCGTAGCCAGAATATCAATGGGATTCCCCACAGCCGCACCGGGGAAAAGCTTACCCTTAAGTTCCTCCGCCACCGGTCCTTCCAGTTTCGGAACATTCAGTCCACCCTTACTCAATGCATCGGTCAGCATCACTCCCGGACCGCCGGCATGGGTAATGATGGCGAAGTTTTTCCCTTTCAGTTCCGGCAGTGTGAAGATACAACCTACGGTCGTCAACTCCTCGCGCGAATAGCAACGCACAATACCCGCCTTACGGAACAAAGCCTCTACCGCCGAATCGCTACTGGCAATGGCCCCCGTATGCGAACTCGCCGCCCGGCTGCCGCTTTCGCTACTGCCCGCCTTGATGGCCGCAATCTTGCAGCCCTTCTTGATGAGCGAGGATGCATGAAACAGCAGACGGTCGGGGTCACCGATACTCTCTATATAAAGAAGTTTTATTCTGGAATCCGCTTCCGGATTGAAGTGTTCGTCCATGTATTGCAACACATCCTCCACGCCGATTTGCTTGGCATTGCCCACAGACCATACAGAGTTGAATTGCAATCCCTTGGTCACGGCGCTCTCCAATATGAACACCGCTGTGGCACCGGAGCTGGAAATCAGGTCCACCCCTTGCGGATGCAGTTGCGGGATGGGCTGGCTGAATACACTGTGATGCCACGAGTTCATAAAACCGATACAGTTGGGGCCTATCAGAGAGGCTCCATACCGGTTCACCGTTTCCAGTATGCGATCTTCCAGCACAGCACCCTCATGGGTCTCCTCACCAAAACCGGCAGAAAGGATAATGAACGCCTTCACCTGCTTCTCCGCAGCAAGCATCTCCACCGCATCGGGACAAAGCGCGGCAGGTATGGCAAGGATGGCAAGGTCCGTATCGGGAATGTCCTTCACATCCGCAAAGGCAGCAACACCCTGCACTTCAGTCTCTTTCGGATTCACGGCACGAAGCTCACCGGTATATCCGCCGCTAAGCAGATTTTTCAGGATAGCCCCTCCGGGTTTGTGTACATTGTTGGATGCCCCCACTACCACAATACTGGCCGGGTGAAGTAATTGGCTTGTTATCATAGTCTGTTTTACATTAAGTTAATGATTCATGCACAAATATACATTTTCCATACATAAAAGCAATCGGTAAAAGAGAAAATAAGCTTAATCCCTTTGCAAAATATAAATAAGTTTACGGAAGTATATATATTTGTGCCATCAATAACAATACGCAGAAAACTACCCTATATGGAAAGCCGTGTCAAAGAGATAGATTATCTGAAATGCATCTTCATCACCCTGATGATTATCTTCCACCTTGTATATATAGGCGACAAGTATCCGTATGCGAAACAAATCGTCTATACGTTCCACATGTCCGCTTTCCTGATTATTTCGGGCTATCTGGCCAATAACCGGAAGGATGCCCGAAGCTTTCTCCGCAAGTTTCTATGGATTTTCATTCCGTATGCCTGCATGGAGGCGGCCTATACGGTGATGTCGCATTTCCTGCCCGTACGCGAAAGTGTAGATGCCATTACTCCTACCGTATTGCTCGACAAGATATTCCTCCATCCGATGGGGCCTTACTGGTATCTGCATACACTGATTCTGTGCAGCCTCATCTATTATATCACATTCCGCTATGTACGGCTGTCGGTTGTCTCCCGGCTGGTTGTGACCGGTGTCTGCCTGTTTGCCCTTTCCCATTGGGGAGGATTGATGAACTTCTCCAATGCCCTCTATTTCCTTATCGGCATGACAGTGAGCCAAAGCGGGCTTCGTTTTACACAAGTCTTTCGCGCCACAACCTTCGCCATTGTTCCATTCGTAATACTATGCTGTTTTCCCGCCAATCTGGATAGGGGTACTCTGGCAGGAGTCGCCATCACCTGGCTTTCCATCAGCCTGCTGTTGGCAGCCTACGGCTATCTGCCGGTACAAGCCAAACGGCTTTCCTTCTTTATAGGGCGCAATACGCTGGTCATACTCCTTTTCTCACCCATTTTCACCATTCTGTCCAAGGCGTTTCTGCCCGTGTTCGCCTTCGACCCTACGGGGATGCTGTTCCTTGTCACTGCCACCGCCTTCACTCTTAGCGGCTGCATGGGTATGGCGTGGGCTATGGACAAGATGCACGTTTCCAGATTCTTCTTCGGGAAGAGGACTATATTGTGCTGAGACGGTTCACGTCTTCGCACACAAAGGGAAGTTTCACCACAAACTCCTTTTCGTCCTTAAGAATCTCCACCAGCGTGCCGTATAGGGCATACTGCCGTTGCAGGTTCTTCAATCCCGCTCCATTACTGGCCACATAGTTGCGCAACTGAAGATTGTTGCGTACCGTAATCCCTTCGTTTCCTATGGATATATGGACTATCAGCGGCGACTTCTTTGTACTGATATTATGCTTCAAGGCATTCTCCACAAGCATCTGTATGCTGGCAGGAATGACGAGACAATGATGATTCCGCAAATCATCTTCTATCTCCACATGCAGCGCATCGCCAAAGCGGATATGCTCCAGGTATAAATACGACTCTACGAACGACAGTTCTTCCTGCACGGTCACCGTAGCTCTGCCATGCGTAGTGAGCAGATAACGGTACACCGTAGACAGCTTCTTGGCAAACCGGTTCGTCTTTTCGGTATCCTGATAAGCAAGGGAGGCAAGGACATTCAGACTATTGAATAAGAAATGGGGATTAATCTGGTTTTTCAGCACCTCGAACTGATACAGCGCCTTCTCCTTCTCGATGACAGCCATCTGCTTCTCCATCTCCGAACGTTGCAGGCTATAGAAGAATATCTCTATCTGCAGAACGATAATCCAGTTCCACGGCACTACCGGCAGGGAGTTTCTCAGGATATGCCAGAAATTTCCATGCCCGCCCATCAGCAGGAAGTTCAAGATGTACGTCAACAGAACAGCCAGTGCAGTGGTCAACACGATATCCACCAGAATCCTCACCGCATTGTTGCGCTGTTTCAGTCTTTTATATATCAAGTTGATAACCCCAAAGTCGATGAACCCCAGCCCTATGCACAAAGGAAGATTCAGAAAGAACTGCACCATGATATTCGCATACCACGGCTTACCGCTGATGACGTTATAAACGCACCCTATGACAAGCAACGAGACGGAAACCGTCAGTATAAAAAGGAATATGTATCTCTTATGCCTCATAACTTATAACTCATACCACTCCGTCCACCCATTTCAAGAAATCGGCCACGCGACTGCGGCTCACCAATACCTCGTGCGGGCACTCTGGCTCGAAGTAAAGCTTCAAGCGACTGCCGAAGTACCTGGAACTCTTCCGGATGGACCTAATGTTGGATATGCAGCTCCTTGAAACCCTAAAGAAAACATCCCTATCCAGCATTCCCTCCAACTGGTCCAGCGAGTAGCTGATGATATACCGTTTCCCGGAGAAGAGGTGCAGATAAGTCAGCTTGTCCTCACTATAAAAGAAAGCGACATCCGGAGTTTCTACGTAGCGGAAGGTATCGCCCACCTGCACCAGAAAACGGTTCTTCTTGTTGGCTGCCAAGTAGCCGAGTTCCAGTTGCCGATATTCGGGAGCCGCAGAACGGAGGGCACTGTTGCGCTCGAACTTGCACAAGGCTGCTTCTAGGTCGCTTTCTTCAATGGGTTTCAGCAGATAGTCGATGCTGTTTACCTTGAAAGCCTTGATGGCATATTCGTCGTAGGCGGTGGTGAAGATAACGGGCAAATCGACGGGACACTGCTCGAATATCTCAAAGCTCAACCCGTCGGACAAGCGGATATCTACAATCATCAAGTCCAGGCTGCCCTGACGCAAGAGCAGTACAGCCTGCTCCACGCTCTCTGCCCAGCCCGCCAACTGCCAGGAAGGGCGCAGCCGTTGCATCATACGCTTCAGCTCTTCGTAGGCGAAGCGCTCATCTTCTACTAATAAATACTTTACCATAAAACGTGTCTGTTATTGCGACAAAGATACTATTTTACCTCTTGTCTTTACTAAAATGGCATTTGTCATTTCAGCGTATACCTGAATCCCACCGTCAGGCGCAGAGTCGGTCTGAAGCAAGGCTCGTCCTCATCGTTCTTGAAGTTATTGAGAAAACCTTTCAAACTACGGTCCGACATACTTATTCCGCGTATCCAGTTACCGCCCACTCCCAGATAAACAGCCGTCTTCCTACTCAACTGGTACGAAGGACTGATGTATGACCTCAGCATGACGGTAGAATAGATTTTCGATTTCCCGTCGACTTCCATCACGGCAGACATGCCGTCCATATCGAGGGCGGTCAGTTCCAGCTTCAGCTTCTTGTTCAGCCAGGTGGCGACGGACACTTTCATGCCGCTGGACATATCCACTTTCAGTTCATACCTGCCGGCATTCCTCCAACTGAAGTACATCATGGGCAGTATCATCGGGATACCGTAAGAGTTCGTCAACCCCGCACCGATGCCCAAGTCGAGGTTCTTCCGCAGTTTATAGACAAAGATGATTGCTCCATTAGCCAGTAGGGTCTTCATGGAAACCCCGTCCAACGGGGCATAGACACCGCCGCCCACAGAGGCTATGATACTCCACTTGTCGGACAGGGGACGGATGTGGGAGATATTCAGACTGGCATTCAGCAGATTGTCCGGATTCAACTCCCGCGCCTGCCCCTTATTATGGAATACGCCATAGGCAGCATTGACGGTTGCCGACCACGCCACCAGCCTGCCCTTGTCGTCATGCCTGACGGAAAGCGGCAGGTTATACCTTCCCGATACCATCATCAAGCTGCCCGAACCATACTCGTTGCCGAGGTCATCCTTCAACGAACTTTCGGGCAGATAGTCGTAACTGATATAGCCTTGCCCCCGGCAGCAGAACGGCCACGCCGCAAGCCACAACACCAATAGAATCACAGAGTTTGTCTTCATGGGAATATGCAAATGTTTTCTGCAAATATAGTCCTGCGGCAAGTAAGCGGGAAGCATTTACGGACGGGGTGCGGAATGGGGAGGACGAAATGCGGAAACCGGAAGGCGGAATGATTCCATGTTTTACGTTACGCATTTCACGTTACGTAAAATACATAATATTTTCGGGATAAAACAAATATCAGGTGAAGCACCCATCAATCTCCAAACTAATTGTACCTTTGCGGAACTTTAAACAAAAAAATGATGAAAGAAGAAACTTTCGATTATTCCAAAGTTCCCCATAACTTCGGCTTATGCGCTACTGACACATGCCCTTATACTGACACCTGCCTGCGCCGGATTGCATATACGTATGCACCCTCAAACAACATCTTCCTATATGTACTGAATCCGAAAGCAATAGAGTCCACAGCGGGAAAATGCAAATATTATTGCTCGAATAAGAAAGTGCGCTATGCCAAAGGCTTTATCCATACGGCAGAAGCCATCTCTGTCGGCCAGTCCGGCACGTTCCGCTACCGGCTCATCGGCTTATGGGGTATCCGAAGATATTATCAGAAGCGGAAAGGGGAAACTTTGCTCTCACCAACCGAGCAGCAACAAGTCATTGCAATTGCCCGTAACTTAGGACTCCAACGGGCGGAGTACTTCGACGCTTATGTAGAAGAGTACGACTTCACATGACGGCTCCGGTCACCTCACATGATAACTCCGGTTACCCCAAACGGTAACTTCATTTACACTACGAGGTAAAAGGCTTTACACTATGGTGTAACGACCGTTACAATATGGCGTAACGGCCGTTACACCCTATGGTAAACTGCTTTACATTAGAAGGTAAACAAGCAGTAAATACAATACGCTGATTTAAAGGGAAGTATTCAGTATAAGACTATGGCAGTATTTCACCTTCCGCTGTCACCTTTACGTAGATTCCCTTTCCCCTTGCTCCATCTCTACCAAAAGTAACTGCCATCGGGAGTCTCAATAAAGTCGGCATCATCAATGACATAACCGGGATGGGCAGCCGTAACGGCGTTCTTCACTACATCCTCCAGATGTCTCTTACTGATATCCCAGATAGTATAGGCCCATGCACCCTCAGCGGTGAACATCACATCCTTGCTGATACTTCCGTGCACGATTTCGACTTCCGTCATACCGTTCTTTTCTTTTTCAATATCCACAATGCGGGCATTGGGATATTTCTCTGCTATAAAATCTTTGATGGCAGCGGAAATATCAGAAGGGAGATAATCTTCGGGAGAACCGCCGTTGTGCGCATCGGCCACTTCCTTCACCAGAATGCCGTCCTCCGAATAATAGAGGTCCATTTCCTGATTACCTTTCTCCACTTCGATGATGTAGACAACAGCCATTTCCTTACGTTCCAGCTTGTCTACATCTTCCACCTTCCATACATTATAATAGGTACTACTCTCGTAAGAGCTTCTCACCGGAGCGGGAAGGTCTGCATAACGGAGGTCGGTTTCGGTCATCTGCCATACACCGTCTTTGGTGAACCAGGCCTCCTTTTCGAAATTGTCCTCATGGAAATCAGCCACATAATATGTACCTTTTGTTTCCCATTCTATACGCTGGGCATTGGGATGCTCCTTGGCCAACGCATTACTCAGTTCCGCGGGCACGGAGATTCCGTCGTTGTCGTCATCATCACAGCTTTGCAAGGCAAAGGCAAACACGCCTAACGCCAATAATAAGAAGTACTTTTCCAGTTTCATAGTCATTTCGTTTTTTTACATTATCAATACCAAGTTTGTTCATTTTGTATGGCAAAGATGAAGCCTAAATCTGGAAAGAATCTGGAAGAATACTCATATTTTGCAGAAAACAGCTATCTTTGTGCCACTAAAAGCGTTCATAACAAAAGAGATACATAATAACACAATGGAAAAGAAATTCAAACGTACCACCGTGACCTCGGCATTGCCGTATGCCAACGGCCCGGTTCATATCGGACACCTGGCAGGCGTTTATGTTCCTGCCGACATTTATGTCCGCTACCTGCGACTGAAAAAGGAAGATGTAATCTTCATCGGCGGCTCCGACGAACACGGAGTGCCCATCACCATCCGCGCCAAGAAGGAAGGCATCACCCCGCAAGACGTGGTGGACCGCTATCATACGCTTATAAAGAAGTCTTTCGAAGAGTTCGGCGTTTCCTTCGACGTGTACAGCCGTACTACTTCAAAGACGCATCACGACACGGCTTCCGACTTCTTCCGCAAGCTGTACGATAAGGGAGAATTCATCGAAAAGACCAGCATGCAGTATTACGACGAAGAAGCCAAGACCTTCCTTGCCGACCGCTACATCACCGGCGAGTGCCCCCACTGCCATGCCGAAGGCGCTTACGGCGACCAATGCGAGAAGTGCGGCACCAGCCTCAGCCCCACGGACCTGATTAATCCGAAGAGTGCCATCAGCGGCAGCCAGCCCGTGATGCGCGAGACGAAGCACTGGTATCTGCCGCTGGACAAACACGAGGAATGGCTTCGCCAATGGATTCTGGAAGACCATAAGGAGTGGCGTCCCAATGTTTATGGCCAATGCAAGAGCTGGCTCGACATGGGCTTGCAGCCGCGTGCCGTGAGCCGCGACCTGGATTGGGGTATTCCCGTTCCCGTAGAGGGTGCCGAGGGCAAAGTGCTCTATGTATGGTTCGACGCCCCTATCGGCTACATCAGCAACACCAAAGAGTTGCTGCCCGACACATGGGAGAAATGGTGGAAAGACCCCGAAACGCGTCTGGTACACTTCATCGGAAAAGACAATATCGTGTTCCACTGCATCGTGTTCCCCGCCATGCTGAAGGCAGAGGTAGCTACATCCTGCCGGACAACGTGCCGAGCAACGAGTTCCTGAACCTGGAGGGCGACAAGATTTCCACTTCACGCAACTGGGCGGTATGGCTGCACGAGTATCTCGTTGACTTCCCCGGCAAGCAGGATGTGCTGCGCTACGTGCTGACCGCCAACGCACCGGAGACAAAAGACAACGACTTCACCTGGAAGGACTTCCAGGCACGTAATAACAACGAGCTGGTTGCCGTTTATGGCAACTTCGTGAACCGCGCCCTGCAACTCACCAAGAAGTACTTCGACAGCGTAGTGCCCGCCGCAGGCGAACTGAACGACTACGACCGCGAGACGCTGAAAGAATTTGCCGACGTCAAGGCAGAAGTGGAGAAGTTGCTGGACGTATTCAAATTCCGCGACGCACAGAAGGAAGCGATGAACCTTGCCCGCATCGGAAACAAATACCTGGCAGACACCGAGCCGTGGAAGCTTGCCAAGACAGACATGGAGCGCGTAGCCACCATTCTCCACATCTCGTTGCAGTTGGTCGCCAACCTTGCCATTGCTTTCGAACCGTTCCTGCCCTTCAGCAGCGAGAAGCTTCGCAAGATGCTGAACATGGACAGCTTTGACTGGGCAGAGCTGGGACACACCGACCTGTTGCCTGCCGGACATCAGCTGGGCACCCCCGAACTGCTGTTCGAAAAGATAGAAGACGACGTCATCCAGGCACAAGTAGACAAGCTGCTTGCCACCAAGAAGGCAAACGAAGCCGCCACCTACAAGGCAAACCCCATCAAGCCGACCATCGCCTCGAAGACTTTGAAAAGCTGGATATCCGCGTAGGTACAGTGCTTGAATGCGAGGCAGTGCCCAAGATGAAGAAGCTGCTGAAGTTCAAGATTGCCGACGGGCTGGAAAACCGCACCATCGTCAGCGGCATTGCCCAGCACTACAAACCGGAAGAACTGGTAGGCAAGCAAGTGCTGTTCATCGCCAACCTCGCTCCACGCCAATTCAAGAACGGGCTGGTAAGTGAGGGAATGATTCTCTCTGCCGAGAATTATGACGGCTCGCTGGCGGTGACTTCACTGCTGAAAGAGGTGAAGCCGGGCAGCGAGGTGAAATAAAACAGTAACAAGGTAACGAGTTAACAAGGCTACAAGGAGGAAGGAAAAGCCTCGTGGCCTTGTTAACTCGTTGCCTTATCAACCAATAAACTATGTCCGATACATCACTCAAAGAAAAAACAGCCAAAGGTCTCTTCTGGGGAGGATTCAGCAACGGCATACAGCAGTTGTTAAATCTGGGATTCGGAATAGTCCTTGCCCGTCTGCTGGATGCTTCGGATTATGGTATGGTAGGGATGCTTACCATCTTCTCCGCCATTGCCGCCGCCTTGCAGGAGGGTGGGTTCATTTCGGCACTGACCAACCGGAAGGAGACTTTGCACAAGGATTACAACGCCGTGTTCTGGTTCAGCCTGATGTGCAGCACTACTATATATATATTACTCTTCTTTGCCGCACCGCTGATTGCCGACTTCTACGATACGCCCGAATTGATACCGCTGTCACGTCTCTCCTTCCTCGGATTCGTCATCTCAAGCATGAGCATCGCACCGAGAGCGTATCTGTTCAAGAATCTCAGAATCAAGGACACTACCGTCATCTCCATTTCGAGTCTGATAGTCTCCGGCATTGTGGGCATCACACTGGCTGTCAACGGATTCGCCTATTGGGGTATTGCATTGCAAAGTATCTCATTCGTCACCGTGATGACGATTCTTAACTTCTACTTCTCGCGTTGGAGACCCCGCTTCCGGTTCGACTTCACACCCATTAAGGAGATGATAGGGTTCAGCAGTAAGATAATCATTACGAATATCTTCACCATAATCAATAACAATTTGTTTTCCGTCTTGTTGGGTAAGTTCTATTCGGAACGGGAAGTGGGTAACTTTACGCAGGCAAACAAGTGGAACGGCATGGGACATACCACGATTACGGGCATGATAAACGGCATTGCACAACCCGTCTTTACCCGGGTTGCCGACGACAAGGCACGGCAACTTGCCGTATTCAGAAAGCTGCTGCGCTTCACCGCCTTTATCTCTTTCCCCGCCATGCTGGGATTGAGCTTGGTATCGAAAGAACTGATTATAATCACTATCACGGAGAAGTGGCTGCCCAGTGCCGATATCTTGCAACTGTTATGTATTTGGGGAGCATTTATTCCCGTCATCAATCTGTTCTCCAACCTGCTCATCAGCCGGGGGCATTCTTCTATCTATATGTGGAGCACCATCAGCTTGAGCCTGCTGCAAATAGTAGCTGTATGTGCCATATACCATACGGGTTGGAATGGATGCTGCGTATTTTCGTCATTATCAATATCGGCTGGCTGTTTGTATGGTTCCGTTTTGTCAAGAGGGAGATAGGATTAAGACTGCGCGATATGCTGAAAGACATCTCTCCTTATCTCTCCCTATCCATTGTACTCGTAGTATCAACTCACTATGCCACTCAGCCCATAGAAAACCTATACTTAAATATGGCAGCCAAAATCATTATGGTAGCTGGGCTTTATGCACTGGTTTTGTGGAAACTACAATCTACCATCTTCCGGGAAAGCATTGAATTCCTCTTAAAGAAAAAAAGAGTATGAGCCGCATAGCCTACATCATATCCGCCTACAAGGATGCCCCACACTTGGCACGCCTGGTTGCCGCACTGGATGACCGGGCAGACTTCTACGTGCACATCGACCTCAATGCCGATATACACCCTTTTGAAGAAGCCTTGGGAGACAAGGTTACTTTCGTGCCCCGCCACCGGATAAGCTGGGGAGGATGGGAACAAGTGGAATATCAGAAAGAATTGCTTGCCGCCGTATTGCACAGCGGTATCCCCTATACCCGCGTAGTATGCCTAAGCGGGCAAGATTACCCGTTATGGAGCAACAACGCCATCCACCGCTATTTCGAGGAGCATCAAGACACTGAATTCATCGGCGGTTTCAACCTGACACACTGCACCGTGAAACAGCAGTTGCACAAGATAACCCATTACCACCCTTTCCGTGACCTGCCTTGGAAGAGTATATGGTGGAAGAACAAACTCATTGTAGCATCGCGCAAGCTGGTACAGATACTCCCCATCCGGAAAGCCCCTTTTGCACCCTTGGAAGGCAAGCAGGCAGATGTCTATTTCGGTTCCGACTATTGGGCCATCACGTTGCCCTGCGCACGATATGTATATGAAAAGTTGTGCACGGAGGAGAAGCTGGTGAAGTATTTCAGAACCAGCTTTGTACCCAGCGAACTGTGCATACAGACCATCGTATTCAACTCCCCTTTTGCCTCAAAAGGGCTTCTTTTAGAGGGAGAATACCCCGGACTTACCCGTCTCACCCCCTTGCACTACATAGACTACGGCGCATCCATCCGCGTGATGACACTCGAGGACCTGCCGGTATTGCAGCAGTCTGGAAAGATGTTCTGCCGGAAAGTGGTAAGCGGGGAGTCCGACACACTGATAGAAAAACTCAAGTCCGATTTCGCAAAAGAAGATTGAAATGGAAAGTGCTCCTTTCAACTATTATCATTATTTTTGCAGACATCAATCAAAAATGGTATCCATGGTGAAGCAATATACCCCAGAAGAACTGACCCAACTACATCAGGTGCTATACGAAATACTGGAAGAGATTGTGCGCATCTGCGACAAACACAATATTCCCTATTTTGTAATCGGCGGAACAGCAATAGGGGCACTCTATGACAAAGCGATTCTTCCTTGGGATGACGACATAGATATAGGTATGAAACGGGAAGACTACAATAAGTTTCTCCAGATAGCCTCCCAAGAACTGAGAGAACCATACTTTCTTTCATGGATACATACCGACCCTCATAGTCCTTATTACTTTGCCAAAGTCAAGAAAAACAACACCTTGTTTGTCGAAGAGATGTTTAAAGATGTACCTATGCATCAGGGAATCTTTGTCGATATATTCCCTTTTGACCGTATTCCAAACAATAAGCTATTAAGGAAGATACAATATGGAGCTGTCAACTTTCTGAAATGCTGCCTGATGGGAAAAGAGGTATGGCTATGGAAACACTTCGGAAAATGTCAAATATCCAACCCTACCAATCGTGGAGCTGTTGCCTGCCTTCTAAACCGGATAGTTGATATGACACTCTCTAAAAAGACAATCTACCGTTTGATGGTGATAATGCAAAGTTGTTTCAACTCATGGAAAACTTTGTATTACAACAATGTGATTACCACTACCGACCATGTTTTGGAGACGAGTCTCAACCATTTACAACCAATCAAATTCGGTCCACTTTATCTGAAAGCACCTGATGGATTGGAAAGCTTTCTACGGTACAACTATCCCACTTTACACCGGTATACAGAAGAAGAGCAGGACAAGATAAACAATCATTATCCGGCAGTTCTTTCTTTCAACATACCAAATGACCATATAGCCACCTCCTAATCCAACAAAATTGCCATGAAACCAGCCCTTGTAGATGTATCTGTACTGATTCTTTTCTTCAACCGCCCCAAACTGCTGGCGCAAGTATTCGAACAAGTGAAGAAAGCACGCCCCGCACGACTGTTTCTCTATCAGGACGGCCCGCGCGGCGAGCGTGACATGCCGGGCATAGAGCTTGTCGCAAAGTGGTGGCAGACATCGATTGGGAATGCGAAGTACACCACAATTACCAGGAGAAGAACTACGGCTGCGACCCATCGGAATACATGGCACAGAAGTGGGCATTCTCCTTGTCGGACAAATGTATCGTGCTTGAGGATGACGACGTGCCCGCCGTCTCTTTCTTCGGCTTCTGCAAGGAACTGCTCGACAAGTATGAGCACGACACACGCATCAGCATGATTGCCGGATTCAACAACGAGGAGATTACACCCGACATCACTTCCGACTACTTCTTCGCCACCACCTTCTCCATCTGGGGATGGGCGAGCTGGCGGCGGGTGACGGACCAATGGGATGAATTCTACACCTTCCTGGACGACAAGGAGAACATGCGGCAACTGAAGAACCTCATCCACACACGGCGCTACCGCAAAGACTTCATCTACATGTGCCAACGCCACCGCGAACACGGGAAAGCCTATTACGAAACCATCTTCCACGCCTCCATGTTGTTCAATTCGGGTCTGAGCATCGTGCCCACCCGCAACATGATAAACAATCTGGGAGCCACTGCCGACTCCACCCACTTTGCCGGCTCCGTGCACACCATGCCGCGCGGTTACCGCCGCATCTTCACCATGAAACGCCACGAAGTGGAGTTTCCGCTGAAGCACCCTCGCCACGTCATCGAGAACACTGCCTACAAGGATAGCGTTTACCGCATCATGGCATGGCGGCATCCCTGGATAAAGATTGCACGGTCGTTCGAGGAACTGGCGTTGAACCTACGGTACGGCAACTTCACCATCATATGGCAAACGCTGCAAAAGCGTATCCGGAAATGGATGAAACAAGACCGGCATCTGTAACAAGAAAAAACATTCAAAAAAGAAGAAACGAACAACAGTCATGAGAGTACTACTTATCAATACATCCGAACGCATCGGCGGCGCAGCCATCGCCGCCAGCCGTCTGATGGAATCACTCAAGAACCACGGCATCAAAGCCAAGCTGCTGGTGCGCGACAAGCAGACCGACCAAATCTCCGTTGTGTCACTGGACCATAACTGGCGAATGGTGTGGAAGTTCGTCTGGGAGCGCATCGTCATCTGGAGCGCCAACCGCTTCAACAAAAAGAACATCTTTGCCGTCGACATAGCCAACACGGGGACAGACATCACCTCACTGCCCGAATTCCAGCAAGCAGACGTCATCCATCTGCACTGGATAAACCAAGGGATGCTCTCGCTGAAGAACATCGAGAAGATTCTCGCCTCGGGCAAGCCCGTCGTCTGGACCATGCACGACATGTGGCCCTGCACCGGCATCTGTCACCATGCTCGCGAGTGCACCCGTTACCGGCAGGAATGCCACAACTGCCCCTTCATCCACGGAGGCGGAGGCAAGCGTGACCTTTCCTACCGCATCTTCCGGAAAAAGCAGAATCTATATCGCAACCGTCACATCAACTTCGTCACCTGCAGCCGCTGGCTGGAAGAACGTGCCCGGACAAGCGCCCTCTTCTGCGGACATGCCGTGACGTGCATCCCCAACCCCATCAACACCAACCTCTTCAAGCCCCGCAACCGACAGGAAGCCCGCAGCCGTTGCCTACTGCCGCAAGACAAAAAGCTCATGTTGTTCGGCTCGGTGAAGATTACGGACAAACGGAAAGGCATCGACTACCTGATAGAATCGTGCCGACTGCTGGCTGACAAGCATCCCGAACTCCGGGAACAGTTGGGTGTCGTCGTCTTCGGCAACCAATCGCAACAACTGGAAAACCTGCTTCCATTCAAAGTCTACCCGCTGAACTTCGTCAGCAACGAACACCAACTGGTGAACATCTACAATGCCGTGGACATCTTCGTGACCCCCTCGCTGGAAGAGAACCTGCCGAACACCATCATGGAAGCCATGGCATGCGGCATTCCCTGCGTCGGATTCAACGTGGGCGGCATCCCTGAGATGATAGACCATCTGCACAACGGCTACGTGGCACAATACAAATCCTCGGAAGACTTTGCCAACGGCATCTACTGGACGCTGACCGAACCCGACTACCCCAGCCTCTCGGAACAAGCCTGCCGGAAAGCCATCTCCCACTATTCGGAGAACGTCGTCGCCAAGAAATACATTGACCTTTACAACAAAGTGACCGGAAGAAATGCATAACCACCCCACCCCGAAATTCAGCATCATCACCGTGACCTACAATGCCGAAGCGGTACTGGAGGACACGATTCAAAGCGTTATCTCGCAAACCTACCACCACGTAGAATACATCCTTGTGGACGGTGCGTCCAAAGACGGCACGCTCTCCATCATCGACCGTTACCGCGACCGCATCACCCGCATCGTGAGCGAACCGGACAAGGGACTGTACGACGCCATGAACAAAGGCATCCGCCTTGCCACCGGCGATTACCTCTGCTTCCTCAATGCCGGCGACAGCTTCCACGAAGACGACACCTTGCAGCAGATGGTGCGTTCCATCTCCGGCAACGAACTACCCGACGTGCTGTACGGCGAAACGGAACTGGTGGACAAGGAAGGTCACTTCATCCGCATGCGCCGCCTCGCCGCCCCGGAAGTGCTTACCTGGCGAAGCTTCAAGCAGGGCATGCTGGTCTGCCATCAGGCCTTCTTTGCCAAAGCTTCCCTTGTAGAACCCTACGACCTGCAATACCGCTTCTCCGCCGACTTCGACTGGTGCATCCGGGTGATGAAGAAGGCACGGACCTTGCACAATACCCATCTCACCCTCATCGACTATCTGGAAGAGGGAATGACCACCCAGAACCGGCAAGCATCCCTGCGCGAACGCTTCCGCATCATGGCGCGGCATTACGGACTGATGAGTACCGTAGCCCATCATGCCTGGTTCGTATTACGGGCCGTGATAAAGAAATAGCACAAATTTCGAGGACAAATATACTTTGTTCCCGCAAGACCTATACCTTGCGGGAATCTCCCCTATACCCAGCTCTCTACAGTATAGGAGTGAGTACCCAAAACATCCCCATGTTTTCACCTAAAACATCCGGATGTAATGGAGCAAAACATCCCCATGTTTTGGGGTAAAACATCCGGGTGTTTTGGAGAAAGACATCCGGATGTTCTGCATATTAAGTCCTATACCGTGAGGGGCTAAGTCCTAAGACGTAGGAGATTAAGTCCTAAGGCAAAGGAGGCTGGGTAACTGTAAGCAGCGCCTTCAACTCTTTTACCCCTTCCGAAGCTCCCTTTTGAATGACATGTATCGGACGCATGACGTGCGTGTCCACCGGCTTGGGGTCTATCAGATACACTTCGGCGGCACGGGGCACGTAGTTCAGCAGTCCCGCAGCGGGATAAACGTTCAGGCTGGTGCCGATGATGACGAAGATGTCCGCCTGCTCCACATACCGGATGGCAGTCTCAATCTCCGGCACCGACTCGCCAAACCACACGATGAACGGGCGGAGTTGCGTGCCGTCGCCCGCCTTGTCGCCCAACTTTACTTCATATTCCTCCGGCGCCAGTTCCTTGACGAAATGCGGATTATAAGGGTCACGGCTGGAACAAACCTTCGTCAGTTCCCCATGCAAGTGTATCACGTGCGTACTGCCGGCACGCTCGTGCAGATTATCTACGTTCTGGGTGACGACCGTCACATTGAAATCCCTTTCCAGGTCGGCAACACCCAGATGCCCGGCATTCGGCACCACATCGAGCAACTGCTTGCGACGTTCGTTATAGAAATTAATGACCAGTTCCGGATTACGTGCATACCCCTCGGGAGTCGCCACCTGCTCCACCGGATATTTGTCCCATAATCCGCCCGCATCACGGAATGTGCTGATGCCGCTCTCGGCGCTCATACCGGCACCCGACAATATGACCAAGTTCTTCATTTTCTGCTCCTTTCCTTTATTAAAGTAAGACAAATATAAGAAGAATGTTCAAGTTGTGATATAAATAAGAAAAATTAAATACTTAAAAGCCTTATCATTCAAATAAAAGACGTACTTTTGCCACTCATAAATTTGCAATAGACTGGAAAAGAAACCAATCCGGTCGTCAACAAAAGAATCTTATGGACAAATTCAGTTATGCTATCGGCCTTGGAATAGGTCAGAATCTTTTAAGCATGGGTGCCAAAGGCATTGCAGTAGATGACTTTGCACAAGCAATCAAAGACGTTTTGGAGGGCAACCAGACGGCAATCAGCCACACAGAAGCCCGTGACATCGTCAACAAGTACTTCGCCGAACTGGAGGAGAAGATGAACGCAGCAAACATAGAAGCCGGCAAAAAGTTCCTGGAAGAGAACAAAAAACGCGAGGGAGTTGTTACGCTTCCCAGCGGACTTCAATACGAAGTTATCACAGAAGGAAACGTCGGTCACTATGCCAAAGCAACCGACCAGGTACAATGCCACTACGAAGGCACACTGATTGACGGAACGCTGTTCGACAGCTCCATCAAGCGCGGCCAGCCTGCCACATTCGGTGTAAACCAAGTGATACCCGGTTGGGTGGAAGCCCTTCAGCTTATGCCCGAAGGTGCCAAGTGGAAACTCTACATCCCCAGCGACCTGGCATACGGAGCGCAGGGTGCCGGCGAGATGATTCCTCCCCACAGCACGCTCGTATTCGAAGTCGAATTACAGAAAATTTTATCTAAATAAACAAACAAGTAAAAGCAAAATGAAAAAAGTAACATTTCTCATGGCTCTTGCAGTAGCTGCCGGCATGGCATCTTGTACTGCTCAAAGTCCGAAAGCTGATTTGAAGACGGACATCGACTCATTATCTTACGCCATCGGTATGGCACGTACAGAAGGTTTGGACCAGTATCTTGCACAACAAGGCATTGACTCAACCCAGATGTCAGAATTCTTGAAAGGTTTCAACGAAGGCGCAGCCAAAATCGATAAGAAAGACGTGGCTTACATGGCCGGTCTGCAAGTAGGCCAGATGGTCAGCAAGCAATGGGTGGAAGGCTTCAACCAACAAATCTTCGGCAACGACTCCACACAGAGCATCAGCCGCGAAAATCTGCTGGCAGGTTTCGTAGCAGGTGTCATCGGCAAGGGTGGTGCTATGGATATGATGAAAGCTCAAGAGTACATGCGTACTCAGATGGATGCCATCAAAGAAAAAGCAACCGCAGAAAAGTATGCTGACAACAAAGCTGCCGGTGAAAAGTTCCTGGCTGAGAACAAGGCTAAAGAAGGTGTAGTAACTACCCCGAGCGGTCTGCAATACAAAATCATCACCAAGGGTAACGGTTCCGTTCCTGCCGACAGCAGCAAGGTGAAAGTAAACTACAAAGGTACGCTGATTGACGGAACAGAATTCGATAGCTCTTACAAGCGCAACGAACCTGCTACTTTCCGTGCCAACCAGGTAATCAAAGGCTGGACAGAGGCCCTCACCATGATGCCCGTCGGCTCTAAGTGGGAACTCTATATCCCCTACGACCTGGCATACGGTTCAAGAGAAACCGGTAGCCAAATCAAGCCGTTCTCTACTTTGATATTCGAAGTGGAACTGCTGGGTATCGAGAAGTAATGTAACAATCCGAAGGGAGGGGCAAAACCCTCTTGATACTTCTTTTAGGCGCGGATTACGCGGAATAACGCGGATTTGGTAAACTAAATCCGTGAAATCCGCGTAATCCGCGCCTTATCGTTACCCCTCACTTTTATTCATTTTTCCGTCCCTTTTTATAGATAAATTAAAATAAAGTCCTATATTTGCTTACTATTTGATAACAACAAGAACTTTACTTATTTACTATTATGGAAAAAATAGACAATCTTGACCGGCAGATTCTGGAAATCATTTCCCAAAATGCCCGTATCCCTTTCAAGGACGTAGCTGCTGAATGTGGCGTGTCACGTGCTGCCATCCATCAACGTGTACAGCGCCTGATTGACCTTGGCGTTATTGTTGGCTCAGGCTATCATGTAAATCCCAAGTCCCTTGGATACAGAACCTGCACTTACGTAGGAATCAAGCTGGAAAAGGGCTCCATGTATAAGACGGTAGTTGCCGAGCTGGGCAAGATTCCCGAAATCGTAGAATGCCACTTCACCACTGGTCCGTACACCATGCTGACCAAGGTATATGCCCGCGACAACGAGCATCTGATGGATTTGCTGAACAACAAGATGCAGGAGATTCCTGGCGTAACCGCTACCGAGACCTTGATTTCCCTGGAACAGAGCATCAAGAAGGAGATTCCTATTTGCCCCGAGAAATAACGAACAACAATGGATTTCTTAAACGAATATCATCTGTCGGGCCTTGTCATAGGTATCTGCACATTCCTCATCATCGGCTTGTTTCACCCCATAGTTGTGAAAGCCGAATATTATTGGGGCACCAAGTGCTGGTGGATTTTCCTTTTACTCGGCATCGGCGGCATCATTGCCTCCCTTTATACGGAGAACATCATGATAGCCTCCCTTTTGGGCGTCTTTGCATTTTCCTCGTTCTGGACCATCAAGGAGATATTCGAGCAGGAAGAACGAGTGAAAAAAGGCTGGTTTCCCAAGAATCCAAAACGAACTTATAAGTTCTAAGGACAAAGGTTATAAGGAATTTTATCCAAAAGTCTTGCATATTTCAATAGAAAATGCTACTTTTGTCCCCGCTATCCAAGCAAGGATGCATCGGACTTGTAGCTCAGTTGGTTAGAGCAACAGACTCATAATCTGGAGGTCCCAGGTTCAAGCCCTGGCTGGTCCACTTTAAGAATCAAGCACTTACAAAGATTTGTAGGTGCTTTTTCTTTTATACGGTGACCTTCAGGTGACCTTTTTGAAGCGAAACTCGGGTCAACGTAACAATCTGAGGTATTTTATATTTAAGCATATAATTTAGCAAGTCTATATAAGAAAAAAGCTCTATCTCTTACTCCTCTGAACTGTGCTCTAAATGCTTTGATTTTAGCATTGAATGACTCTGCTGCGGCATTGGTTGCCCTCCTTTCAAAAAAATTGATTATATTCAGATAATGTGTTTGTATAGAACGTGCGACCCTTCCAAAGGTGAGGAACCCTGATTTATCTACTTCATCATACCACCTTGCCAGCCTTGTCAAAGCAATATCCTTAAACTTACACTGATGATAGATTAAGCCTAACCGCATAGACAGATAATATCCTTTCTTTATATCGGGATATTCCTTGAAAAGAATTTCAGCTCGTATTCTTTGAGACTGAGTCCATAAGGATTCCTTCTTGTAAAGCAGATAAATGCTTCTCGCTAACAACTGCTTTCTTGTATCTCCATTAGCGAAAACAGGTGCATGATACATCTTTCCACAGGCCTTTGCATAAGCAATCTGAGTGGACTCTTCATCCAAAGCCTCCCAGCGAGCTTTTACACGCATCTCCTGCACCGCTTCATAAGCTAACTTCTGTACGTGAAAGCGATCGGTAACACGTTTGGCCGCAGGAAAGCAGATGCGTGCAATCTGCTCCATGTTAGGAGCCATATCCAAAGTAATCTCGCGCACTTGGTAACGGCGGCGACGGGATAGCTTAAGCAGGACAGAAGTGACCGTATGAACGTCCGTACCTTTAATGATAGCAATCATACTACCTTTACCACCGTGAGCTTCTTTATTGATCAGTACAGTATAGAGTTCTCCACGCGAGAGGGCTACCTCATCAATACAGATATAAGCACCGATATTCTTTTCGAATAGTAGCCAATCCTCTGCATGAACAAGTTGGTCCCAATGGAGATAACCACTTAGATGGTTACGGTATTGACGCTCCAATAAATCTCCGTCAACTCCATATAAAACACCTAAGAGCTTGCAACTGATCGGATAGCTATCAATATAGTTCTTTTAAAAAAGACGCAAAATCTTGCGTCATACGAGTACCTTCAGCCACCATACGCCAGTTACGAGAGATATACTCATTATGCTTCTTTAAGATCCAGCGACGACGACGAATATTAAGGAAGACCTTCTTGCCACGAAGAGGAAAATCCTGAACAATAACAGGATCATAAAAGCCTTTACTCTCAGTATCCTGATCTGTATACTTCTCAGGAACGATATTTTTTTCCTCAAGGTAGATCACAACTTCATTTACGCTTTCCTTCACATCAACAAGAGCAAAGTACTCTAAAGTGCCTTCAGGAAGAAGAAGGCGATAACCGTTTAACTCCATAAGCTATGAATTTGGAGACAAAGATAATAATTTATAAATTTACCCCTCAGGTTTTTACATTGACCCAGTGTTTCCCTTAATAGAACAAGTTGTTTCATTATGGCGAACACTTTGTTTCCCTTAACAAAACATTTCGTTTCACCATATGAAAACAAACTGTTTTTCCTTATTGGAACAAACTGTTTCTCTATACTTGAACAAAGTGTTCATCGCTGTGAACTAACAAACTAACTATAATACTATAGTAGATGATATGCGCGTGGCACTTACTAATATGTGCTTGCAGATGAAATAAAAGAATCTATATAAATAGCCTCCTCTTTATTGTTCAGAACAGCTTGGGGCGTTTGTTATTGAACCGATAGCCGATACCCAACATCAGATAATTGGGCTCATGAAATTCCCGGAGGTTATATCCTATATGGAGATACGAATTGCGTGTTACGTCTATTTTCAGGGCAAGAATCTGATAGAAAGACTTCATGTCACCGCCGCCGTGCAGAACATTGGCTCCCAGACCGATACCTACCGTGAAGTAAGGCATGACAAATTCTCCGCGGGCGGATAAGCCCAATGCCATCTGCTTCTTGGCGGGCGGAGTATAGAAGCCGTTCTCTTCCTCGTACGATTCTTTCATGTTCGCACTGTGGTCGTATACGCCGTCCAACGCCACACCGGCGCGGAATTTATAGCCGAAGTTGTACATGGGTGCAAAGCTGAAACCGAACACGTTGTAAGTGCCGGGTGCGGGTACCTGGCCACTACTGCTCTCATGGGCCACTGCTTTCTTTCGCCAGGAGCCGAACAAAGTCAAGTCGTAGCTGACGTGGCGGGGGAATGGAGGAACAATAGGCGTTGCCATGATTGGGCGAGTTCATCCGCTCTGCGGTTAAAGTTATATACCAGTCCCACTTTGCAGTCCACCGTGTTCAGACCGGAGTTGGGATATTGGGTGTTTCCGTTGGAAAAGTGGCTTCCGGTAGCTCCTATCATCAAGTCGAACTTGGGGGAGAGTGCCCACTTTAAGTAGAGGTTCACATTGAGATAGGCATTCACTTTCGAGCCGATAATCTGGTTCTCCGGGTTGTCATATTCATCGTAGGGTTTCCAGCCGAACGATGCGCCGAAGTTCCATTCATAGTTCAAGGATATGCGGGGGCTGAATTGGGCGATGCGTCCCCCTTGAAACAGATAGACCGCCAGCGGGTTGCCCAGCTCTTCCGGATTGCCGAAGTTGAAATAGCCGACTCCAATCCCTTGATAGGCTCCTATATAAGCCTGGTCGGCAACGGTGTGGGGACGGAGCTGGAAGGAGTATTTCAGATGGCCGGCATAGGCATTTTTCATGGCCTTGTATTGGTGGTTGGAGTACTCCAGAAAAGGGTTGGTCTGAAAAATATAGCCAGCACGCCCTTCTACGCCTAATCTGTGGATGAAGCGCTGTGAGAAAGGGAGTGTATCCCGTTTGTATTCCGAATGACTATCGGATGTCCATTGTTGGGCGTATATTGTATCAGACAAGAAAAGTACCGCTCCTAAGAAAGCTAGTATTTTCCATATCTGCATTCTATTTTTCATATGCCGTGTCGGTCTTTCTTGTTTATAAATGTTCCAAGTGAAGTTTAATTTCGTGCAAATATAGTTTTTTTCTCCTTTTGGTATTCACAATGAGACAACTATTTGTAAAAAGAGGGGGTAAAACTGAAATCGTCAATAGAATGGCAGACTTCGGTTTTACCCCTTCCTTATTCATTTACCCGGATGTTGTCTTATGATTCAGATGCTGGGTGGCGAGTGTTATTTCCGGTCGTTCTCCCGGATTTCCACACGGCGGATTTTCCCGCTGATGGTTTTGGGGAGCTCATCAACAAATTCGATGACACGCGGGTATTTGTAGGGAGCCGTCACTTTCTTCACATGGTTCTGCAACTCCTTGATAAGCTCTTCTCCGGCGCGTGCCTTGTACTCTTTTGCCAACACAATCGTAGCTTTTACCACTTGGCCGCGGATTTCATCGGGCACACCGGTAATGGCACATTCTACTACGGCTGGGTGGGTCATCAATGCACTTTCCACTTCGAACGGGCCGATGCGGTAGCCGCTACTTTTGATGACGTCGTCGGCGCGGCCCACGAACCAGAGGTAGCCGTCTTCGTCCTTCCAGGCTACATCTCCCGTGTAGTAAATGCCGTTGTTCCATGCCTCGTGGGTGCGGTTGGCATCACGGTAGTATTCCTTGAACAATCCCAGCGGTTTGCCTTTGTCGGTACGGATTACAATCTGTCCCTGTTCACCGGCTTCCACGGAACGTCCTTCGTGGTCTATCAGGTCTACATCGTATTGCGGATTGGGCAATCCCATGCTGCCGGGTTTCGGTTCCATCCACGGCATGGTGGCAACGGTAAGGGTCGTTTCGGTCTGTCCGAAGCCCTCCATCAGCTTGATGCCCGTTAACTTCTTGAGGTCTCGAATACAGCGGGGTTCAATGCTTCTCCGGCGATGGTGCAGTATTCCAGACTGGATAGGTCGTACTTCGTGAGGTCTTCGTGAATGAGGAATCGGAAGATGGTGGGCGGTGCACAAAGCGACGTGACGTGATAATCTTGTATCTTCTCCAGTATGGCTGCGGGAGTGAATTTCTCGTGGTCGTATACAAATACGTTGGCGCCGGCAATCCATTGTCCGTAGAGCTTGCCCCACACGGCTTTTCCCCAACCGGTGTCGGCAATGGTGAGGTGTAGGCTGCTCTCTTTCAGGTTGTGCCAGAAGCTGCCGGTGACGATATGTCCCAACGGATAGGTGAAGTCGTGGGCCACCATTTTGGGCTCTCCGGTAGTACCGCTGGTGAAGTACATCAGGGAGATGTCATCGTTCGTGTTCGGATGTTCCGGTTTCACGAAAGGAGCGGCGGCCTCGATACCTTTGTGGAAGTCTTCGAATCCTTCGGGAGCTTCCGGCCCGACGCTTACGAGGCGTTTCACAGAAGGAGACTCTGGCATAGCTGCCGTGATATGGTCGGTGATGACGCTTTCGCCGGCACAGACTATCATTTTAATGTCTGCGGCGTTGCAGCGGTATACGATGTCTTTCTTCGTCAGCAGGTGGGTGGCGGGAATCACCACTGCACCGAGTTTGTGCAGTGCCACAATGCTGAACCAGAATTCATAACGGCGTTTCAGTATCAGCATCACCATGTCTCCGTGCCCGATGCCGAGGCTTTGGAAATAGGAAGCCGTCATGTCTGTGTACCGTTTCATGTCGGCAAAGGTAAACTGCCGGCATTCGCCCTGGTCATTGGTCCACAACAGTGCGGGTTTGTCGGGCTGCTCGGCTGCCCAGGCATCCACTACGTCATAGCCGAAGTTGAAATTCTCCGGTACGTTTATCTTCAGGTTCTTGATGAAGTCCTCCTGTGAGGTGAAGGATGTTTGAGATAAAAATCTTTCTACCATAACTTTATTACATGATTACTGCCAGGAATTTTACTGTCTTTCCGTCAAGCGCCTTCATGCCGTGCGGCAGTTTGGAGTTGAAGTACAGACTGTCTCCTTCATTTAAGATTAAGTCTTTGCCGTCGATGCTGACCATCATACGGCCTTCCAGTACGAGGTTGAACTCCTGACCGGCATGGCTGTTGTAATGTATCGGCTCGCTGTCCGGTTTCGGTTCTACGGTCACGATGAACGGGTCTGCCGTGCGGTTGATGAAACCGGCTGCCAGTGATTGGTATTTATATGCCTTGGTACGTTCTATACTGGTTCCTTTTCCGGCACGTGTCAGGAAGTAGGAGCTCATTTTGGGCTCTTGCCCAAACATCAGTGCGTCCAGTGATATGCCGTAGTGCCGTGCTATCTTCTGCAGCATGCTGACCGAGATGTCGAATTCTCCGGTTTCGGCAAGGCGGTACTCTTCTGCAGAGATGTCACAGTCGCGGGCGATATCGTCGGCAGTCAGTTCCAATACGTCACGCAGTCCGCGCAGGCGTTCGGCTATTTGTCTGATTTGTTCGTCCATAATTATATTTGTTTTAAATGGGTTGTTATTGAAATACACCGTTACGCCGCAGGGCATTGGCATATTGGCACATTAAATACTCGCTTTGATAGCTTTAATCACAGTGGAGGTGAATCCTTCGTGTTCCAGTTCGTTGATTCCCTTGATGGTAATTCCTCCGGGAGTACACACCTTGTCAATCTCAACACTGGGGTGTGTGTTACTGTTCAGAATCAGCTCGGCTGCTCCCTTCACGGACTGTGCCACCATGCGCATGCCGTCTTTGGGGTAGATACCCATTTCAATGCCGGCTTGCATAGCTGCCTGGATGTACTTCAGCACATAGGCGATGCCACAGGAAGTCATGGCGGTGGTTGCCGCAATCTTTTCCTCGGGAATGAGCATGGCAAGTCCCATCTGGTTGAAAATGTCCAGCATCAGCTGCTCCTGCTCCTTGGTGGCATTGCGGCTGGCGATGAGTGTCATACTTTCCATTTCGCTGATGGCTGTATTGGGAATAAGGCGGAACATGGTCATTTCCTTGTCTGCTACATAGTGTGTCAGTCTTCGAAGGGAATACCGGCTGCAACGGAGATAAGAATCTGTGTGCCTCTCAGTTTCAATTCCTTTACCACAAGTTTCATCAGCCATGGCTTCACGGCAAAGATTATCATATCTGCACCGGTCACTGCTTCCTGATTATCGTTAGTCACTTGCAAAGCGGGGAATTCTGCCTTCAGTTTGTCCAGCTTGTCCTGGGTGGGGTTGGAGACAATGATGTCACCGGCAGGGATGATTGTTCCTTTTGCCAGCCCGCGGGCGATGGAGCCTCCCATATTTCCGGCACCGATAATTGCTATTTTCATATTTTCTTGTTGTTAAAAGAGTTGTCTGTTGGCAAAGGTAGATAAATTAAAGAACTTTCTTGAAGCGTTTCAAGAATTCCTTTGCTTCGTCCATGCTGAGGCACAGAGGCGGCAGCAGGCGGAGCACATTCGTACCGCTTACGCCGGTGAATACATGTTGCTCTTTCAGCAGTCTTAGGCGCAGTACCTTGATGGGGGCTTCAAATTCCAGTCCTATCATCAGTCCTCGTCCGCGAACATCCTTGATTTGCGGGAACTTTCTCAGTTCTGTCATCAGGAAGTCACCGACTTGCGCTGCATTTTCTATCAGTTTTTCTTGCTCTATGACGTCCAGTACGGCAAGGGCGGCACTGCAAGCCAGGTGGTTTCCACCGAAAGTGGTTCCAAGTTGCCCGTATACCGGTGTAAACATTGGGCTGATGAGTACGCCTGCCATCGGGAAACCATTGCCGATGCCTTTTGCCACGGTGACGATGTCGGCTTTGATGCCGTTGTACTGATGGGCAAAGAACTTGCCGCTGCGTCCGTAGCCGCTTTGGATTTCATCGAGAATCAAGACCGTGTTGTGTTCCGTACAAGTCTGGCGGAGAGCCTGCATGAATTCGTCTGTCGGCAGTTGGATGCCGCCTACACCTTGTATGCCTTCGATAATCACTGCGCAGACATCTCCTTTGGACAATTCGGCCTTCATGGCTTCGATGTCGTTCAACGGGAGGTAGGTGACGTGCCCGCAGTTGTTGATGGGAGCGATGATTTTAGGATTGTTCGTTACTTCCACCGCCAGTGAGGTACGTCCGTGGAATGCTTTTGAGAAGGATATCACACGGGTACGGCCATTGTAGAAAGAGGCGAGTTTCAAGGCGTTTTCATTGGCTTCGGCACCGCTGTTGATGAGGAAGAATGAGTAGTCGTCATAGCCACAGACTTTTCCCAAGCGTTCTGCCACTTGCTGTTGCAGCTTGTTAATTACTGAGTTTGAGTAGAATCCTAACGTAGCAACTTGGTTACTCACCATCTCTACATAATGTGGATGTGCATGTCCGATTGAGATGACTGCATGGCCACCGTAGAGGTCGAGGTATTCGGTACCGTTCTCGTCCCATACATGGCAGCCTTTTCCTTTGACGATGTTGATGTCAAAGAGAGGGTATACGTCGAATAAATTCATTTTTTTTAGAATGCAGAAGGTTTCAACCGTAATCCTACGGTCTCTTCCAGGTTAAACATTAAATTCATATTGTGAACGGCTTGTCCGCTGGCACCTTTCAGGAGGTTATCGATGCAGGAAATGATAAGCAGCTTGTCGCCGTGCTTCTCCAGATGGATGAGGCATTTGTTGGTGTTTACCACTTGCTTCAGGTCGATATTCTTCTCCACGATGTGGGTAAAGGAATCTTTGGCGTAGTATTCTTCGTACATGCGGACGATTTCTTCCAAGGCCACTTTGGTCTTCACCACAATGGTGGTGAAGATGCCGCGCGGGAAGTCACCACGGTAGGGGATGAAGTCAATGTCCGCATCAAAGCTGTTCTGCAGCTGTTTGAGCGATTGCTTGATTTCAGGCACATGCTGGTGCTCGAAAGCTTTGTAGACACTCATGTTGTTGTTGCGCCAGCTGAAGTGGCTCGTGGCACCCGGTTTCACACCGGCGCCGGTACTTCCGGTAATGGCGTTCACCATGATATCATCGTTCAGCATCAGATGTTTGGCAAGCGGCAGCAGACCCAGCTGTATGCAGGTGGCAAAGCAGCCTGGATTGGCAACGTGCTTCGCTTTGCAGGTGGCACGGCGGTTCAGCTCTGGCAAACCGTAGATGAAGTCGTGTTCGGGAGAGGCTATGCGGTAGTCCATGGAGAGGTCGATGATTCTCAGTTCCTCGGGCACGTTGTGGCTTTCGAGGAACTTCTTCGTGTCACCATGTGCCGTACAGAAAAAGAGTACGTCGATTTCTTCCAGCGGGAGCTGGTCGGTAAATACCAAGTCTGTTTCGCCGTACAGTCCTTCGTGCACGTCCGTAATTTTGTTGCCGGCATTGCTTGAGCTGTTGATAAATGCAATTTCTGCTTCCGGATGGTTGAGCAGCAGACGTATCAGTTCGCCTGCCGTGTATCCGGCTCCGCCTATGATTCCTACTTTAATCATTTCGATAATATCTATTTGGTTCTTGTGGTATAACAATTAGCATTATAATGTATATGGGTATGCCTGCAAATGCAGTAAAGATCGTGGCGAATGTATAAACGATACGCACCAATGAGACATCGAGTCCGAAAAAGTTTGCCAGTCCTGCACATACGCCTGAAAGCATCCTTCCAGTCCGGGGACGTGTCAGTTTTTGCTTCTTGTCCGTCATTTAGATTTTCTCGTCTTTATGGTTTGAGTAATAAGCGCGCAGTGCCGTAGACGTTACTTTGATGAAGCCCTTGGCATCTTCTGCTGTCCATCCTTTCTGCATCTCACCGTATTCGCCGAACTTGTTTTTCACAAGGTCGTCTTTGCTTTCTACACCTACGGTAGAGAAGCAGAGCGGGTGAAGTTCGAGGATAGCCGTACCGTTTACGTTGCGTTGCGAGGATTCCAGCATGGCTTCGATGTCGCGCATTACCGGTTCCAGATATTGGCTTTCGTGCAGGAACATACCGTACCAGTTGGCTACCTGGTCCTTCCAGTATTGCTGCCATTTGCTCAAAGTGTACTTCTCGAGGAACTTGTGTGCGCCGATAATCAGCATAGGTGCGGCAGCTTCGAAACCTACGCGACCTTTGATGCCGATAATCGTGTCGCCTACGTGCATGTCGCGGCCGATACCGTATGCCGCACCAATTTCTTCTACCTTCTGGATGGCTTTGATGGGGTCGTCGAATGTCTCGTCGTTCACGGCTTTCAGCTCACCTTTTTCAAAAGTGAGGCGCAACTGTTCGCTGCCCTCTTTGGTGCAGTGTTTCAGATAGGCGCTTTCGGGCAATCCCTGCGCGGAATCCAGAATCTCGCCACCACAGATGGAAGTGCCCCACAAACCTACGTTATAGGAGTATTTCAGTTTGGTGAAGTCGGCGGCAAAGCCGTGTTCGTTCAGATAATCAATCTCTTCCTGACGGCTCAGTGCCATATCGCGTGTCAGCGTGATGATTTCCACGCCCGGAGCCATGACGAGGAAAGTCATGTCGAAACGAATCTGGTCGTTGCCTGCACCCGTAGAACCGTGGGCAATGGCATCGGCACCGATTTCGTTGGCGTAACGTGCTATGGCCAATGCTTGGAAGATACGTTCGGAACTTACAGAGATAGGATAGGTGCCGTTACGCAGTACGTTTCCGAATACCATGTATCTCAGGCTTTTTTCGTAGTACTCCTGCGTTACGTCAATGGTGACGTATTCTTTAGCACCCAGCTTGTAGGCATTCTCCTCGTTAGTCTTCAACTGTTCGGGGCTGAAACCGCCGGTATTGGCACAAGCTGCATATACTTCGTATCCTTTTTCTTTGGCAAGATACATGACCGTGAATGAGGTATCCAAACCGCCGCTGAATGCGACTACCACTTTTTTCTTCTTTTCCATATCCTTATATTTTTATATTTTATCTTCTTCGTGCAGCTTCGGGTCGTAAAGCATTGCTGTGCAGATGCAGAATTTACGGTTCTTGGCTACCAATATATCATGGTTGATACAGCCTTCGCAACCTTTCCAGAAGGATTCGTCATCGGTCAGTTCGTTGAAGGTGACGGGCACATATCCTAGCTCGGTATTCATTTTCATGACGGCAGCTCCACTGGTGAGACTGAAACTTTGGCATTGGGCCAGCGTAGGCGTGCCAGGCGGAAAGAGGCGGTCTTGATACGTTTTGCCAACCCCAGTCCCCGGTATTTGGGGTGTACTATCAGGCCGGAGGTTGCTACATATTGCTTGTTGCCCCAGCTCTCTATGTAGGTGAAACCGGCAAAATCGTCTCCACATAAGGCTATGATGGCCTTTCCTTCTTTCATCTTAGTAGCTACGTATTCGTGTGTGCGTTCTGCGATGCCCGTTCCGCGTACCTTGGCAGCTTCCCGGATGGTATCCAAAATCTTGTCCACGTAAACTTCATGTGAGGCGTCAGCCACCATCACATCAATTTGTTTCGAATCCATTTCTTATTTAATTTCTTGTTTTTTGTTGTTATCTGTCATTTAATGTTCGGTATGATTTGCGATAGGAAGCTGCGTACCTCGTCGTGTGATGCCGCTTCGTGCACCACCAGCATGATGGTGTCATCTCCGGCAATGGTACCCAGAATGGCGGGGCACTCCCGGTTGTCGATGTCGTAGGCCATGCTGCTGGCATATCCGGGCCGGGTACGGATGACGGCAATATTGCCCGAAAATTGAAGTGAAACGAATCCGCTTGTCATCAACATCTCACTTGCACTCTGGTCGTTCGAACGTTTATACATGATGTTGTTGGGCAGCACATATACGTATTTACCGTTCATGTTCGCTGCTTTCGCTACTTTCAGCTGTTTCAAGTCGCGTGACAAGGTGGCTTGTGTCAGTTCAAAGCCTTCCTTGCTCAAAGCTTGCAACAGTTCTTCCTGAGAACTGACGTCTTTGCTTGAGATAATCATCTTGATGGCGTCTAACCGATTGGCTTTTTTCTTCATTTTCTGTATAATTATTCTAAGAGTGGCGCAAAATTAGGGATTATTTCGGAAAGAATATGCAAAAAGGAGACTTTTTTCTTTGTTTTATGTATGTATTGTGCATTTTTCTTTGAAAGATGAGCTTTATTTGTTCTGGAAGGCAATAATCTTAGAAATAAAAAAGTGCATTTTGGGACTACCCTCTATTCTCTTTATTTTGTCTTATGCATATACTGGAAAAATACATAGATGATTGTTTTATAAAACTAATGCAGATGATTTTTGTATATACATTTGATTTTATCTGAAGGTAAATCTGGGGCTTTGATAAGGATTCGGGCTTCATCCATGGAGTTTTTTGTTTATAAGTCTGATAAACCTTATTTGGAATAGATTAATCTTTTTCTGTAATCGATGGTCTGTGTTATTATAAAATATTACTTTTGCTTTAATCTTATAATCAACCAATATAGAGCGAACAATATGGTTTTCTTGATAGAAAGTATTAATAATTAAGAATTTACCCTTTGTCACTTTAATTACTATGGAAAAATATATTATTGAAAAACTGAGATTAGGAGATGAACAGGCATTTAGATATATATACGATTGCCATTACATTCTTCTTTGTCGTTTTGCATATCAACTGTTGGATGACGTTGCTTTAGCAGAAGAAATAGTGGATGATACTATCTTCTATTTGTGGGAGCATCGTACTGATATTGAAATAACCTTTTCCTTACGTGCCTATTTGATGCGTGCAGTGCGTAATCGCTGCTTGAATGAATTGAATTCACAAAGGCATCGCAAAGAACTTCATTTCTCTTCTTTTATGCTTCCAGAAAATATGGAATTTTTAGATAGTGTTTTTGTGGAGGATAATCATCCTTTAGGTACTTTACTTGAGCAAGAGTTGGAAGAAAAATTATTGAAATGTATTGAGGAACTTCCAAAAGAATGCCGTGCGGTTTTTAAGAAAAGCCGTTTTGAACAAAAAAATATGAAGAAATAGCAGATGAACTGAAAATATCGGTGAATACAGTTAAGTATCATATTAAAAATGCTTTAGCATCCATTCAATTACATATGGGAGACTATCTGAAACTGCTGATATTGTATATGTTTTGGGAAAATTGAAAAAAATACATTTTAGACTACCCTCTTTCTTTTCTATTTTGTCTTACTAATAAACGTACTTGTAATTATGCATACAGAAGAAAAATATAACGATATAGATAAGCTGATAGCATCGTATTTATCCAATGAATTGGATGAAAAATCCTTTTCTGAGTTAAAGCGGTGGAGTATGGAGTCAGAAACTAATCGTATTTATGTACGTGATCAGTTGGAAATTTGGTTCTCTTCAGGCGTATTGAGCGATAAGACCTTCTTTAATAAGAATGAAGCATTTGATTTATTTAAGCAACGGGTTGCTGAGGCTGGAAGGAATAAAAGACTTCGACGTTTTTCTTGGAAAGTGATATATCGCGTAGCCGCTGTAGTTTTACTTTTGTTGTTGCCTTTGGCTACTTATTGGCAAGGAAAGGAGGCTGTCAAACATAATTTTGCAGATATGGTAGTAGAGGCTCCATTAGGAGCACGTACTAAATTATATTTGCCGGACGGCACATTGGTATGGTTGAATGCAGGTTCTAAGATTGTTTATTCGCAGGGATTTGGTGTAGATGATAGAAATTTGTCTTTGGAAGGAGAAGGGTATTTTGAAGTTACTAAAAATGAGAAGATTCCTTTTGTTGTTGAAACAAGGGAACTTAATTTGAAGGTGCTTGGAACGAAGTTTAATTTTAAAAATTATCCAGAAGACGAGGAGGTTACTGTAAATCTGATGGAAGGAAAGGTGGCTTTGCAAAATGAACTGAAAAAGATGCCCGCTTTGTATCTGACTCCCCGAGAAAAAATGGTTTTGAATAAACGAACTGGTATAATAAAGAAATCGAAGACCCATGTAGAATATTCAAATGCCTGGTCTAGGAATGAATTGTTTTTTGATGAAGAATTGTTGGAAGATATTGCGAAGAAATTGATGCGTAGCTATGATGTGAAAATACAAGTGGCTGATTCTTTGCGGAACAAACGATTCTATGGTAGTTTTAAAATAATAGGAAACACCATTGACGAAGTACTTCAAACAATAGCTTCTACCAATAGAATGCAGTATAGGTATGAAGATGAAAAATATATTTTATATTGATTTTTGAGAATGAGTAAATGTGTTGAACCTTAAAAACATTGAAGACATGAAAATAAATCCTTCCGGCTGATGCGACGAAGGCACTTGAGTAATAAAATGGAGGGTGCGGCAACACCCCCCCAGATTAAAAGTCAAGTAGTCTTGATAGAGATCACCTTGAATTTAAGATTATGCAAAGATAGTGAATCTTTAAATAATCTTGTTAATTACCTTAGTTATTTAATTAAAAATCAGGAGTATTATGAGATATTTTAAAAGGGCTATATTAATAGCCTCGGCAGCGCTTTGCTTTAATTTATCGGCCTTTTCGCAAGATATAACGCTGAAAGCCAATAATGTAACGGTAAAGGAGGCGATGGAGCAGTTGAAGAAATCGTCTGGATATTCATTTGTATTTTCATCGGCAGATGTCAATACAAAGAAACGTATCTCTATATCAGTAGAAGATGCAGGTATAGAAGAAGTTATAAAACAAATTCTGCAGGGACAAAGTGGATTTAGTTATGAAATTCAGGGTAAAAAGATTATTATAAAAAAAGCGCAGACAGGAACTGTTTCTTCTGCGCAAGAGGGTAAGGTTAGAGGACGTATCGTTGATGCTACCGGTGAACCGGTAATCGGCGCTACGGTTAGGGAACAAGGTACATCCAATGGTACAACTACCGACATTGACGGTAATTTTACCTTGGATGTAGCTCCTAATGCCAATTTAGAAGTGTCTTATATTGGTTATCAGACCCAGGTCTTGAAGGCCCAGAGTGGCAAAATGCTTGCTGTCACATTGAAAGAAGATACACAGTTACTGGATGAGGTTGTGGTTATCGGTTATGGTACGACAACACGAAAAGATTTCACAGGCTCTGTGTCATCCATGAAGTTGGAAAATTCGCCAGTAGCGCTGGTTGCTAACACGAATGCTTTGGAAACTCTGAAAGGTTCCGTGGGTGGTCTGGATATTGGTGCTACTAATACAGCTGGTGGTCAACCTTCTATGTTAGTCCGGGGACAAAATTCTATTTCGGGTAATAATGACCCGTTACTGATTGTGGATGGTGTGATTTTCTTAGGTAGTTTAAATGATATCAACCCCAATGATATAGCTACAATTGATGTCTTGAAGGATGCCACTTCTGCGGCAGCCTATGGTTCACGTTCGGCAAATGGTGTTATTGCTATCACTACTAAACGTGGTAAATCGGGTAAGCCTGTGATAAATTTGAATATGACAGGTACAATGCAATCTTGGCATCGTCAACCGGAGTTCATGAATGGCAAAGACTATTTACAGATGCTTCATGATAAAAATGGAACTACTGTAGAGTCGCTGAGTGCACAGCAGAGAGCTAACTATGAGGCTGGTCATGAGACTAATTGGTTAGATGAGATCTCCCGTACTGGCTGGTTGCAGGACTATCAAGTATCCGTATCGGGTGCAGGTGAAAAGATGAATTATTATATGTCCACTTCTTATACGGATAATCAAGGGATAATCATTGGCGATGACTTTTCTCGTTTTACAATGATGGCCAAAATCAGCACGGATATTACAGATTGGTTGGAAGTGGGTGCAGATGCCTCTTATTCTTATTCAGACTATTCGGGAGCAGGTGCTGAGTATAACAGAGCGGTTCTTCTTGGTCCGTACGATGTAATGTATCGTAAAGGCACTGATTTGTTGGAAAGATTCCCTTTAGGTTCTAATGAATTTGAAAATCCATTATGGAAAGACCAGTCTGGTACTTATGATAATTTGGATACCAGGCGTACGTTCCGAATCAATGCACATGCTGTGGTTAAGCTGCCTTGGGTAAAAGGTTTGAGCTACCGTTTCAATTATTCGGCTTACATGAATGTGAACGATGGCGCCGAATTCTACCATGAAGGATATTATGCTCCATTGGGTGCTTATGATGATGACTCCCGTTATTCTGCAGAAACCGTTTATTCTAAATTAGGATCAACAAATGGTTATTATCAGAATACAAGAGCGAATAGCTGGGTAGTGGATAATATTTTGAATTATAAGAATACGTTCGGTAAACATACCATTGATTTGACGGCTGTTGCTACTCGTGATAGTAAATTTGACAGATGGGATAAAATGGAGGGACGTGATTATGTAGCTAATGGCAATACGAACTTGGGCTATAATGGCTTGCAATATGCTACAACACAAAAGACCACTACTGGCATTACACGTCGTAGAAATGCCGGTTATTTTGCCCGTGCATCCTATTCTTTTGACGATGCTTATTATCTTACAGCTTCTTATCGTAGAGATGGTGCTTCAGTTTTTGGTGCGGATAATAAATGGGGTAATTTCTATGCTTTCGGCGGTGCATGGCGTGTTACTCATGAGAAGTTCATGGAGAAAGTCCGTTTTTTGAATGATTTGAAACTTAAGTTATCCTGGGGTAGAAATGGTAACCAGGGTATTGATCCTTATGGAACTTTGTCCGAGGCTGTTATCGGCCCGGGTGGTGGCATTGCTTATCCTTTTGGAAACTCTACGGTACCTTCATTTGGTATAAAACAAAATTCATTGGGTAACAGCGGTCTTGGATGGGAAACGACTAATTCGTGGAACTTCGGTTTTGAGTCGGCTTGGTTGAACAACCGCTTGTTTGTTAACATGGATGTGTATTTGTCAAGAACTACTGACCAGATATTCAATCGTACTATTCCTTCAATGACAGGTTTTGATTCTATGAAATCAACAATGGGTGAAGTTGCCAATCGCGGGGTAGAATTCAGTATCCATTCTGTAAACATCGAGAATAAAGATTGGCGATGGGATACTAATCTTACCTTTTGGCTGAACCGTAATGAATTGGTTCATCTATATGGTGAAGATTTGGATGGTGATGGTAGAGAAGATGATGATTTGGGGAACAATCTATTTATCGGGCACTCCATTCATTCTATCTATGGTTACAAGGTGGCGGGTATTGTGCAGAAGGATGATACAGAATACATACAAGCCAATGGCGCTACCCCGGGTAATCCGAAATATGTGGATGTAGATGGCAATGGAACCATTGGTGTGGAAGACCGTACCATACTGGGTACATCAGACCCTCGTTTCAAGATGAGTTTGTCAAACACCCTTTCATGGAAGAATTTTGAATTATATTTTATGCTTACTGGCACGTTTGGAGGAAATGGATATTATGTAAGTGAAAATGCCCCGGCTTTCCTTGCTGGTGGTGGTGGCGGTGGAGCTATTCTAACAATATGTATATACCCTATTGGACAGAAGAACGTCCGAGCAATAAATATCCTGCGGCAAACTTTAGTGGTGACGGACGTTTCAAAGGTTTGCAAAGCCGTGCCTTTGTTCGTCTGCAGGACATCACATTGTCCTATACCTTTAATTCTGCTAAAATAAAGAATTTCGGTATCAATAATTTGCGTGTCTTTTTTACTGGAAAGAATCTATTCACGATTACAGGTTGGGAAAATGGAGATCCTGAATTAGGTAATACAATTTTATCTTCTACGTATCCTATTTCAACAAATCTCTCGCTGGGAGCAAACATTAGTTTCTAAACTTTATACTTTGATGAATTATGAATATTTTAAAAAATAAAATCAATGTTGGATTAATAGCTTTATCTGCTATTATGGCAAGTGGTTGTGATGATTCTGCTTTCTTGAAGGAATCTCCGGAATCTTCCTATGCAATAGAAAATGTATTCAAAAGCTCCAACCAGGTGAAACAAGTAGTTACGTCCTGCTACGAGAAAGTGCGTGATATATTTTGTACTTCTGCACCTATGCAGTTCTCTCCGAGACATTTCTATATGGGAAATAACGGAACTGATATGTTTGATGTTCCCAACGGTCGGGATGCACAGAATATGAATGATTATAGTAAGTTGGCAGCCGACTATGACATTTACAAGCAAGTATACAATAATTTTTATAATCTGGTATCCCAAGCTAATCTGGCCATATCTGCTGCCGAAGAGGTCGCGTGGAGCTCCGAGGCTGACAAGACCCAGACATTGGCAGAAGCACATTTTTTCAGAGCATATGCTTATATGAACTTGGGTGAGCTGTATGGTGGAGTGCCTTTGGTGACGGAACGTATTACTGGACCACGTTATGATTTTCAACGCAGTAGTCGTGTGGAAACTTATCAGCTTGCGATAGATGACCTGGAAAACTATGCTTTGAATCTTCCAGAAACCCATGCAGAAGCGGGACGTTTGGTAAAAGGAGCTGTTCAGCATTATTTGTGCCAGCTTTATATTGATAAGGGGGTGGCGTTGCAAGAAGAAGGTCAGGATGGCGCTGAATCTTTTCGTAAGGCTAAGGAATATGCTGATGCTGTGATAGATGGCGGTATCTATCGTCTGATGATGAACCGTTTCGGTACTCGTCAGCATGAGAATCCTACTTACTATTATGCAATCAGCATACAGGACCAGACAGCAGAGCATACTTATGAGTCTGCTGGGGTACATATTGAGGGGAATGTTTACTGGGATTTGTTCCAAGAAGGCAATCAAGATTATCAGAATGGTAATACAGAAGCTATTTGGGTAGCCCAGATGAGCTTGGATCTCTGTCAGCAAGGATATACAGCAAACCGTATGGCTCATTCTTGTAACTATAGTCCGGTAGCTCGTGACGTGCAAGGAGAATTGATGGGGAGTTTGGAAGATGTTGGTGGTGAGGGGGTTACGGCTGTAATGCCTACCTATTATACACGTGACATCATTTATGAAGATAAATGGGCGGAAGATATGAGAAATTCCGAGGCTGTATTCAGAAGGACATTTGTGGGGAACCAAAAAAATGGTAACTATTATGGCAAGGTGGTTCCATGGGATGTGTTGCACAAGGTTTCAAATGGGGTAAAAGATAGGCAAGCTGAAACATTTTTGTTTCCTATTTCCTGTAAGATTGCTACGGATAAATATTCCGGTTATATTGCAGGTATTGATGGCAACTTTTCTTTCCTTTATAGAGATGATTATTTGGCACGTTTACCGGAAACTATCTTGCTACGCGCGGAGGTGAAGTGGCGTTTAGGAGATAATGCCGGTGCTGCTGCTGATATTAATAAATTGAGGGAAAGAGCACAATGTGGCTATATGGTTACGGCCTCAGATGTGAATCTGGATCTGATTTTGGATGAACGTGCCCGTGAATTGGTTTATGAAGAGCATCGGTGGAATACTTTGCTCCGTATGGGAGGTACCATAGCTATTGACCGCATTAAAAAGTATGCTTACTGGGATGTGGCTCGTACTTCACTTGCTAATAAAAATTTCAACCTTTGGCCGATTCCTCAAAGTGTGATTGACACTAATAAGGACATAAAGTTAGAACAGAATCCGGGTTGGTAAAAGAGCAATATTATGATATGGTAAAGAGATACCCGGAGGAGTAAAAGAGAATTAAAGAATGCATGTATTTGTTTGAAGACTCTTTTTCCTACGGGTATCTGTTTTTTAGAAATTCAATCGTTATGAAGAAAATTCTTTTTTTATTATTGTTTTGTCTATTGGGTTTTCAGTATTCTCTGGCCGGTCCGATTCTTCTGGAAGACCTTCGCTGTGAGAATCTGAAGAATCCTCTCGGTATAGATAACATAACCCCGCATTTCAGTTGGAAGGTGTTGTGTGACATTCCTATGAGTCAGGAATATTATGAAATACAAGTGGGGGCAGATAGCCTTGAGTTGTCTCGGGGAGAAGCTGATTTGTGGAATTCCGGCAAGACGAAATCTTGTGCTTCTGTGATGATTCCTTATCAAGGTAAGGGTTTGAAGTCACGCCAGTTATGTTATTGGCGTGTACGTGTGGGCAATGAAAAAGGGGAGCTCTCGGAGTGGAGTCCTATCCAACGTTTTGCAATAGGTATATTGGGAAATGACAACTTGCAGGGAAAGTTCATTAGTCTGGACGGAGGTAATGTGGATTCGCCTTTGCTGCGGAAATCATTTACAGTGGACAGGCCTTCTACCACCTTTTTATATGTCAATTCTTTAGGATATCATGAAGTGTATATCAATGGAAAGAAGGCGGATTCCTCTGTTTTGTCACCTGCTGTTTCGCAACTGGATAAGCGTTCGTTGGTTGTGACCTATGACATTACGTCTTTTTTGAAGTCTGGTAAAAACGAAATACTCTTATGGCTGGGAAAAGGTTGGTATAAGAAAACCACTTTCAAAGCTGAGCATGACGGTCCGGTGGTAAGGGCCGATTTAAGCACTTTGAAAGATGGGAAATGGAAAAAACTGCTCACGACAGATGTTACGTGGATGGGACGTGAGAGTGGTTATGCTGATATGGGAACCTGGAATGCTTTGCGCTTCGGCGGTGAACGGATAGATGCTCGCATGCTTCCTGCTGGTCTTACGGCAAGGGAGTTGGACAAACTGCAATGGAAGTCGGCTGTTGAAGTGTGTGTGAATGACCGGAAAGCGACTCCGCAGATGTGTAGTGCAAATAAGATCCAGGAAACGTTGACAGCAAAGAGTATCACTGCCCTTGGTAACAATACATGGTTAGTGGATATGGGGAAGGTGTTGACTGGCTGGTTTGAACTACAAACTCCTCAACTGCCTGAAGGGCATGAAATAACGGCAGTTTATAGCGATTTTATGAAGGCTGATGGCAGCATTGAAGAGCAAGGGGAGAGTGATCTCTATATTGCTTCCGGTAAAAATGGTGACAAGTTCTGCAATAAGTTCCATCACCATGCTTTCCGTTACATTAAGATTTCCAATTTGCCTTATCATCCGCAGCCGTCGCAAATAAAAGCTTACTTGGTACATGGTGATTATCGTCCAGCATCTACATTCGTTTGTTCGGATGCAGACTTGAATGCTATACATGATATGGTGAACTACACATTGCGCTGTCTGACTTTCAGCGGTTACATGGTGGATTGTCCGCATTTGGAACGTGCCGGTTACGGCGGTGATGGTAATTCGTCCACACAGGCATTCCAGACTATGTATGATGCCGCTCCGACTTATATGAACTGGTTACAAGCATGGGGTGATGTGATGCAAGAGGACGGTGGACTGCCTCATGTAGCTCCTGCCGGTGGTGGTGGCGGCGGTCCTTATTGGTGTGGGTTTATAGTTCTGGCCCCTTGGCGTACTTATGTAAACTATGGAGACAGCCGGCTGTTGGAACGCTATTACGACAATATGAAGAAATGGTTCGGTTATGTGGACAGATACACCGTAAACGGATTGTTGAAACGCTGGCCCGACACAACTTACCGTGATTGGTATCTGGGAGACTGGTTGGCTCCCATAGGTGTAGATAGCGGGAACCAGATGTCGATAGACTTGGTGAACAACTGTTTTGTCAGTGACTGTCTGGATGCTATGTGCAAGATAGCGACGGCATTGGGACGCAAGGATGAAGCGGAGGATTTTGCCGTGCGTAAGGAGAAGTTGAACGTTCTGATTCACCAGACATTCTATAACGATGAAGAAAATATTTATGCTACAGGGTCACAACTGGATATGTCTTATCCGATGCTTGTAGGGGCAGTGCCTGACGCTTTATATGATAAAGTAAAGCAGGAGATGCTTGCCCGTTCAGCCGGACAGTACAAAGGACATATAGCGGTTGGTCTGGTTGGGGTCCCTATCCTGACGGATTGGGTTATCCGGAATAAGGAAGCCGATTTCATGTATGACATGTTGAAGCAACCAGACTATCCGGGATATCTGCACATGCTTAATAATAATGCTACTACTACATGGGAGTATTGGAATGGGGAGCGTAGTCGTGTGCACAATTGTTATAACGGTATTGCTAATTGGTTCTATCAGGCTGTCGGCGGTATTCGAGCTGATGAAAAACAACCGGGTTACCGGCATGTGTTTATTGAGCCGCAAATTCCACAAGGGGTGACTTGGGCAAATACTACTAAGGAATCTCCTTATGGAACTATCATAGTGAATTGGAAATTGCAAGATGACTGTTTAATGATGCATGTTGTGTTGCCGGTAGGAGTGGAGGCAAGTGTTGCTATTCCCAGCAATGCTAATAAAGGTGTTGTGAATGGTCAAGAAGTTAAATTGGATAAGCAGTATTTGGAATTAGGCACAGGCACATATGATATAGAAATCAGGTAGTTATAATCATTTTCTGGAGATAAAGATAGAAGTCTTATTTTCAAAAATAAGGAGTAGCTGCTAGGTGTTCATTTCTTTTGTAATAGAAAGGATGCTTTGATTATGCATCTTTTGGGAAAATATTTACTGATAAAAAAGAATAAGATGAAGAAATTTATAATTGTAGCAATTTGCTTATTAATGGGTATTAATGGAATGCAATCTCAGAGCATTCCGGTTTTTAAGGAGGGAGAGCGAGTTGCTTTTGTAGGTAACAGTATAACTTGTGGAGGACATTATCATTCCTATATATGGTTGTATTATATGACCCATTTCCCGAATCGGCGCATTGATGTCTTTAATGAAGGTGTCGGGGGCGATGTGGCAAAGCAGATGTCTCAACGATTGGATAAAGTTTTTGAACATAACCCCACCGTGGTTACTCTTTCGTTCGGCATGAATGATACCGGTTATATGGATTACACTCTTACAGAGAATGCAAATATAGGGCTTAAGAATGTAGAGACCTCCTGCCGTGATTACAAAGTCATAGAAGATACCTATAAAAAATATCCTAAAGTTCAGAAAATTCTGATTGGCAGTTCGCCTTATGACGAAACTTCTTGTTTCAATAAGGTCCCTTTTCCGGGAAAAATAAGTTGATTCAGAATATTTCTGATTTTTTGAAAGAAAGGGCATATGCCAATCGGTGGGGATATGTGGATTTTAATCGCCCGATGACAGAGATCAACATGCGTGAGCAACAGGCTGACTCTACATTTACGTTGTGTGGCGGTGACCGTGTCCATCCTACAACAGACGGCCATTTGGTGATGGCATATTTATTCTTGAAAGCTCAAGGATTAGCTAATGAGCCTGTTGCAGATATAGCTATAGATGCTTCAACCAGGACTGTGAACCGTTCAGATAACTGCAAGATTGATGATTTGGTTGTTTCTTCTGAAAATATCAGTTTTACTTATCTAGCTAATTCACTCCCTTATCCGATAGACAGAAGCCATTACAACAATGAACTGCATACGCAGGCTGATGCATTGAATGTCATACCGTTCATGGATGAAATGAATTATGAGGGTTTGGCGGTGAAAGGCTTGTCCGATGGTTATTATGTTTTGAAAATTGATGGGAAGACAATAACACGTCTAACAGCTGGTGACTTGAAGCGTGGAATCAACCTGGCTGCTTATGACAATACCCCTCAAAACGAACAAGCACAACAGATACGTCGGTTGAATGAGCAGCGCTGGTTTATGGAACGTGAGATGCGTGAATATTACTGGATGGAATATAACTTGATGCGTGACAAAGGGCTGCTGTGGGCAAGTAATGAAAAGGCTGTCAACACTATGTTGGAGAATCGTAGGACTAATCCTTTTGTTAATATGCTGAAAGATTATTGGTTGCGTTTCATGCATAAGAGTGTTCGTGAAGATAACGAAAATGAGCAGTTGGAATTGGTGGAGCGTATTTATAAAATGAATAAACCACAGGCTTTGAAAGTGGAACTGGTTAAGCTTTAATTGAGGGAAACGGTATGAGGGAAAGGTTTATAATCTTTTTAATAGGTTTGCTGGGCTTTAATAGTTTGGTAAAAGCCCAGCAAGCCTATTTTATAGATGGTTATCATGGAGGAGTCTATGGACACTATCCTATGGGGCAGACTTCATTCATTGTCCAGAAATTGAAACAGTATCCGGATTGGAGAGTCAATCTAGAGATAGAACCGGAATCTTGGGAAGTAGTCAGACAACGCGATCCAGAGGGGTATTCTGCTTTTAAACAAATGTTCAAAGACCAGTCTGTCCGTTCCGGACGCATAGAATATGTGAATCCTACTTATGCCCAAAGTTATTTTTTCGGAACTTCGGGAGAAAGTGTTATCCGTCAATTTCAATATGGGATGCGTCTTCTTAGAAAACACTTCCCCGAAGCTGTTTTCACCACTTATTCAGCAGAAGAACCTTGCTTTACAAGTTGCTTACCTATGGTCTTGAAGTCTTTAGGCTTTTCGTATGCTTCGACAAAGAATCCCAATACCATGTGGGGAGGCTATGTAAGTGCTTATGGGGGGGAATTGGTGAATTGGGTAGGACCGGACGGGACGAAACTTGTTACAGTACCCCGTTATGGCTGCGAAGATTTACAGCCGGGTTCGACCTGGCAGTCCATAGCTTGGTTTAACAGTAGGGATTATATTGGGAAATGCCTGGATGCGGGGATTAAGCATCCGGTAGGCATGTGCATTCAGGATGCGGCATGGAGCCATGGCTGGAATAAGGGACCTTGGTTGGGTCAGGATACTGCTGCTTATTATTGTCCTACAGCTTATAAGACTTGGCGTGACTATATACAGAATTGTTCGAACGGGAGTACTGGAGACGATTGGCATTTTTCACAAGAGGATGTGTTATGTTCTTTAATGTGGGGAACACAAGTTATGCAACGTCTGGCGAGGGAGATTCGTACAGCAGAAAATACCATTGTCCAAGCGGAGAAGATGGCTTCTTATGCAAAGCTGTATCGGGGAGAGAAATGGCCCATGGATTCCATAGATGAGGCATGGCGTACATTGATGCTTTCTCAGCACCATGATTGTTGGATTGTTCCGTATAACCGTTTGAATGGTGGGAAAACCTGGGCAGAAACGGTAACCGATTGGACTAGAAATACAAACCAAAAGAGCCAACGAGTGATAGACCAATCTTTAAAGCTAATGGCAGGTCAAAGGAGAGGAAATAAGATTCGGGTCTTCAATACATTGGCTGTGGAGAGAGAAGAACCGGTTTCTGTCGAAGTCCCTTCTTCATGGAAGGGCAAAGATTGGATAGCGGTTGATAATCGGGGGGGAGAATCTCCTACCCAATGGATTGATGAAGGGGAAGTCACTAAATTACTGTTCCGTGCAAAAGTTCCATCTACGGGGTTTGCAACTTATACTTTCCAGGAGTCTACAAGCCGTGCTAAGGCAACTTTTTGTTTCGAGCGGATGCATGATGGTAGGTGTCGTTTGGAAAGTGACTTATATTCTCTGGTTTTAAATCCGTCTAAAGGTGGTGCTGTGGAAAGTCTTAAGGTAAGATTCCTTCAAGACAGAGAACTGGTTGATTGGGGTAATGGACGGAGCTTTAATGAGCTGCGGGGATTCTTTATTGAGAAAAATTCTTTTTTGTCTAGTACCGAACAGCCTGCTACGATTCGGTTAATGGAGCAGGGCCCTTTACTGATGAAGGTGTGCGTACAAGGTAAGATAGGGGTGCATCCTTTTGTACAGACAATTCAATTGGCGCAGGGTGAACCTCGAATCGACATGCATATAAAGATTGATTGGATGGGTGATGTGCAGATTGGTGAACCGGGTATTGAATTTAAGACTGAAGACCCGCGCAAATCCTTTTATGATGACCGGTATAAACTGCTACTTTATTTTCCTACGGAGATAGAATCTCCCTTGATTTACAAGGATGCTCCTTTCGATGTGTGTAAAAGTCGTTTGGAAAATACATTCTTCAATCGTTGGGACAGCATTAAACATAATGTCATTGTACATTGGGTCGATAAGGTTGCTGGAGATAATTCGTGTGGGCTGACTTTGTTCTCTGACCATACAACCAGCTATGTGCATGGGGAGGATTTTCCTTTGGCATTGAATGTGCAGTATGCAGGCAAAGGGCTTTGGGGAATGGATTATAGAATAGATAGACCTACTGAATTCTCATATTCTATATTACCTCATCAGGGAAATTGGGAACAATGCCGTTTATGGACACGTAGTGAAGAACGGAATGAACCGTTGATAGCTACATTGGCGGGTGATATTTCTTTGACTTCTGCTTCTTTCCTATCCGTAGAAAATGATGCCTATGAATTGTCATCCATGTATTATGAAGGAAAGAGTTTGTATGTCCGTTTGTTCAATTCTCTGAGTAATGATACTTCGAGAAAGATTGCTATAACCGGAACGAATTTGAGTGTTAAACTAGTAGAATTGGATGGCCGGACTATAGAAACATTGCTTGTACATGAGGAAAATGGGAAGAGTTATTTGGATTTAGCCATTCCTCAATTCGGAATACGTACATTAAAAATTGATTCGAATGAAAAATAAAATATTATTATCTCTTTTTTTATTATTAAATCCGTTCTTCATATCAGGAAACAATCGGACTGATGATAAAAATTATGCGGAGGAAGTCAATACGTTGATTGGTACGAAAGGGCTTGGCCTTGCGTCGGGCTATCTTTATCCAGGGGCGACTTATCCTTTTGGGATGGTACAGTTTACTCCATCTTATTTTTCAAAAAGTGCCGGTTTTGTAATCAACCAATTGAGTGGAGCCGGTTGTGACCATATGGGTAATTTCCCCACTTTTCCCGTAAAGGGAACGTTGCAGGCCTCTCCAGAGAATATTTTGAATTACAGAATCAATATTTCTAAAGAACAAGGTCATGCCGGATATTATGAAGCAACAGTACAAGAGGATATTCGGGCACATTTGACGGTTACTGAGCGAACTGGTATGGCCAAGTATGAATTTCCAGCCAATCAGACCATGGGGACGGTTATCATAGGCGGTGGTATATCAGCCACCCCTATAAATCAAGCAGCAATTGTTATCACTGCTCCCAATAGGTGTGAAGGGTATGCTGTTGGGGGAAATTTTTGTGGATTGCCTACTCCCTACAAAGTCTACTTTGTTGCGGAGTTTGATAAAGGCGCAGTTGAGTTTGGAACCTGGAAACAGAAGGAACTGAAACCTAATACAACTTTTGCCGAAGGAGAATATTCAGGTGTTTATTTTACTTTTGATTTAGATAAGAAGAAGGATATACAATATAAGATTGGAGTTTCTTATGTGTCCGTTGATAATGCGCGGAAAAATTTGAGAATGGAGAATGCAGGCTGGAACTTTGACGAGATAAGGGGAGAAGCCGAAAAAAGATGGAACCACTATTTAAGCAAGATAGATGTTGAAGGCGACAATGCGGACCGTATCACCCAGTTCTATACACATTTGTATAGAACAATGATTCATCCGAACGTTTGCAGTGATGTAAACGGTGAATATATGGGGGCTGATAACCGGTATATAAATCACGTTCCAAACAATATACTTCTTTTAGTAATTGGGATACTTATCGTACGCAGATTCAGCTTTTGGCTATGCTGGAGCCAGATGTGACTTCTGATATTGTAATTTCTCACCAGGATTTTGCAGAACAATCCGGTGGTGCTTTTCCACGTTGGGTGTTGGCAAATGTAGAAACGGGAGTCATGCAGGGGGATCCTACTCCTATTCTGATTTCGAACGCTTATGCGTTTGGAGCCAGGAATTATGATCCTAGACCGATTTTTAAAACAATGAGAACAAATGCAGAAATACCGGGAGCCAAATCGCAGAATATAGAAGAAAGGCCGGGATTAAAGCAATATCTGGAGAAAGGTTACTATAATGCTTCCGAACAATTGGAGTATACTTCTTCAGATTTTGCTATCGGACAATTTGCTTTGCGTGCTATAGGAGATGAATTCTCGGCCTGGCGTTATTTTCACTTTGCACGTTCCTGGAAGAACCTTTTCAATCCGGAAACTGGTTGGTTACAATCCCGTAACCCCGATGGCTCTTGGAAACCGTTAAGTGAGGACTTTCGTGAATCTACTTATAAAAATTATTTTTGGATGGTGCCTTATGATATTGCAGGCTTGGTTGAAATGATTGGGGGTAAAAAAAATGCAGAGCAACGTTTAGATGAGTTCTTCCAACGTTTGGATGCTAATTATAATGATGCTTGGTTTGCTTCGGGTAATGAACCAAGTTTTCATATTCCTTGGATATATAACTGGGTAGGATGTCCGTATAAGACACAGGCTGTCGTAAATCGGATACTGAATGAACAGTATTCTGGCAAGATAGATGGGCTTCCTGGCAACGATGATCTGGGAACAATGGGGGCATGGTATATTTTTGCTTGTATAGGATTATATCCGGAGATTCCGGGAATTGGTGGTTTCACCATAAATACGCCAATCTTTTCTTCTGTAAAGATTCATCTGAAAAATGGTTCTATCTTTATTAAGGGTGGCTCTGAAAAAGACATCTATATCAAGTCTTTAAAGGTGAATGGGGTACTACATAATAGTACTTGGATAAATTGGGATGAACTCTCCAATGGTGCTACCTTAGAATATCGGACTTCCGGTAAGGCTGATTTGAAATGGGGTACCAAAGTACTGCCTCCTTCTTTTCCTTGATTTGAGAAACGAGTGAATATTGTTCCTTTTTGAATAATAAATTGAATATCATGAATAAATTCTTTATAAAAATATCTTTGGTGTTCACTATGTTATCATTTGTTGCATGTGCAGAAAGGGGGATTGACATAGTGAATCTGCGTTGTGATTATATGGAAAGTCCATTGGGAATTGATAATCTGAATCCGGTATTACAATGGCAATTGATCTCAGAAGGAACGGGTAAGTCTCAGTCTGCATACCGTATTATTGTATCGGATGATTTGTCTTTAATAAAAAGAGGACAAGGAGATTATTGGGACTCTGGAAAAGTGTTGTCTTCAGAATCTATCGTCCGGTATCAAGGCAAGAAGTTATCTGCCAGAATGCAACTTTATTGGAAAGTGATGGTTTGGGATGAGTGTGATGTCCCTTCTGAATGGAGCAATATTGCTGACTGGAGCATGGGCTTGCCGTATCCTTCGGATTGGAAAGCGCAGTGGATAGGGAATAGAGAAGATATATTTCCAGACTCCACCCTGACTTTTCCAGCTCCTTATTTCCGTAAAGAATTTGTAGTTGCAAAACCGGTAAAAAAAGCAATGGCTTATGTTTGTGGATTGGGATTCTATGAAATGTATTTCAATGGAGAAAGAGTAGGGGAACAAGTATTGGCACCTGCTGTAACCAACTATGATAGACGGTCTCTTAAAAAATTGTTGTATCATTATGATGACCAGTCTACGCAACGTGTATTTTATAATGTGTTTGATGTAACTGGAAACCTTAAAATGCAGAATAATGCTATAGGTATAATATTGGGGAATGGTTGGTACAATCAGCGTGATCGCACAGTGGAAGGACATATGTGGTATGATGTTCCTAAAATGATATTACAATTGGAGATTGAATATGAAGATGGAGCCAAAGAAATGATAGTTTCAGATAATTCATGGAAGACTACAACAGGACCATTATTGCATGATGCTATATTTACGGGGGAAATTTATGATGCTCGTAAAGATTTGGGACGTTGGAATCGAGAATCCTATGATGATAATATATGGGAATCAGCATTACAAGTCCGACCGCCTACCGGTACGTTGATGTCCCAGACAATCCCTTTTAATAAGGTCATGCAGATTGTGGATACTCATTTTGAGCAACTTAATGATTCACTCTATATCTTTACGTTGCCCGAAACGGTATCCGGTTGGTGTGCCTTGAATGTAAAAGGTAATTCCGGGGATATGATACGGTTACGTTTTATCAGTGAGGAAGGATTGGATTATGGGCAGACAGATACTTATATTTTGAAAGGTGGCGATAAGGAAGAATGGGAGCCTAAATTTACATGGCACACTTTCAGAAAGGTGGAGGTCGTATCTCGGAACACAAAGATTTCAGAGTGCAGTCTGATTGTGAAATCTATATTTACAGATGTGAAGAATACGGGGAGTTTTGAATGTTCCAATGAACTCTTTAATCGTATTTGTCAGGCTTATAACCGTACTATGCATGCTAATTTTAAAGGAATTATAAGTAGTGACCCGCATCGTGAACGGTTGGCTTATACGGGTGATGGACAAGTTATAACTGAAAGTCTGCTTTATTCGTACGATATGACGCGTTTTCTCCGGAAGTTTATAGATGATATGGATGATGCACGGAATAAAGTTACCGGATATGTACCGCATACTGCACCTTTTAGCGGTGGAGGAGGTGGGCCTGCATGGGGATCGGCTTATATTATTGTTCCTTGGGCTTATTTCTGTCATTACGGTGATACCGAAATATTACAGAAACACTATGATGGCATGAAGCAGTGGATAGAGTACCTTGGTACACGGACTGATGATCGGGGGCTTATAGTTAAGGAAGAAGCGAATGGCTGGTGTTTGGGAGAATGGTGTACTTTGTATAACCGTATAGAAATTCCGACAGCGTTGGTCAATACAGCATACTTTTATCATGTAACTTGTATAATGGCAGACATAGCAAAGGTATTGGGGCAGAAAGCGGATGCAGAATTTTTTAGGGCTTCGGCTCGGAGTATAAAAGAAAATTTTAATTCAGCCTTTTATAATCCTCTTACCAATCATTATTGGGAAGGAAGGCAAGGAGCCGATGTTTTTGCATTGGGGTTTGGACTTGTTCCTGACGATGAATATGAAAAGGTGTTTTCTGCAATGCTGGGCCATTTAGAACAACTTGATTATCATTTTGATACAGGCATTTTTGGCACTCCGCTTTTATTGAAGGTTTTGACAGATAATGGAAGGGCCGATCTGGCATATAGGCTAATGAATCAAAGAGACTTTCCAGGATATAGCTATTTGCTGGATGAAAAAAACAGTACATTGTGGGAAACTTGGGATGGTGGCGGAGATCCGGGAGGATGTGGGCATTGTCACCCGATGTTTGGAAGCGTCGTGGCATGGTTTTATCATTCGCTTGCGGGTATACGACCGGATAAATCCAAACCGGGTATGAAACATTTTTATATTGCTCCTGCACCGGTATCTGATTTGAGTTATTGTAGGGCGTCATATAACACTTTATATGGGAAGATAATTTCGGATTGGCATATAGACGAAAGAGGTAATTTTAAATTGAATGTGGAAATTCCAGTAAATACCTCAGCTACTATTGTACTCCCTCAATGGGGGAAAGAATGTGCAAGAGAACCTATCCAGGTTTTGTCCGGTTCATACAGTTTTAAGGTTTTGAAGTAGTATTCTATTTTTGATTAATAAAATAAATATAGGTTATGGCAAACACTATTTTTTATAAAGTAAGAAAGGGGAGTTTCTTTTTATCAGCATGCATTCTTTTGAATTGTACTTCTTGTTCCACATATTCGGGTAAAGATGAAATGGCACATGTTTCTGATTATGTGAATCCTTTTATCGGTGCCAGTACTAATACAGAGGCTGCCGGGGCTTATCATGGTCTGGGTAAAACTTTTCCAGGGGCCGTAACTCCCTTTGGGGCGGTTCAAGTAAGTCCTAATACAATAACTGGAGGAGACAATGGTTCCGGTTATAGTTATGAGCATGAAACGATAGAAGGATTTGCTTTTACGCAGATGAGCGGTATCGGATGGGGAGGAGACTTGGGTAATCTTTTGGTCATGCCTACAGTGGGTACTATGCGTACAAATTCGGGTAAAGAGAAAGGCATGAGTGGATATCGTTCTCGTTATGATAAAAGTTCCGAAGAGGCTAGTGCTGGATATTACAAAGTTCTATTGAATGATTATCAGGTGAAAGTGGAGGCTACGGCCACCCCTCATTGTGGCATGTTGAGGCTGGTTTATCCGGAAAGTGAACAGTCACGGATACAGATAGACCTTGCCCGTCGTGTAGGTGGTACTTCAACTTTTCAAGCAGTGAAAGTCATTGATGAGCATACGATTTCAGGTAGAATGGAGTGTACTCCCGATGGAGGAGGTTGGGGAAATGGAGAGGGAAAGGCGAATTATACCGTGTATTTTTATGCCGAATTCTCAAAACCTTTGAAGACTTTCGGTGTGTGGAGTGCCAAAATACCGGAGGGGCAAAATCGGAAACTGGAATTTATTGAAAGTCCGGAATTCCAGAAACTGACATCAGATGCTTCTGTCATATACAATGTGGAGGAATATGAAGGAGAGCATATCGGCTTCTTTACAGAATTTGAAACGGAAGCAGATGAGGAAGTTCTGTTTAAGTCAGGGATTTCGTATGTCAGTGAGGTTGGTGCAGAAAAGAATCTTAAGGCAGAAATTGCAGACTGGAATTTTGATGGTGTGAGAGAACAAGCACGGAATTTATGGGATGCGGCTTTGTCGAAAATAAAAGTCTGGGGAGGTACTGATAAACAGAAAAAGATTTTTTATACCTCTTTATATCATACAATGATTGATCCGAGAGATTTTACAGATGTGGATGGTAAGTATATGGGAGCTGACGGTAGGGTCCATGAATCTAAGCTGTTTACTAAAAGAACAATTTTTAGTGGTTGGGATGTATTCCGCAGTCAAATGCCTTTGCAGACCATCATCAATCCTTGTTTGGTGAATGACTTATTGTTGTCTTTAACTACAATGGCAGAGGAAAGCGGTAAGGGCTATTATGAAAGATGGGAATTTTTGAATGCTTATAGCGGCTGTATGTTAGGTAATCCTGCCATTTCTGTATTGGCAGACGCTTATGCAAAAGGTATTTGCCGGTTGGATATGGACAAAGCTTATGAGTGTGCTGATAAGACCTCTAAAATGTTCGGGAATGCGGAACTGGGATATACTCCCAATCCGTTGGGTATTTCCAAAACTTTAGAATATGCCTATACGGAATGGTGTATGTCTCAGCTGGCAGCAGCTATGGGAAAACGAGAGGATGCTGAATACTATGCAAAATTATCCCGTTCCTATAAGAATCTGTATGATAAAGAAAAACATAGTTTTCGCCCGAAGGAAGCGGATGGCTCGTTTGAACCTTGGCCCGCAGATGGAAAATTGCATGAGTGGTACGGATGTATAGAGTGTAACGAGCTTCAACAAGGCTGGTTTGTTCCTCATGATATACAAGGCATGGTGGAATTGATGGGAGGAACCGAACAAGTTATTGCGGATTTGGATACTATGTTTGCAAAAACTCCGGATAGTTTCTTATGGAATGCCTATTATAACCATGCCAATGAACCTGTACACCATGTTCCTTATTTGTATAACCGTTTGGGGCAACCGTGGAAAACCCAAAAATGGTCACGGTTCATTTGTGATAACGCTTATCATGATAAAGTAGAAGGCCTGGTCGGTAACGAAGATGTTGGACAGATGTCTGCTTGGTATGTGCTGTCTGCTTGCGGATTATATCCTATCTGTCCGGGTGATACCCGTTATGAGATTACCAGTCCTATTTTTGAAGTAATTGAGATTCAAGTAGGAGCAGGAAAGACTTTTATGATAAAAGCTAATAAAAACTCGGATAAGAATATTTATATTCAATCAGTTCGATTAAATGGACGGGATTATACCAAATGTTATTTGGATTACAAGGACATAATGGCCGGAGGTATTTTAGAGTTGGAAATGGGAAATACTCCGAATTTCTCATGGGGTATAAATTAGGTATATTGTCTAATGCTTTTCCACAAAAACACACAAAAGGTAGGGCGCAAATTCCCTACCTTTATTATTCAGTAAAACAGTGACTAATACTAATTAATCATGCAATATCAAATAAAGGTAAATATGGAAGAATTGTATCGTAAGATTGTACTCGGTTTGTTCTTGTCCCTTGTATTTGTGGGATGTAAACAAACAACGGATATGCTGGAGGTAAACTTCAAGACTCCGCCAGAGCAAATTCAGACGTCTGTTTATTGGTATTGGATAGCCGGAAATATTTCAGAAGAAGGAGTCGTGAAAGATTTATATGCCATGAAACAAGCAGGAATTAATCGTGCTTTCATAGGTTGTATAGGAGATGAATCCATGAAGTCGCCTTATCCTAAGGTTGCGTTTGGAAGCGAGGAATGGTGGAAGGTGTTGCATATAGCTTTGAAAACAGCTACGGAGTTAGGAATTGAAATTGGTATTTTCAATTCTCCGGGATGGAGCCAATCCGGTGGCCCTTGGGTGAAGCCAGAGCAGGCAATGAGGTATCTTACTTCTGTCGGTTGCCAGGTATCAGGTGGACAGAAAGTCAATTTAACATTGAAAAAGCCTGCCGATGATTTCCAAGATGTTAAAATCATAGCATTTCCAGCTACTAAAGAAAAGACTGTTCTGTCTTCCGGTAAAGTTGTTTTCCCCAAGACATCTGGTGACGCTACTGTTGTAGATTTCTTGGCAACTGAAGATTTTACACTACGAAGTATCCGGATATATCCATCCACTAAGGCTATTCAGACTAATGCATATTTATCGGTGAAGGACGGAAACGAGTACCGTGAGTTGGCGAAGTTTCAGATTTCCCGTTTTAATGCAGCTTTGAATGTTGGTTTTGAACCTTATGCTCCGGTCGTGGTTTCTGTTCCTGCTACAGTGGGCAGAAACTTCAGATTGGAGTTAGATCAGAAAGTGGAAAGTTATGAATTGGAAAATATAGAGTTGCTGTCACAGCCATTAGTGGAACATTATCCAGAGAAGTTACTGGCTAAAATGTATCAGACACCTCTTCCTTATTGGCATGAATATCAATGGCGGGAACAGCCGGCGTTGGATGATGCTTCGTTGACTGTTGACCCAAACCGAGTATTAGATATATCTTCATTTTTGACAGGTGATAATCTGGAATGGGATGTTCCTGCAGGAGATTGGGTTGTTATGCGTATGGGAATGCGTCCTACTGGGGTTAAAAACAGTCCGGCAGATCCGGAAGCTACCGGTTTGGAGACTGATAAAATGAGTCGCAAACATGTAGCAGCACATTTTGAGGCATTGATGGGGGAAATTTGCCGCCGTATTCCAGAGGCTGACCGTAGGAGTTGGAAGGTTGTGGTACAAGATAGTTATGAGACCGGAGGACAAAATTTTACCGATGACTTCCTGGAGTCATTCCGTCAGCGTTATGGTTATGACGCATTACCATTTTTACCCGCTTATGAAGGATATGTAGTGGAAAGTCGGGATCGTACGGACCGTTTCTTATGGGATATGCGTCGCTTGGTAGCCGACCGTATAGCGTACGATTATGTAGGCGGATTGCGTGATATCAGTCATAAATACGGGTTACGGACATGGCTTGAAAATTATGGGCATTGGGGATTCCCTGGTGAATTCTTACAATATGGTGGGCAGTCTGATGAAATTGGTGGTGAATTCTGGAGCTTTGGTGAGTTAGGCAATATTGAGAACCGGGCTGCTTCCTCTTGTGGGCATATTTATGGGAAGAATAAGATATCTGCTGAGTCTTTTACAAGTGGTGGCCGTCCGTTTGAATGCTATCCTGCTACGATGAAACAGAGGGGGGATCGTTTCTTTACGGAAGGTGTTAATAATACGTTGTTACATGTATATATTTCTCAACCGTCTGATGGACGGGTTCCGGGGGTCAATGCTTTTTTCAGTAGTGAATTTAACCGTTTGAATACATGGTACTCCCAATTGGATTTGTTTACTTCTTACCTGAAACGGGTAAACTATATGTTACAGCAAGGGTTAAATGTGGCAGATGTAGCCTATTTTATCGGTGAAGATACTCCTAAAATGACAGGAATTACTGAACCTGCATTACCTAAAGGTTTTCAATTTGACTATATTAATGCTGAGGTGATTGAGCGTGACTTGTTTGTGAAAGATGGTTTGTTGACCTTGCCTCATGGTACGCAATACCGTATATTGGTATTACCACAACTTAAAACTATGCGACCGGAGTTATTGTCAAAAATCAAAGAATTATTATATGATGGGGCCGTCGTTTTAGGACCTGCTCCTGAACGCTCACCTAGTGGACAAAATTATGGAGAGGCAGATAAACAAGTGAGGCTTTGGCTGCTGAGCTTTGGAATGGGCTAGATGGTAACCGGAAAAAGATGGCTCGTATAGGGAAAGGGCTTTTAATGGTGAATATGGATATGAACGAAGCTTTGGCTGCTATCCATTGTGTACCGGATTGTAAGTTTCCAGAAGATGTACAATTGCTGTACGGGCATAGAACAATGGAGCAAACGGAGATTTATTTCATCTCTAATCAAGAAAATAAGGAGGTAACAGTCTGTCCGGAATTTCGTGTACAACGGAAGCAACCGGAATTATGGAATGCCATTAATGGAAAAATTCGTTCTTTACCGGCTTATTGGCAGACAGAAACCGGAACAGTCGTTCCATTAAAACTCTATCCTTATGAGAGTGCATTTATTGTGTTCCGTAAATCTGGTGATGAACCAGCTGGCGAATCGCTGGTACAAAATTTTCCAAATCCACAAATTCTTTTCCAGATTGACCAACCTTGGAAGTTGACTTTCTGTGATACTCTGCGAGGTCCCCAAAAGATACAAACGTATAATGTATTGGAGGATTTGAGTAAAAGCGCAGAGGATACTATACGTTATTATTCCGGAACCATTGTATATGAAACGAACTTCTCCCTCATTGCCAAGCCTGAAGGTTATATCTATCTAAACTTAAATCGTGTCGGTGTAATGGCGAAGGTAAAGGTAAACGGTCAGTATGCTGGAGGAGTTTGGACACCACCTTATCGAGTTGAAGTGACGGATTTGGTGAAACCCGGTAAGAATCATTTAGAGATCGAACTGGTTACTACTTGGCAAAATCGTTTGATTGGTGATAGTCGTTTGCCTGAATCTGAACGGACTACTTGGATACCTGTTAATAACTGGACTATTGCTGATTCTTTGCAACCGTCGGGATTGATGGGACCGGTGTCATTGGAAATAGAAACTTTTCCGGTGCATCGTTGATTCTTCTTTTTATAATAAATTGCCAAATCTGACACCCTTTCAATCAAAAACTGTACAAAAAGTAAGGGGATAATCTCCTATTTTTGTATCGTTGAATAGCAACTAAAACTAATTACCATGAAACAATGCTTTTTTGCGGTCGACTTGGGGGCTACCAGTGGTCGCACAATTCTGGGAACTTTTACTTCAAATGGTTTGGAAATGGAGGAAGTAAACCGTTTTCCAAATCATCTGATTGAAACTGGCAGACATTTTTACTGGGATATTTATGAACTTTACCGTCATATTATTGAAGGGCTGAGAATTGCTGTCCGTAAAGGTGTAGAAATAACTTCCATCGGTATCGACACTTGGGGAGTAGATTTTGTCTGTGTAGGTAAGGATGGGGGATTTCTTCGCCAGCCGTATTCCTATCGTGATCCTCATACGATGGGTGCTCCGGAAGCGTTCTTCACACGTATACCTCGTAGCCATGTGTATGGATGGACGGGCATTCAGGTGATGAATTTCAACTCCTTGTTCCAACTTGATACATTACGCCGTAACCATGATAGTGCATTGGCTGCTGTAGATAAACTGCTGTTTATGCCTGATGCTTTGAGCTATATGTTGACCGGTCAGATGGTAACGGAGTATACTATTGCCAGTACGGCACAGTTGGTAAATGCCAATACCCGCAGGCTGGAGGATGCCTTGCTGCAGGAGATTGGACTGACACAAACTCATTTCGGGCGTTTTGTCTATCCCGGTGAAAAAATAGGGGGCTTGACGGAGGAAGTACAACGAATAACCGGACTTGGTGCTGTCCCCGTGATAGCTGTTGCCGGGCATGATACGGCTTCTGCTGTTGCTGCCGTACCTGCCATGGACCGTAATTTTGCTTATCTAAGTAGTGGTACTTGGTCTCTGATGGGAGTGGAGACGGATGCTCCAGTCATTACTGCTGAAACAGAATCCTTGAATTTTACGAATGAAGGCGGTGTGGAAGGAACCATTCGTTTGTTAAAAAATATTTGTGGTATGTGGCTGCTTGAACGTTGCCGTACCGAATGGGGGGAAATCCCTTATTCCGAACTCATCGTTGAGGCTGGTACTTGTGAACCATTCCGTAGTCTAATTAATCCGGATGATGCTTTGTTTACCAATCCGGCGAATATGGAGCAAGCCATCAAGACCTATTGTTCCGATTATCGTCAGCCTATTCCCATGACACATGGACAGATAGTACGCTGTATCTTTGAGAGTCTTGCTTTGAGATACCGTCAGGTGCTGGATAGCTTGCGAAATCTTTCACCACGTCCGGTGGAGGCTTTACATGTTATCGGTGGCGGTAGCCGTAACGAACTGCTTAACCAGTGGACAGCCAATGCTGTCGGTATTCCCGTGATTGCCGGACCTTCCGAAGCTACTGCTATCGGTAACGTTATGGTTCAGGCATTGGCTGCCGGAGCAGCTAGAGACATTGCTTCCATGAGACAGCTCATCAACCGTTCCATACCATTAAAGACTTTCTATCCGCAGGATATGGAGGATTGGAATACCGCTTACCTGCACTTCAAGCAATTGACGATGACTAATTATAATGGATAATGATTACCAATAACTTATAACTCATAATCAAATCACGTATCATGAAAGAAGAATTGATAAACAAAGCGTATGAAATTGCTAAAGAGCGTTACGCAGCTCTCGGATTGGATGTAGAAAAAGTAATGGAGCAACTTCAGAAAGTGTCTATTTCCATGCATTGTTGGCAGGCCGATGATGTTCAGGGATTCGAATCTGCCGGCTCATTGACCGGTGGTATCCAGACTACAGGAAACTATCCCGGTAAAGCCCGTAATATGGAAGAACTGCGTTCCGATATTTTGAAAGCTGCTTCTTATATCCCCGGTAAGCACCGTTTGAATTTGCATGAGATTTACGGTGACTTTGGCGGTACCTTCGTAGATCGCGATCAGGTAGAGGTGAAACATTTCGAAAGCTGGATGCAATGGGCAGCCGAGAATGGTATAAAATTGGATTTTAATTCCACTTCTTTCTCTCATCCGAAGAGCGGTAATCTTTCTTTGGCTAATCCGGACCAAAGTATCCGTGATTTTTGGGTCGAACATACTAAACGTTGTCGTGCCATTGCCGAGGAAATGGGGCGCCGCCAGGGAGATCCCTGCATCATGAATCTCTGGGTGCATGATGGCAGCAAGGATATCACTGTAAACCGTATGAAGTATCGTGCACTTTTCAAAGATTCTCTCGACCGTATTTTTGCTACGGAATACAAGCATATGAAGGACTGCCTTGAATCAAAGGTATTCGGTATCGGTTTGGAGAGTTATACGGTAGGCTCCAATGAATTCTGTATGGGTTACAGTGTACAGCATCAAAAACTCATCACTATTGATACAGGACACTTCCATCCTACGGAAAGCGCTGCCGACAAGGTGTCCTCCATGTTGCTCTTTGTTCCTGAGCTGATGCTCCATGTAAGCCGTCCGGTACGTTGGGACTCTGACCACGTAACCATCATGGATGATCCTACCCTTGAACTTTTCCAAGAAATTGTCCGTTGCGATGCACTGGACCGTGTACACATAGGTCTTGACTATTTCGATGCTTCTATCAATCGTATCGGTGCTTATGTAATCGGTACCCGTACGGCGCAGAAATGCATGTTGCGTGCGTTATTGGAACCATTGGCAAAGCTTCGCGAATATGAGGCCACCGGTCAAGGTTTCCAGCGCCTTGCTTTACTCGAAGAGGCTAAGGCTTTGCCTTGGAACGCTGTTTGGGACATGTTCTGTCTGAAAAACAATGTTCCGGTAGGTGAGGAGTTCATCGCTGAAATAGAGAAGTATGAAGCTAATGTAACCTCTAAAAGAGGATAAGAAACCCTTGTAACTGACAGCAATGGAAATAATATTAGGGTTATTGATTATTGCCATCGGAGCATTCTGCCAATCCAGTTGCTATGTACCCATTAACCGTATCAAGGAGTGGAGCTGGGAGTCGTATTGGATTGTACAAGGTGTTTTCGCTTGGCTGGTTTTTCCGTTCTTGGGCGCGTTGCTGGCAGTACCTGCCGGCAATTCGCTGTTCGAGATTTATGCAAACAATCCTGCGGATACGCTTTGGACTATGTTCTTCGGAGCTTTATGGGGAGTGGGGGGACTGACGTTTGGTTTGTCTATGCGCTATTTGGGCGTAGCTCTTGGGCAGTCTATCGCTTTGGGTACTTGTGCCGGATTGGGAACGATATTGACTCCGGTATTTACTGGTAAGGCAGGAGATTTGACAACATCGGTTATTGTTGGTGTAGTGGTCACGTTGGTAGGTATTGGCATTATCGGTCTGGCCGGTAGCATGAAGTCTGCCAGCCTGAGCGAAGAAGAGAAGAAGAAGGCCGTAAAGGATTTCAATTTTACTAAAGGTATTATTGTAGCCCTTCTTGCTGGATTTATGAGTGCGTGTTTCAGTATAGGATTGGGTTTTGGAGAGAAACTCTGTTTTGCTGAAAGTGCGGATATATTCAAGACACTGCCTGCTACATTGATGGTGACACTGGGTGGTTTCATTACGAATGCCGTCTATTGTTTCTATCAGAATTCCAGGAACAAAAGTTGGGGCGATTATGGCAAGAAATCCCTTTATGTAAACAATGTCTTGTTTTGTGCTTTGGCCGGTGTGTTGTGGTACAGCCAGTTCTTTGGTCTTAGCTTGGGTAAGGGATTCCTTGCTGACTCTCCGGTATTGCTCACATTCTCGTGGTGCATCCTGATGTCGTTGAACGTAACGTTCTCCAATGTTTGGGGTATCCTTTTGAAGGAATGGAAAGGGTGTACACCCAAGACAATTACAGTGCTTGTCATAGGCTTGGCAGTCTTGATAATTTCTTCTTTCCTGCCACAGTTGCTGGGGTAAGTTTAAATACCTATCTTTGAATATAAAACTAAAATATATCTGCATATATGAAATCAATTCTAGAAAATCGTCCGGCGCTGGCTGCGGAAGTTAATAAGGTGGCTGAGGTGGCTGGTTATCTCTGGCAGAAAGGTTGGGCAGAACGTAATGGGGGCAATATTACGGTCAACATCACTGAGTTTGTAGACGATGAAATCAAGGCTATGCCCGCCATTAGTGAGGTGAAATCAATCGGTGCTACTTTACCTTATTTGAAAGACTGCTATTTTTATTGCAAAGGCACCAACAAGCGTATGCGCGATTTGGCCCGTTGGCCGATGGAGAACGGTTCGGTCATCCGCATTCTGGATGACTGTGCCAGCTATGTCATTATAGCCGACCAGTCTGTACAGCCTACATCGGAACTTCCTTCCCATCTTAGTGTACACAACAATCTGATAGCGAAAGGTTCTCCCTATAAAGCTTCGGTGCATACGCATCCTATTGAGCTGGTAGCCATGACTCACAACAAGAAGTTTCTGGAAAAAGATGTAGCTTCGAACCTGCTTTGGAGTATGATACCGGAAACAAAGGCTTTCTGTCCCCGCGGTTTGGGCATCATCCCTTATCAACTTCCCAGTTCGGTAGAATTGGCTGAGGCTACCATCCGCGAACTGGATGACTATGATGTAGTGATGTGGGAGAAACATGGTGTGTTTGCTGTGGATGTGGATGTGATGGCTGCTTTCGACCAGGTGGATGTACTCAATAAATCCGCCCTTATTTATATCGCTGCCAAAAATATGGGTTTTGAACCGGATGGTATGAGCCAGCTTCAAATGAAGGAAATGTCCGTAGCGTTTAATTTGCCCAAATAATTGTTTTAACAGATAGTGTGTAATTATGTATAGAATGATATTGAATGAGACCTCTTATTTCGGTGCCGGCTGTCGCGAAACGATTGCCGTGGAGGCTGCCCGCAGAGGTTTCAAAAGGGCTTTCTTTGTAACGGACAGAGATTTGATCCGTTTCAAGGTGGCTGATAAAGTGATTGAAGTTTTCGAGAAGAACAGTATACCTTATAAGCTCTTCAGTGATGTGAAGGCCAATCCTACCATTACCAATGTACAGAATGGTGTGGCTGCTTTCAAGGCATCCGGTGCCGATTTTATCGTGGCTTTGGGTGGCGGCTCTTCCATTGATACGGCAAAAGGTATTGGCATTGTTGTGAATAATCCGGATTTTGCAGATGTGAAGTCTCTGGAAGGTGTGGCGGATACTCGTCAAAAGGCTGTCCCTACTTTTGCTTTACCTACTACGGCGGGAACTGCTGCTGAGGTGACCATCAATTATGTTATCATTGACGAAGAGGTCAAAAAAAAGATGGTTTGTGTAGACCCTAATGATATTCCGGCAGTAGCTATTGTTGACCCGGAGCTGATGTATTCCATGCCGAAAGGATTGACTGCTGCAACCGGTATGGATGCACTGACTCATGCCATAGAAAGCTATATAACGCCGGGTGCATGGGCTATGTCGGATATGTTCGAACTGAAAGCCATTGAAATGATTGCTGTCCATTTGAAAGCTGCCGTAGACAATGGCAGCGATCCGGTTGCCCGCGAGGCCATGTCTCAAGCGCAATACATTGCCGGTATGGGGTTCAGCAATGTCGGTCTGGGCATCGTTCATTCCATGGCCCATCCTTTGGGTGCCCATTATGACACTCCGCATGGGGTGGCCAACGCATTGCTTCTTCCTTACGTAATGGAGTATAATGCAGCGTCCCCGGCTGCTCCTAAATATGTCCATATTGCGAAGGCGATGGGAGTCAATACGGAAGGTATGAGCGTGGAAGAAGGTATATGTGCTGCTATTGATGCTGTCCGGAAATTGTCTTTAAGTATTGGCATTCCACAGCGGTTGCGTGAAATCAATGTTAGGGAAGAGGATTTGCATCAATTGGCTATCGATGCTTTCAATGATGTCTGCACCGGTGGCAATCCGAGACCTACATCTGTGGAAGATATAGAAGCTCTGTATCATAAAGCTTTTTAAGGCAAGCGCTATTTTAGGTTACATGTCTATTCCCGTCCGTGATGAATAATATTCGCTGCGGACGGGATTTTTCATAAATAATCTTTATTTTTGTTCCGGAGCTATTATGGAAGGCACGTGTTATGACTAAAAAATATAATGATTTAGGAGTAGAGTTTAAGTACCTTATTGTAAATGACATGGACCAGAAATATGGTCTTTGGGTAAATACTGTGGGCTTTCAGTCTATCCAGCCTAATTCTCCTTATCCGTTGAAGGATCATCCTATCGGTTATTTTTTCAATGCGCAGAAAGGACGGATTCTGCGCGAGTATCAGTTGGTCTATATTACTAAAGGGAGGGGGTTGTTCTCCTCGGAGACCACGCCAGAGAAGCAAGTGTGCAAAGGACGACTGATGGTGCTGTTTCCCGGTCAGTGGCATACATATCATCCTTATGTGCAGACGGGTTGGAATGAATATTATATCGGTTTCGAGGGAGCTATGATTGATGATATGGTGAAAGGTGGTTTTCTATCGAAAGAGAATCAGGTACTGGAGGTGGGGTTGAATGAAGAGCTCGTTTCACTTTTCTCCCGTGCTTTGGAAATTGCGGAAGCTGATAAGATTTCTTCCCAGCAATATCTTGCCGGTATTGTGTTACATATGATAGGGATGATATTGTCCATCTCTAAAAACAAGATTTTTGAAGTGGGTGATATTGACCAGAAAATAGAGCAGGCTAAAATCATCATGAATGAGAATGTATTCAAGGATGTTGACCCGGAAGAACTGGCAATGAAGTTAAATATCAGTTATTCCTGGTTTCGCAAAGTATTTAAGGATTATACCGGCTATGCTCCTGCAAAATATTTCCAAGAGCTAAAATTGCGTAAGGCTAAGCAATTACTGGTGGGCACTTCTTTATCGGTGAAAGAAATCTCTTTTATGCTCGACTATAAGTCTACCGAGCATTTCTTCTCCTCGTTTAAGAAACGTACGGGGTTCACTCCATTGGAGTATCGCTCTTATGGTCGGGAAACCGGAGGAGAGGAGGTATAAAATAAAAAAAGACTTAACTTTTAGAAGTTAAGTCTTTTTTGTCGGAATGAGGCGAGTTATTGTGCACGTATCTGCTTCGCCAAAGAGCTGGTTATTAGAAAATGATAATATGTTGATTCGTTGATTACACATTGAGTTTGTCCCGATTTCGTCCCAGATAGACTTATATGTAGTGTTAATATTTAGGTATTATATACTCCGTTTCTCCAAACTTGATTAACTTGCAGTGGCACATTTTGCATCGTTCTCCTCGGGGGCATCTTTTTTAGTTTCTTTGAGTTGTTCTTGTAATCTGCCAATTTCACGGTTTAATTCTTCATTTCTTATTCTTAATTCTTTGTTTTCTTCTTTTAGATGTTGAAAAAGTACATCTGTGGGATCAGGACTTATGAATTTGTCTCCAGTTCCAGTAATAATCCACATAAGGTTAATCTGTGGATATTTGACGAATATATTATTTAAAACTTCAGTGGTTATATCATCCACTAAGTTTGTTAAATAGGATGCTGATTTACCAATATTCATAGAGAAAGCCCTGCGTGATACAGCCATTTCATCGCATATATCAAATAATCGCTGCTGAATAACTGATGTTCCAGACTTCTTTTTCATAATCTTTGTTAATTGAGTAGTATATTATCTGTTTATGCAATATTATTGAATAGTATATTCGCTATATTTGCATTGTAATTCAAATCACACGAAACAAATGTACAAAGAAATCGAAACTCCTGCAATAGCGAAAAAACGCTATTACTTTAAAAAAGGCTATCGGCAAGTGACTATAGCTCAGAAAGATGAAGTTCGCCGTATTTTGATGTCAGCATTGAATATTACGCGTTACACCTATTTTTCGCATTTGCTTAATAATGGCATTGTGGATATTTCCATGTCAAAGTATGAAGTTATCACGGCTATTCTTCAAAAATACGGAGTAACTGATATTTGGGATATTGTTCCGGAGAATCAAAAATTATGATGGTATGACTGCATTATCAGAACGGGAAGCACAGATTGCAGAACGTATAGCTTGGGGGGCTTCCCAAAAAGAGGTGGCTTGTGACCTTGGGATTTCTCGTTATACAGTGGATAATATTCTTCGCAGGATATATCAAAAACTTCATATAGGCAAGATTAATGAATTGTCTGCTTGGTGGTTCTGTACGCATTTCAATATCAGTTTTGAATTGTCTCCTCTAAAACGTACCATTGGTGCAGTTGCCTTGCTGATTTTAGTGATTCTCAATGATTTTACTTCTGGAGATACTTATTGTCGTAATCGGTCAAGAAAGGCCAGGACAGAGGTTTATGTGCGTTTAAAAGAGATTGTTTAATTATTTAAATACTATTAGTTATGACGAGTGAAAATCTGACAATGCACAACAAGGTTCTTGCATACCTTATCGAGATAGTGCACGAAGAGGCGGTTCCGGTGAATGTCGAAATCGGTTCCAGACATGTAGATGCCAACGGCGATACGCAAGTGGATGTATTGCTGGAGTATGAAGAGCCGGACAAGGAGTGTGTCAATGAAGCGATGGCCAGGGCTATCAATGCCATGGTCATAATGAATCAGTAAAGATAGGTTGATGATGACAGTTGTTTTTTTATGGACATCGCTGATTGCGCTGGTGGTCACTTTGATACTATGTGTCTGGGCAATGCGGAAAGCATCTGGCTCTTACCGAATTCTCTTTCTCTTTGATATTGTCGTCTTGATGATAAATATTGGGATAATAGGATTTGCAATTGGTTGTCTATCTAATATGCGGTAATATGAGAGATTTGAAAATGACAGATTTCCCGACATATCCTTGGGAGACCCTTGACGTATATCAAGAAAACAGTTACTGTTACAATATCCGTCCTGGCCAACATGTCGTTGGAGATTTATTTGATGATTCCAGAACGAAGCTGGTATCATACAACAGAAAATCACATGTGCAGATAATCTGCGTATGCGACCCCTACAAGCCGTCTTTCTATGCGCGTGAATGTATGTATGGTGTATATTCGGCGTGGAAAGAAATCGGAGAGGACATCTTTAACCTGGAGCTGATGGGGTATTCTACCAAGCAAAAATTTCCACCCCCATGTACATCACACCATTATTTTTAAAGTATGAATGAGAATGAATTAACCAAAGGTGTTTGCCGTATTTGTGGTTGTACCGATGACGATCCTTGCTTTAATCCACGAGTAGGCAATTGTTGGTGGATAGATGAAACCCACACCTTGTGTAGCCATTGCGCTGATGAAGAATTAAGCTGTGACCCTGAAACACGGCACTGCATTAATAGCACTTTTGAATCAGATGAACTAATAAAAAATGAAGATTTATGGTAACGAAAACAACATTCAAAAAGAAATTTCCGGACGTTAAGGTGCAGAAGCTACAGACCAGCGTTGTCTTTAGCAGGCAGCAGGTGGAAGAAACTGTATTGAAGATGTGCGATTCTCTCGGTGTCGGACTGCTTTATTACAATTATGCAAACAGATGGATAACCGTTTATACCTCCGAGAAAATGAAAAAGGCACTGGACTCAATGAAACCGGGTTCTGAGGTATTTCACGAACATTATGGTGTTTATGGCAAGGTGATGAGCGATAAGCCATTTGTCATTTGTGGAGAATTGTGTATCAGGGTTGACTTCGGGGGAATACCTGAAAGTGGAGCATATAGTTGTGTATGTTTTGTAATGTAATCGAATAAATATGAATATAGAACAATGGATTGGGGAGGGATTAGCTGTGCGCTTGTTTGTGCAATACCTATAGTGGCCATTATCTGCGATACTGTAAAAAAAGTATTTGAGATGAAATATAAAAAAGGAGATGAAAACTAAGTTAATAAAAAAGCATAATCCGCAATCTTTTTTGGATGATTTAAAAAGGGTACGAGAAGTCATGGTTTACGCAGAGTGCACCAACTCATATTATCAAATCTTAAAAAAAGACTTGCTGAGAGATGCTGAAAGGAAAGCAATCACATACTATATAACGGATACTATATTCATTATAAAAAGGAATGTGATGGTAGTCATTTAACGAGTAACTAAGTAGTAATGAATAAAACAAGAAAGATGATAAGCCTATTCACCGGCATTGGTGGTTTTGACTTGGCAGCCGATGTCCTCGGATGGGATATCTTACTTCAGTCTGAAATAGATGAGTTTTGTTTGCAAGTTTTAAAGAAGTGTTTTCCTGGTGTACCCAAATATGGAGATGTAAATGAAATCAATGCAAAGAAATATAGAGGCAACGTTGATGTTGTGGCCGGAGGATTCCCTTGTCAACCGTTCAGTAATGCCGGACTCCAAAAGGGACAAGAAGACCCCCGCTTTTTATGGCCGCCAATGTATCGAGTTATACAAGAATGTCGGCCGACATGGGTCGTCGCTGAAAATGTTCTCGGACTTATTAGTAACGCAGACGGAGTGGTCTTCGAGCAAGTGTGCTTTGATTTGGAAAGTGAAGGCTACGAAGTACAACCGTTTATTGTTCCAGCTGCGGGTAAGGACTCTTTTCAAGAAAGGAAGCGAGTTTGGATTGTTGCCTGCCTTAACAGCTTCGGAAGCAAAAAGGATAAAGTTACGTCGGGAGAGCATTTTAAAGCATTCAGACAAACGAAAAAGCAATTACCTGACTGCACACATTTCGAGAGCTGGGTTCAATCCCTCCGATATTACTCCGGGCTGGATGGAGTGGTTTATGGGATTCCCAATTGGATGGACAGAACTCACGCCCTCGGAAATGCGATTGACCCGCGAGTAGCATATGAGTTTTTAATAACAATAGATTATTTATTAGCGTAAAACAAATCAGTAATGAATAAAAAAGAAATATCAATGAAGAAAGGTCAGAAAGTACGCATCCTGCGTACCAATCAGGTAGCGACAATCGTCGAAGTGGAGTTAATCAGAAAAAGTGGCAAGGTACACCGCTACTGCCATCTGAAGACAGATGAAAAGTCATATTTGTGGTTGGATGCCTCAGAACTTGGCAGCGTGGTGGAGGAAGTGAAGGTCTCGGTAGTTGATGACCGGAACCGGGAACTGCACTTGGCTATATGCCAGGACTACTCCAAGGATAAGATAACACTACATCTTACCGGCAAGAATCCAGATAATCTGAAGGAAGCTTCCGGACTATATGCGAGACTGATGAACTTGTTCATTGGAAGTCTGAAGGAAACGCGGGAACTGTAGGAGCAGATAACGTCCTTGATAACTCTCCTATAAAACAATTCCTTTGTACCCTTCAATGTTTAAAACATGGACTTGCTTCAATATCTTCCGGACGATAGTCGATCCTGGATTCAGTCTTATATAGAGCTGGTAGGAATGGAGAGGTTGACGGAATACTATGACAAAGTATTCATCGATCTGTACGAGATGCTGCCCGGTGAATCTTTCCGGGTACTTGAAAAGGTCAGTCCGGAGAACTATGGCCTTTTCATGAAATGCGTGTATTCATGCTTGTGTGAGTTTGACTTGTATGATATATGCAGCTATTATATCGAAGAACAAGGTACTGTCATCCTTAGAAGGTAGTACCCGAATATAATATACAATGATAGACGAAAGAATCATAGAACAAATCTTAGACCGTGCTGATATTGTGGATGTAATATCCGGTTACGTCGATCTGAAGAAGAAAGGAGTAAATTACCAGGCGTGCTGCCCTTTCCATAAGGAGAAGACCCCCAGTTTCTTCGTGAGCCCGGCACGCGGCACCTGGCACTGTTTCGGATGTGGCAAGGGCGGCAACGCCGTCGGTTTTTTGATGGAGCACGAGACGATGAGCTATCCGGAGGCCGTCAGGCACCTCGGCAAGAAATACGGCATAACCGTCGAGGAAGAGAGGCTGACTCCCGAGCAGGAACAGGCACGCATGAAGCGCGAGTCGATGTTCGTAATCAACCAGCGGTGCGCGGAGCATTTCCGCCAGAATCTGCTGGACCCGGCCAACAAGCTGCCGCCGAATATGTCAAGGGGCGCTGGGGGCTGGAGTATGCCGAAGAGACGGGCATTGGGTTTGCGCCCGACAAATGGGATGATTTGTTGAACTTCGCGCAATCGGCTGGTCTTTCCATAAACTTGATGAAGGAGATGGGGTTGCTATCGGACAACAAGGAAAAGGCTAAAGAAAGGGGGACGGAGATTAGGACTTTCGATGGTTACCGTAACCGCATAGTTATTCCCATACGCGACCGTTTTCGACGGATTATAGGCTTTACCGCACGTGACATGTCCGGTGAGAAGGTGGCCAAGTATATCAATTCGGCTGAAAATGAAATCTACCATAAACGTGATTCAATTTTCGGAATTGATACGGCCATACGCCAGGCTGCCAAAGAAGATAAATTCTATTTGGTGGAAGGGGCGCCCGATGCGATGCAGCTTCAGCGTATTCGTGTCAACAACGCTGTTGCCCCTCTTGGAGGCGATTGGACTGAAAGCCAGATGGAGCAACTGAAGAAGTACGCCACTAAAGTTTGCTTCCTTCCGGATGCGGACCCGCCCAACCCAGATAAAGGTGAGAAACTGGGTGCCGGCATTCGCAACGTGATGCGTAACGGATTGCAGGCGATGAAGTGTGGGTTTGGTGTATCGGTCAAAGAGATACCACTTGGGGAAGCGCAGAGCAAGAATGATCCGGATACCTACTGTACGAGCATTCAGAAGTTTCAAGAACTGAAAGAGGTAGATTTCATTCCATGGTATGCTTCATATATATTTCAAGACATCAATACCACCGAAGAGCGAAGCGATGCTGTCAGCACCATCTGCTCCATGGTGGTCATGGTGAAGGACGAAGTCAAAGAGTCCATGTACCTCAAACAGCTCCAGTCATTCTATGATGACAAGAAGTTGTGGCAAACGGCCATCAACCGGGCCAAGAAGCTTGATAAAGCCAAGCAAGTCATTAATGAGAGCAAAAAGATAGACCGTGACCTTTATCAAAAATATGGCTTCTATGAAGAATACAATGCTTACTTTGCATTGGCTGGGGACAGTGGGAAAGCTGTGCAATGGAGCAATTTCACCATGTTGCCTCTATTCCACATCAAAGATTCCCTCCTGCCCAAACGTCTCTACCGAATCAAGAACCAAAACATGCAAGAGGAAATCATAGAGATGAAACAAGAAGACCTGGTGTCATTGTCCAAGTTCAAGCAAAAGGTAGAAGGCCTCGGCAATTATATCTGGCTGGCCACTGAAAAAGAACTCACAAAGCTGAAGATGTTCCTTTACGAACAGACCGAGACTGCACTTGAGGTGACACAGCTTGGCTGGCAACGGCAGGGGTTCTTTGCCTTCGGTAACGGATGTTTTGATACGGAGTGGCATATCGCGGATGAATACGGTATCGTACGGTTGAAGAATGGCAATTTTTACCTACCGGGTTGTAGTACCATTTATCGTGATGACATCAAATTATTTCAGTTCGAACGCAGGTTTGTACACACCACGTACAACAATGTCAGCATAAGGGTGTACAGCGAACAGTTGATTCGTGTATTCGGAGACAATGCTAAGGTTGGCATCTGCTTCTTGATCGCTTCCCTTTTCCGGGATATTATTTCGGGGCAAACTAAAAGTTTTCCCATCCTTAATCTGTTTGGCCCGAAAGGTAGCGGCAAATCAGAACTCGGTCACAGCCTGATGTCGTTCTTCATCATCAATAATAATCCGCCAAACATCCAGAATGCGACTATTGCAGCCTTGGGAGATGCGGTGGCACAATGCGCCAATGCGCTGGTGCATATTGACGAGTACAAGAATTCCATCGACCTTGACAAACGGGAGTTCCTCAAAGGCTTGTGGGACGGAACCGGCCGAAGCCGCATGAACATGGACCGGGACAAGAAGCGGGAGATTACGAGCGTGGATTGCGGTGTCATCCTATCCGGTCAAGAAATGCCGACAATTGACATCGCCCTATTTTCCAGGTTGATTTACTTGACCTTCACCAAAACGGAATTCTCCACGTCTGAGAAACAGGCATTTGACCAATGCAAGTCAATACGCGACTTAGGACTGTCGCACCTTACTTTGCAGCTGTTGCGCTACCGGTCAAAAATGGAGACGGATTTCACGTCCTCCTATCGCCAGTGTATGGGGGATTTGAATGAACGCTTGAAAGGCGAGAGCATAGAAGACCGCATCCAGCGGAACTGGGTCATTCCGTTGGCCGCCTTCCGCGCGCTTGAAGCGGTGCTCGACGTGCCATTTACTTACCTGGAGCTGCTGAACATCTGTGTGGACGGCATCATCCGGCAGAACCGTGAATGCAAGAGCAACAACGAACTGGCCAACTTCTGGAATGTGGTCAGTTATTTGCAGCAGGACGGTGAAATATTCTTAGAGTCGGATTTCCGCATTGATTATTTGTCCGGGCTGAAGACAAACAAGGTCAAGGACCTCGCTTTTAAGCAGCCACGCCCTATCCTGCGTATGCGCACAGACCGCATCTTCATGCTGTATAAGAAGTTCAGCAAGCAGGTGGGAGATACCGCTTTACCGACTGAATCGTTGAACTTCTACTTGGAGAACTCCAAAGAATACCTGGGGGTACAAAACTCCGTCCGTTTCAAGAACATATTGAAGGGGGTAGAAGTAACCAAAGAACTGGAGGCCGGTGGACAAAAGTATTATAAGAAAACCAGCGTGACCAAGCAGGCCCTCTGCTTCGATTACACGGAGCTGATGGCAAACTATAATATCAATCTCAACATTGATATGGGAATGCCTGACGAAGAGGAAGAAGGGCGGGATAATAAACCGCCGGAGGACAAAACTTCTCCATATAAATTTTAATGTCTATCATAGTTGTGCGGAAACTCTTGCCTGTGAAGGTAGGGGCTTTTTTCTTGCCTTTTTGAGACAAAAAAGATGCTTTATTTTGGGGCAAAAAATGCTTCTACACTTTCTACACTTTCTACATCTTTATAAATCAGCGTTTTATGTTATAAAAAGATGTTCTACAAGCTTCTACAAATTTCTACAAAATGCTGCTTTTCTGTATTTCTTCTACAAATAGATACTTTGTAGAAGGTTTTTCTACACTTTTTCTTCTATACTAAAACCGTTATGTTGTTGATATATAGGTAATTTTATACTTTGTAGAAAGTGTAGAAGGTGTAGAGGGCAAAATGTGCCTGCTCCAATAGAAATAAAAAACAAGAGAGTGATGAATATATTAATCAATATGCGTATTTTTGTATAAAAATCAATGCTTTAAATGACGAAGAAAGACCGATTTGTGTGTTGGCTCCCTTGCAAGCCTTATGTCAAGCAATTCCTGCTGTACAATTTCAATGCCCCGGACGACACTTGGACAGAAATAGTCAATCTGTCCCCGGACAAGGAGCTACAGAACGACTTCCTTTCCAGGCTTGCAAAACCCGGACGATACGAGAACAGATACCGGACCCTGGCACGATATACCGCCAACGTGGCGGTGGAGATACGCCGTGATGACTTCTACCGATACGGATGGGCGATGTCGAATACCGAAGTGGTGGCGTTCGGCAGCAAGGTGGAGAGACGGATCAAGCAGATGCTTTTCCTCTATCTCGACACCCATGTCAGTATCGGAATCCCACTCTCGACCGCCATCCGCAACTTTCAGAACAGCTTCGGCTTTGATGACGACACCTGGTCTTATGAGACTATCCGCAGGGAGTATAATCGGCATGGATATAGGAAAACGGTGGAGAATACCACGATTTTAGACTTTATTAACCGTATAATTTTGGGGAAGTTGTCCGAATTCGGGACAATTTCCCAGCAGGGAAAAATGACTTATGAAAGCAATGCATTATGATTTTGAAAACGTCGGAGGATTGTTGCAGGTGATTGCCGTGCCTCCGGCCTCGTTCGTGCAAATCCGTAAGGCTATGCCGCCGGTCTGAACTATCTGGAACTCCGCAACCGGGAGGATATTGTTTCCATACCGGTATATGCCAATGACACCTATTCCTATAATGAGGACAAGGAGGTGAATGATGCGGGGGATTGCTGGAATGTGTCGGTCGAAGGGGTGATTCCAAAACTTTCCTCAGTGAATCATCATTTAATGGAGACGCTGGAGCGTGGCTTGTGGTATGTACTGGCAGTGGACGGCAACGGGGTGGTCCATTGGTGCGGGCAGGAGGACGCACTCATGCTGTTCAACACGAACAAGACAAGCGGACGTTCCGTGTCGGAACGGAACGGCACCTCATTCACGTTCACCTGCATCCAGGATGAACCGACCGTCTATATTGAAAACATGGAGGAAATATAACCGTACGGCTTCCTTTGCTGACACGCAACACTCTTTCAGTCAAACATTTATCTGTCCGCTGACGGTGCCCGATGTCCTTGGGTACCGTTTTTTTTGCGTTTTTCTTTGCGCAAAAATAAGTTTTATGAACGAGACAGTTATCACATTATTCGGAGCGATTGACCGTTACTGGTACAACAAAAACTATCTGAAATACTTCCTTGACAAGGCCAAAGGCCAGCCCGTACGCCTGAAGGTTTCCAGTTATGGCGGTGATGTGGCCGAAGCGGTTGCCATGTCCGCTTGATGGCCGAGCACGGCAATGTGACGGTGGAGTTCATCAGCTTCAACGCTTCGGCGGCCACCATATTGGCGTTCGGCGCCAAGTCCATCGAGATGCACGAGGACGGCATGTGGCTGGCGCATAAATGCAGCCTGGGAGTGGACATCTGGGGCCAGCTCAATGCTGACCAGTTGGAGGACACCATCAAGGAACTGCAGAACAAGAAGAAGAGCGCGGAAGCCATTGACCTGATGATTGCACAGAAGTACATCAACCGTAGCGGCAAAAGCCTGAAGGAGATTATCACCCTGATGGAAGAGGAACGCTGGATGCCTGCCGCCGAAGCCAAGGAATGGGGATTCATAGACAAGATCATTCCCGGTACCCATAAAAAGCCGCAGGTGACCAATGAAATGACCGACTGCTTCACCGCGCTTGGTCTACCGTTGCCGGCTATCGGTTCGGAGGAGAAGTCGGAACCGGAAGGCCGTGACAAAAACTTGGTCTCCCAGATTATCGACGGTATCAAAGGGCTGTTTCCTAACGGCAACAAGACTGACATTTCTAATTCAAATACAGTTATGCGTAAAGAATTTACTTTCATCAACCAGATCCTCAACAGCGAAGGCATTGAGGAAAAAGACGGCAAGATGTTGCTTACCGTAGAGAATCTGCAGGCCATCAATGACGCCGTCAAGGCCGCCAACGAAGCGAAAGCCAAAGCGGAGAATGACCTGGCTGTCGCCAACACTGCCAAGGAGACCGCCGAAAACAGTCTGACGGCAGTCGTGAATGACCTTGACAGCCTGAGTGACAGCATCAAGAATGCCGCCGACAACAAGGCCAAGGTACAAGTTATCCGTGACATTGTCGCCAAGATACCCGGAACGGGTACCGACAGCCACCGGGAAGCGAACGAAGACAACAAGTTTGCGGACATCGCCACAGACCCGATCAACAGTTTTGAGAATGAGTAACACCTAAACTATTCTATTATGGATTTTAAAGCACCTATGACATTACCGCCGTTCTGACCGCGGTAAAAAAGCACAAGGACATCCTGAAGGCGGTCGACAAGCTCGACGCCTCAGAGGTGTTGAGACATTTCACTCCGGTACCGGGCATAACCGACTCCCTTGAACTGGGCAAGGTGGAGGGCGGAAGCATCTCCGGCAAGTACACCGGCAAATTCACTGCCGGAAAGTATCTGGGCAAGATTGTTCCCCGACGTCTGGTAGTGCGTCCCGTTGTAATGGAGATGTCCGACGAGCCTGAGCGCTACCGACGTACCTACATCGCCGAGGTTCCCGGTACACTCCGCAAGGAACACCCGTTCGAGCTGTGGCTGATCAACCACGGACATGAACTGGCATCCAATGACCTGCTGTTTGCCATTTTCACGGCAAAATACAGTGCGGATGAAGAAAAGACGGACATTCAGGACTCTTTCGACGGTATCGGTACCATTATCACTGAAGGCGAAGCTGTCGGGGACATCTCCAGTGCCGAAGGTAATGTGTATGCTACCGGTGAGCTGACACTTGCCAATGTCGGCGAGAAACTGCTGGATATGTGGCGCCACATGCCGCGTACCTTCAAGCGCAAGAAGAACATCAAGATGTTCATCAGCGATGACATCGGTGACATGTATGATGACTGGCGCAAAGGTGAAGGCGTGATTGTCATCGGACTCAAGGAGGACACTTCCGACACGCAACACCTGCTTGGTTCCAACAACCGCTGCGAGCTGGTGCGTGTTCCGAACCTTCCCGACGGCAGCCAGTTCGTCATGCTGACCACCAAGGAGAACGTATGCTACGGTTTTGACAAGGAGAGCGACTTCAAGTCCATCAAGCCGTTCATGTCCGGCAATCCCTATACCTTCGACGCTGCGGGCAAGTATGTGATCGGCTTCCAGTTCGTGTCTGTGCACAAGTCCGAGTTCTGCGTCAACGACCGTCCGGTGGACCCGGAAGGGACCAATCCGTTCGGATACATTGAAGTGACCATTACGCCGGATGAAGCGGCCAACAACGGAGGCAAATGGCGTATCCAGGGCGAGGAAGCCTGGCGTGAGTCCGGCACGTATGTGGCTGTTCCCGGTGGAAAGGAATATACCGTCGAGTTCCTGGAGGCTGCCGGATACACCACTCCTGCCGTGCAGAAGAAGACGCCCGCTGCGGGTGCAGTAGAGAAAGTGACGGGTACATACGTTGTTAAATCTTAAAAAATGGCGTGATTATGGCAGAAGTAGACCCTAAATTATGTATTGCCCTTGATGACATCAACGAGGCAATGGACTGCGAGAACCAGGACAACATGGGCGGTATCATACCGTCCGTCATCTTCGGTTATCATGCGGATGTGGCGACCTGGCCGGACTACCCGAAAAAGACGGAATCCCCTCTTTCTCTTGAAGAAGCCGGTACATTGGTCGGTGACCTGGTCATGAAGGAAGGCTGCAGGGCATACAAGATGGATTTCACCGACGAGCTGGCCGAGTTCAAGATTACCGACCAGGGAGAAAGCGGCGGGGAATCGTTCCTGATGGACCTGAATATCATTTCGGCCAAAATGCGGAAGAAGATATTCGGTTTTGAGAATGCGACCAAAGGGCGCAAGATGTTCTTTATCGTGACCGACAACAACGGCACGAACTACCTGATGGGTGACAAGCGGCGCGGCGCGCTCCGTGCGTCGGGTGATGGTGCCACTACCGGAGCAAGCTCCACTGCCCGCAACCAGAACACCCTCCACTACACCTTTACCGCACCGCGCAAATGTGTGTATGAGGGAGACACGGAGGACATCCTGACTGTAAAAGCCGCATCAGAAGTTCCATAAGACTTTTTTGTTCATGATTGGTTGTTCATGTCCGTCTCTCGCTCTCACGCAGGGGCGGACATTTTGTTTTGTCCTATTCCGGCAACAAAAATCGCAATAGCTTTGCGTATCATCAAAAAACAACGTACATACAATGTCAAAGATTACACAGAACTACATTGAGGCGCGCAGGGACGGCATCAAGTGGCTGAACTCGCAGAAACGTGATTACAGCACCGGTGTGAATATCCTGACCCGTTCTGGATATAAGGGGTTTGTCGCCGCACGTCTGGCACGCCAGGGCGAAAAGCCGCATACCCGCGAGAAGCTGGAATACGAGATCCGGCAGATGATCAAGGTGTGGTACCATCCGGATGATCCGCGCTTTGAGGATGTGGACCTGGCAGATGATGCAATGCCGGGCAATGACGGGCGTTCCGAGACGGTTCCCGAAGAGACGGCTGCCGCCATTGTCGCCGTTGCGGAGAGGGAATTGGCGCGTGAGGCGGACGAACAGCCCGCCTATCCTCCGGTGATGGCCAAAATCATCTATGATTTCCGGGAATGCTACAACGAACGTTCACGCCAGCACCGGATGCTTGCCGGACTGGGTGAGACAAACACGCAGGCTGTATGCACGCAGCGCAAGGATATTGTCGCCCGTATAGCCTTTCTCTCCAACCGCATGACACTGCTGGCTGCCATCAAAAGGCAGTTCGAGCAGGACAAGGAACTGCCGACTGACAAGCAGCTGGACGAACTCTACAAAAAAGCGGATACCCCCGAAGAAAATCCGGAAAAGGAAGAGGACGAGACCGACATCAGTTCCCTATCCGTGGAAGAACTGAAGAAAGCGAAATCCAATGCCAAGAGCAAGATTACCAAGGCAAGGAACATGCTGCTGTACTCTTCGGAAAGCAAACCCAAGGACGGCAAGGAGAATCCCCTTCCCGACTGCCCCAAACGCGTGAAATACGAGAAGAAGGTGGCTGCCCAGGAAGCACTGGTGGAAAGGATAGAATATCGTTTGGCAGAACTGCAATAGGTTATGTTGGTCTGTTGCAGCGAGATTGAGAATAAGATGATGCCGGTGGATGATGCAGTAAGTCCTATGCAGGGAGACCGATACCCGACAGGCTACATCCGCCGAACGGATGCGGCAGCCTCCGGCCACGACCTGGCTGCGGAGAAGCTGCTGCATCCGGACGCCATGGGGGTGCTGGTACCCGGCAGGGACAAGCATTTCTACTCTTCAGGGGCGTTCAACCTGATCCAGTTGATTTTCTATATTCTCAGACAGACAGGCCCGGCACACCTGCTGCTTACCACCTATTCCATCTCCATGGACAGCATTGCGGCGATTCACCGAAAGGTGGAAACGGGCGAGCTGTTGTCGGTGCGGTTCCTGATAGACAACCGGGTACGCAGCATATCACCCAAACCGTTCGATTATCTGGTGACCACGTTCCCGGACTGCTACCGTTGCCTCGCGCTTCATGCGAAGGTGGCGCTGCTGTATAACGAGGACTGGAAGATTACCGTAGTGGGCAGCCAGAACGCCACGCACAACCCGAAGCTGGAACGTGGAATCATCCATACCGGCAGAGATATTTTTGATTTTGACTTTAAAATGCTGAATGATGAATTTGACTCAGGAACAACGTGAGGAGATAGAGAAGATGGCCTATCGTTTGATCCCTCCGGGGCTGATAGCCATCAATATAGGTGCCGATGAGACGGACTTTCTCGCGGAACTCCGCACACCGGGCACCGAAGTCCGGACCGCCTTCTACCGGGGGCATCTTCGCCAGACGGTTGAACTCCGGGAGTCACTCATCAAGTCGGCCGTCAATGGCAGCAACCCGGCACAGCAGGAGCTTATCAAGTTCATCAAATCGCAACAGCAGTATCTTGAGTATGAATAACAACCGTCTGACGGCATCCAAAAGCAAGGCCGCACTGGAGGAGCAATCCTACGACCTTATACAGCAGCACATCATCGACCCGGAGAACAGTCCGCTGCCGGAGCATCTGTGTGTGCAGTGCAACCGGGTGCTGCAGATAGCACGCCTTTTGGATGACTATCCGAACGAGAGCCACATCATCAACATCATGCTGGCAAAATACCGTATCTCGCGTACCCAGATAAGGAAGGACATCGCCCTGGCAAAAGAACTGTTCAAGACACAGCACCAGTTCGACTGGGACTTCTGGTATGCCTGGATGATCAAGGACCAGATTCAGCTTATCCGGGATTGCAAGCTCAAAGGTGATCTCAAGCAATGGAACAACGCCAAGAAAGTGTTGCATCAGATGATTGGTGAGAAGCCGGCTTCCGTCGAGGACCCGCGACGCATGGAGAAGAATGTATTCTACATCCAGATCAACAGCATGGGGCAAAAGGTAGATATTCCCCTGAATGCCATCCGCAACCTTTCCCAGGAAGAGCAGAAGGTTCTGGTGGATTCGATGTACACGCCTATCGACGACGCACAAGCGGAAGAAATAATGAACTCATAACAGATTACCCATGAAAAAATTGACAAACAAACGACTCATCTCTTACCTGGTTGACCATAAGCACATTGATATGGTATCGGTCAGCAAGACACAGATTGTCTGTACCGTATCTGCCAGGTTCAGGCCGGAAGAGGTGCCGCAGCTGCTGGCTGATACCGGACAGGACATGCCCCGCATGACCTCCTCCGAAGGTGTGAACTACATTGTTTTCCCACGATATTGATACGGCAGGTCAATGAACGAAAACGTCTGGGAAGAGGTCATACAGGTCAATCCGGCGCAGGCGGCATTCCTCGTGATGCCGTACAAGAACGGATATGTCATCTACTCGCGTGCCACGGGTAAATCATTCATTACCGGTGCCGTGATAGATGACAACATCCGGCTCATGCCGCGAGGGATTACTACGCTCACCCAGGCCACCATTGGGCAGGCGTTGACTAAAACCCTGCCTTCAGCGTTCAAGATGCTGGAGATGCTCGGTTATAAGCAGTGGGACCCGGTCAGCAAGACCGGTGACTATGTGGTGTGCCGCCGTCCCATCGAGGGATGGTACAAGCCATACGAGCACATCATGTCATTCGAGTACGGCATCAGCTTCAGTAACGGGCACATGCTCTACATACTTACCCAGGGCGGCAACAGCCGCGGTCCGAATGCGGACTACAACATCACCGATGAAGCACTGACACTCGACAAGGAGAAGTTCGACCAGGAGGCGGCGCCGACCAACCGGGGTAATGAACACATCTTTGGCCGCAAGTCCGAGAATCCCGTTCTGAAGCATCACGGCAACACCTTCCTTTCCTCCATGCCTTACACGCCTGAACAGAAATGGTTGCTTGAACCGGCCAAGTATTATGAAGAAGAACGCGGCATCCGGCTGTTTGATGTCTGGAATAAGATTGTGCGGTTACAGATGCAGCTCATTGATGCAAGGATTGCGAATGATGCGGGACTGTTCAAGGAGATCTGGAACGAGACCGTCCGTCTCAGGCAAAGTATCACGCCGTTCGTTTCACGTGACGGCACGCTCTTTATCCTTGGCTCCATCTTCGACAACATCGCCAATGTGGGCATGAACTATATCCTGAACCAGTACAAGGTGATGGATAAGCTTTCCTTCATGATAGAGATCCTGAACTTCATGGTGGATAAGATTGATAGCTGCTACTACCAGTTGGATGAACGCCATATCTATTACAATGCGACCAATGACGACTATATCCGTGACTTTGCCGAAGATCATAACTACAACTGGCAGCAGCTTGCCAATAACGATGACAGCCGGCGTGACCTGGACTGCAATCCCAACCAGCCGATAGAGCTGACACCCGACTGGGGTTCTGCTGCCTCATTCCTGGAAGTGGCGCAGGAGCGCAACTATGACTTCGTGACGAAGCTGCTGACACGTGAGCCGGTAGACAACAACATCAACGAGTTCTTTGTCAAACGTGATGAAGAGGATGATACCATGGTGAACGCGCTGATGGACAAGTTCTGCCACTACTACCGTAACCATATCAACAAGCACCTGCATTATTACCGTGACCGTTACGGGGATGCACGCCGTGCCAACAACAAGAAGTCCTACAACGAGCTTGCCATCGAGCGCTTGGAGAAGCACGGGTGGACGGTGGAACAGCACACCCATGCGGGCATGGAGCCACCGCAGCATGACAAGTACCTGCTCTGGGCTTCCATCCTGGCAGAGAAAGACGAACGGTTCCCGAAGAAGCGTTTCAACGGCTCGAAATGCAAATATACACTCATCTCCATGAACAACACGCGTGTCATCGAGGACCGCGAGGGGCGTTTTGCCAAGGATAAGCGCAGCGAGCGTAACCAGTCCATCCTTCCGGAAGAAGCCACCCACTTCGGTGATGCGGTGGATAAGCGTGTATGGACGAAGTACGGGCACCTGCTCAGGCAGGCATACGGATTCGTGGACGCACGTATCTGATTCACCTCATACACATACATCCGCAATCACAATCGCAATGCTTATGGCAGGACTCGCAACGTCCGCAATGGGAATCGCTGCACTTTAGGACAGAACGTCGTGTGCAGGACTGGCCGAGGGGCATCCTCCTTGTCATATTTCCTTGCTTCTTGCGCTTTTGGTTGCGTTTTTGGATAGGGCGCGGTCGGCAGAAACTTCCGTTTCTGTTTCCATTCGGATGGAAAGAGGGGTATTCTGTATTCATTATCAAAGAAGTATATTTCTTATAACATTCATTAACAAAGAGCACGGCGCGCGCAAAATCCGTACTGAAGGAACAGGCAGGCAAATCTATTTCCTCCAGTACGGATTTTGCGCGTCTCAGCGGTAAGTAGCGGCAGCTACTTGCGTTTGTCCGCATCCATGCAGGTAGCCCCGGTCTTTTCCGTTTCAATAGCTAAGGTAGAGACCGTAGAGCGGTAAGCGTTCCGCTTGGCGTGCCTCCGTTTCTTTTCCGCAACTCCTTTTCATTTCTTGCATCTCTGTATGCGGTCAGGTAGTCTTTTGAGTCCGCAAATGTAGGGCACCGGTCTGACAAGCAAGGTCGGGCGTTGTCCGCTAAAAAATCTCCAGCCCTACGGGTAGTATTCAAGTCTTCGGTTTTAGTCGGAACCTTGCGGAATGTCATCCTCGGCACCTCAATTATTGCGGCATCAAAAGGCAACCATACCGCACGTCATACAGACACGCCGGAATAAAAAAAAAGTCGTTCCGGGAAACGGAAGAAATTAAAAAAGGCTCCACCCGACGACTCCAGAAATCCAGAATAAATTAAAAACTTACAGTTATGGCAGCAAAAAGAAACATCCCCGAAGCATGGAAAAATCAATGGTCTAAATTCATGTTTAACTTCTTTGACTACTTGCCTACCAAGTACGAGGCTAACAAACGGGAGTGGTCTATCCGCAGGATGATATGGGATTTTAAGGACGGGAAGCGCAGTGCGTCTGTGGCAGAACTTGTAGCGAAGAAGATGCGCGAGCAGTTCGGTGCGGAGGTTTGCAACGTGACGTTGGTCTGCATACCAGCCAGTAGCGGAGAGAAGAACGAAATCAGATACAAGGCTTTTGCCGAAGAGGTGGCACGGCTGACGGGGTGCAGGAATGCGTACAAAGCAATTACCATTGAGGGAGGACGGCTTGCCATCCATGAGACGAAAGCGGCCAAGACGGTGCAGACGGTGGAGGTCATCAAGTTTGACAAGCGTTTTTTCAAGGGTAAGAAATGCCTTGTATTCGATGATATACTGACGCAGGGGCATAGTTACGCACGGTTTGCGTGTGCACTTGAAACGCTTGGGGCAGAGGTTTTGGGAGGCTATTTCTTAGGTAAGACAATTCTTTTATAACAATTTAATCCATACAATGAATACTCTTTTTGATAACGATTGCCGCTACATGAGCGACAGCGAACTGATTTACGAAATCAGCAACAACAGACAGATTGTTTCGGACATCGAACGCAGCAACGAAGTGATAGACCTTGAAAAATTGTTTTCCTCTTTGACTCCTGGACGCAGGAGGGTAGCCGTGGCAGCCGTGGAGATGTACAAGAGACAACTGTCGCAGCAGGTGGAACGCAGGCAAATAAGGATGAGCAAAGACGTATACGAACTGATGGAGCCGTTGATAGGAGATTTGCCGAATGAGGAATTTTGGGTCGTGTCGATAAACCAAGCCGGACGGCTTATCAAGAAAGTACGCATATCGGTAGGCGGCATTGACCAGACTTCAGCGGATATAAGGCTGATTATGCGCGTGCTGATTGATACGGGGGCAGTGCAGTTCGCAGCGGTGCATAACCATCCGAGTGGCAACAGCCGACCGAGCAATGAGGACAAGAGGCTGACGGAGCAACTTAAAAAGGCGGCAGGGTTATTCAATATCACAATGATAGACCACGTGATTATAACGAATGGTGAATATTATAGTTTTGGCGATGAGGGGCTGATTTGACGGAGGGGGTGCAGGGCGCACCCATTCCGTTTGCTCGCACGCTCGCAAACGGAATGGGGCCCGAAAAGCGGAATGACTGGTCGTGTTACCGTTCCTTCAACCACGGAGGGGCTTTTTTTGTCCTATGAGAGCGGATGGTTGGCTTCTATCTTTGTGACAAAAAAGAGATATGATACGCTTTTTCACAAGATTCGTCGCCACCTATGGGTATGATTCACCGAAGGAGTTCTTTTTTTCGGTGGCTCCGAGCTTCAAGTACAACCTGCAATTTCCGGCCATCTCCTTCAGCGCCGTCACTGCCGTAGTCAGCGAATGGATAGGCATTACACCGTTCCTGGCCATGACCATGCTCGTCGCCATTGTCTCCGAGATGTGGACGGGCATCCGGGCAAGCAAGGTCCAGGGAATAGGATTTGAAAGCTTCCGTTTCTCACGCTGCATCATCAAGCTGTGTATCTGGCTGACCATCATCTATATCACCCACTCGTTCTATCTGGAGAGCAAGGCCGGAGCGGAAGAAAGCTTTGTCATGCTTCTGGCCACCCTGTTCTTTTCCATTGTCAAGGTGTTCGTCATGACCTGGTTCTGCGTCGAGCACGTGACAAGCATACTGGAGAACCTGGCGGTCATCGACGGCAAGCCGAAAGATACGCTGATCAAGCAGGTGGGAATATTGTGGGTGATAGTCACGGATAAATTCAGAAGAAAGGCCGATGAGACGGAAGGTTAGCCATATGTTGCTTTGTGCGGTTATCGCATTTCTTTCCGGCTGGGCCGGCCACTGGCTGGGTTCCCGGAAACGGAGCATTGTCCATGTACCGGAAACGGTGGTCAAGCATGATACAATACGCCCTGCCATTCCGGAAGCGGAGGTGATTATCCGTGAGGTACCCACAGAAGTGGATACGGCGGCTATACTGGCCGACTATTTCTCGGAGAAGCATTATCTTAATACAATTATTGAACGCCCTTACCTGAAAGTGGAGCTGACCGACGTGATATCCCACAATTCATTACTTGACCGCACGGTAGTGGTGGACTACCAGCAACCGATCGTCTGCAACAACGCGCTGGTGGTGGGAATGGATGCGGGACGTTACGGATGTGTACTGTCCGCAGGGTACCGGCGTAAGTCCTGGGAGTTCAGGGCGGGCTATGACTTGTACAACAGGTCGCTGGTGTTGGGAGTATCTAAAGACTTATGGAGATGGTGACAAATCTTGTAAATGATTCATATGTATTTTCCTCTGACATGCAGGACATCCGCATTGCGGACGTGCATGACAAACTGAGCCTCAGGATGGAGGTTGACGGGCAGGAGGCACTGTCCGAAATTTATTATCCGGACCACAGCAACACAGTCATCATTTGCGACCCCGGAGACATTATCAATGAGTATTTTGTACGTCCTGAACTCAACGGTGGGGATGACCGTGTGGCCTTGCCGCCCATGGAGATACGGCTGGAACTCTCGGACAGCGAGTCCACCGAAAACTATACCCTGCATGTATTTTACTCAAGGTATCATGTGTCTTTTGACCCGCAGACGGACTTTATCTTCTACTCCCGATATAAAATCAAGCATATCAGGCAGAACAGCATTGACTATCTCTCCTTTTTCGTCTCGGCCAGGACAGAGGTATTTATAGACATCATATACATGGAGTCCGGCTCCAGCATCAAGAAAACCGTAAAGCTCGAACTGTCCGGCACAGACCGCATGACGGCATATAACATGAGTCCGGTAAAGATAAGCCGGCTCTCAGGCGTCCAATGCGACAATATCATATCGTATGACGCACGCATCACCAACGGTACATTGACAGACCTTGTAAGGTATGTCCTTGACCGGCAGAACCACCGGGAAATGCACCAGTTCCTCTACTATAACGTGTTCGGGCTCCCGGAATCGATTTCATTTTCCGGACTGGTACAGTACAGTCCGGAACTGGAGGGGGATATTGCGGACCTGACGAAACAGAAACGGAGGTTCAGCCCTTCTTCAACGATTTACGCACTGTCAATACCGGCTATCTGGACGAAAACAAATACAAGGCATTGGTGGACATGCTGACTTCTCCGGTACAGCGATGGTATGACACGCCTTCACTCCCGATGGAGATCATCATCACGGACATCGACTTTACCCATACCAAGATGGGGAACCAGCGGGTGAACGTGAACCTCACCTTCTGCCCGGCAAGCAGAAAGCACCAGGTATTTGACCGGTACTCGTTCGGTGGAGGAATATTCGACTACACATTTGACAGAACATTTGAATGATATAACGATATGGAGACAATACGCAGAAACCTGGCTCTGGCCGACATGGATATCCGCACGGACGAACGCGGACGCCGGCGCATCTTTTCGATAAAGTTCGTCAGCAAGGAAGGCAAGGTCTATTTCATGCCCCAGGCCTACGCCTGCGGTGCAGGACGCATGAACATGAAGGAATACCAGCTCCGGGGCGTGCAGCCCTGCGACTGCAAAGGAAATCCGGAAGGACACCCCTACCCTGTGGATATTGACCTGATACTGGAGTATAACAAAAAGAAAATAATATTCTGATGAACATATTGTTTAATTCAAGCGGCATTCCCCTGCTGATGCAGTCCACGTACATATTCGGCGAAACGACGGGGACACCCCAGAACGAAATGAAGGAGCGTACCCGAATCCTGGCGCCATATGACTTGTCGAATGTTTCCTATATAGACATCGACGGAGTGAAGGTGCGTCCATGGGGAGATGAGAATGATTTCCCTCAGAAGGCGGCTGAAGAGATAGGAAACACCAGCGTGCTCAACACCGGACTGAAATTCCTCCGGAATCTGACTCTCGGCCAGGGCATTTATCCATGCACGGTGGCGGGTTACGACAATGGCGGCAACGAGATGCTGAAGCCCGTTACCGATAGCCGGGTACAAGCTTTTATTGCTTCCCGGAATGTGAGGCGCTACATGGAGAAGGTGCTTCGGGATTACCTGAAGTTCGGCAACGGTGCCGTCCAGTTTGTGCCGTCGGCTGCCGGCAATTCTTTTGCAGGGGTCAATCCGGTCAATGCGCTTTACCGCCGCTATTCCGAAGTGGACGAATACGGCGCCTGCAAGTGCATCATTTCCGGATATTGGCCGCAACGTCCGGACAAGGGACAATACACCAGGCTGGATGTGCTCTCCGAATACGACCCGCAGATGCACGCCGAGGTGTTGAAGTTTGCCGGAAAGGTGAAGGACGGTTTCATCATGCCGGTACGCGACAGCTGGAGCAACGACGACCTTTACGGCATGCCCATCTGGTGGCCCGCCTACGTTTGTGGATGGGTGGAGATAGCCCATCTTATCCCCCATTTCCTCAAGAAAGCCTACAAGAACCAGATAACCTGGAAGTGGCATGTACAGATACCGTATTCCTACTGGGAGAAGAAATACCCGTCCAAGGACTATTCTGCCAAGGAGCGTGAGGCGGCCATACAGAAATATATGGACTCTGTGGAGCAGAACCTTTGCGGACCGGACAATGCGGAGAAGCCCATCTTCTCTCATTATGCCGTGAACGAGATGAACGGCAGGATTGAGGAGGAGTGGAAAATCAAGCCGCTGGAGAACAAATACCAGGGCAGTGACAATCTTCCGGTGTCGGCAGCCGCCAACTCGGAAATTCTGTTTGCATTGATGGTGAATCCGAATGTGCTCGGTGCAGGTATGCCCGGTGGCACCTATGCCGGCAACCAGGGCGGTTCCAATATCCGTGAGGCTTTCCTTGTGAACATTGCCAACGCGTGGATTGACCGGCAGAATATCCTGGACCCTATAGAACTCTATATCAAAATGAACGGTATGCCGGAATGCGAGCTGCGTTTCCGCAATACCGTTTTAGTAACCCTCGATACCGGCAGCGGTACCAAAAAAACATTGAGCTAATGATATTCAGTGCAAAAAAATGGAACAACGGCAAGGAGCTGAAAGCGGTGATGAAGGTGAACACCGCCATCTCCTTTGACATGATGGAGGCACCGCTTCGGAATGCTTTCCGACAATACCTCGTACCGTTATTGGGCGATGCGATGGCAGGCGAAGTAGTCGAGATATACGAATTCGGTCCAAATCCGGATGTATTGGAACAGAATACCGAAGGGGCAACCGAACGGGAGAAACTGGACAGCCGCCTGCTGGAGATCTGCAAACGCGCGAACGCGAACCTGGCGTTCTGGAACGATTTCGATGAAATCAGCATGCGTATCACCGATGCGGGCTTCCAACGTCAGAAATCCGACAACGGCGAATCATTCCAGCAGGTGTACAAGTACCAGGAAGATAACCTGCGGGCATCGTTACGCAACAAGGGGTTCAATGCGCTCGACGAGCTGCTTGAGTTTCTGTATGCCCATATAGCCGAATATCCGGAGTTCGCGTCCTCCCAGGCCTATCAGGACCGTAAATCAGCCATTGTCCGCAGTACCGCGGATGTCAATGACGTCTGTTTTATCAATGGCAGCCGGATTGTTTTCCTTCGCCTGCAGCCGCACCTGAAGTTTGCCGAGGAGATGCTCCTTCAGCCGGCCATCGGTGACAAGCTGTATGAGCATCTGATTGACGGACTGGTAAATCCCCCTGAAGACGAAGAAGCCCGGAAGAGCATGGAGCGGTTGCGCCTTGCCTGCTCCCGCTACATTGTGGCAATGGCGGTCAGACGGCTGCTGATGGAGACGGGTAGCGTCACGGACCGGGGGCTGTACTTCACCGCTGTACAGCCGGGTGAGAAGGGCAATGAGGAGAAGAGACCCGTCGATACGGAACGCATAGCCGTACAAATTCAGAATCTGAAAGCGGATGCGGACATGTACATGACCGTTCTGCTGCGTACGGTACGGAGTTGTTTTGAGAATTTCTATGAGGGTGATCCCAGGCAGATATACGACCGGGACAATGACCATAAACGCACATTCTGGACATGAGGGAGCTTCGCATTACATACCGCAGGTTCGGAATCCGCCATGAGATAATCCGCCGGGTACCCCAGAAATGGGAGGAACTGACACCGGCACAGTTCCTGCTCGTCTCGCGGCTTTATCTTCAAGAAATAGACGAACCATCCTTCCTGAAGGATTTCTATTCCCTGCCGTCCGGGGTCGGTTCCGACACCTATTACAGTTATAAGCTGAGCGAACTGGTGGAGTTCATCAGCGACTGCCGTGTCCGGATGGACCGCTTTATCCTTCTTGCCGTCTCCGGGCTGAAAGCACCGGGAGAACGCTTGAAGGGGATGTGTTTCGAGCACTTCATGCACGTGGACACGGCTTTCAACCGATATGTCCGTGACGGCAAGGATGCCTCACTGGACACTTTCGTATCAATGCTCTATTTGAAAGACAACGAATATATTGTCCTACCGTCGGGTGGGAAAAACGGCTTATTTAGCAGGCAGAAACCGCTGATACTGCAAAAACGGATAATGAAGGTGGCAAAAATTGACAGGCACGTCAAGTATGCCGTATTCCTGAACTACGTTTTTGTCAAGAGGTGGCTTTCAAAGGCTTTTCCTTTCCTCTTTCCGTTGGATGATGAACCGGAACCGGAGGAAAATCGGAAAAGACCAACAGCACCGTCTGTCAACTGGCTCGACATCTTCGACGCCTTTGTCGGTGACGATGTGGCGGTGATGGAGAAATACCAGGCGATGCCGGTGGCAACGGCATTCCGTATATTGAATAAAAGAATCCGTGACGCTCAAAAACAGAAGAAATGACTTTTTCGGAATACATAGAGAAGCTGGCTGAAAGGCATGTCGATATACGACACAAGGAGAATGATGAAGTACACTTCCTCTCATCAGAACGGGAGAAGCATACGGCACTGGACAGCGTACTCCACTATCCGGCAGTGATTGTGGACCGTGGCTCAGGATTCGGTTACGGTGGTAATCCGGGTGCATACCGAAAAGACCGCGATTACCTGCTCTTCATTGTGGAGCATGTGTCCGACACCTCCGACTATGAGCAGATAGAGGCTGCCCTTGACAAGTGCGAACGTATTCTTGATGAGCTGCTCAACCAAATTTTGGAAGACAAAAGGATGAAAAGGCTGTGGCTCGCTTTTTCCTTGGAAGATGTGGAAGCGGATTATGTGGTGAACAATGATAACCAGCTTTACGGTGTAGTTGCAGCTGTTAGTCTGTCCGAACCTTATAAAGCTTTGAACTGCCGGAAGGCATTTGTATTATAATATGGCAGATACGATTGACATACTCAAGGAACTTGCCCTACAGGTACGGTACGCTACCCAAGAGAATGAAAATACGGCAGAACGGGTAGGCCGCACGCTGGTCGGAATCTTGAATCTGTTATCCAAATACTCCCCTGAAGAATTGGAGAAGATTTTTCTGAGGAAAGATCGAGCTGACGGCACAAATTTTCTGTTGAAGTTCGGCGAGTTTATCGACTCGATGGTCGCGGGCAAGGGTGCCGGAATATTCCCTGACGGCCGCGCGCAGTTTGAACGCCTTGAAGTCCGCGATTCCCTTACTGTCCTTGAACTTATCTTCAACCGTCTCTCTGCCATGGAGAGCGACTATTCCTTCTCCGAGTCCGGTACTATCGAAAGTGTATCGCAGCTTGAAGACGGCACATACAGCCTGAAGATGAAGAAGCGGTGGGATAACGACTTTACTGCACTGGCAGAAAACGATGTTGTATATGGTGTTGTCAATGACCTTACATCAGGTGGCGGCAAGTATTATACCTCCTGGCTACGTGTCTTGCATGTTGACATCTCAGCCAATATGCTCAACGCTGTGATGTACCCTGATAGCGAGGTGCCGGGTGGCAAGAATTATCCTCCTGAGCCGTTGATGATATTATCACACCGTGGCAACCCGGTGGATGAGGAACGGCAGGGTTATTGGTATCTGTCTTCTCGTGAGAAGTGTATCTGCATGCTCGATGGCGTAACGAAACCCATACTGGAAGAGAATAACTATGCCATCATCATAGGCAAGTTAAAACAGTTGTCACTGTTTGACAACCTGCCTATAAATTACCGCCATAGTTATATCTATTGCCGTGGTATTGCCTTACAGGACATCCTACGTATAGATTACCAAGGCACCCCAATCCGCAACGAGAACAACCGCGGGAAATGGAGTGCAAGCGAAGCGGTTAGTGACCCGTATAAGTCAGAAAAAGAAACCTACGATGCGGTGTATCATTATGGCTGCAAGTGGATGTGCCTGGTGACGGGCACCACGGACGAACCCCAATACGGTTCCGCATCCTGGGCAATGATCGAGGGCAATCCGGATTTCAGCATCGACATTGAGAGCAGCAACGGCTGGTACTTCGATGCGGAGCGTTTTGCGACCACCCTCACCATTACCGGTGAGCTGTACAACCGTGACGTGACGGCGCATATCCTTGACAGTGATGTGGAGTGGACGCGCGACACGGGCAACGTCACCGAGGACAACGCCTGGGCGGTCGCACACGCGGAAACCGGCAAGTCGCTGCCGCTGACGGTCAATGACCTCGGTCCCGACTATATGAACATGACCGGGTGCAAGTTTATCGCAAGGGTGCTGCTGCGTGACGGGCAGAATAATTATGAGACAATGAATTATATAACTTTCTAATTATGCAGACTATACAGAAGAAGATAGAGGTCAACTACCGCCCTCTCCAGACCAGCGGCGGGATAGAGGTTGTCGGCAGCGTGCCGGACGTGCAGGTGTACCAGGCTGACAAGGCCGAGTACACTCCGGACTACACGCTTACCCCCCTGACGCTGTTCCCCCGGTGCAATGCCACCGACCCGGATGCGGTGGTCAAGGTGGGTGCGGTCAACGCCTCGCTTACGAACATGAAGTGGTACGAGCGCTTGAACGGTGTGCGGACATTGATTACATCTGCCAACAAGAGCTATGTCATTACCGAGACCGGAGCCGAGAAGGGTAAGATACAAGTGAAAAAGAATACCGTTCCCGGCAGTCCGGTAACACTGGAGTTCTACGCCGAGTATGTCGATGCGAAGCGTACCGGACAGACGCACGTCTACCGTTTCAGCCGTCTTGTTCGCGCCGTAGATGGCAGCGAAGCACAGCCTAAGCTGATGGTCGACTCTCCGTCGGCACTTGACTGGAACCCGTGTCGGGACATTGCCAGGCAGGCCATCACCGCCAGACTGCTTGTCGGTGATGTAGATGTCACAGCAACCAACAAGTGCAAGTTCTTCTTCTATCGGAAGCTGAATACGGGCGCACTGGAGCAGATTACCGACGGTAACGGCGACAATGACTGGGAGTTCGTATCACTGACAAAGAACGTGCTTACCATAGACCGGGACTATATCGGCCACGAACAGACCTACGTCGTGAAAGCATCGTACTCGAAGGACGGTGCTCCTTCATCCAAGCCGGACAGTGACATAGACTATGTCTCCACCACCATCCGCAGGCGTATTCCCAGCATCGAGATTGACTGGGAGGGATTTCCGCAGCAGGTGGCAGACGGAACCAAGATGATATACCCGAAACCGGTCATCCGTGATACGGCAGGGATTGTCCCCAATCCCCAGGCCATCCTTGAGTGCGAATGGTACACGAAGGCGGCCGGCGCCTCCTCATACGTGCTGGCCGCTGCCGGGTACTCGCCCTCCATCCCATGCACCGACGGCATGATGCTACAGCTGAAGGTGATTGACAAGGGCCCGTATGCGGCGGTGGTGACATCTGACGGCAAGTACGTGACGGATGACAGCGGTAAGTTTATAGTGGCAAGGAAAAGGGATGTTTAACCATTAATCGATAGCAGTATGGCATTTTATATCAAAGTGACGAGAGAGGTTGCGGACAAGCTGGGAGTGGCAGGAATCCGCAACAGCACTGCCGACGGCAATGTGCTGTTATGGCAGGCCGATGTGGCAGGCTTTCCCGGCGATACGGTATTCGACCGGGCGGCAGTAGTCGGGGGCGTGTGCCTTTCCCCGCAGCAGGCCAAGGGTGAGATAGACGGCGTGGAAGATCCGGTGGAGGTCGCCACTCCGGAGGGTTTCATGGATAAAGACGGGGAGGAGGTGACCGATGAGCGTAGCGAGTAAGGTCGGGCAGGTAATCTTTTCGCAAAAGTCTGGCGTTTACATGCCAGCGATTATGTGCGACAAAGGCGACCTCTATCAAGAGTATGATGGTGAATCGGGTGCTCCGACAAACATAGCCCCCGACTTCACCACGATGAAGCCGACGCTCTCCTTCCTTCTCACCTCCTCACGGGTGGCTGAGGGGGTTGTGGTGCCCTCTTCCATCAGGTGGTATTTCAATGACGTGTTGATAAGCTTCACATCCAACGTTTCCACGAACACGTTCGGCGGCGAGACGGGGCATTTCAAGTACATCCCCTACAAGGCGGGCACTACGAACTATTACGGGCTTCAGATCGTGAAGAACCTGGTGAAGGCGTCGTCCGGTGCGAGCTGCAGCGTCAAGGCGGTGGCTACGGTGACCGTGGGCAACGTGTCGGATGAGGTGCAGTTCGTCTACAGCATCCCCATCACCAAGGGGGTGGGCAACCAGAACGTGGTGACCATCGTTTCGGGTGATGACAAGTATTTCGCTATCAGGGAGAAAGGCGGCAGTGTCGTTCTCACGGCGATGGCGCGGCGTGGAGCGTCAGAGATCACCTCCGGACTGACCTACAAGTGGTCCAGGATGGTTAACGGTACCTGGCAGACACTCGTCGACCAGACTGGCAAGAGTCTGACCGTCACGGACAGCCTGGTTGACACTACGGGCATCTTCAAGGTGGAGGTGTCGCAGGGCGGCAATCTGATAGGCCTTGACACGCAGACGGTGATGGACTTGTCAGACCCCTACGACATCATAACTAATCCCAATCCCGAGGATGAGACGATTGTTTCCGGTTCCGGAGGTTCGGTGACTTATACGCCTATCCTTGTCAAGCGGGGACAGACCACGAAGGCAAAGAATATGCTGTTCTATTTTGTCTTTATGGATTCGGCAGGGGTCATTCTCAATCCGGCTACGGCGAATGTGGCTGCGGCAAGCGGTACCTGCACTGAAGCTATGTGCCAGCAGGCAGGCGGCAATGTTTCATGGACAATCTCAACGGCAGCATGATATGGCAAAGAAAGCGTTGGCAAGCAAGACGGGAGAAGTGAAGTATCTCCAGCAGGGACCGGTCGGCCCACTGGTCTATCCGACCGGGGAGTACGCGGCATCCGTATCCTATACCCGTACCCCACTGTCCGCACCCATGGTGCTGTGTGAGGGGCAGTATTACGTATTGAACAAGGAGGGCACTTTTAAGGGTGTCAACCCCAAGACAGACTATGCGGCAAACGGCAGTAAGGCGACATGGATAGTGATGGACAAGATACAGTATGCCTTTATCGAGGTACTGATGGCGAATTTCGCCAAGCTGGCAAGTGCGGTGTTCTATGGGCAGTATATGTTTTCGCAATACGGAATAAAAGCCGATGGCTCTGCTGTAGAAACGGTAGGCGGATATAAAGATTTTAATTACAATGACCCGATGAATCCGGCAAACAAGTTTCGACCAAACTTACTCCTTGATTTTCTGACTGGGAGCTTCAAGGGACGTAATGTTGAAGTTGAGGGGACAATTATTGCCAATGCATCATTTGTTCGGATGCATGATTTCCGTGCAAACGAGGGGTATTTCTTTTTGAATCCGGCTTTTGGCTCTGATTTTATCAATGGTCGCCCTAATCGTATTTCTACTGCTGTATATATGCTACCGGATGCTGCTCAATATGCCGGAATGAAGATATCATTGACGATATACAAAGACTTAGCGAGCACATACGGGTATATATCAGTTGTCACTAAGAATGCGTTTAATGAAACAGCAGTCGTTGGTAGTGAAATGAAATATTGCAATAGAGCAAGTATATCTGGAGCCGGAAGATATGAATTTATATCATTAGGCAGTTTATGGTTTTTAGCAAATGACAATGGAGCTTCGTTTTCTTATGCTGATTTGGGTAATTATACTTATGAAGATCCTGTTAGCTAGAGAGAATAATATTAAACAAAACGAGAATAAAAACAAAATGTTAAACCGGTTGTCGTTTTTATCCGAAAATGACGACCGATAGATTCACTAACCACGTGTCCCGTGGCATATGCGGCAGCATCGCTTGCCGACATGCCGGCATTGCTCATCATGGCATTCTTCTTGGCCATCCAGGTAGCTTCCATCCAGCGGTCTGCATCCAGACGGTCGTACTCGGGAATACCTCTGTTATACATACCTTGATTCATTTGCAGCGTAATACTCGGTTTATGAGTGTTTCGTCCGCTCTTGGTTGTAATGATGACAACACCGTTGGCAGCACGGTTACCGTATAATGCAGCCGAAGCAGCATCTTTCAAGATGGACATGCTTTCAATATCATTAGAGTTTAGTTCGGCCATGTTTCCATCGAAAGGGACTCCGTCCACTACATACAGAGGATCTGAAGCACCTGAAACCAATGTACCAAAACCACGGATACGGATGCTGGGGGCAGAACCGGGTTCACCATATGTATTGTTCACTTGTACACCCGGTGCGGCACCTTCAAGTGCACCGGTTACGCTGGTTGTGATGCGCTTCTCTATTTTCTTATTGTCAACCACCGAGATAGAACCGGTCAACGATTCTTTTTTAGCAGTACCGTATGCCACTACCACAACCTCATCCAAAGCTTCTGCATTGCTTCTCATTGTCACCTTTACACTCGGCTTAATCGCCACTTCCTGCGTCTGCATACCAATATACGAAATCACCAAAGTTTTCGCGGAACTACAATAACTGTATTTTGTTGATAATAAGTAATATATAATAAGCTCCAAAACGCTAAAACAGGGAATACTCTTTCCACAGTTATTCTATATACGTCCACAATAAATAATGCTCTACTTATGTGATACCATTAATAGCTGTAATGTTTTGATTAATAGCTGTTTGTCCCTGCATTAATATATTGTGGCTATAAAATTAGGATTTCTTTTTTTTAAAAGAATGAATGATTATGTCAATATCTATCATTTGAACATTTTTCGTTGAATATTTACTTATATTGTCTATCACATCCATAAGAATGTTGTATTTCATGTAAATACTATTTAAAATTATAAAATACCATTCTCATTTCGAATAGAGATAAACATTAGTTTATTCCTATTTCACATAGAAATATTCTGTATTCCTTGTATAAAACTAATGAACTTATGAGATCGTTTCTAAAGGAACCATAGTTTCTTGTGTAAAAGTTCAAAGGGAAATTCATGCTATACAAATATTGTCTCTTATTTGTATTATAATACCATTATCATTATATTTGCGTTATCGTAATGTGCATTACGGTAATGTACATTACGATAACGAAAGAGTTGATATAAAATAAAAGGTGTATTATGAAATTCTATAATAGAGAAAAAGAATTGGCTATTTTAAAGAATATAGCAGAACAGTCTCAAGAAGAATCGCAAATGACGGTTTTGGTAGGAAGAAGGCGTATCGGTAAGACCTCACTCTTATTGAAGTCAACGGATGGAAAGCCGACATTGTATTTTTTCATCTTACGCAAGGCAGAGAATCTTCTATGCCGTGACTTTATAGAAGAGGCAGAAATGAAGTTGAATTTTCCTATAGGAGAATATTCTTCCATAGGAAAGCTATTCCAACATTTAATGTTACTTTCAAAAGAACGGCCCTTCAATCTTATTATTGATGAATTTCAAGAATTGGATAGAATAAATCCTTCTGTGTTTGGAGAGATTCAGAAAGTATGGGATTTGCATAAAGACAGTAGCCGAATGAATTTACTTATAAGCGGCTCTATTTACTCATTGATGCATAAAATTTTTGAGAATAATAAAGAGCCACTTTTCAGCCGTGCGGGAAAAATTATACGTTTACAACCATTCAGGGTCTCTGTCATAAAGCAAATATTGGCAGATTTTCACCCAGGTTACACTCCCGATGACCTTTTGGCGCTATATACCTTTACAGGGGGGGTAGCTTGGTATATTGATTTGTTCATGAAAAATAAGGCTTTTACCCGTACAAAAATGATTCATTTCATGACGGAAGAGAACTCTTTGTTTTTGACTGAAGGAAAGAATCTTTTGATAGAAGAGTTTGGTAAAGAATATACCGTTTATTTTTCTATATTAGAATGTATTTCTCGCGGACTGACATCTCGTGGAGATATAGAAACAGCATTGAACGGAGTAGAAATAGGCGGTTATCTCTCACGTATGGAGAAAGATTTCTCTGTAATCAGTCAGCGTAAACCTATTTTTGCTCGTCCATCCTCCAAACAAGTCAGATACATTATTGAAGACAATTTTCTATCTTTTTGGTTTCGATTTATTTACAAGTATCAGAATTTGATAGAGGCCGGAAACTTAGCCTATCTGCGTAATATTATAGAACGGGATTTCCCTACATTTTCAGGATTGATGTTGGAGCGTTATTTCAAAGAGATGTACATAGAGGCCGGAAGATATACAGACATCGGAGGATTTTGGGATAGAAAGGGAGAGAATGAGATAGATTTAATTGCTGTTAATGAATTTGAGCGAACCATAGAATTCGTAGAGATTAAACGTAATCCGGAACGGATAGATTGGGGGATGTTGAAGAAGAAAGGAGAATATTTTCTCACTATCAATAAAGAATGGAAAAACTGCTCTGTTTCCTATAAAGGACTTTCTTTGGAAGATATGTAACCTTAAATAATACTTCCCTTAAAGTCTTTTGCAGGATTAAAGAAAGAGAAGCCGCTCATTTCACAATGAGTGGCTTCTTAAAAACACTTTATTATGAAATTCCGGTCTATTCAACCGGATGAATCATCATCATAGTTGTCACATTATTATTGTTTGGGTAATGCAACTAGTTAGTCTGCGCAGATAATTCTTTTGACAGAAAAATGAAGGAGCACTTAAATGAAAGAGAGAGTACTTCCGTATCATTCTTTTGTTGATTCATATAGAAAAATCGGTAAAGGCAAACTACTTTTACCGATTTTTTATGACATGTCCTTTGAGGTGTTAATTCTGATCGGTCGGAGAAAGCTGAGAATTGTTCTCTATTTCCGAGAGAGGTAATTGATAAAGGAACGGGCGTTCTTCCTGATTATAACGGAACTTACCGGCAGAGAAATGATTATTGTTTTCTGCACCCCAAGTTTCGTCCGTACGGTCTACAGGAATGTTCAAACGACGATTATCGATGTATTCCAAGCCTTCGCCCCAGAATTCTACACGTTTCTGATAAATGATTTCCTCTATCAAGTCGGCCTTGTTTGTAAAGGTGTAATTATAGTCAGGCTGACGGGTCTTCATGAAGCTATTCAGTTCAGTTATCGCATCAGCAGAGCCCTTGTGAGCCAAGGCTTCCATCTTTATCATGTAAGCCTCTTCCGAACGCAGGTAAATATAATCTCCCAGTTCCCATCCGCTGAACACACCGGCCTTGATGTTATCACGACCTGTACCGATAAATTTTACAGCTTGGTATTCCACGGCAACTGGAGACTGAGTGTCACGAATCAATGTTATACGATTACCGGAAGCATCTGTTACACCTGTAGAACGGTCGCAGCAGAACCATTGCAGACGGATATCAGTATCCGCGATACGGTCTACTAATGGCTTAAAGGCAGCGCGCCATACACCGATGCCGGCATACCCATCACCATAAGTATCCATCTGCGAGAAGAAAGACATATAAGTCGTACTATTGTCTGCTGTAATATCACATCCGAATACTACATCCGGTAAGCTGATATTACTGAATCCCTGGAGTATCTGGTCTTCACTCTGCAATATGGGGAAATTATCAATCACCACTTGCGCATACTTTATCGCCTCATCCCATTCATGGATAACCATATTTGCACGAGCCAAATGCATAGCTACCACGCAGCCATCCATATCAGTGGGTGAGGAAGTACGCGTCATATCCAAATTCTTGAACAAATCGAAAGCAGTAGTAAGGTCACTCTTGATTTGTTCATAAATTTGAGCTACAGTAGCACGCGGTTGGTCGCCTTCTGTATCCTCTGTAATAAGCGGTACACACGGGGATTGCGAGAAATCATATTTTTCTCCACGCCCCCATTTTGTTCCATCTGCACCGGTATAGTAGGAATGCTGATATAGATAACTCAACTGCAAGTAGGCATAGCCCCGGAAACCAAGGGCGATGGCACGATATTTTAAATTGGCAGGATCTTCACTGCTGGGGTCAATCAGCTTAAGAATGTTGTTGGCATTGGCTATGACGCGATAGTACTCTTTCCAACGGTTGTTGGTCGGAGTATAGTTCTGTTGCCAGTAATCCAGCAAATAATGATACATACTCATGGCGAAACGTCCGGTCATAATCATATCGTTGCCCATCAGCGATGTTAAGTAATCAAAACTCTTTTGACCGAAATAGTTGTGACTCATATTGACGTCAACATACTGTTGCATATCAGTATACATACCTGCCACAGCAGCTGAAAAAGCCTTGTCAGGATCTTCCTGAGCCACATTGCCCAGTTGGTCTTCAGTCAAATAAGCGGTAACATCAGCATCTTCAATGCAAGATGTAAGCAGGCCCCCAGCAAGAAGCACCTGCATCATATATTTCATTATCTTCATATACAATTTTATTTTTTAGTTTAGAATGTAAGGTTGATACCTCCGGAAATCACACGCATCGGAGAATAGCCTCCATATTCATCATCAGAACCAGCCATTGCCACACGAGGGTCAAATCCCTGACGTTTGGACCACAAGCCGAGATTATCTGCCGTAGCATAGATACGCAGTTTCTCAACACCCAATTTCTGCATCAGGTTCTTCGGCAATGTGTAGCCCAAAGTGATGTTACGGATGCTGAAGTAGCTGGCCTTTATCAGATTGAGGTCTGATTGCTGAGTGAAAGAGTTGGAAGCATTGTCAGCATTCCAAATAGGAAGTGAACCTTGGCCGGTCTCAGGGTTGAATGTTTTCCACATATCCTTATTATGACCTACGTAGAATGAGGAGCTCATGCCGGACAGATAAGAATAGTCATAAGCATAGCCACCAATTTGGAAAGCCGTTGCTATAGAAAGGTCAATTCCCTTGTAAGAGAAAGTAGTGCTCAAACCACCGTTGAAATCGGGCAGTGCAGATTTTCCAATGAAGTAGCGGGTTGCGTCTGCATAAGTGGTGGTGGTAGTACGGCCTGTCACTTCCCCTTTCTCGTTTGTCTCATCCATGTACCACATGGCATTTCCTTTTTCGTCCATGCCGGCATACATATAAGTATAGTATTCAAAGCGGCTCTTACCTTCGCGCAGGTTGAACGGACCGGAAGTGATACCATTTTCACGGTTTTCTTCGGGCAGTGTCACGATGCGGTTCTTGTAGTGAGATCCCACGAGCGATACCGTCCACTTCAGGTCGGGCTGATTGAAAATATCTACATTCACTTCAAACTCTATACCAGTGTTTTTCATCGCACCCAGGTTTTCCCAATTATACGGACGTCCGGCTGTAGAGTAAGCTACAGGGCGCTTGAAGAGCATATCGTCTGTACGACGATAAAAATATTCGAATGAACCGTATACTCTGTCGAATAGACGGAAATCTACTCCCACGTCAAAAGTCTTCTGCTTTTCCCAAGTCAAGTCCGGATTACCGTAGAATTCCGGTGAATAACCCAACTCTGAACCATTCCAAGTAACTGTGTATTGGTCTTGATAAGGCGTGTACACATAGGCATAGTCATACTCCGAAAGGATGCTTTCATTACCTTGGGTACCATAAGACGCACGCAGTTTCAAGTCGTTCAACCAAGAGTTTGTACCCTCCATGAATGCTTCGTTGGAAATACGCCAAGCGGCACCTACCGACCAGAAATTACCCCAGCGGTCCAAGAAGCGGGAAGTACCGTCGCGACGGAAGGCTGCAGAAAGATAATATTTGTTGCTATAGTCGTAGTCTGCCATACCGAAATACCCCTCGATGTTATGGTTTGCCGTGTAGCTGTTAATGTATTGCATTTGTCCACCGTTGTCCAGTTCCGGATTGTTCGGATTAAAGAAATTGGTCTTCTGTCCTGCTAAATACTGATATTCATACTTATAGTACTCGTGACCTATCTTGGCCGACAAGTGGTGGTTATCGCCAAATACATTACTGTAGGCCAGAATCTGGTTGAAGTTGGTAGTCGTAGTGTTGTAGCTTCCTTTTGTACCACGACCACCGAAAGACTGTCCGTCACCGATGAGCGGAGTGTAGAATACTGTCTGGCTACTGTTCGTGAAATCATAACTGTAGTTTGCTGTAAACTTGAAATTCTTCAAGAACGAGATTTCCAGATACGAGCGTGAAGTCAGATTATTGTACACAGTTTCACGAATATCCTCTTTCATATTGGCTATCACATTCTGGTTAGTAGCCGTAGGACGTTTAGATGTACCGTCTGTCTCACCGTTTCCGGCATCATACATAGGACTTCCGTCCTCATAATATTTCATATTACCTTCTGCATCATAGGCATGAACCGGGAAGATGGGAGCCCAAGAACGTGCCACCTCAAAAGGATTGGAGGCAGCTCCGGCATTCTCTTGTACACCATTCTGAGTTGCTTTGGAATAGCCTACATTGGTACCTACCTTCAACCAGGATTTCAACTGAGAGTTAACGTTGGCACGAGCCGTAAAGCGCTCATAAGAAGAACCTAGCACATAAGAGTCATTGTCCAGAAAGCCCATAGATACATAGTAATCTGTGCGGTCATTACCACCCGATGCAGATACATTATACTCTTGACGGAAGGCATTGTCGAACAAGGCATCGGCAAACGAATCATTATAACGCAGACGTGCATTGGGGTTAAGTTTTCCATCTGGTGTTACCAGATACTCTCCTTGCGGGATGATATAAGCATTGTAATTACCCAGTTCGCCCAGCAAATCCTGACTGGCTGCTAAATTAGAGTCTTCAATGGATTTTCCAGCCGCCCAATAGGTGTTACGAAGACCATACCAAGACAAACGGTAGAACTCTCCCGGATCAGTAGCCATATCATAGTCCTTGTACGCACGCTGTGCCACACCCCAGGAGCCGTTAAAGTTGATGGCCACCTTGTCTTTGCGTCCGGTCTTGGTAGTAATCATGACCACACCACCTGCTGCACGGGAACCATACAAAGAGTTGGATACAGCATCTTTCGACACGTTCACTGAAGCAATGTCTGTAGGGTTGATGTCCGACAACTTGCCGTTGAAGGGCACACCATCTACTACAATCAGTGCATTGTTGCTGGCCGAAATAGAACCGATACCGCGTAATACGATATTGGCATCTTGTCCCGGCTGGCCGGAAGAACTTACAACTTGCAAACCAGCCACAGCTCCTTCTAATGCATTGGACACGGATGTAGCTTGTGAATTACTGATAATCTCATTCTTTACACTGCTGATAGAACCCACCAAATCTTGTTTACGTTTAGTGCCATAAGCCACTACTGTTACTTCATCAAGTATCTCTGTATCAGGCATCATAACCACTTTTACGCTCGGTTTGATTACCACTTCTTGAGTCTTCATACCGATGTACGAAATCACCAGAGTTTTCGCGGAACTACAACTCTTTTATTTTATTAATAATCAAGCAATTATACCATGTAATAGAAATCACTATAGCGAAATTTCCTTTCTCACAAGGTATGTGTATAGGGGTACAATGCATAAAACCTTACTGCTGTGATACTATTTGTTGAATTAATGACTTGGTTATCATATGTATATCATAAAGTTAATACGTTGCTTAAAGATTTTAAATGATTATTTCTCTTATATGAAGAATATCTTTTGTCAACATCTATCATCCTAACTGCTTTCGATGAAGCATTTACTCTACATTGTCATTTTATTAGCGAAAGTACTAAAGTCTATGTAAAAGAATATTTCAATAGCTTCAAAAAACAGTAAACTCAAAACTTTGTGATTAGCCAAATAATCAAGACAACTGTTGTTTCTTCATAAGAGTTTTCATCATTTCTGCTTCCACACTTCCACCCACTCCTTGTATTCCTTTATTCATCGGTATTACAAGTGCTGTGGAAGCAACTCAAAAGTGTGGAAGCAAAATTTGCTTCCACACCTCCAACCAGCCTTAAATATTGATAACACACCAATGTCAATCTTCTATTAGCACTACACTATACCTGATTGATTCTCAGTAGTTTCTTACTGCAAAATTTTGCAAACCTATTGCAGCGCAGTGGTACTGCAAACTAATATGCAGCGCGGCTGCAAGCAATATGCAGTGATACTGCAAACAATATGCAGTGGTACTGCAAAACGTATGCAGTAAGTTTGCAGCGAGCAAACTGAAACTGAATAGTGAATGAACAGACTTTAAAGGAGAAGTATATGACTAACGATATGAAAGTGTAGTATTGGCTATGCTAAGTTCGTGTTTTTTTAGGCAAAGGCATGAGTGCATGGTTCTTTTCTAAATCATGCACTATAGTCATATCCATTACATTTGTATACACTTGTGTGGTTTTAACACTTTTATGCCCCAATAATTTTTGCACCGTTGTGATGTTTACTCCATTATAAATCAATAGTGTTGCATTAGTATGGCGAGCAGTGTGAAATGAAATTTTTTTTGATAAACCAGCTAGGCGGGAAATCACAATTAAATCCTTGTTCACATTAGAGTTATCCCTTAAATGAAAGAAGCTTTGTAAGTCATCCCGATATTTGTCCAGAATAACAAGCCCTTTTCCTTCGAATAAGAGATAAAGAGGTAATCTGACTTCTGTACTCGTCTTTATGGATTTATAAATTAGCCAGGTTTCTTGACGAATCTCCACGATGTTATCGGGTGATAAACTGATAAAATCAGAATATCTCATTCCTGCATAGCAACAAAACAAGAATGCATCTAAAGTCTTTTGCAATTTAGTATATCTGCCAGCCAAGCTTAATTTCTCCAACTTCTCCAACTCTTCAGGAGATAAGTGCGTATGCTTGTTTTCTATAGTTTTAATCTTGTACTTTCGAAAAGCGTATTTTTGTATCTCCATATAATCCTTGTTGATGGCGACATTTATATGTCGCTTCAGATGCTTCATATGTTTGGCTATCGTATTTGTGTGATAACCTCTTGATTGCAAGAAATATTCAAAGGAGGATATGAATTCGAATGTTAAATCAGAAAAGGTTACATCCTTTTTGAACTGTTGTAATAATGAAAGAGTGGAGAGATGATTTCGTTTTGTGCTTTCTTTTAGAGTAGAGTTTGCTATCTCTTGCCTAAAAAAAGGAATAAAAGCGGTTTTGTTTTCGCTTGTGCTCAAAACATCCTTTAGTAACTCTAATGAAATACGCCTTCCTTGCTGCCACAATTCCAACTCTTTTTTTTCTATCATAGCCATGAACTCATATATCAATCTATTCAGCGCATCTGCATTAGGATGATTCTTCACAATAAGCTTTTTATTGTCCCACTGTTCTGGCTTTAAATAAACTTTGGTTGAAAAATACTTTTTCTTTCTGTCCAAATAGGCTTCTACTTGTACCAATGCCATTCCTTTTTTATTCAGGCTTCTTTTTCTGTTGTACACTAGATTGTAAATAATCTTACTCATTTTACTTGATTTTAATTAATACCAATAACAAATAAGACGATATTCTGTGCTCGATGGGATTAGAATAAGAATTAATATCTCTAAAAAGTGTCTTTTTGTGTTTAGCTATTAATCGGTATTTAGCCTCCGGGAACTCTCAATTTGTTTCAAAATCAGGTCCGTTCTCTGTTTTAGCGGCTTATTTATTAACCATTTTGTTTTAAAATATGTGTATTTCTTGGAAAAATCATCCTAAAAGAGGGAATCATAGTGATAGTAAACATAAGCCAGTTTAGGTTTTTTAAGTGTGAAAAATCTGTTATTAAGCATAAAGTGGCATGTTTAATTAATAAATTGATAGATTTACAAGGTTTTTTCAATAAAATAGTTGTTCGTTTCAGTTTTATTAATATATTTGCACTTTGTTAGAGTAAAGAAACAATTAATGTAAAGTTAAACTTTAAGAGAGAATTTATGAAAAGAAAATTAATGCTGTTATTGGCCTGTCTTTTTGTCGGAATAGGCCTAGTAACTGCCCAAACCCAGAAGGTTACAGGTGTTGTAATTTCTGAAGAAGACGGGCAGCCAGTTATTGGAGCCTCTGTATTGGTAAAAGGTACACAAATTGGTGCTATTACCGGTGTAGATGGTGATTTTACATTACCAAACGTACCAAGTTCCGCGAAAACTCTGGTGATTTCTTATATTGGTATGCAGACCCAAGAAGTGGCAATAAAACCCAGCTTAAAAGTGGTGATGAAGTCTGATACTGAGATGCTTGATGAGGTAATGGTGGTTGCTTTCGGTACAGCAAAGAAGTCTGCATTTACGGGTTCGGCTAAGGTGGTTGGTACCGAAAAGCTGGAGCAGTCGCAAGTGACGAATGTTACTGATGCCTTGGCAGGTGCTGTGCCGGGTGTGACACTGACTTCCAATGACGGTGCTCCAGGTTCAAAATCATCCATCAAGATTCGTGGTTTTAGTTCTATCAATGCAAAGAATGACCCTTTGATTATTGTGGACGGCGCTCCTTATAGCGGTGATATTAATAATATCAATCCTAACGACGTTGAGTCAATGACGGTATTGAAGGATGCGGCTTCCAATGCTCTTTACGGTGCTCGTGGTGCTAATGGTGTAATTATCATCACTACCAAAAGGGCCAATATGTCGGGAGAGGCTAAGGTGACTTTTGATGCTAAGTGGGGTGCTAACACTCGAGCGTTGCAGAAATATGAAGTGATTGACAATCCTGGCATGTACTACGAGATGCATTATCGTGCCATGAACAATTATTATAAGTCAACGGGAATGAATGACCAAGCTGCATGGCTTGAGGCAAACAAGAATCTGTTTGGCTCCAACGGTGGATTGGGATACAATGTATATACAGTTCCCGATGGGCAATTCCTCATCGGTCAGAACGGTAAACTTAATCCCAACGCCACATTGGGTAGAGTTGTGAATTATAAAGGACGTGACTATCTGCTGACTCCGGATGATTGGGAAGATGTGGGAATGCGTACCGGTCTGCGTCAGGAATACAACTTCTCGGTGAGCGCAGCCAATGAAAAGTCCTCTTTCTATGTTTCTTTAGGTTATCTTGGAAATGAGGGTATCACTGAAGGCTCTGACCTGAAACGTTTGACAGGCCGTTTGAAAGCCGACTATCAGGCAAAGAAGTGGTTGAAGATTGGTGGTAATATGGGATATGCACGTTTTGATTCTAACTCGTTGAGTAACAATGGTACCAGTTCGTCTACCGGTAATATATGGGCGTTTGTTACCCAAATGGCTCCCATCTATCCCGCCTACGTGCGCAATGCTGACGGCAGCATCATGGTGGATAATAATGGTATTGGAATGATGGACTACGGTAGTGGTATCAATGCAGGTATGCAGCGTCCTTTCATTGCTGATGCCAACCCTATTCTAGACAATAAACTAAATACCAGAAACTCTGAAGGAAATGCCATTAACGGCAACGCCTTTGTAGATATAACTCCTATAGAAGGCCTGAAGGTGACATTCAATGGTGCTTTCAACTTGGATGAGACACGTCATAGTTACGTTTACAATCCTTACTACGGACAGTTCGACTCCACCGGCGGTACAGTGAGCAAGTATCATACACGTACTTACGATTACAACCTGCAACAACTTGTTTCTTATGCCCGTTCGTTTGGCGACAATAACTTCGATATTCTTTTAGGTCACGAATATTATGATTATCGCTACTATGAACTTGGGGCCAGCAAGTCGCAGATGTTCTCTCAAGGCAATAAGGAATTGGATGGTGCCATTATCGACGGACAAGGTGCTTCTTCCTATAAAGAGCGTCGTAACAATGAAGGTTTCTTCGGCCGTTTGCAATACAATTATGACGAACGCATCTTCGGCTCGGCTTCTTTGCGTCGTGATGCTTCCAGCCGTTTCCATCCGGACCATCGCTGGGGTACATTCTGGTCGGTAGGCGGTGCGTGGCTTATCAACAAAGAAAGCTGGTTTGATGCTTCATGGGTGCAGGAACTGAAGCTGAAGGCTTCTATTGGTTCACAAGGTAATGACAATATCGGTGACTTCCTCTATACGGATAGATTTAACATTATCAACTCTAACAACAGCCTTGGTACTTCATTTAAATCTAAGGGCACTAAAGACATCACTTGGGAAACCAACACTAACTTCAATATCGGTGCAGAGTTCCAGTTGTGGAACCGTGTAACCGGTAGCATCGAGTACTACAGACGTAAGACTTCGGATATGTTGTTCTCATTTACCGTGGCTCCATCATTGGGTTATGCTTCCTATATGGACAACGTTGGTAACATGGTCAATAGTGGTGTGGAAATGGACTTCAATGTGAATATCTTCGATACACGTAACTTTACGTGGGATGTGAATGTGAACATTTCAACCTTGAAGAACCGTATTACGATGCTTGATCCTGATAAGTTGATTACTACTGAGTATACAGCTGATGGAAAAGGATATAAGGGCTATTCTAACGGAAGCTTCTTCATTGGTGAGGATTTGTCTATGTTTACATGGCGCTTGAAGGAGTATGCCGGAGTGAATGAAAAGGGTGAGTCTTTGTTCTATAAGAATGTCAAGGACGAGGCCGGCAATATCACCGGACGTGAAACGACTACGAATCATGCTCAGGCTGACTATTACATCACAGAGGAAAGCTCAATACCTAAGGTGTATGGTGGTTTCGGTACCAAACTGAAAGTATATGGCGTGGACTTCGGCATAAACTTCACTTACCAGATTGGTGGTAAGCAATATGATGGTACGTATGCTTACTTTATGTCGTCACCTTATGGTACGGCTGGTTACAACTACCATAAGGATTTGCTGAACTCATGGACTCCTGAGAACACAAATACTAATATCCCTCGTTTCCAGATGAACGACCAATATTCAGGGGCAATGTCTACGCGCTTCTTGACAAATGCAAGCTTCTTGAATATCCAGAATATTAATGTGGGCTACACGTTACCTTCCAAGTGGACAAGAAAGTTGGCCATCAACTCATTGCGCGTGTATATGTCGGCAGAAAATGTTTTCTATTGGTCTAAACGTAAAGGGTTCGACCCACGTCAGTCATACGACGAGACAACCAATGCTACTTTCTATTCACCGATGCGTACCATCTCCGGTGGTGTGTCATTTGAGTTCTAAACCTAATATATAGATTACAATGATTATGAAGAAGAATATATTCAAACTATTTTCGGTTATGGTCGTATCGGCCACGGTATTGACCGGCTGTATAGAAGAGGTTTTTCCCGAAGATTCTACAGCGACCTCCGATCAGATTGGTGCATCGGCAACAGCGATTGAGCTTCGCTTAATGGCTTGCCATCGCAAATGGTACAAGGCTATCTAGTGTACGGTAAGCAAACACATGAGACCGACCTTGCTTATCCCTCATTGATGTTGGCCCAGACAGAACTGCTGGGTGATGTCGTGGCTACGGATTACGGATATGACTGGTGGTGGCGCTTCAATGCCAATAATGGTATGAACGACACCGGCTATTATTCATATTTGCCTTACTTCACCCTATATAAGTTCGTTAAATCGGCCAATGACGTGATTGCGGCCGTTGATGTGACTGATCCCACAATTACCGATGAAATGCGTGGGCTTGGAAGTATAGCCCATGCTTTCCGTGCATTGGACTATTATACGCTGATGGTACTTTTCGAACCGGTAGAAAACATCTATACCGATTGTAGCAAGGTACTGGGGCTGACGGTGCCCATCGTGACTGAGGCAACAACTAACGACATTGCGAAGAGCAATCCGCGTGCAACCCACGAAGAATTGGTGAATTTCATTCTTGCCGACCTTGACAAGGCAGAGATAGGTCTGGAGTCTTATACACCTGTCAGTAAGAACTTCCCTGACTTGGCGGTCGTATATGTCTGAAGGCCAAAGTATATATGTGGGATGGTCAGTTTGCTAAAGCTGCCGAGTATGCCCGCAAGGCTATTGATAAGTCGGGAGCAACACCTATGAGCGAATCACAGTGGCATAATCCCACTACCGGTTTCAATACGGCTACTTCTGCATGGATGTGGTACCTTCACCCCACGGCTTCCAATATGGGTAATCTTGCTAATTTCATTGGTCACATTTCCAATGAAGCGGATTGGGGATATGCTTCTTTGTCTAAGCTCCAGATGGCACGTTCACTTTATGACGCGATTCCTGCTACCGATTTCCGCAAATATTCTTACCTTGACCCGGACAGAAGTACTTACGCTTACCAGTCAGTGAGAGGCAATGCATGGCTGGATGAACAACCGGATTATATGTCATTGAAGTTCCGCCCCGTGGGTGGTGACTATAACACTTATTCTGTGGGTGCGGCTGCAGATATTCCCGTGATGCGTGTGGAAGAGATGTATCTCATAGAGGCTGAAGCAGTAGGTGCCAGCCAGAATGTGGCAGCAGGCGTACAGTTGTTGAATAACTTTATGAAGCAGTACCGCCAGAGCAATTACAATTTCAGTACGGGTGATTTGCGTAATTTCCAACTTGAGGTGTTGAAACAGATGCGTATCGAGTTCTGGGGTGAGGGAATCGCATTCCCCACGGCTAAACGTCTGAAACCGGATGTCATTCAGAATTATGAGGGTACCAACTTTATAGAAGATATCTTCAAGATAAACTGTAAAGGTGTGAAGCCCAACTGGACATTGATGATTCCTAAGACCGAGGTCGATTCAAATACTGCCCTTCAGGGAATGAACAATCCGGACCCGTCCGGTGCTATTGCTAAACGTCCTACTCCGATAGGGGAGTTTGCACCGGGTAACAATTAACCAATGAACTAACTTTTAATAGAATTTGTATATGAATAAGATATTCAATAAATTGTTTTTGGGCTTGGCCGTATGCGGTTTGGCTATGACGGCTTGTTCAGACGGTGTGGAGTGGGAGCCTTCTCCGGTTCCTACCGAGGGTGTACAAGCTTATATTTATACTGATAACACTGATTTGACTTATTATCCGAATGATGAACAGGTTTTTGTGGTCAAAATCGGTCGTCAGAAAACAGATGCGGCTGCATCTATTCGCTTGACTACAGATGCGGAGAACGTAACAGTACCGACAACGATTGATTTTGCTGCCGGTGAAGCACTCAAAGAAGTAAAGATTGCGTTTGACATAGCTGTGGGTACTACTGCATCTTATACTATTGCCATTCCTGAAGAAGATTCCTACGTTTATGGTTCACCTAAGGTGACGGTCAATATAAAGCGTGACTATACTTGGCTCAATATAGGTACAGGCTACTATGCATCTCAATTATTTGGCGAGGGTTGGGATCAACCTGTGCTGAAGGCTAAAGAGGCTAACATCTATAAGCTGGAAGATTGCATTACGAAAGGATATCCCATCATGTTTACGCTAAGCGATGACAATCAAGAACTGATAGGTTGGGATCCTCAACCTACTGGTTATGACAAGACGGATTATGGTATGCTATACTTTGCAGCAGCAGGTATGGAGCGTAAAGGAAACGTGTTGTCTTTCCCGATGCAGGGCTTAGTAGTACTTGACGGTGGTAAATGGGGAGTACTGTATCAGGGATTCACGGAAACGCTGGAGATGCCGGAAGGGTTTTGATTATCCTGGCAATTAGATAATATGTAATTTGAAATGGCATGTAAGATGAAGTTCGACTTCATTTTACATGCCATTTTTCTATTGTGTCTGTTTTTATTTTATTCCGCTTTTTAAGGCGCTTCCGCCAAAATTATTTATATTTGCTGCCCGAACCAACAATACGTATATATAATAAGGTATAGAAACTATGAAAGAATTTGTAATTTCCGAAGTGCAGGCAGAAACAGCGGTATTGGTAGGTCTCATCACTAAAACGCAGGATGAGCGAAAGACGAACGAATACCTGGACGAGCTGGCATTCTTGGCTGAGACAGCGGGGCGGAAGTAGTGAAGCGGTTTACCCAAAAGCTGGATGCAGCGCATTCCGTGACTTATGTCGGCAAGGGCAAGCTGGAAGAAATTAAAGAGTATATCCGGAATGAAGAAGAAGCCGAACGCGAAATCGGCATGGTGATTTTTGATGATGAACTCTCCGCCAAGCAGATACGCAATATAGAAGCTGAACTCAAAATCAAGATACTGGACCGTACGTCCCTGATTCTCGATATCTTTGCCATGCGTGCCCAGACTGCCAATGCAAAAACGCAGGTGGAGCTGGCGCAGTATAAGTACATGCTCCCCCGTCTGCAACGTTTGTGGACCCACTTGGAACGCCAGGGTGGTGGCTCCGGTGCCGGTGGAGGTAAAGGTTCCGTGGGACTTCGCGGTCCGGGTGAAACGCAGCTGGAAATGGACCGCCGTATCATCTTGAACCGTATGTCATTGTTGAAGGAGCGTTTGGCTGAGATTGACAAGCAGAAGTCTACCCAGCGGAAGAACCGCGGACGCTTGATTCGTGTGGCATTGGTGGGATATACCAATGTAGGAAAATCCACATTGATGACTTTGCTTTCGAAAAGTGAAGTCTTTGCAGAGAATAAGCTGTTTGCCACGTTGGATACTACGGTGCGTAAGGTGATTATTGAGAACCTGCCGTTCCTGCTATCCGATACGGTGGGCTTTATCCGTAAATTGCCGACGGATTTGGTAGACTCCTTCAAGTCTACTCTGGATGAGGTACGCGAGGCGGACTTGCTGTTGCATATCGTAGACATCTCTCATCCGGATTTTGAAGAACAGATAGAAGTTGTGAACAAGACGTTGGCAGATATCGGTGCCGCCGGTAAGCCCATGATTCTTGTATTCAATAAGATAGACGCTTATACTTATATAGAGAAAGCGGCTGACGACCTTACCCCCAGAACCAAGGAAAACTTGACACTCGAAGAACTGATGAAGACGTGGATGGCTAAGATGGAGGATAACTGCCTCTTTATTTCTGCCCGCGAAAAAATCAATATGGAGGAACTGAAGAGTGTAGTTTATCAGCGTGTGAAGGAATTGCACGTGCAGAAGTACCCCTATAATGACTTTCTTTATCAGACCTACGAAGAAGAAGTTTAATTTTAGTTATGAGTTATAAGTTATGAGTTATTTGCTGGCAGCGGTTTGAATCGGTAGTGCCGGCAAAGGCAATAACTTATAACTCATAACTCATAACTCGTTATAAGGATGAATTACAGAAGACTGACCGAAGATGAAATTCTCCGGTTGAAGAGCCAGTCATGTCTGGCTGATGATTGGGGGAAAGTAACCGTTGCAGAAGAGTTCTCAACGGAATTTGTGCATCATACCCGTTTTTCGGGTGAGGTGTGTTTGGGAGTGTTCCATTCAGAATTTATGTTGCCGGGAGGAATCAGGAAGCATTCCGGTTTGCGGCATGTGACGCTGCATAATGTAACGGTGGGAGATAACTGTTGCATTGAGAATATCCAGAACTACATTGCCAATTATGAAATAGGGCATGACACCTTCATTGAGAATGTGGATATTATTCTGGTAGACGGTGTGTCGAAGTTCGGTAACGGGGTAGAAGTGTCTGTCCTGAATGAGACGGGAGGCCGTGAGGTGCTGATTAATGATAAACTCTCCGCACACCAAGCCTATATTCTGGCGCTTTACCGCCATCGCCCGGATCTGATTGCACGGATGAAGGAAATCACGGATTTTTATTCCAGCAAACATGCTTCTGCTGTAGGAAGCATCGGGAACCATGTAATGATATTGAACACCGGTTCCATAAAGAATGTGCGCATCGGTGATTATTGCCGCATCTGTGGTACATGCCGTCTGTATAACGGAAGCATCAACAGCAACGAGGTGGCGCCGGTACACATCGGGCATGGGGTGATTTGTGATGATTTCATCATCTCTACCGGGTCTCATGTAGATGACGGAGCTATGCTGAGCCGCTGCTTCGTGGGGCAGGCATGCAAGTTGGGACACAACTACTCTGCCTCGGATTCTTTGTTTTTCAGCAACTGCCAGGGAGAGAACGGGGAGGCGTGCGCTATTTTTGCCGGACCTTATACGGTGACACACCATAAATCCACGTTGCTGATTGCCGGTATGTTTTCCTTTATGAATGCCGGTTCGGGGTCCAATCAGAGCAACCATATGTATAAGTTAGGGCCTATCCATCAAGGCACTTTGGAGCGTGGTGCCAAGACGACTTCCGATTCGTACATCTTGTGGCCTGCAAGGGTGGGAGCGTTTTCCTTGGTAATGGGGCGCCACGTCAACCATTCTGATACTTCGAACCTGCCGTTCTCTTACTTGATAGAGCAGAATAATACCACCTACCTTGTACCCGGTGTCAACCTGCGTAGTGTGGGTACCATCCGTGATGCCCAGAAGTGGCCGAAACGTGACGGGCGTACCGACCGAACAAACTGGATTACATCAACTATAATCTTCTCAGCCCCTACACGGTGCAGAAAATGTTCAAGGGACGGGAAACGTTGCAGAATCTGCGTCATGCCAGTGGCGAGCTTTCGGACATCTATTCTTTCCATAGTGCGAAGATACGTAACTCGGCTTTGGTGAAAGGTATCCGCTTCTATGAAATAGCCATTCATAAGTTCCTCGGAAACTCTGTCATCAAGCGCTTGGAAGGCATTGACTTCCGGAGCAATGAAGAAATACGTGCCCGTTTGAAGCCCGATACTGCCATTGGCAGCGGCGAATGGGTGGATATTTCCGGATTGATAGCCCCAAAGAGTGAGATAGATGCGCTGATAGACGGTATTGAGTCCGGCAAAGTCAATCGCTTGAAGTCTATCAATGCCGAGTTTGAGAAGATGCACAGCAACTACTATACCTACGAATGGACCTGGGCGTATGAGAAGTTGGAAGAGTTCTATGGTATCAAGCCGGAAGGTATGACGGCAGAAGACGTCATACATATTGTCGAAAAATGGAAAGAAGCAGTAGTTGGCCTCGACCGCATGGTGTATGAGGATGCTAAGAAAGAATTTTCACTGGCTTCCATGACGGGCTTTGGAGCCGATGGCTCACGCTTGGAAAAGGAACTCGATTTTGAGCAGGTACGCGGCGACTTTGAAAGCAATCCGTTTGTAATGGCTGTGCTGAAACACATTGAGGTGAAGACGGCGCTGGGCGATGAACTGATAGGGCGGATGCAGCGGGTGTCAGAAAATTAATTATGATTTGTTGCGTTTTTACTCTAATTAAAGAATTATTTCAATAATAGTTTTTACCTTTGCTCGGTAAAGGCGGTTTTGTGCTGCCTTTGCTACCCGAATCACTTTTAAACATTAAATATACGAGTAATTATGGCAACAACACCTCCGTTCAAGTATCAGCCCATGTTCGAGAAGGGAAAAGATACTACTGAGTATTATCTGCTTACGAAAGATTACGTGTCAGTAAGCGAGTTTGAAGGAAAACCTATCCTGAAGATTGAAAAAGAAGGTTTGACGGCAATGGCCAATGCGGCTTTCCGTGATGTGTCGTTCATGTTGCGTCGTTCGCACAACGAGCAGGTTGCTAAGATTCTGAGTGACCCCGAAGCAAGCGATAACGATAAATACGTGGCACTCACCTTCCTGCGCAATGCAGAGGTAGCATCCAAGGGGGTACTTCCTTTCTGCCAGGATACGGGTACGGCAATCATCCACGGCGAAAAGGGACAACAAGTATGGACCGGCTACTGTGATGAAGAAGCTCTCTCACTGGGTGTTTACAAGACTTATACCGAAGAGAACCTGCGCTATTCGCAGAATGCTCCCCTCACCATGTACGATGAGGTGAATACGAAGTGCAACCTTCCCGCACAGATTGACATCGAAGCTACGGAAGGTATGGAGTACGAGTTCCTCTGCGTAACCAAGGGTGGTGGCTCTGCCAACAAGACTTATCTCTACCAGGAGACAAAGGCTATCCTCAACCCCGAAACATTGGTTCCCTTCCTTATCTCAAAAATCAAGACTTTGGGTACGGCAGCTTGTCCTCCCTATCACATCGCATTCGTTATCGGCGGTACCTCTGCCGAAAAGAACTTGCTGACTGTGAAACTGGCTTCCACCCACTTCTACGATAACCTACCCACTACCGGCAATGAGTTCGGCCGCGCTTTCCGCGATGTGGAACTGGAGAAGCTGGTACTGGAAGAAGCTCATAAGATTGGCCTCGGTGCCCAGTTCGGCGGCAAGTATCTGGCTCACGACATCCGCATCATCCGCCTGCCGCGTCACGGCGCTTCCTGCCCCGTGGGTCTGGGCGTTTCCTGCTCTGCCGACCGCAACATCAAGTGTAAAATCAATAAAGAAGGTATCTGGATTGAAAAGCTCGACAGCAATCCGGGTGAACTGATTCCCGAAGAACTCCGTAAAGCCGGTGAAGGCGACGTGGTGAAGATTGACTTGAACCAGCCGATGGCCGATATTCTGAAGGAACTGACCAAGTATCCGGTTTCCACCCGTTTGTCTCTGAATGGAACCATTATCGTAGGCCGTGACATCGCACACGCCAAGCTGAAAGAACGTCTGGACCGTGGCGAAGACCTGCCGCAGTACATCAAAGACCATCCCATCTACTACGCCGGTCCTGCCAAGACTCCTCAAGGCATGGCTTGCGGCTCCATGGGCCCGACTACTGCCGGACGTATGGACCCGTATGTAGACCTCTTCCAAAGCCACGGCGGCAGCATGATTATGCTTGCCAAAGGTAACCGCAGCCAGCAAGTGACAGATGCCTGCCAAAAGTATGGCGGTTTCTACTTGGGCTCTATCGGTGGTCCTGCCGCTATCTTGGCACAGAACAACATCAAGAGCATTGAGTGCGTGGAATATCCCGAACTCGGTATGGAAGCTATCTGGAAGATTGAGGTGGAGAACTTCCCTGCATTCATCTTGGTGGACGATAAGGGCAACGACTTCTTCAAGCAACTGAAGCCCTGGAATTGCAGCAAGTAAAACAGAAGCCTTTTAGAAAGGCATAATATAAGGAAAGCCGTAACGGAGAAAATCTTGTTACGGCTTTTTTGTTTTGTAGAGGAAAACAAAGTGTTTCGCGGCATAGAACACTCTGTTTCATCAAGCAAAACAAACTGTTCCTTTATGTTGAAACAAATTGTTTCTTCCTATTGAAACAAACTGTTCTTTCATGTTGGAACAAAGTGTTCTTCCCTATTGGAACACTCTGTTCTGCCTTGATAAAACAGATTGTTCTCTATAGGAGAATAAAACTGAAACTCGTTTGTTGTCGTATTTTTGTTACATTCTCCTTTTCATTTCTCAGTTAACTTCTTTATCTTTAGCCCTCCAAACAACCAATTTAATAAAACATGGAACTGACTCTTACACGACAAACTCCGGCACAACACATCGTATGGCTGGATGTGGTACGCCTTGTTGCAATGTTTACAGTAGTTTGCTGCCATTGCACAGACCCTTTTAACTTCTATCCGGGCACATCGCCCGACATTGTTGACATCAAGTTCTGGGGAGCTGTCTACGGTGCGGCGCTCCGTCCTTGCGTACCGCTTTTTGTAATGATTACCGGTGCATTGCTGTTGCCGGTACGGGGTGACGCCTCGGCATTCTACAAGAAACGTATCCCCCGCGTATTCTTTCCTTTCCTCATCTGGTCTGTGATTTACAATCTGTTCCCCTGGATAACGGGACTGCTGGGAGTGGAGCCGAAAGTGATTCTGGATTTCTTCCCTTATTCGGGTGAGGAAGTGATGCGCCAGTCTCTGGCAGTGAGCCTGGGATATATTGCAGAAATGCCTTTTAATTTCTCTCTATTGGATGTGCACATGTGGTATATCTATCTGCTGATAGGGCTTTATCTCTATCTTCCGATATTCTCGGCATGGGTGGAGAAGGCCTCGGAACGTGCCAAACTATGGTTTCTTGCAGCATGGGGAGTGACACTGCTGCTGCCTTATTATACCGAGTTTGCCGCTCCGTACCTTTGGGGGACTTGCTCGTGGAACTCGTTCGGTATGCTGTATTACTTTGCCGGTTTTAACGGCTACCTATTGTTGGGCCATTATCTGAGGAACCATAACTGGACGGGCCGGCAACTCTGTGGCATCGGCATTCCCATGTTTGCCATTGGCTATGCCGTAACATTCCTTGGTTTCCGTCGTATGACCTCCTTGCCGGATTTTACGGATGAGATGCTCGAACTCTTCTTCACCTACTGTTCGCTGAATGTAGTAATGATGACCATCCCTGTGTTTATGCTTTGCAAGCGGGCCAATTTCCGTTCGGAGCGCATCAAGAAAGCATTGGCAAACTTGACGCTCTGTGGTTTTGGAGTCTATATGATACACTATTTCTTTACCGGACCGAGCGTAGTCCTGATGCGTGCTATCCATGTTCCTATCTATCTTCAGATACCTTGTGCCGCAGTCGTCGCTTTCTGTACTTCCTGGTTTCTGGTGGCAATGGCATACCGTTGTTTCGGGAAGCGGACCAAGTGGGTGCTGGGGTAGTTTGGATGAAAGATTGTTTATCTTTAAAGGAGGAGATTTAGGGCTTATTATCTCCTCCAGATTCTCCACATATAGTAAGCGCAGTGCGTGAATGCGAAAACAAACGAGATAATCAGCAGCACTTTGCTTTCTCCCCATCCCACAGTCTGTTGGTGCCACAGTCCGGTGATGACACAAAGAACGGCAAGGATAAGTCCAATCATGTTCAAGGTCACCTGCCCGTGGCGGGTGTCGCCTCCATGCTCCAGCTTACTGTGCTTCATGCCGTAGCCCACGTAGATGTCCAGACCGATGAGCATCCACAGCACCAGGCGTATCCATGTATCGGCAGGAAGGAACAACATCATGCAAAGGCAAGTAAGAATACCCAGTATGGGGATAAGTGGAACAAGTGGGGTTTTAAAGGAACGGGGCACGTCAGGCATGGTTCTGCGTACTACCAGTACAGCGGCACAGACCAGCGTGAAGGCCATCAGCGTGCCGATGCTTGTCATCTCTCCGGCCAGCCGTGCGGGTACAAAAGCTGCCAGCAGGCCCACAAGTACCATGAAGAGCAGGTTGCTGCGTGCCGGAGTACGGAACTTTTCGTTGATATGCGAGAAGAAAGGAGGCAGCAGCCCGTCGTGGCTCATGCTCAGGAATACGCGGCTCTGTCCCAGCAGCGTCACCATGATGACGGAGCAATATCCGAACAGAATGGACAGCACGATGGCACGGTTCAGCCAGGGATAGTCCGGCTGGATGATACCTGCCGCATCAGCCTGCCCCATGTGCTCTATGGCTATGGCAACGGGAGCAATGCCTTGCTGTCCGCTGAAGGCGGTGTAGTGTGCCACTCCCGTCATGACGTGGGCAAAAACCATATAGAGCACGGTGCATACCAGCAGGGAGACCAGAATGCCGATAGGCATGTTCCGCTTCGGGTTCTTCGTCTCTTGGGCGGCTGTGCTCACAGCGTCGAACCCGAGGAAGGCGAAGAATACGATGGCCGCCCCTCGCAGGATGCCGGAGAAGCCATATTCGCCCAGCACGCCCGTATTGGCAGGGATGTAAGGTGTATAGTTGTCGGTATTGATGTATTTCCAGCCGAGTATGACAAAAATCAGTATGACGGAAACCTTCAGGAATACAATGAAGCCGTTGAAGATGGAGCTGCCTTCCGTACCCCGTATCAGGAAGAGGCTCATCAGCACGACGATAAGGAAGGCGGGGATATTTACGACTCCACCATCCCAGGGACAGGCGGTGAGGGCTTGCGGTAGATGTATGTCCAGTCCCTCGAGAAAGACGACCAGATAGCGGCTCCAGCTGATGCTTACCGTGGTTGCGGCTACGGTGTATTCCAGTACCAGGTCCCACCCGATAATCCAGGCGATGAGTTCGCCCATCGTGGCATACGAGTAGGTGTATGCGCTGCCGGCTACGGGTATCATGGATGCAAATTCCGCATAACATAGTCCGGCGAAGCAGCATCCCAGTGCGGCAATGGCAAAGGACAGTGTGATGGCCGGTCCCGTATAGCCTGCCGCCACCGTTCCGGTGATGGAGAATAGACCCGCTCCGATGATGACTCCCACGCCCAGGGCAACAAGGCTCCACGGACCAAGTACACGTTTCAATGTTTTCTTTCCGGAGGCATTAGCCTCCGCTTGCAGTGCCTCGAATGGCTTTCTGATGAATAATCCCATTGTGCTTCAATTCTGATAAACCGGGCGCAAAGGTACGGATTATATTGCTTATTCCATATAGCGCGCTACTTTTCCACTGATTTGCAGTAGGGAGATTTCACATAATTTGGTATCATATTCCGCGGAGAGAATACGTTCTTCTGCATCCAGCAGACTCTTTTGGGCTTCGCGCATCTCGATTCCCGAGAGGTTGCCCAGCATATATCGTTCCATGGCAATCTCGTGGTTCTCCTTGGCAGCCACAAGGTTCTGGCGTTCCAGGTTCAGCATTTGCAGGTTGTTTTGGTAGGCCTGCCATAGGTTGCTGAGGTCGGCGCGCAGGGCTTGCTCCAGTTGCTCCCGTTCCAGGCGAGCGTTCTGCACGGCAATGCGGGCATTCTTGCGTTCGCGGCGCCGGTTGCCGTCGAACAGATTGAAGCCGACCGTGACGCCGAAGTTCAGACCGAGGTTGCTGCGGCGGCTGTTGGCAGAGATGTCATACTTGTTGAGGGTGTAGCCGTATCCGCCGTTCATCTTCACGTATGGGTAGTCGCGCGAGCAGACTTTCTTGTAGTCCAGACGGGCCAGGGTATTGTTCTGTTCGGCACGTAGCAGTGAGGCGTTGATTTGCAGGGTGGCGTTCCAAAGCTCTTCGAAGTTCAGGGCGGCGGTCACGTTGATAAGGCTGTCCTGTATGATAAACGGCTGGTCTACATCTTTGTTTGCCATGAGTTCGTTCAGCTGGATACGTGAGGTGTGCAGCAGTTCCTGCTGTTTCATGTATTGGGCACTGTCGGCATTGAAGTCCACTTTGGCCTGCTGGTAGTCCAGGCGCGAGAAGTTACCGATGTGGTAACGCTCTTCCACAATGCGCAGGCGCTCTTTGGATAGCGATACGGCATAACGGAAGTTCTTCAAGCGGATTTTCTGCTGCACATAGTTATAGTATTCGGCGGCTATGTTGGCTATCAGGTCCTCGATGGCGATGCGCGTATTGGTCTCGCCTTGGCGTTCCAGCTCCTTGAGCCGTTGGTAGTTGGCGGTAATGTTGAAACCGTCGAAGATGGTCCAGTTCAGGTTGATGCCTGCATCGAGAGTTTGGTCAAACACTCCGTTGTCCTTGGTTGTCTCTCCGGTGGCTCGGGCTTTGGTCTCGGTATTGTCTATGGTTCCCTTGTAGCCGGCGGAGAGGTCCAGTGTGGGCAGGTAGCCCGCATTGCCCAGTGTGGCGTTGTTCTTGCTGACCTGCTCTTCATTGCGGACAATGCGCAGGGAGTAGTTGTTCAGCAATCCCTGCTCCAGGCAGGACTTCAAGGTGTAGGTAGGCGCAGGCTGTGCATAAAGGTCCAGCGCTGTGCAGGCAGTGGCTATGAAAATTAAAACAATGCGTTTCATTCGGTCTTCAGTTTACTTCGGTTCGTTGATACATAACTATATATGGCAGGCACGATGTACATCGTCAGCAGTGTGGAGATGAGCATGCCGCCTACGACGGCAGTACCCATGGCGATGCGCTGGTTGCAGCCTTCGCCGGTGGCGTAGGCAAGCGGTATCAATCCCAGGATGGTGGAGGCACTCGTCATCAGGATGGGGCGCAGACGTTGCAGGGAGGCGTCCTTGATGGCTCGCATCTTGTCTTCACCCGCTTCCTGCTTCTGATTGGCAAATTCCACAATCAGGATACCGTTCTTTGCCACTAGACCAATCAGCATGATAATACCAATCTGGCTGAATATATTCATCGTAATCCCCCCGAAATACATGAACACCAGTGCGCCGGCAATGGCGAGAGGCACCGTCAACATGATAATCAGCGGGTCCTTGAAGCTTTCGAACTGGGCGGCCAGAATCAGGTAAATCAGCACGATGGCTAGAATGAAGGCGAACATCAGACTGGAGGAACTCTCCCTATACTCTTTGGAGTCTCCGGTCAGTGCGGTGCGGAAGGTCTCGTCCAGCGTCTCCTTGGCAATCTTGTCCATTTCATCCAGACCTTGTCCGATGGTCTTGCCGTCCGCCAGTCCCGCGGAGATGGTGGCAGAAACGAAACGGTTGTAACGGTACAGTTTCGGAGGTGCGATGCCGCCGGTAAGCTCAATCAGGTTGTCCAGCTGTACCATGTTCCCGTTGTCGCTTCGGATATAGATGCCTTTCAGGTCGGCGGGCTTGTTGCGTTGCTGGCGGTTGATTTCGCCTAATATCTCGTATTGCTTTCCGTTCATGTAGAAGTAGCCCATGCGCTGTCCGCTCAAGCCGTATTGCAGGGTTTGGGCAATGTTCTTGGTGCTTACGCCCATGATGCTCGCCTTGTCACGGTTGATGTTGATGCGCGCTTCAGGCTTGCTGAACTTCAGGTTTACGTCTGCCATCTGGAATACCGGATTTTCGTAGACCTTCGTCATGAACTTGGGGAGCACCTCCTGCAATTTCTCGATATTGGTTGCCTGCAATACATACTGCACGGGCATACCGCCGCGCCGTCCTCCGAATGAGGAGGACTGCTGTACGAAAGAGCGTGCCATGGTCTTTTTCTGCACTGCCTTCGACAACTTTTCGGCAACTTCCATCTGGGTATAGTCACGGTCTTTCATGTCTTTCAGTGTGATACGTACGTTACCGCTACCACTGGACACACGCGCTGTTACCGCTTCTGCATCCGGGATAATGGAGTCCACCAGATGATTGATGTCTTCGGTATAGTCGCGGATATATTCGTAAGTCACTCCTTCGGCACCCATTGTATTGATACTGATTTGCGAACGGTCCTCCAATGGCGCCATTTCAGCCGGGATAGTATTCCAAAGGACTCCGATAAGCAGGATGGTGACGATGGTGAAGGGCAGGGCAATCCAGCGCCGTTTCAGGAAGGCGGCCAGTGACTGGCTGTATACCCGGTTCATCCCTTCGAAGAAAGGTTCGGTCTTGCGATAGAACCAGCTCTGCTGTTCCCTTTTGATTAAAAGTTTGGTGGCAAGCATCGGCGTAAAAGTCAATGCGGCGAAGGAGGAGATAATCACCGAACCGGAGACCACGATACTGAATTCGCGGAACAGTCGTCCTGTCGTACCGTCCATGAATACAATAGGGAAGAATACCGCCACCAGCGTAATGGTAGTGGAGATGACGGCAAAGAAAATCTCCTTGGCTCCTTCTATGCCGGCTTCTTTCGGTGGCATCCCTTTCTCGATGCGGACATAAATGTTCTCCGTCATCACGATGGCGTCGTCCACCACCAAGCCCACGGCAAGCACCACGGCAAGCATGGAGAGCACATTGATGGAGAAACCGGCCAGATACATGACGAAGAAAGCTCCAATCAGCGAAACGGGGATTACAATACATGGCACAAGCGTCACACGCCAATCGCGCAAGAAGAGGAAAATGATGATGATAACCAGTACAAAGGCCTCATACACCGTCTGCTTCACCTCGTCGATAGAAGCGCGGATAAACTTGGTATTGTCAAAACCGTAGTTGTAATGAACATCTTCGGGAAGGTCTTTCTTCATCTTCTCCATGCGGTCATATACGGCGTTGGCTATTTCAATGTGGTTGGCACCCGGCTGCGGAATTACTACGACACCTACCATGGGCACACCGTTCATCTTCATATAACTTTTGATGTCGGCTGGTCCCAGTTCGGCACGTCCAATGTCGCTGAAGCGGACAATACGGTTACCGTCTTCCTTCAGGATAAGATTGTTGAACTCTTCGGCTGTATGCATCAGACCCAACGTACGGATGGTGAGCTCGGTAGTGTTTCCTTCGATACTTCCGGAAGGGAGCTCTACGTTTTCGTTGTCCACCGCATTCTTTACATCCAGAGGAGTGATTCCATAGCCGGACATCTTGATGGGGTCCAGCCAAAGCCGCATGGAATAGCGCTTTTCTCCCCAGATACTTACACTACTTACATCTGAAATAGTCTGAAGCTGCTCCTTGACAGTCAGGTCGGCTATTTCACTGAGCTCCAGTAGGGAACGTTTGTCGCTTTGGAGGGCAACCATCAGGATAGGGGTGGCGTCCGCATCGGCTTTTGATACGGTAGGAGGGTCACAGTCACGAGGCAGATAGCGTTGTGCACGCGACACTTTATCACGTACGTCGTTGGCGGCGGTTTCCAGGTCAACGGAAAGCTCAAACTCTACTGTAATGCGTGATGAGCCTTGCTGGCTGACACTGGAGAGGGAGCGTATGCCGGGAATACCGTTGATGTTCTGCTCCAGAGGCTCCGTTATCTGGTTCTCGATGACATCGGCGTTGGCACCCGGATAGGAGCAGGATACTGATATGATGGGATTGTCTACAGATGGGTACTCGCGTACACCCAGATAATTGTAGCCGATGAAGCCAAACAGCAGGATTATCAGGGTAAGTACTGTCGAGAGTACCGGTCGCCGTATACTTAATTCGGATATATTCATTCTTTACAATTGATAATTAACGGTTGATAATTGACAGTTGTCAATTGATATTGTCCAGTGTTACCGGTAGTCCGGTACGGAGTTGCAGGGTTCCCGAGGTGATGATGGTATCTCCTGCCTGCAAGCCTTGCAATACTTGTACTTCCGCTTCCGTACGGATTCCCGTAGTAATCTCTACCGGCTGGGCTTTTCCCGACTTATAGAGGAATATCTTGTCTTTTCCCATTTCCGGTACAATGGCTTCGGACGGTACGGCAAGGGCGTCCTGAATTTCATCCTTGTTCAGCTTGATGCTGGCATAGCGGCCCGGAAGCACAGCTCCGTTGGCATTGGGATAAAGTGCACGGATTGTCAGGGTATGGGTAGTAGGGTCTATCTTTGATTCGCGTGCATAAACCGTGGCGTGGAAGGTATTTAGCTTTCCTTCGAGAGTGAAGTCCAGTCCGGCGCCGGTCTTTACGTCATTGGCATACCGCTCGGGTACGGCAAATTCCACCTTCAACGGCGAAATCTTGGTGAGTTTGGCTACAATGGTTGTAGGGGAAGCGTAAGTACCCACACTGACTTGGCGCAGACCGATGACACCGTCGAAAGGAGCACGCAGCTCAGTTTGTGCGATGTTCGATTCTATCAGGTCAATGTCGGCATTCAGGGTGGCCAGCTCGGTCTTTACTTGTTCGTAGGCTTCTTTACTGACCGCATCCCTTTCCAGCAGGGCGTTCTGGCGAAACACGCGGTCTTCTGCCAACTTTAATTGGGAGACGAGGCGTTGCAATTGTGCTTGCAGCGGCCGGTCATTAACTTTGGCAAGTAATTGTCCTTTCTTGACGAAGCTGCCTTCTTCAAAATTTATCTCTATGATTTTGCCGGATGTCTCGAAAGAAAGGTCCACTTCCTCATCCGGCAGCAGGCTGCCGCTGATTTGTATTTCATCCTTCAGCAGTTGCGGTTTGATTATTTTTGCGTTTACGTTTAGAATTTTCTTACCGCTACGTTGACCGGTCATCACCTTGTCTGCAGCGGCTAATTCTTCATTCTCTTTAGGTAATTGGGAGTAGATTCCTCCTCCAATCAGTCCGGCACCAATCACGATAATGATGCCCCATTTAACTCTCTTATTCATGTTGTAGTATTAGTAGTAATAAAATCAGCCTTAGATTAGACTACGGGAAAAGAGAATAGTTTAAAAGATAAAGAGTTAAAAAGTGTAAGAATGTGGATTGGAAAGGTGATAAAATGACAAATCAGTAAGCAGCCCGGTATTTTCCCTCCTCCTTGTCCTCCAGCATGTTCAGATAAGAAGCGTAACGGGATTCGCTGATATAGTGCTTCTCGACAGCCTCGCGTACAGCGCATCCGGGTTCGTGGCGGTGGGTACAGTTGCCGTAACGGCAGTCGGCAGATACCTTGAATATTTCCGGGAAGTAGTGGCCTATCTCTTCTTCTTCCATATCGAATGTTCCGAAACCTTTGATGCCCGGAGTGTCAATGATATATCCGTTGCCCGGAACCGGGAACATTTCTGAGAAGGTAGTGGTGTGCATACCTTTATTATGATAGGTGGATATCTCTCCGGTTTTAATCTCTATATCGGGCAGTATTGCCTTGATGAGTGTCGATTTCCCTACTCCGGAATGTCCGGAAAAGAGGGTTATGCGTCCTTTGAGTTCTTTCTCGATAGTGTCGATGCCTTCCCCTTTTCTGGCAGAAACCTTGAAACAAGGATAGCCGATGGTGGTGTAAAGGTTGATGAGACTGTCCAGATAGTGCAGTTCCTCTTCATTGTAGGCATCCACTTTGTTGAATATAATCTTGACGGGAACACGGTATGCCTCGGCAGAGGCGAGAAAACGGTCTATAAAGGTAGTGGAGGTCTCGGGATAGTTCACCGTCACTATGAGCATGCACTGGTCGAGGTTGGCAGCAAGAATGTGCGATTGCTTGGAAAGGTTGGAGGCGCGGCGGATGATGTAATTCTTCCGGTCCTCTATCTCGCTGATAAAGGCCGTACCTTCTTGGTTCAGTATGATGTTCACATAATCGCCTACAGCCACGGGATTAGTGCTTCGTATGCCTTTCAGCCGGAAGTTCCCTTTGATTTTACATTCAATCTCCCTTCCGTCGTCAGTCCGTACCAAGTACCAACTTCCGGTGTTTTTTATAACGAGTCCCCTCAAAATAATTGAAAGTTGAAAGTTGAAAGTTGAAAATGGAAGGTTGAAAGGCTTCTATACTTGGTATATCGGTTTATTTTCAACTTTCCATTTTCCGTTTTCAACTTAATTAAACGGTCATGATTTCTTTATCCTTTGCAGCCAGCATGTCATCAATCTGCTTGATGAACTTGTCGTGAATCTTCTGCAGCTTTTCTTCACCGCCTTTCTGGGCGTCTTCGGCCAGTCCGTCCTTTACGGATTTCTTCAAGGCGTCGATGGCATCACGGCGTGCATTACGTACACTTACCTTGGCAGTTTCTCCTTCTCCCTTACACTGTTTGGCAAGTTGTTTACGGCGTTCTTCCGTCAGTGGCGGGATGCCGATACGGATAATCTCACCATTGTTTTCGGGCATGATGCCGAGACTGGAGTCAATGATGGCCTTTTCAATGACGCGGAACATGCTCTTATCCCATGGCTTGATGGCAATGCTGCGTGCGTCCGGAGTGGTTACGGCTGCCACATTGTTGATAGGAACCATACTTCCATAAGAATCCACACGGATACCGTCCAGCAAACGGATATCGGCTTTTCCGGCGCGGATATGAGCCAGTGCCTCGTCCAGATACATGATGGCCATGTCCATACTTTCTTGCGCTTCGTCTAAGATGTCTTTTACGTCTCTCATATTATTTTCGTTTTGAAATAGCTTTGATTTGAAACTTTGCAAATATAATTATTAAATTGAAAATTGAGAATTAAGAATTAAATAACATTCATTTTTTATTCTCCATTTTCCATTCAATTGTGCACCAGTGTACCGATTTCTTCTCCTTGCATCACTTTTTTCAGATTACCTACTGTGTCCATGTCAAAAACGATGATGGGCAGGTTATTCTCTTTGCACATGCAGGTGGCAGTGAGGTCCATCACTTTCAGACCGCGCTTCAGCACTTCGTCGTAGGTGATGTCGTGGAACTTCGTGGCTGTCGGGTCCTTCTCCGGGTCGGCGGTGTAGATGCCGTCCACACGGGTACCTTTCAGCATGACATCCGCCTCAATCTCGATGCCGCGCAGACTGGAACCGGTATCGGTAGTGAAGAACGGATTGCCTGTACCGGCGGACATGATGACTACTTCGCCTGCTTCCATACATTCGATGGCACGCCATTTATTGTAGAATTCACCGATGGGTTCCATACGTACGGCAGTCAGCACGCGGGCCTTCACGCCGGCAGCTACCAGAGCCGAACTGAGTGCAAGGCTGTTGATGACGGTTGCCAGCATTCCCATCTGGTCGCCTTTCACACGGTCGAACCCTTTGTTGGCACCGCTCAATCCGCGGAAAATGTTTCCACCGCCTATCACGATGCCTATTTGTACTCCCAATTCGTGGATTTCTTTGATTTGAGCTGCGTACTCGGCAAGGCGTTTCTCGTCGATGCCGTATTGCTTTTCACCCATCAGGCTCTCGCCGCTGAGTTTCAATAAGATTCTTTTATAGGTTGCCATAATATATAGTTTTGTTACATTGCTTTGCAGCAAAGATAAAGAATTAAACTGAAAAGTGCAGCAGAATGTGGTAGGATAGTTGCCTAACGCACAGTCTTTAGGAACTCGTCCATGCTGTGATATAACGGAACGCCATAGCGGTTGCAAGTAATCCGCACATTGTCGTAGCGGTAGAAACCGGGTTCACAGATAACGTGCAGTTTGCCCGAACGCATGTGCAGTCCCATCTCCAGCAGGGTGATGGGGGACTTGCTGCTTGCCAGGATATTCATGATTATCAGGTCGGCTTTTTCCAGATGTTCCAGTTCCCAGTTCACTTGATGTTCAAAGTCGGACATTTCGCCGCTGAGTCCCTTGTCCCTTCGGGGATTGTATAGGATGTATTTACCTTGGGGGCGTGCGCGGAACCAGTCGCAGGTTGCCTTTTGCCAGTCTATGCTTTTGCCCATGTCGATGGTGCCTGCCAGGAAAATTCTGGTGTATTCGGCTTCGTTCACTTCGGCTTTGCCTTCATCCGGGTGGAGTACTATAACCTCGGACTGAGCCTGCAGCCCGATAGGAAACAACAGCAGTAAAAGCAGGTAGAGACTTTTCTTCATGGTTGGTGATGGTTTTATAGGATTAGTTTCTTTTCTTGCTTCTTATCGGGAGTCTTGGGAACAGTTTCCTGAAACGGACCAGTTGGCTTGTAATATTGCCTCCTGCGATGACGAACGTTACGGCTACGATAATCATCACCAGTCCGAAGCTTTCTCTGACTGTCAGGCTTTCTCCAAAGACGGCTATTCCGAAGAAGATGGCTGTCACGGGCTCCAATGCGCCGAGAATGGCGGTCGGGGTGGAGCCGATATATTGGATGGCACCGGTAGTGCAGAGGAAGGATATGGCGGTGGGGAAGACAGCCAATGCAAGCAGATTGGCCCACAGATACCACTGGTCCGGTGTGTTCAGTACGCCGGAATAGAGCAGGCGTGCCACAAAAAGCGATAGGCCGAAGAGAAGGACATAGAAGGTGACTTTAAGCGTAGCCACATTTTTCAACGATGTCTGGTTGATGCCCACGATGTATATGGCATAGGAAAGGGAAGACGCGAAAACCAGCAGTGTCCCTATCAGGCTCAGTGTGCTGCCGTCCTCGCTCTTGTAGAGCAGTCCGATACCTCCCAGTGCAAGCAGCATGCAGACGATGGTTTGCAGTGCCAGCTTCTCTTTGAAAACCATGGCCATAATAAGCGCCACCATGATGGGATAGACGAACAGCAGTGTAGACGCTATGCCGGCGGCCATGTAGTTATAGCTCAGAAAAAGCGTCAGTGAGGAGAGGGCCACGAGCAATCCCATGATGATGAGCGGAAATGTTTCTTTCCGCTGTATCTTGAATGACCGCCCTCTCGCCTTTATCATAATGCCCAGCAACGGGATGGCGAAGAGGTATCTGAAAAAAAGTACCGAGTCCGGGTCCATGCCGGCCTTGTACAACGGGAGGGCAAACAGTGGATTCATGCCGTAGGAGGCTGCGGCGATGGAACCTAAAATATATCCTTTGGCTTTTGCGTTCATATCTTTATCTGTAAATTAGCGCGCAAAGGTAGATATTTACTTTGATTTCCTCCTTCTTTTCTGTATGAAAACCGTATGAATTCTACACTTATGCCTTCAGTGTGTAGTCGCCGGCTTCTTTCGTCACTACTTTCTGCAGTTCTTCGAGCGTCTTTTCACCGTCCGAAAACTCTACGGTGGCTACCGGAGGGTTCAGGGTTACGGTGGCGTGTATGCCTTCCATACTGTTCAATGCTTTCTCTACATGCATGCGGCAATGGTTGCACATCATGCCTTCTACTTTGAATTCTTTCTTCATGATTGTTTCTGTTGGCGGTTCAACTTCTTTGTTTTCTTCTCCTTCATGTATTCTTTTCCGTTTCAGCAGCAGGCTGTTGCTCACCACACTGACACTGCTGAATGCCATGGCCGCACCGGCTATCATCGGGTTCAGCAGGAAGCCGTTGATGGGATAGAGTATTCCGGCCGCAATGGGTACACCTATTATATTATATATAAATGCCCAGAAGAGATTCTGCCGGATGGTCCGGACGGTGAGACGCGACAGACAGAGAGCTTCCGGTATCTTAGCCAGGTCGGAAGAGATGATGGTCATTTTGGCTACATCCATGGCGATGTCGCTGCCTCCACCCATGGCGATGCTTAAGTCGGCTTGGGCAAGGGCGGCGCTGTCGTTGATGCCGTCGCCCACCATGGCAACCTTCCGGCCTTCTGCCTGCAACCGGCTGACGAAGGCAGCCTTGTCCTGCGGCAATACACTGGCCTGGTAGTGGGCGATGCCTGCTTTGCGGGCAATCTCACGGGCGGTGGCCTCATTGTCTCCGGTCAGCATGTGGACTTCGATGCCGGCGGCGCGCAGCTCGCTGACAGCGCGGATGGAAGTTTCTTTTATCCGGTCTGTAATTCCGGCTATTGCCAGCACGTTTTCTTCATCGGCAAACCAGATGACGGTCTGTGCTTCCGATGTCAGTCGGGTTGCCTCTTCCTGCAGGGAGGGGGGGATGGCGATATGGTTTTCTTCCAGCAGTTTCCGGTTCCCGGCGAGGTAGGTCCGGCCTTGTGCCCGTCCTTTCACGCCTTTTCCGGTGATGCTTTCAAAGTCTTGAATGTCTATGGAGGCCGACTCCTTGAGGTGGTTCACCACGGCTTCTGCCAACGGATGTTCCGAGAGCTTCTCCAGACTATAGAAAATGTCCGACAGCGCATTGCCTGCAGTGGCGCCAGTACCGGGCGTCATTGCCTGCGTATTCCATATCAGTTTGCTGACTACCGGTTTTCCTTCGGTCACCGTTCCGGTCTTGTCGAGTACCACGGTGTCTATCTTCTTGGCAATCTCCAGGCTTTCGGCATCTTTTATCAGAATGCCCCTTTCGGCGCCCTTGCCGATGCCTACCATGATGGCGGTAGGAGTAGCCAGTCCCAGTGCACACGGGCAGGCGATGATGACCACCGTGACAAATGCCAGCAATCCGTGGGTGAATCCGCCGGTTCCGTCCAGTAGCATCCATGCGATGAAGGCAAGCACTGCGATGCTATAATGGTAGGCACGAATATCCCGGCTATCTTGTCCACCAGCTGCTGCACCGGTGCCTTGCTTCCTTGCGCGTCCTGCACCATGTGTATAATCTTCGCCAGCAGTGTATCCGTGCCGATTTTCTCTGCCCGGAAGCGGAAACTTCCCTTCTGGTTGATGGTACCTGCAAAGACCTTGGCGTCTTTGTGCTTGGATACTGCTACCGGTTCGCCGCTCAGCATACTTTCGTCTACGTAGGAGCTACCTTCCGTCACGATGCCATCCACGGCAATCCGTTCTCCGGGCTTCACCAGGACGATGTCTCCGGGGCGAATCTGCTCGATAGGGATAACGCGCTCAAAGGAAGAGTGAGGGACAGCGTGTCCTTCATCCACAATGATGGTCACAGTCTTGGGTTGGAGCCCCATCAGTTTCTTGATGGCGGTTGAGGTGTTTCCTTTCGCTTTTTCTTCCAGCAGGCGGCCCAGCAGGATAAAGGCTATGATGACACTTGCCGCCTCAAAATATACATGCGGATGGATGCCTCTGGATAGCCAGAAGTCCGGAAATAGCATGTTGAACAGGCTGAACAGATAGGCGGTCCCCGTACTGATGGCTACCAGTGTGTCCATATTGGCGCTGCCATGCTGCAATTGTTTCCAGGCGCTGGTGAAGAATCCCCGCCCCAGCCAGAATACGACGGGAGTGGACAACGCCCACATGATGGGATTGGCATGGGGCATATCCATGAAGAACATGCCTATGATGACAACGGGCATAGACAAGATGATGGCCCAGGTTGTGCGGAATTTCAATGCGCTGAATTTCTTGTTGTGGGCCTCTTCCGCCTCTTCGAGCGTGTTGCCGTCCTGGTTTATCAACAAGTCATATCCGGCCGCCTGCACAGCCTGCTGCAAAGTCTCGGAAGAACAGCTCGTAGGGTCATATTCCACGGTTGCCGTTGCCGAAGCGTAGTTTACGACCGCTTTCTTGACACCTGACTGATGGTTCAGCGTCTTTTCTACCCGTGCGGAGCATGAGGCGCAACTCATTCCCAATACGGGAAATGTCTCTTGAACTATATTCTTTTCTGCCATAATGATTTTGTATCAATTATTACTCTTGTCCTGGGGGAAGGACTTCTTATTTTATATCAGTCATAGCGATACAAAGATAATGCTTTTTCCCTTGAAAATGTTCATTGCTTACCCTTCGGCCAAGCAGGACCCTTCTTGCTGGAAAATGCTTGTCGGATAACTCCCCGGCTCAATCCCGTCTGCACCACTCCTCGCATCAGCAGGTAAGTGAGGAAAGCAAGCCATAGAGCATGGTTTGCCAGGACGGGATGCAGCCCATAATATAAGATAAAAAAGCTGACAGCTGCCGCTGCCATGGAGAGGAGCATTCCTCGTGTGGCGGTGGCACCGATGAAGATGCCGTCCCAGATGAAGGCGGCTATCCCGACGGCAGGCACGGCAAGCGCCCAATAAAAATAGGTGTCGGCAACAGCTATCACTTCTTTGTCATCCGTCAATAGTCCGAGGAAGGCATTGCCTCCCAGCGCATAGACCAATGTAAAGAGAACTGCCATCACCGCTCCCCATCCGAAGAGGTGTCGGACGGTGTCTGTAAAGGCTTCCCGGTTGCGTGCGCCTATGTATCTGCCGCTTAAGGCTTCGCCAGCGTAGGCAAAGCCGTCCATTACATACGAGAATAAGGTGAAGAGCTGCATCAGCAGCGTGTTGACAGCCAGAATGATTTCGCCCTGCGAGGCTCCTGCCGAAGTGAAGAACAACGTGACTGCCACCAGACAAAGGGTACGCAGAAAAATATCCCTATTCACTTGGAAGAACCGGAGCATCGCCCCTTTCTCCCAGATACCTGCCTCTTCTCCCCCTTTAATTTTTAATTTATAATTTTTAATTTCCCACAATCTTTTCAGCCTGCCGTAGTTGTGCATCCAAAGGGCAATGCCCATCAGGAAGCCGGCATATTGGGCAATCAACGTCCCCAAAGCTACTCCTTCTACTTTCATCCCACATAGATAAACCAGTCCGAGGCTAGCAATGATATTGACCACATTCTGTGTGATGGCTATATACATGGGGATACGCGAATTCTGCATGCCGATGAACCATCCCGTCAGTCCGTATAGCCCCAGCATGGCAGGTGCACCCCAGATGCAGATATGGAAATAGAGCGTTGCCATTTCTCTGACTTCATCCGTGGGATGGATGAGAAGGAAGGCTCCCTGCCTGATAGGCGTTTGCAGCAGGATGAGACAGAATGCGACTGCCAGGCCTATGCCCACGGAACGCAACAGTAGGCGGACCACCTCCGGCAAATCCCGCTTACCGAATGCTTGCGAGGTCATTCCGCTGGTACCCATCCGCAGAAAGCCGAATATCCAGTAGATGATGTTGAACAGCATGCCACCCACGGCAATGGCGCCTATGTAGGCGGGCGAACCCAGATGGCCGACGATGGCTACATCAATCAGGCCGAGCAGCGGCACGGTGATGTTCGATACGATGGAAGGTAAGGCTATTTGCAGTATTTGTCTGTCTCTGGGCTTCATTTATATTATTTAATTCATTAAGGTCGGCAAAGTTAACTATTTTTCTACTTTCAACTATTGATGGTTGCCGTAAAAATGCGTAGTTTTGTAGGTAGATTTCTATGAGACTGATTGGGCTGTTAAACTATATATATACACTAAAAATGAAAACCTTAACGTTGCTTTTCTCCTTGTTCTTGATGTGTCCGCTGTCTGTCTGGGGACAGTCGGCAGATGAGTTGCTTTCGAAAGTGTCCGATGCACTTTCCGAGGGTAAAGATGACTATGCGGTGAGTTTGTTTCGCCAGGCGGCAAATGCCGGTGAGGATAGGACGGAAATGTTCTACTGGACCAATGTGGACAAGAGCAGTGAGGTGGCTCCTCGTCTTGCGGATGTGCTGGCTGTGCACTACAAGGAAATGCGGAATTACGATAAAGCCTACCTCTTCTATAAGGAGTTCTTGCAGCGTCATCCCGAAGACGTACCTGCACTTGTCTCTTGTGCCGAAATGGAGATGATGCGGGGAAAGGAGAAAGATGCCTTAAAAACCTATGAAAAGGTATTGATGCTGGATGCCGACAATCTCCAAGCCAATATCTTCTTGGGGAATTATTATTATCTCCAAGCCGAGAAGGATAAGAAGAAGCTCGAAGAAGACTATAAAAAGATAACTTCCCCCACAAGGATGCAGTATGCACGCTATCGCAACGGATTGTCAGACGTGTTCACCAATAGCTACGGCAAGGCTAAGGCATACCTGCAACGCGTGCTTCAGGTATTCCCCTCCATGGAAGCAGGCAATACGCTGGAAAAGATAAAGAAGATGGAGCTGGAGCTGAAATAGCTGTCCGCATTCCGACTAATAGGAAGGGGCTGTTTGTCTCTTATTTCTCTCCGGTCTCTTTTAATCTCTTCAGATATTCCGAAGGTATGCAGCCGAATTCTTCCTTGAAGCATTGCCGGAAGTAGAACAGATTGTTTATACCTACCTTGAATGCTATTTCCGAAATGTTGTATTTGCCTTCCAGCAGGTATTGCTCGGCGTGTTTCATCCTTATCTTGCGGACATATTCGTTGGTGGAAAGTCCGGTAAGCGCTTTCATCTTGCGGTAGAGGGTGGAATTGCTCATGCACATTTTATCCGAAAGATAGCTGATGTCTATTTTGTCTGAAGAAAGCCGTTCCTCTATCAGCTGGTTTATCTTGTAGATAAACTCGTTGTCCAGCTTGTTGAGCGATTCTGTAATGACAGCCGCTTTATTGCTTATGGCGGCATTGGCGCTGAAATGGTTTGCCAGGTTGCGCCGCGACTGGAGCAGGTTTTCTATACGGCTATGCAGCAGGCTGGCGCTGAACGGTTTGGTGAGGTAGGAGTCGGCACCTACCTGGTAGCCTTCCTCTTTGTCGCGCAGCGAGTCTTTGGCTGTCAGCAGTATAATGGGTATGTGGCTGGTGCGCACGTCTTTTTTTCAGCTCACGGCACATCTCGTTTCCGTCCATTACCGGCATCATAATGTCACTGACGATGATGTCAGGTATTTCTTTCAGGGCGCTTTCCTTGCCCAGCTTTCCGTTGGCGGCAGTCTTTACTTCAAAGTGGTCGGAGAAGGATTCGGCTATATAGTCGCAGATGTCCGGATTGTCTTCCACTACCAGCAATATGGGTTTGTCGCTGGATGAAACTTGATTTACTTGTGCCTCTTCTATATGCTGGACGTTGCTTTCCTTTTCCTGCGAATCGGCATGCAGTGCCTGCGGGTAACTGTTGTCGGTAAGCAGGCTGACGTAGAAGGTACTACCTTGATTGGGAGCACTCTCTACGCGGATTTCCCCTTCGTGTAGGGCTACGAGGTTTTTCACCAGAGAAAGTCCGATACCGGTACCCGAAGCCTGGTGTTTGCCGCCTTCCTGGTAATAACGGTCGAATATGTGGGGTAGTGCCTCCGGCTTGATACCGTATCCTGTGTCGCTGACCCGGATTTCCGTATAGTTCACTTCGGCACGTTCCACCTGTCGGATACCGATGCTGATGCTACCCTTTTCCGTGTACTTTAGGGCATTGGATATCAGATTGTCCAGGATGGTCTGG
>ENA-OPYY01000002-OPYY01000002.1-human-gut-metagenome-genome-assembly--contig:-NODE-2-length-139348-cov-3.310068_pt1 | contig 139348 bp, 107 predicted proteins | sample MGYA00242472_ERZ504481 | MGnify/ENA primary metagenome ERZ504481 (study PRJEB26092, sample SAMD00036265) | human gut metagenome | host: Homo sapiens | study: EMG produced TPA metagenomics assembly of...
TTCAGCAAAGTCTCAATCTGCTGTTCTATTTTCTCGTCTCTTGGAATGGCAGGCGCAACAGTGGTCTGCGCCGTAGCAGTAAGTACTAACCCTGATAGGGCTAAAGATAAGATTAACTTTTTACTCATGGTTGTGATATTGGTTTATAATAGTTGCACTATCTGTTTATACGAGGCACAAAGATAAGAACATCCTGCCATACCAAAGGGTACAACAGGATGTTTTTTAGGGTATGATTTGTTATCTTTTCAGACAATCCTACTCTCATCTCTTCAAGAGGCTCATCGGTTCCTGAAGTTTCAGGATGTCGTTCGTCTTCTGCGTTGCGGCAGCTACTTCAGCCTCCAGCGTAGCCTTGATGTCGCGTGAGGAAGCCCCAACGAGGAACTTGTAGTTTCCGGGAGTTACCACCCATGCCGATGCAGCCTCATCGTAGGAAGCCAGGTCGGCAGCATTCACTTTCAGCGTCACCACAGTAGCTTCACCCGGTTTCAGTTCCTTGGTCTTGGCAAAAGCTTTCAGTTCCTTTTCGGGTTTGTTGGCGTCTGCAGCATCGGGAGCGGATACATAAAGCTGAACCACTTCCTTACCTGCTACCTTACCGGTGTTCTTCACCTCTACAGATACGGTATAGACGCCGTTGTCTGACTTGACAGCAGCCTTGTCGTAAGCAAAAGTAGTATAGGAAAGACCGTAACCGAAAGGATAGGAAACCTGCTTGCCGAAGGTGTCGAAATAACGGTAACCCACGTAGATATCCTCTTCGTAATTGGTATAGTCCACGTTCTTCACGTCGTTCTTCTTCCCACCTTTGTTCATGAGGTCGGTGCTCACACGCATGTCTATCGGGAAGTTGTCGGAAGAAGCGGCATCTTCAAACTTCACCGGGAAAGTCATTGTCAGCTTGCCCGAAGGAGAAGCCTTGCCACTCAGCACGTCAGCCACACTGTTTCCTCCCTCCTGGCCTGCCTGCCATGCACAAAGAATGGCATCGGGAGCAGATTTCCAAGAAGCGGTTTCAATCACACCACCGATATTGAGCACCACCACTACCTTCTTTCCGGCAGCGTGGAAAGCATCGGACACAGCTTTCAACATGTTCTGTTCCTCTTTGGTGAGGTTGAAGTCGGCTACCATACGGTCAAGGAACTCACCGGAGGTACGTCCCAGCGTCACCAGTGCACATCGGCCTTGGCAGCCTGCTCGCGGATGACTTGTGCGGAAACAGCCATCTCAGCCGGACGGGTATCGGGCATGAACCACTCTTTCTTATCTTTGGACAGACGTTCTTTCTCGGCTTTCAGGTAAGCTTCATAGCTATTCTTCAGCGCTTCATCCACCACATAGCCGGCATTCTTCAAGCCGTCCAATAGCGAAACGGTATAAGCGCGGTTCACGTTGCCCGAACCTGTACCGCCTGCAATGAAATCGTAGGAAGTGCAACCGAAGAGTGCCACGTTCTTCACGTCGGCAGCCAGCGGCAGAGCACCGTTATCGTTCTTCAGCAATACCATGCCTTCCGTTGCCGACTGGCGAGTAACGGCAGCATGCGCCTTCAAATCAGGCTTGTTGGAGTATTTATATCCCTTGAAGTGGGGAGTCTGGAGAATCATCTCCAGAATACGCTTCACATTCTGATTGAGGATGGCTTCATCTAACGCTCCGTCCTGCACACCCTTCACGATGGCTTCGTACTGCTTGGGCAGACCGGGCTGCAACATGTCGTTGCCTGCCACCATCTGTGCCACGGCATCCTTGCCGCCAAACCAGTCGGTCATCACCATGCCCTTGAAGCCCCATTCGTCGCGCAACATGGTTGTCTGCAACTCCTTGTTTTCCGAAGTGTAGACACCGTTCAGGTAGTTGTACGAAGACATCACGGTCCAGGGAGCGGATTCCTTCACGGTAATCTCGAATCCTTTCAGGTAGATTTCGCGCAAGGCGCGTGGAGATACATGCGCATCCGTAGCCATACGGTTGGTTTCCTGGTTGTTCACAGCAAAGTGCTTGATACTGGTACCCACACCGTTGCTCTGCACACCACGTACGTAGGCGGCGGCAATCTTACCCGACACCAACGGGTCTTCGGAATAATACTCGAAGTTACGTCCGCAAAGCGGGTTACGGTGAATGTTCAGCGCCGGAGCCAACAGCACGTCCGCACCGTATTCCAGCACTTCGTTACCGATGGACTGACCTACACTTTCCACCAGTTCCTGGTCCCAGGTAGAGGCGAGCAAAGTTCCGATAGGGAAATGAGTACAATAGTACGTAGCCGAATCCCCCTCACGCTTGGGGTCGATACGCAGTCCGGCGGGACCATCAGCCAGCACCACAGCGGGAATGCCGAGGCGTTCAATCGGGTATGTGGTTCCTGCCGCACCCGGCACTAGCTTTCTCGTTGCACCGATTACGGCACTGTCACCCGAGAAACCTGCCATACCGGTACCCACTACCAGATGCGCCTTTTCTTCCAAGGTCATAGCGCCAATCACCTCATCCAGAGAGGACTTTCCAAGCTGCGGCACACCCGGTCCGCAAGCTGACAAAACAGCCATTGCTGCTGCCATGGATATGATATTCTTCTTCATAATCTTATTTAAATATCTTCGGTGCGAATTCTGTCAGGTAAATACGCCAGTTCTTCCAGATATGACCTTCTCCGGTTTCATAATATTCATATTTGTAACCCTTCTCGTCCAACATCTTGCGGTAGTCGTTATTGGCCTGGAACAAGAAGTCTTTATTACCGATAGCGATGTAATAGAGTGCCGGTTTCTTGGCAAACTGGGTTTTCAGTTTGACTTCAAGGTTGTCATAAATCGGAGACTTCACATCTTTGTTGGGCATGATGGCAGCGAGAACAGCCCTACATAGTCGAACATGTCCGGATATTGCTTGGAGATGTGCATGGAGTGGAAACCTCCCATAGAGAGACCAGCAATGGCACGCCCCTTCTTGTTGGCCTGTGTACGGTAAGTCTTATCAATGAATTTCACCACGTCGGGGAAAGCCGTTTCGAAAGAACCTTCCATCGTCTTGGGCAGATTCATGCTGGGAGCGGCAAAACCCAGTGACGATTCACCCGGAGCAGCCTCCAACGCAGCGTTACCGTTGGTCATTACTACAATCATCGGCTTGGCCTTGCCTTGGGCGATGAGGTTATCCAGAATCTGTGCCGTACGTCCCAGTTCGCTCCATGCATTCTCGTCGCCACCCATGCCGTGTAGCAGGTAGAAGACGGGGTAGCGCTTGCCGCTTGTCTCATATCCGGCAGGCGTATAGACAGTCAGGCGGCGGTCCATACCCAGCGTAGGGCTGTTGTACCATACCTTAGATACCGTTCCATGAGGAACCTTATTCACTTTGTAGAGGTCGATGCGCTCGTCACCACCGATGATGAATACATTCGTCACGCTTGCCACGTCTCGAATCATATAGACGTTGGCAGGGTCATTAATCTTCAGTCCGTCTACCAGGAAAGTGTAGCTGTAGAGTTCTGGTTTCAGCGGTTCGGGAGTAGTGAATTCCCACACACCGTCCTTGTTCTCTTTCAAATCTGCCACACCCGGACCATCAAACTCACCAAAAGGAGTCTTGATTTTCTGCGTAGGCAGGAAGTCGCCGGTTACTTGCACCTTTACGGCTTTCGGCGCCTTCAAGCGGAAAGTTACTGTATTGTTGTCGTGTATCTCAGGTGAGACCACGGGAGCGCCTCCCCAGAGAGCTTGTTGCGCGAAAGTCATCGCACACATCAGCAACAGAGCTGACAAAATAGAAATTCTTTTCATGATACGTATGTTATTTTGTTATTAAATTAGTTATACCAAATCCTCTTATTTGAACAACTTCGGCGCGAACTCCGTCAGATAGATTCGCCAGTTCCTCCAGATATGTCCCTCGTCCGTTTCAAGATACTCGTACTTATAACCATTGTCGTCAAGCAACTTGCGAAAGTCGGCCACACCTTTATAAACAAAGTCCGTCTTGCCGCATGCGATGAAGTAAAGAGCCGGTTTCTTGGCAAACTGAGTCTTCAGCTTACCTTCGAAGTCGGTATAGACCGGACAAGTCGATTTATCGTTTCCGGTACTTGCACCGGAGAAAAGACCTACATAGTCGAACATGTCCGGGTAATACTTGGAAATATTGCAAGAGTGGAAACTACCCATAGAAAGCCCGGCAATAGCACGGTTCTTCTTATTGGCAAGAGTGCGGAAATTCTTCTCCACGAACTTCACAATTTCGGGAAACGAGAGTTCAAAAGCACCTTCCGCCACCTTCGCTCTTTCGTCGGGACGCATGGAGGGGGCAACAAAACCCTTGGGAGATTCACCTGCAGCAGCATCTTGCCAAGCATTGCCGTTAGTCATCACCACAATCATAGGTTTAGCCTTGCCTTGTGCAATGAGATTATCCAATATCTGCGAAGTACGGCCAAGAGCAATCCAAGCTTCCTCATCACCACCTGCACCATGAAGCAGATAAAATACCGGATAACGCTTGCCGCTGGCTTCATAACCAGCCGGAGTGTAAATCGTCAGACGGCGGTCCATTCCCAGCGAAGGACTATTGTACCACATGCGACTTACCGTTCCATGGGGTACCTTATTCACTTTATACAAATCGGCACGGTCACCACCGATGATAAATACATTGGTCACGGTAGCCACATCCCGAATCATGTAAACATTGCTCGGGTCCATCATTCTCAATCCGTCCACAATAAAGGAGTATCCATAAAGTTCCGGCTTCAATGGTTCGGGAGTAGTAAATTCCCAAACGCCATCCTTCCCCTCTGTCAAATCGGCAATGCCCGGTGCATCATAATCGCCACGAGGAGTCTTAATAGTTTGTGGAGGCAGAAAATCACCGGTAATCTGCACCCTTACAGCCTTAGGAGCTTTCAAGCGAAAAGTAACCGTGTTGTCATCATGAATATCAGGAGAGACAACTGCCGCACCTCCCCAAAGAGCTTGCTGTGCAAAAAGGGTGACACAGCAGACCAGCAGCATCGCTGCCAAACTTAATAATCTTTTCATAATTTCTTATATTAAATGAATTAGCTTCTTGTTATTTAGCAAAGCAGCGACTTACAAAAGGCAGGCACATATAAAGTGCCGAATGCCAATATTCGCTGGTATGTCCGCCATCCCGCACACGGAACTGGCAAGGGATACCGGCATTACGCATCGCTTGGAAAAACTCTATATTACGGTCCAGCAGAAAGTCATCATCTCCGCAATCCACAAACCACTGTACTGTACGAAGCTGTGCCTTACGCGCATCATCTGCCTCAACCACATACCTGATGCAACTATGTTCCTGCACAGAACGCGTCAGCACAGCCATCTTGTTTGTGGGGTCGGGATCTTTTCCCACCTCCTCACCACTGACGGGGATGTTCATCAAAGCACTCATGGCATAGGCAGCACAATACATATCCGGATAGCGCTGTGCATAGCTTGCCGTTCCACCTCCGCCCATAGAAAGTCCGGCAATGGCACGATGCCGCTTATCACCTTTCACCCGGTAAGTCTTCTCTATATAAGGAAGGAACTCCTTATAGAAGAAATCTTCGTAAGCCCAACCCGGCATGTTGAAGTAGCCGTTCCAGCAAGTAGCCGGATTGCCTCCTGCATTGGGGCTGACGATAATCATCTCGCAAGCCTCGCCCGATGCCACCAACTGGTCCATCACGTCCTTCACACGTTGGTCTGTAAACCAACTGGTATTCACCCCCGACATGCCGTGCAGCAAATAGAGGATAGGATATTTCCTATCCGTTTCATTGCTATAGCTTTGCGGCAGATAGATGGTGTAGGCACGGTGTGCTTTCAATACCTGGCTGTAGATGCTGTCGGTCACTACCTTGCTTTGCGGTCCCCATGCAGGATTTTGTGCATTTGCCATCCACAGCAAGCAGACGGCAAAAAGAGAGAGTATCAATCTTTTCATGGTATCGATTTAAAAATGTACTACAAAATAAGCGTTTTCCACTCTAAAACTAATTGATATATATCAGTTTTTTCACGCATATCCCCCTCATCTCTTCACCATCGGATACACAGCCACAGGCACTTGCGCCCGCATGGCATCATGCACTTTCTGCTTGCGTGCCTTTGTCACCCTCTGTACCGCTGTGCAACGCACATCGGCCGAAGATGCGGCAACCATCCACTGATATTCACCCTTAGCCAACTCCCAAGAGCTGTTTTTCTCATTAAAGGAAGCCATGTCCATCACGTTCCAAGTCAGAATCAGTGTCTGGCTCTCGCCCGGCTGGAGCAAGGCAGTTTTGCCGAAGGCCTTCAACTCCTTGGCAGGCTTGTCAAGTCCCCCATTCGGAGCTTTCACATAGAGTTGTACAGCTTCACGCCCTGCCACCTTGCCGATGTTCTTCACGCTCACTTTCAACTCACAGCGATCGGCATCCATTTTGGCGTTCTCTACCGCATAGTCAAAAGCAGTATAGCTCAAACCATGACCGAACGGATAGGAAACCTCTTTACCGAAAGTGTCGAAATAGCGATAACCCACATAGATTCCCTCTTCATAGTTGGTGAAATCCACATTTTTCTCCGGTTCCTTCGGTTTCTCCTCTTTCTTTTCGGACTTGAAGTTCATGCCGGTACCCATAGCAAACGACGGCATCTTGAACTCGTAATCAAAAGGGAAGTTAGCATCCGACGGCGCATCGCCATATTTCACGGCAAACGTCATGGGTAACTTGCCCGAAGGATTCACCTTTCCGGTCAGGATGTCCGTGATACAATTACCCACCTCTTGTCCCGGCTGGAAGGCACAAACCACTGCATCTGCCAGTCCCTTCCAAGAAGCAGTCTCCACCGGGCTGCAGATGTTGAGAACCACCACCAGTTTCTTGCCTGCAGCATGATAAGCGGCAGACACTTGCTTAATCAGAGCCAATTCGTTCTCCTTCAGGAGGAAATCTTCCACACGGCGGTCACAGCCCTCGCCACTGACACGCCCCAGCGTAAGCACGGCAATGTCGTTGGCCTTCACTTGTGCAGCCAGTTCCTCGGCAGTGGGCAGGAACTCCTCGGCACGGGGCAGCGGAGTAAAGGCGAAAGGCGGTTTTCCGTGAGGAAAAAGCCGTTTCTGCTCGTCGGCCATATGCTTCTTGTAGCAGTTCAGCAATTCTTTGTCCACGATGTAGCCCGCATTGCGCAAACCTTCTACCATAGAAACCGTGTAATAGCCGATGCCCGTACTGCCAAAGCCCATGCCGGCAGGAACCATGTCATAGGAAGTAGTTCCATAAAGGGCCACTTTTTTGATGCCGGCAGCCATGGGTAGCGCCTGCTTGTTATCCAGCAGCACGATACCTTCCGCACCTATCTCACGGTCTACTTGCGCATGAGCCTCCAAATCGGTTTTATTGGGATACTCGTAGCCGGCAAAGGTATGGCTCTTGACCACAAACTCCAGCACACGCTTCACGCTGCGGTCGAGGAGTGCCAAATCCAGTGTACCGTTCTCTACGGCTTCCAAAATAGCTTTATACTGGCGGTCTTGCCCCGGTTGCAGCATGTCGTTTCCTGCTACGATGGAGGTCACGGCATCTTTTCCGGCATTCCAGTCGGACATCACCAGTCCCTTGAATCCCCATTCGTCGCGGAGGATGTCCTCTGTCAGTTCGCGGTCCTCGCAGGTATATTTGCCGTTCACCTTATTGTAGGCGGTCATCACGCTCCAGGGCTGAGACTCTTTGACAGCAATCTCGAAGCACTTCAAATACAGCTCGCGCAAGGGGCGCTGTGTCAGATGAGAATCGTTGTTATTGCGGTTGGTCTCCTGGTTGTTCACGGCAAAGTGTTTCAGGCAGGTACCTGTCCCCCGGCTCTGGACTCCGTTGATATAGGCAGCAGCCATTTTACCAGCCAACACCGGATCTTCCGAATAATATTCATGGTTACGTCCGCAAAGCACATTTCGCATCAGGTTGACACCCGGTGCCAGCAACACATCCAAACCATAATCCTTCACTTCCATACCCAAAGTACGTCCCACCTTATGGGCTGCATCCGGATTGAAAGTAGCTGCCACCGTAGTGCTGGAAGGGAATTCCGTAGCATGATAAGTACGGCTGTCGAATTCCCGCTTGGCAGCCATCGCCAACCGGTGCGGTCCGTCGGCAAGATAGGCGGAAGGGATACCCAGTCGGGGAATGTCGTAAGTACGTCCCGCTGTTCCGGGAAACTTGGTATCACTTCCCATCGACATCCCACAACCGATGACGAGGTGTACCTTCTCTTCGAGGGTCATAGCACTGACCACTTCGTCGATATTGTCGGCACGCAGTCTGACTGACTGATTCGAACCGGTCGTCTGTGCAGTCAAGGCAGATGCCAGACAGAGTGAAAATAAAGTAATTGACAATCTTCTCATATATATTATATTTAAAAAGCCACAAAAGAAGCCCCCGTACAATTAGCTGATTCCCACGGGGGACTTCTTCTACAAACAATTAATCAGTTAGAAAAATCTAATTTTGTTTATCTGCATCAGACGACGAAGTTAGATTTTGATTCTTTATACGCTTTACCAACCTGCATTTTGTTCCATATTCGGATTCAAGCGGATCTCCTTTGCCGGAATAGGCAACAAATAATGTCTTTCCTTGAAACCATAACGCGTTTTATCCTTGTTATACTGAATGTATTCTACCGCTACATTATCCGGCTCATCTTTTCCTGCCTTATTTGACAAGATAGGTGTTCTTTCACCTTGATCCTTAAGCAAAGCCTCCGCATCTTTCCAACGGATAATATCCTGATAACGGGTATATTCAGAACAGAGTTCCAGTCTCTTTTCCAATTTAATGGCATCCAGGGTAGCTGTCTTAGCATCCAATCTTGCACGCTGACGCACCTCATTCAAGCAAGCATCAGCTTCGGATTGATTGCCATCCTTCAGGTTTGCTTCAGCTGCCAGTAACAAGACTTCAGCATAACGCATCCAACGATAGTTATTATATGAACACCAGAACCCAGCAGGAGATTCTACATTCGAGAAGCGACGTTTCCACATGAAATAACCTTCATTAATCAAACTCTGCCCTTTGGCAACCTTGACACCCAATTGAGTAATTTGGTCATAGGTTTTCATTGTCTGATTCAACCGATAACCATCTACACCCTCTTCCTGAACAAATGCATCATACAACTTTTTCTGAGGAACCATAAATCCCCATCCGGTACCATTAAACTGATTGTTAGAGCCAGACATATCCAACTTATCAGTGCGCCAATGATTCATCACCTCAAAGAAACTGAACTCATCCATAGAATTACTTGCATCAAAAATACGGTTACTTTCGAGCATACTTTCACAATTATACTCAGCCTTGTAGGTCAAGATATCCTCATAATTTCCATCATAAAGTTTATACTTACCGCTAGCTCTAACCTCATTCAAGACAACAGCAGCTTCATGGAATTTTTCTTGCCATAAATAAGCTTTACCCAATATAGCTTGTGCCAACTGCTTGGTAACACGCCATGTCGTTTTATCATCTACACTCTTCTTTTCCTCCAAGAGTCCTGAGTTGATAGCTTCAGTCAGGTCCTGCTCTATCAACGCCCAAATATCAGCTTTAGGCGAACGAGCCAACTGATATTCGGATTTACCAAGTTCATGGTCTACCAATGGTACATCACCCCACATAGAAACTAAATCAAAATAAGCAAAAGCACGGAAGAACTTGGCTTCAGCACAAGCCTTCTTCTTCAAATCAGTATCAGGCTCAACACGTCCCAGAATCACATTCGCCTTATAGATAAGCTGATAGTAGCTTTCCCATACGCCTCCGATAAAACTTTGGTCTGAGCCAAATGAATATTCATTACAACCTTCCAGCTCTGCATTGTCATTACGACCACCACCACCTGCCCAAACATCGTCCGAAAGGGCATTCTTCATCATCGTATAGTTATAGTATGTACCCTTGAGTTGTATATAAAGCGCATCAGCCGCTGCTTGAGCTTGTTCGTCAGTTTTATAATAAGTGGAAAAGTCCAATACACCTTTTTGAGGTATATCCAATTTGTCTTCACACGAAGTGCCAGCCAATATAAGGAGCGCTCCGAGCATTAAAGAATATCTTAATTTCATATGTTTTTCATTTTAATAAGTTCATAAAAATCAGAATGTCACACTCAAACCAAGAACAACCTTCTTTGAATTAGGATAACTACCTTTATCCACACCTAATGAATTTCCGACACCGGTAACTTCAGGGTCAAAACCAGGATAGTCTGTAAAAGTAAAGAAGTCCTCAAGTGAGCCATATATACGTAGATTTTCAATTGCTGCCTTCTTAATCAACTGTTTCGGGAAAGAATAACCCAACTGAATTTGCTTAATCTTGAAATAAGAGCCGTCAAATACACAGCCGGAAGAAGTCAGATACTTGGTATAATCTGTAGCGCCTGATGCAGGAGTCCTCCCATTGCGATTGCTTTCTGTCCAGCGGTTTTTTGTAAAATAAGTCAGCTGATTCAAATTGTAATCCACACGGTTCAAGCCACAGAATACATCGTTACCTTGAGAACCCGTACCAAACAAGATAAAATCAAATCCCTTCCAAGCTGCATTCAAGGTAATACCATAAGTATAGTCGGCAATTCCCTTACCAATTTCTGTCTTATCATTATCCGTAATACCTTCTACACCATCAATATCTCTAAAGATTGGCTCACCGGTTTTTGAATCCACACCCATGAAATCATAACCATAAAAATACCACGCAGGCTTACCTACCTCAAAACGGGTAATGGCTCCATAAGTCACATAAGTAGCCCCATCAATACTTGATAAAGACTCATGCATCTTGGTCACTTTATTCTTCAATGTAGCAACGTTGGCACGGACACCATAAGCAAAGTCACCAATACGGTCTTGCCATCCCAGTTCCAATTCAAACCCCTTGTTCGTAATATTACCGGCATTAACTGGCGAGAAACTGTTACCTACTACAGTTGAAGCCTTAATACCCGAAACAATCAGGTCTTTTGTGTTTTTATGGAAATAATCGGCTGTAACAGTCAAACGGCTATTCAAGAAACGGGCATCAATACCTATATTGGTTTGTTCAGAAGTTTCCCATTTAAGTCCGTCATTACCGGTAGCAGACGGAGCATAACCATTGATGTAAGAGAAATTATTATTATCACCTACAGCCAAATGCCCGGTAGCACCAATTGATACATTCCATTTATAACCGCCCAATGATGCAGTAGAACCATTCTGTCCCCAACTGGCACGGAGCTTTAATTGTGACAGCCAGTCTTCAGTTCCTTTCATAAAATTTTCCTCCGAAAGAACCCAACCCAAAGAAACTGCCGGGAAATAGCCCCAACGTTTGTTCTTTGGCAACACAGAGAGGTCAGCAGCATCGGCACGCAGTGAGAACTGAGCCATGTACTTTCCGGCATAGTCATAATTCAAACGTCCGAAGTAAGATAATTTACGAGTATAGGTAGGCTCACCACCACTTACATCCTTTACAGCATCAGATGTAGCATAGGCAAAGTAGAAGAAATTAGGATCATTCTGCAAGAAACCCAAATGCGAAACTCTGTTAATCACATTTCCCCACATATCTGTAGTATCTTCATTATATCCCTTCTTACTTCCGCTAACGCCATAAGAACGGCTCTGACTATAAGAAGTTCCCAACATCAATGTTGCGTTGTGTTTGCCAAAAGAACGGGTGTAGTTCAAAAAGTTCTCCCACTGATAATAGGTTGGGCTATAATCCGAAGCCGAAACCTCCACCCAATCACGTTTAGCCTTGTCAGTATAGTAATAAGATTGCCCCACGCCATAAGAGGAAGTTGAAGCCAAACGATAAGAAAGACGAGAAGTAACGGTAAGCCCCTTGATAGGCATAAAATTCAAATAAGTAGAACCATTGATATTAAAGCCTCTGTTCTTGGTATAAGAGTTGTCACGCATGGCAAAAGGATTGATAGCTTCGGCATTGCCAGTGAAAGCTGATACACCATAAAGGTTGCCGTTTCCATCGCCCAACATATTCTTATGATCCTTATAGATGGTAGCCATATTCAACGGCAAGTCATCAATAGGATAAAGAGGCTTGGTCAGAGGGTCTAATTGTAATACAGAAAGCATCATGCTACCATACTCATTGCCCTCGGCTACGGACTGAGTTTTGTAGTGCTCAATCTGATTATTGGTACCTACCTCCAGCCAAGGTTTGATTTTCCAGCTGGCATTTACCATTCCCGTGAGTCGTTCATAAGTATCGGCATTGCCGACAATCATACCGTCGTTATCAAGGTGGGACAATGACAGATAGAAAGAACCTCTGTCGCTACCACCTTGGAAAGTCACATTATGACGTACCATCGAACTGTTTTCAAAAGCCTCATCGACCCAATCCGTATCGGTTTTTCCATCCCAATAGGTATCAAAAGCACTCTGGGTAAGCTTCTTGTTTTCCAAGAAGAATTCCTTGTACTGCGCAGCATTCATTACTTCGGGTACTTTACCCAAACTCTGTGAAGTATATTGAAAATCGTATGTGATTTTACCGTTTCCTTTTCCTTTCTTCGTAGTAATCAATACTACACCGTTACCGGCAGCAGCGCCATAGATAGCTGCAGAAGCACCATCCTTCAAAACTTCCATAGACTCAATGTCATTAGGGTCGATACCACCAATATCGCTGGCAATACGTCCATCCACTACATACAACGGGTCACAAGAACCGTTAGAGCTTATTCCACGGATACGTACCTGCGGAGAAGCACCCGGTTTGGCCGATGCACTGAGCACCTGCACACCGGCAGTCTTACCCTGCAATGCCTGCTCAGCACGGGTAATGGTACGTGCTTCCATATCTTCTGATTTTACCGAAGATACGGCACCGGTCAGTGAACTTTTCTTCTGCACGCCGTAACCTACCACCACCACTTCATCCAGCGTTTTAGTGTCTTCTTTCAATATCACATTCATTACTCCTGCCACTGCTTTCTTTTCTTGTGTCAGGTAGCCGATGTAGGAATAGACAATCGTCGCTCCTTCTTTCACAGACAAAGAGTAGTTGCCGTCCATATCCGTAATGACACCGTTGGTAGTGCCTTTCTCAAAGATACTCACGCCAATCATCGGTTCATTCAGGTCGTCAGTAACCCTACCGTTCACCTTTATAGTCTGGGCTTGTGCCAGACTGAAAGGAAGACAGATCAATAGGAAGAGTGCCATAGCTGCAAGTCTCTTCCGAGCTGTTTGCTTCAGATTTTGTTTCATTTGATTAAATTAGATTTATGTTAATAATAAAAGGTTTCTTAAGAAAGTGTCAGAACCCACGTGTAGGAAATGCCATCACTACCTCCAGCAGTTCCTTGTCATGGTTATACTTCACTTGGCAATCGTTATTGAAAATCATCGTTGCTCCCTTTTCTGCGGTATAAGGTTCCCACTCGGGTAACCCTTCGGCATTGGGATTGCCCGTACGGGCAAAGTTCAACCACGCGCTGCTCATCTTTTCGCCCAAAGCTTGTGCTTCAGCGCCACCCCCGGTCATGGAAGCGTGGCGCACTACATTGTTGAAGGCAAAGGGAATGTCCATGCAGTGCGTGCTGCGAAACATGCCGTCAAGTACGGGCGATTCCCACGCGAACATGTACATATAGACCGGAGCACCCTGCTGCGCAGCTTTCAGTTTAGCCTGCTCCACAGCACCGGGACGGAACACGAAGTCCACATCCACCAAATCTTTAGGCTGATAGCCGGGGTAGGCTTTCTCGAAAGCGGTAAGGAACTCGTCCGTACGTTCGCCGTATTTCTTTTGCAGGAATTCCACCGCTTTTTCTTTGGTAATGGTACGAAAAGCGGGGACATAAGTACTCATGGTAAATTCGTGCAGAGTAGTGCCAATCATTACCGGAATGCCCTTGCTTTGTGCTGGAGCTTGAGGGTCGAAAGGCTGTACGGGCAGTACATCGCCGTCCACCGTAGGCGCCCAGCCAAAAATGAAGGAAGACACCCCCTCCTTCTCTGCCTCTGCACGCACTTTGGCTATCGCCTTGTCACCGGCGGCAAGCACCTTGTCATACGGCATCTTGCAGAGTTCGTCTATCTGCGAAGCCTTCAGACCAAGTTCTTCCATCACGGCACTGCCAATGCGACGAGAATACTTTTGCTCCATCGTGCGAAGCATAGATCCGCTTTGTACAATGGCTTTATGGAACAAGCCTCTCGCCGATGGCGTGGCAAGTAGCGTAGAGACCTTGCCTCCTCCACCGGATTGACCGAAAATGGTAACATTCCGAGCATCTCCACCGAAGGATTCTATATTCTTATTCACCCATTGCAGTGCCGCCACCAGATCAAGCAGTCCGGCATTGCCCGATTTTGCATATTTATCGCCATAGGCGGAAAGGTCGAGAAAACCCAGGACGTTGAGACGATGATTCAGCGTCACAACCACTGCATCCCCTTTCTTTGCCAGATTTGTTCCGTCATACGAGGGAAGCTCCTGACCACTGCCGGCGGAATAACCTCCACCATGCAGCCACACCATGACGGGGCGTTTCTTCCCGTCTTTCAGTCCCGGTGTCCAGATATTCACCCGCAGACAGTTTTCATCGGGATAACCGTCATCCCAGTTGAAGGCAAACGCCTGCTCGTCGCTGTACCATCCCATGCGCTTGCCTTGCGGACAAGTAGGGCCGTAGGCACGACTACTGCGGACGCCTTCCCATTTGTCAACTGCCACGGGCGGCATAAAACGTTCGGCTTTGGCATATGGAATACCTTTATATATATAGATACCATTTTCCACATATCCGGCTACTTTTCCCGATTCGGTCTCGGCAATGGCGGTTGCCGAAGAAGCCGTAATCTCCCCCTCCTGCCCACAAGCAGATGCTTTCTCTATTTTAGCTGCCCCTCCGCACGAGGAAAGTAGGATGGCGGTGAATGCTAACACTGACAAGAATTGCTTTTTCATATTATGTATTAGTTTTATGTTTTTATGATTGCAATATTAGCACATTCTCCCCAGAAGGATTTTCTACGTTATCCAAACGGCTTTCCCCGATGTTCAAAACAGCTTTCTCCAATGTTCAAATGTTTGCAGATTTGTTCAAAACATGCTCTCCGGCAGTCTCTCTCTCAATTTTTATGAGTATTTTCGCATCGTAATGCAGAGATTCGTTGAACAAAACAAATGGATGACATGCCAATGCTTTTAGTCTACACTATATATTATGAAATACATTAAATACTTACTTCTATTGTGTTTAATCACCGCGTGCAATCCGTCGGACACAAAGCCCACACCGGAAGGCAGCATCGAAAGCCCCGTCATCACCAATGACCTCTCCAATCAGAAGGTCACCGCCTTTGCCGAAGATGCACAAGGACACATTTGGATAGGAACTTCACGAGGGGTAAACAAATATAATGTACACGAATATCATCAGTATTACTGTACGGATGACTCGCTGGATATACCCGATAATCAAATCAACGACCTCTTCCGTGATTCACAAGGCCGGTTGTGGGTAGTCACCGTAAATGGAACCAGCCTATACACAGACAAAGATAATTTCCAAAATATCCCACTGGACTTCCCCAATAAAAACGGCATCCAAATACTCGAGAACAAAGACGGAAAGATTTTTCTGAACATGATGCACAACCTTGCCGTATATAATCCACAAACACACAAATTTGACGTACCCATCAAGATATTTGACCCAAACTATACCTTCAACAACCGCTGCTTCATAGACCAGAGCAACAAACTGTGGGCAGTGACCCCACTGTCTCTGCGCCGCTACAACTCCTCCACACTGGCACTGGAAGACTCCATCCCAATGCAGGGCATTTTTCCCACCCACTTCTTCATGCACACCAACGGAATCCTATGGCTGGCGGGAAACCGCCAGATAACATTGTTCGACACTCATACGCACAAATTCAAGGAAACACCCCAAGCCCTTCGGAGCCATCCGTTGCTGCTGCATGCCAACGTCAACTACATCCACCCTTACGGCAGCAACAGCCTGCTGCTGAATACCGACCAACAAGGAATGTTTCTCTACAACTACGTGGAAGGATACGTGATACATCAGAGCGAAAACGGTTTTCCCTTCGAAGTGCCTCACTTCAAGATAAGCACCATGTTTACCGACTCACAGAAAAACCTGTGGATAGGCTCTGTAGACCAAGGCTATGTCGTGCGTTACAACTATAAAGAACGTTTCAACACCAATAATCATCTCAGCTCATACCTGAACCGAAAGTCAGTGCTGTCCGTGGCAGTGGACAAGGAGCGAAATCTCTGGATGGCCACCATGATAGACGGGCTGTACGTTTACAACATGGACAGCCACGAAGTGAAAGAAGTGGACTCGGCTAGACTTCCGGGAAAAAGCGCTACCGACAAACCGGACATCACACGCGTATTCGTAGATGACGAGGGCTACATCTGGCTGGCGGCCCTCTATGCGAGCAAGGTGATGAAATGCAGCTATAAAAACGGCATACTGAAGACAGAGTCTATTCATGACATCTTCCTACCACTGTCGTTTGCACAAGATCGTTGTGGAACAATTTGGGTGGGTACATACAGCCCTAAACTTTATGCCAAAAAGCGTAAAGAAAAAGAATTTGTCCAAACAAAAGTATTTTCCTGGACGGGAACCTTCATACCCGGACTCCTTCCACGCAACAACGGAAAGATGTGGACCACTGCCTTCATGAACCCAGTCATGCAAATCAATCCCGACAATTGGGAAAGCGCTGAAGTACCATTCGAGAACACCGACTGGCAAGCTTGTATCCAACGTTCAGTATTCATCCCTACCGACATCTTCGAAGACAGTCGTGGAGATGTATGGATTGGGACCGTCAGCAACGGACTACTGCACTATTCTGCCGCCACCGGAAAAATCGAGACCATAGAGGGTACACCCTGCCGGGACATCTCTTGCATTGAGGAAGATGCACAAGGCAATATATGGGCAGGCACACAATACGGGCTGGGCAAATATGACCGCACCGTAGGGAAATTTACCAACTACTATGCCGCCGACGGCATAGGCGGCAATCAGTTTTACGACCGTTCTTCATGCCGCCTGCCCGACGGGACACTGGTTTTTGGCGGTACGCACGGGCTGACTTTCTTCAACCCTATGGACGTAAGTACCAAACGGGAAATTCCACTGCTCTTCGAAGATTTGAAGATACACAACCGGTTGGCACGCCCACAAGACAGCGAAAGTATAGACAAGCACCTCTCCTACCGACCGGACATCTGCCTGGACCACAATCAGAATGGTTTCAGCATCTCCTTTGCCGCACTGGACTACTGCGAATATGAACGCGTACATTATTATTACAAGATGGACGGTTTCGACAAATATTGGATTGATGCCCGCAACAACCGCGAGGCCTACTATGCCAATCTGCCTGCCGGTACCTACACTTTCAAAGTTAAAATAACTAATAACGACAAGAGCATAGTAGAAAGGGAAAATTCCATACGCGTCATCGTAAAGCCCGCCCCTTGGCAAACATGGTGGGCATGGTGCACCTATCTGCTCATTGCCGCCGCCATCATCGGTATCTTCATCCGTGCCTGGCTACGCATTAAGCAGGAAAAAGAAACCGCCCGACGCGCCAAACTGGAGAAGGACCAGGAACAACGGGTGAACCGTATGAACATGAGTTTCTTTGCCAACATCTCGCACGAGTTCCGCACCCCACTCACCATGATTTCGGGTCCGGTGACACAACTTTGCGAAAGCCCCAAGATAGAGGGAGAGAACAAGCAGCTACTCTACATTGTACAACGCAGTGTGGGGCGCATGCTCCGTCTGGTGAACCAGCTGATGGACTTCAACAAGCTGGAGAATGACACCCTAAAACTGCGGGTGAAACGGACCGACATCATCTCGCAACTGCAACGTTTTGTAGACATTTTCCGCATCAACGCCAACGAGAAAGGCATCGCACTGAACACTTATGGCCTGGAGGATACTTTCCTCATGTGGCTGGACGTGGACAAGCTGGACAAGATTGTAGGAAACCTGCTTTCAAACGCCTTGAAGTTCACTCCGAACGGCGGAAAAGTGGAACTGTGCTTCGACGTCATTACCCGCGAAGAGGCTGCACGCCTCTTTACGCTGACGGACAAAGACATCGACACACAGTACGTCAAAGTTGCCGTGGCAGACAGTGGCCACGGAATCCCCGAGGAACAGTTGGAGAAAGTATTCGAACGCTATTACCAACTGGACAATCAATCCAAAGGTACCTATAACTGGGGAACCGGTATCGGTCTGTACTATGCCCGTAGCCTGGCGCTGCTGCATCATGGCTATCTGAAAGCCGGCAACCGTACCGAAGGAAACGGAGCCATCTTCACCCTACTGCTACCGGTGAATGACCTCTCTTATACCCCCGAAGAATGCACTCTCCCCGAAGAGGAACAGAACAAGGCATTTCCGATACAAACGGAAGAACAATATCAACTGGAAAATACAGAGAGCATCCGGCAGCAAAAGCAAACTCTTCTGGTGGTAGACGACGATACGGAAGTGGCCCACTACCTGAAAGCCCTGCTTTCTCCCATCTACAAAATCGTCTGCCGCTTCGATGCCGACAGTGCCTTCAAATCCATGAACGAAGAAGCGCCCGACCTCGTACTGAGTGATGTAGTGATGCCCGGAAGAAACGGTTACGACCTCTGTCGCCAGATAAAAGAGGACTTGCAACTATGCCACATCCCCGTGATACTGGTAACGGCCAAAGCTACTGTAGAGAATCAGGTGGAAGGTCTGAATACCGGTGCAGATGCCTACGTGACGAAACCTTTCGAGCCCAACTACCTGCTGGCGCTTATCAAGTCCCAGCTGAAGAACCGTGAGAAAGTGCGCAGCCTCCTGAGCCGTTCCACCCAAACGGATGAGATTGAGGAGAACGTGCTCTCCCCACAGGACAACACCTTCATGACCGAGCTTTACCACCTGATGGAAAACGAGCTCTCCAATCCGGAACTGGACGTGGCGCGCATGACCGAGCTGCTGAAAATTTCCCGTACCAAGTTCTATTATAAGGTAAAGGGGCTGACGGGTGAGAATCCCAGCGTATTCTTCAAGACCTACAAGCTGAACCGCGCCGCCGAACTGCTCAAAGAAGGGAAATACACTATTTCAGAGATAGCGGACATGACGGGATTCAGTACGCTGTCCCATTTCTCGACCAGCTTCAAAAAACAGTTTGGAGCGACGCCGAGCGAATACAGCAAGTAAAAAGCCGGTCGGTTCAAATTTATTCATTACATTTGTACCATTCTTAAAAAAACTTTTTATCCATGGCACACCGACTGAATACCAACAAGCAGTTTATGATAGGCAACGGCATCCTGCTTTCGCCGTGATTTTTGTAGTTGTCATCTTTGTCTACATGAGCATGAGGCTGCAACAACGGAAAGAAGGAGAACGCAACTTCATCGAGACATACACCATCACACTGACAAAAGGATTTGCCGGAGATTCCACTTCCATATTCATCAACGACAGCCTGCTGGTGAACCGCACCATTGCAGAGGAACCTTTCACCATCGAAGTGAAACGCTTTGCCGAACAGAGCGCACTGATGATTGTGAACAATGCAACCGAAAAGCTTTCCCTATTTGAACTAAGCGAAAAAGGAGGAGAATACCGCTTCGAGAAGGAAGGGGAAGAAGTGAAGCAGCTGGCACAGGAATAGCAGCTACTACATCAGAAGATAATCAGTTACAGAAATTTACAGTTTCCATTCCTTCAAGATAATTTCCAAAAACATCGGCAGAATGTGCTGCAAGGCAGGAGAAAACGTTTTAGTAAATCTTGGGTAACGATTTACTAAAACGTTGGTGAAGATTTAGTAAATCGTCCGGAGAGTTTTAGTAAAACAAAAAGAAGATGCTTTTACAGCCTCATTGCAGATCAAGAAAAGAAATTACAATAGGCTCAAAAAAGAAGCGGTTCCTCTATATCTCCGTTCTGTACCTCCGAAGCTCCGCTCTCAATGCTTGTGCCTTTCCATCAGTCATCCCATCGAGCAACGCCCAAAAACGCTCCCCATGATTCATCTCGCGGGTATGTGCCAGTTCGTGCAGCAGCACGTAGTCTATCAGATGCTTGGGAAGAAGTATCAAGTAATAGGACAGATTGATATTGCCACGCGTGGAACAGCTTCCCCAACGCCCGCTGCTGGAATTTATCTTCACACTTTTATAAGGCAGATTGTGCTGCATGGAGAGCATATACAGACGGGGAGGAAGGATAATCTTCGCATTCCGGCGCAGAGCCTCTTCAATCACCTTGCGCAGCCAAGCCTGCAGATTCTCATCCGAGAAATCGGCATCAGGAGGACAGATTATCTGCATTTCCCCCAATTCCGAACGGGACAAGAACCGTTCCCGTTGTCCGCCGACCAACGTCAGCTTGAAGAACTCCGTATCAATGCGGTAATCCAAATCAATCAGCTTTCTGACCAGCTTCTGTCTGGCAGCCCTCAAACGCGGACGAAGCTGCTCGATGGCATTCTCTACCTCGGCAAGAGAAGTCCGGGGAGGCACAGTCACGTGAATTCCATCCTCCTTTGTACGGAAAGTGAGACGCCGTGCCCGGGCATTGACCCGGACAAACAAAGGACCTAGCTCTTTATCTTCTATAATGCGGTTTACTGTCATAAATCAAAGCCTCTCCCGTAGGAAGGGGCGGGGAAGAGGCTTTGCAAATGAACAAAGAATCGTCCAAAAAAGCAAGCAAACACCTGACAAAAGCGGACGGAGTGTCCGATAATGAACACTATGTAAAAGTTATTACACTTTAGTTATCAGCGACTTACACTTGTGGCACAATAATTGATTAAAGTATGATGACCGAGCGTCCTTTGAAAAAAGCATTTCTACATGCAACTTTTTCAAGGCAAATCACGTCTAACTAATAAATACTGAATCACAAAAAACAAAAAATATGAAGCTCTAACAACATTTATCGCAATCGCCTTATTGGCATTCAGTACAACCGCTTGTTCACAACAACACACATACCGTTCCGGAGGCTTCGGCAGCAAGACGGTCAAGGCAAGCAAGAATTATGTAACCAAAGACATAAAAGTGGACAACTTCACCAAGCTGAGTGTAGCCGGTAGCCCCGACGTGACCTACACGCAGAAGTCCGGCAAACCGACAGTGGAAGTATACACCTCGGACAACATTGTAGACTTACTGGATATCCGTGTCAAGGACAATACTCTCTACATCGGCTTCAAGAAGAATGTCAGCGTATCCTACAATAAACTGGAAGTACGTGTGTCCGCAGAAAAGTTGAACGGCATTGCTGTGGCAGGTTCGGGAGACGTGGAACTGAAAAATGGACTGAAGACGGACAACCTCAAAATTTCCGTAGCCGGTTCGGGTGACATCAGTGGAAACAACATCTCCTGCATAGACCTCGATGTTTCCATCGCAGGCTCGGGAGACATCAACAGCAGCGACATCACTTGCAATGACCTCCAAGTATCCGTTGCAGGTTCAGGTGACATGAAGCTGAACAACGTAACGGCCAACTTCACCAAAGCATCCGTTGCCGGTTCGGGCACCGCTATCCTGAGTGGCAGCACCCAAGAAGCTGAATACAGTGTGGCAGGTTCGGGTGATTTGTTTGCTTCCGATTTCGTCGCCAAAAAAGCATCCGCCAGTGTTGCCGGTTCAGGCGACATCAAGTGCCATGCCACAGATTTCCTGAAAGTACGCACTAGCGGAAGCGGCAGTGTGGGCTACAAGGGTAATCCGGAACTGGACTATCCGAAAAAAGGACTGTATAAGCTCTAACATTGGAAAATATAGACTTTAAGATTAATGAACCTAAACTAAATTCTCTCTCAAATAATTACCTATAAAGATGACGAAGGACTCCCGCGAGGAAGTTCTTCGTTCTTTGTGCATCCACCCATGCTGGGCGTACAAACAATAAAGGGACGCTGCATCACGCAGCGTCCCTTCTATTTTAGTTAGTTTTTATAAGATTTTGAGAGAATTGAAACTTCACAGCCTCAAGTTGTTTTAATAAAGCACACTAACTATTATGTTTAAAGCAAATGAAAATGTTATTTTAAAAGCAAATGAAAATATCTATTCACTGATTTCCAGATCTTTGTCCACCCGACGCAGGCTGTCCATTACCTGCTTCTCATGAGACACGGCCACATCTCCCGAGAGAGCTACCGACGGTGCGGAAATCTGTTTACCAATAGTATCGGCTGCGGCCACCTCCTCTACATCCGAGAAAAATGAATGTTGCATCACATTCCCCATCGAAAGGACCACTGCCACTACTGCGGCGGCTTTGAACAACGGCATGAAGCGTGCGGTCAATGTCAGGCGCCTTGCCTTGACTACCGGAACTTCCACTTCGGCAAGCACCCGGGCATCAAAATCCTCACCCAGATGCACTTCCTGCTGAAGCTGCTGATATACGAACAAATCCTTGTAGCGAAGCAAGTGTCCGGGAACATCGTTTCCGCTAAAGAAAGCACGCAATTCAGCCTCATCTTCCAAAGAAGTTTCGCACTGCCAATAGCGCTCCAAGAGTTGTTCTATATATTTAGAGTCCATAACCTTCTATATCAATAAACGTTTGTTTCACTTTTTGCCGCGCCCTGAAGAGGTTCACTTTTACCTGCTCCTCGGTCAAGTTCAGGACTGCTGCTATTTCTTTATAGCTCTTACCTTCCACATCCCTAAGCAGCATAATCAACCGTTGTTTTTCGGGAAGCTTGTTCATCAGCCGGTGTATCAACGTCATTCGTTCCTTGTTCACCAGCTTTTCGTAAGGGCTCGATGCATCGGAGGCCTGCTCCATTTCAAGGGTCAACTCCACGGTGCGGGAGTCTTTTCGCTCGCTACGGTCTATTGCCAAATTCCTTGCCACTGTCAAGCAATAGGCCTCGATAGAACCAAACTGCGACCACTCGTCACGCTTGTTCCAAACCCTTATCAGCGTTTCCTGCACAACGTCCTCTGCCTCTGCCCTATCAAACGTAATTCTTAGGGCTAACCGAAAGAGCTTATCCTTCAGCGGGAGAATGTCATTGCGAAAGCTGAGTTCTTGCATCTCTAATAAATTGACGGTTAAGTATTCAGAAAGTTACAGCCTATTGCCGTTTTTTTTTGAATTATTTTCTAATACGGGTTCCACCGTTCCCGTTGATGGCTGATGCTAAAGTGATTACGACTTCGGATACACCGGCATCCAACGCCTCGAAAGAGTTCTCCAATTTTGGAATCATGCCACCTTGAATCACACCATCTGCCACATATTGCTTGAATTCCTCCGGCGTTATCTGTGGAATCACGCTATCATCGTCGTTCTCGTCACGCAGCACCCCTTTCTTCTCAAAGCAGAACACCAAAGTTACATCGAACAAACCCGCCAAAGCCTTGGCGGTCTCTCCGGCAATAGTGTCGGCATTCGTATTCAGCATGTGCCCGTCTCCATCGTGTGTCAACGGAGCCATCACGGGAACCACACCCTTATGAATGAGGTCTGCCAAGAAAGCATCATTCACCTGCTTCACATCGCCCACAAACCCATAATCCACCTCCTTCACGGGACGCTTTACCGAACGGATTACATCCATATCGGCTCCCGTCAAGCCCAGTGCATTGACACCACGCGCCTGCAAGCCGGCAACGATATTCTTATTCACCAGTCCGCCATACACCATGGTCACCACCTTCAGCGTTTCGGCATCAGTGATGCGGCGGCCATTCACCATTTTACTTTCAATACCCAGTTGGGCAGCGAGCTTCGTGGCCGAGCGTCCGCCTCCGTGTACCAAGACCTTGTAGCCTTCGATGGCTGCAAAGTCATCCAATAACTTATAGAGGGTGGCTTCCTCTTCTACGATCTTGCCACCCACCTTTATTACAGTCAGTTTCTCCATTTTATTCCAAATAAGTATATCCGTACAGTCCGGAACGGTAATTAGACAAGAATTCCTTCCCTTCTTCCACAGAGATACGCCCTTCCTTGACGGACTGCGTCACCCAAGTTTCCAGCGTACGTACCAGTTTTTTAGGATTATATTGCACGTAATCCAACACCTCAGCCACCGTCTCGCCGTCAATCAGTTGGTCGATGGTGTAGCCTTTGGAATTGACAGACACATGCACGGCATTCGTATCACCAAACAGATTGTGCATATCTCCCAGAATCTCTTGATAAGCTCCGACCAGAAAAACCGCCAGATAGTAGTGTTCCTTGTCGCGCAACGAGTGCAACGGCAGGGTGGTCGTATCGGCACGCGAGCTGACGAAATTGGCAATCTTGCCGTCCGAGTCGCAAGTCATGTCCTGCAAGGTAGCCTCACGGTCGGGTCTTTCATCCAGCCGCTGTATGGGCATGATGGGGAACATCTGGTCGATGGCCCAGGAATCGGGCAATGACTGGAACAGCGAGAAGTTACAGAAATACTTGTCGGCAAGCAGCTTGCTCAACTTGCGGAATTCCTCGGGGCAGTGCTTCATGCCGCTGGCAATGGAGTTGATTTCGCGGCAGATACTCCAGTAGAGTTTCTCTATTTGTGCACGCGTATTCAGGTCGACGATGCCATGGCTGAAAAGGTCGAGTGCCTCTTCGCGTATCTGCTGCGCATCGTGCCAAGGTTCCAGCATACTGCGCTGGCTCAGATTATCCCAGATGTCATACAGTTCCTTCACCAGTTCGTGAGCATCCTCTCCCGGTTCCCAGTCGTCGTCCATTTCGGGCAGGGAAGCCGTTTCCAGCACTTCGAAGATAAGCACGGAGTGATGGGCAGTCAGGCTGCGTCCCGTTTCGGTAATGATATTGGGATGAGGGAACCCGTGTTTGTCGGCAACATCGACGAAAGTCGACACCACATCGTTGACATATTCCTGGATGGAATAGTTGACGGAGCTTTCGCTACTTGAAGAGCGTGTACCGTCATAATCAACTCCCATACCGCCACCGGTATCCACGAATTCGATGTTGAAGCCCATCTTGTTCAGCTGTACAAAGAATTGCGAAGCTTCACGCAAAGCTTCTTGATGCGGCGTATCTTGGTTATCTGACTGCCGATATGGAAATGTATCAGCTTCAGACAGTCCTTCATATCTTTTTTCTCCAAGAAGTCCAGCGCTTCGAGCAGTTCACTGGATGTCAGTCCGAACTTGCTGGCATCTCCTCCGCTTTCTTCCCATTTGCCACTTCCACTGGAAGCCAATTTAATGCGAATGCCGATATTAGGTTTCACCTTCAATTGCTTCGCCATCTTGGCAATAAGATTCAACTCATTAAGTTTCTCTACAACAAGAAAAATGCGTTTGCCCATTTTCTGTGCCAACAGTGCCAGTTCAATGAAGCTCTCGTCCTTATATCCGTTACAAACCACGAGGGAACCCGGGTCTGTATTGACCCCTATCACAGCATGCAACTCCGGCTTTGAACCCGCTTCCAGCCCCAGATTGAACTTCTTCCCATGGTTAATCATCTCTTCTACCACGGGACGCATCTGATTCACTTTAATGGGATAGATAATAAAGTTCTCTCCTTTATACCCGTACTCGTCGGCTGCCTGTCTGAAGCAGCAGGACACCTTCTCGATGCGGTTGTCCAGAATATCGGGAAAACGCACCAATACCGGAGCCGCTACATCGCGCAACTGCAACTCGTCCACCAACTCTTTTAAATCGACGGCAACCCCATCCTTACGCGGTGTCACCACAACATGACCTTTGTCATTGATACCAAAGTACGAAGTGCCCCAACCAGTTACGTTGTACAGCTCTTCTGAATCTTCAATACGCCATTTTCTCATCAGTACATTTACTATTAGACTATTTACAATTTACTATTTTCCCACTATAGTGTGTCTTATAAAGGGGGCGACAAAAATACACATAAATCTAATATATCCAGCTCCTCGGACTGAAAAATACACATTTACAAGGGATTAAAGTCCTAAAAGTTGGCGTAACCGTTGCACGGATTCGCTAATCTGGCTACGGCTTTCCAGATAACCGGCATCAAAACGATAACGGGCCTGCGAGTAGAAAGGCGCACGCTTGGCCAGCGCCTCCACAATGAAGGTGCGCAAATCCTCGTCCGTCTTGCCTTGCAGGATGGGGCGCTGCTGCTTCGCCACCCGGAGCCGGCGGAACAGAATATCGGGGTGTACATCCAGGAACACCGTCTGCCCGCAACCGTTCATGTACTCCATATTGTCAAAAAAACAAGGAGTACCACCGCCGGTAGAGACCACGACATCCTCAAATTCCCCTACTTCATGCAGCATGTTCCGCTCCAATTCACGAAAAGAGGCTTCTCCCCGCTCGGTGAACAATTCACGGATTGATTTGTGAAAACGTTCTTCGATGTACCAGTCCAAATCAATGAACGGCACATTCATTTCGCGGGCAAAAGCCTTTCCTAAAGTAGTTTTACCGGCTCCCATGTAGCCGGTCAAGAAAATACGTATCATATCTGCTACGAGTTACAGGTTTCCTGCAAAGGTAGCAATTCCAAGCTGAAAACGCCTCTGTATCAGAGAAAAATTTTGATACGCTTGCTTAAATCTTCGAATTCCTTTTCTCCCGGTTCACCGGTGGGTGTACCGAAGGGCATCTGTGCAATCATCATCCAGTCGTCGGGCAGGTTCCAGGTGCGACGTACCTCGTCGTCAATCAAGGGGTTATAATGTTGCAGGGAGGCGCCCAACCCCATATCTTCCAGCATAGTCCAGATGGCAAACTGGTGCATAGCGGAGGTATGCTGTGACCAAGTGGGGAAATTATCCTTATAGGAAGGGAATGCTTCCTGCAGCTTCTTGACTACAGAAGTGTCTTCAAAATAGAGCACAGTACCGTGTCCGCTAGCAAAACAGCCGTCAATCTTGGCTTCCGTCTTGGCAAAAGCCTCGGCAGAGATGCGTGCTTTCAGGGTTTCCTTCACAATGTTCCACAATTTCTTATGTTCGTCGCCCAGCAGCAATACAATTCTTGTAGACTGTGAATTGAAAGCTGACGGCACATTCTTTACGGCTTCACGAATAATGTGTACTATTTCTTCATCTAGCACCGACGAATCGCTGCCGATAGAGTAATAACTACGGCGATGCGCCATGGCTTCTGCAAATGTTCTCTTCATTTTTTGTCCTTTCTTTTTTTATTGAGTTTTCTCTTATTTATTTTATATCCGCCATACAAAGAAACAAATAAAAGAGTTAAGTTGTTCGGATTTTCTTTTTTACCTTTGTCCGCAGTTATGAAGAAAGAAAAATATTACGTCGTATGGGCGGGAGTCAGCCCGGGTATCTACACTTCCTGGACAGACTGCCAACTACAGACCAAAGGCTACGAAGGAGCAAAATACAAGTCGTTCGAATCACGCGAGGAAGCGGAAAAAGCCTTTGCCTCTTCGCCGTACGCGTACATCAAGCGGTCGGCCCCTTCTCCTGCCAAGACTATTCCCGGCGCCGACGCTCCCCTTCCTGCCGCCGTCGCAGAAAACAGCCTTGCCGTAGACGCCGCCTGCAGCGGAAATCCCGGTGCCATGGAGTACCGGGGAGTACACGTCGCCAGCCGTCAGGAAATCTTTCACTTCGGGCCGATGTATGGAACCAACAATATCGGCGAATTCCTCGCCATTGTCCACGGACTTGCCTTGTTGAAACAGAAAGGTTTCGACATGCCCATCTACAGTGACAGCGTGAACGCCATCAACTGGATAAAACAGAAAAAATGCAAAACCAAACTGCCGCGCGACGCCAAGACCGAAGAGCTTTTCCGCCTAATAGAACGTGCGGAGAAGTGGTTGCGCGAAAACACCTACACCACCCGCATCCTAAAATGGGAGACAAAGCAATGGGGGGAAATTCCGGCCGACTTCGGAAGGAAGTAAAAAAACGCGGGCACCCCGGATTCTTCATCCGGTTGTGCCCGCGTCAAGAAAATGATGCGGCCGAGCTTATGAATGAATAGCCGCCATCATGTTTTATTTGCTATACGATGCCTTCACGAAAGGAGCATCAAGCAAGTAGTCAAGGCTCTGCTTCACACTCTCTTCTACAGGGCAGCTGTATTTCTCAATCTCAGCTACGATGTGGCGCACGCCAGCAGTATCCGTATTCTTGAAGATAGCATCATAACCTACCATACCACTCTGCCCAATCTCGCGGTGATCCTTGATATGGAGCATGGTGAAGCGTCCGGGATACTTGTTGAAGTAATCCACCGGGCTGTTCTGGCCGCGCACTACCCAGTAAACGTCCATCTGGAAGAATACATATTCGGGATTGGTGTGTTGCAGCATGTAGTCCAGCATCAGCTCCTTGTCTTCCACTTTCTGGAATTCATGGGCATGATTGTGGTAACCGTATTTCAAACCGGCAGCCTGGCAGCGCTTGCCCACTTCATTGTAATAGTCGCAGTAGGTCTGCAAGTCTTTCAATGTCTTGGGAACGGAGAGATACGGAGTCACGATATACTCCATACCGGCCTCCTTATGGGCAGCAATACACTGGTCCCACCATTTCAGGGCTTCCGTAAAGTCGCCCGAAGCCAGTTCCTCGTCCGACAACCCGTGGGTAGTGTGCGAAGAAAGCACGGTCATGCCGTTCTTTTCCACCATCTGCTTGAACTCCTGGGGAGTCTTGCCGTAGAACTTGCCGTCATTGTAGTTGGCGGCCTCCACACTGGTATAGCCCATATCAGCCAAATCCTTCAGAATCTGGTCGAGGTTACTGCCGTCCTTCACCAAGTCTCTTACAGAATAGAGCTGGATGGCTACTTCCTTTTTCGTCGTTTCCGGCGCCGTTTCCGTGCTGTGGCTGCTGCAGCTTGTGGCCATCATGGATAAGCACAGTGCTGACAAAATCATCATATGTTTGATTCTCATAGTACTATCTTTTTAGAAGGAATTAGTCGAGAACCTTTACACGGATGTTGCGGTACCAAACATCGTCGCCATGATCCTGCACACCGATAAAGCCTTCGTGGTTTTCGCCGCCACAGTTGTTCAACAGTTCGAAAGCCAAGGGCCACTTCTCTTCGCTGAACTTGCTTGCCTGCAACATTTCAGTCCATTGCTTAGTCCACAAGTGATATTCCAGTACGTTTTCATCGTTCTGTCCGTGAACTACAGTACCTTTGTATACCATAATCTTTGCCTTGTTCCATTCGCCGAAAGGTTTGGCGTTCTGCGGAACAGCCGGTATCATGTCGTACAAGGAAGCAGCCTGACGGTTATTGTCCTTACCCAGCTTGGCATCCGGATGATTGGCGTTGTCCAGCACCTGGAACTCGGGAGCAGAGATATAGATGGGTTCCAACACTTCGTTGCCGTCCTTGTCCTTTGAAGTAACTTCCTGAGCCAGATAGAAGATACCGGAGTTACCACCTTTGGAAATCTTCCATTCCAGTTCCAGCTCAAAGTTCTTGAACTTATGGGCGAAAATCAAGTCACCGCCCTCACCGGTCTGTCCTTCGCCGGTACCGGTTCCACAGAATTTGAGGCAACCATCCTCAATAATCCATCTGGAAGGCACTTTGTCCTTACCGTATCCACGCCATCCGTCCAGGCTCTTTCCATCAAAGATAGTGATATAACCGTCCGCATCAATCGGCAGGTTCAAGCTGTCCGTTTCAGGCGCTTTCAGAGACTTGGAATAAGACAACGCAGTAGTAGTAGGAGCCGCAGCTTCCTCCGTAGCGTTCGATTTTTTTGCACCGCCGCCACAAGAAGCGAGTATACCGCCAATAAGGCAGCAAGCCAAAGGATAATATATTTTCTTCATAATCTGAAAAATTAAATAATTAGTATTCGTTTATGAGCACCGGAAACCAGGTTCCGGTGCTCTTTTTAATGTTTATCTGGGCATATCGGGCAACTTCCAGCCTTCGCGGTAGTTGTGTTTGATGAGCTCTTCTGCAAAAGCCTTGGCATTTACCGGGTCTGTCCATGTCTTGTCGAAGCTCGGATGGCCGTTGTGTATCTTGAAGCCGTCCTTGATGACTGTACGCAATGTCTCGTCGTCGCCGATATTGGTGAAGCGCATGTTGGCTCCGTCCCATTCCAGTGTCTTGTTCAGGCCCTGCAGACGGATGGCCAATACACCCATTGCCACCATTTCGTTCATCGGTCCCGCTTCGGAGAAATCAGACTTAGGCATCACGCGGCTGGAAGGACTTTCCTTACAAGCACGTACCCAATCCATCTCATGACCGCCATTCATAGCCTTCGGCACACGGCGGCAAACCTTCGGTGCATTGGGCACGCGGCCAGAAAGTAACCACGGGTTCTGGCCGTAGCAACCGCAAATCAGCGTATCCTTCGTTCCGTGGAAGATAGTCAGACCGCCACCGCTCTGCATCAGTTGCTTTCCTTCGGGGAAGCCTTTCGGACGGTCGGGCATCATGCCACCATCATACCAGTGAACTTCCACTTCGGGCATAGCCACCTTCGGCATATTTTCACGTGCGGGGAAAGTCAGCTTCACGTGCTGTGCTTGCGGAGCGCAGGCATTGAGCAACAATGTAGACGAACCTTCTACCTTGGTAGGATACAGCAACTTCAAAGCTCTGAACGGCTGGTGCAGGATGTGGCAAGCCATATCGCCCAAAGCACCCGTACCATAATCCCACCATCCACGCCAGTTCCAGGGATGATAGATTTCGTTATATGGATTCATCTTGGCAGGACCGGTAAACAAATCCCAGTTCAGAGTTTTTGGAATGCGGTCTTCCTTTTCGGGAACATTCAATCCTTGCGGCCAGATGGGACGGTCGGTAGCACATTCCACCTTCGTCACGTCACCGATTTCGCCGTTCCATATCCACTCGCATACCAAGTCGGTACCCTCGTCCGAAGAACCCTGGTTACCCATCTGGGTAACTACTCCCGTAGAAGCGGCCAGGCGGGTAAGCAGACGGGACTCATATACAGAGTGCGTCAACGGTTTCTGGCAATATACATGTTTGCCCATCGTCATGGCATCAGCAGTAATGATGGCATGTGTATGGTCGGCAGTAGCGATGATAACGGCATCGATGTCCTTACCCATCTCATCGTACATCTTACGATAGTCCCAATACTTCTTCGCATTGGGAAGCTCATCGAACACACCTTTCGCGTAGCGCCAGTCTACGTCACAAAGCGCCACGATATTTTCCGTAGCCTTCACATGGTTGATGTTGGTGTGTCCCATACCGCCGATACCTACGGCAGCAATGTTCAAACGGTCACTGGGAGGCACGTGTCCGTGGCTCTTACCCAAAATGCTGCTTGGAGCAATGGTAAGACCCGCCAAAGCTAAACCTCCGGTCTTAAGAAATTCTCTTCTTGTAAATTTCGACATGGTTCTTTAGATTTTAAAATCGGTTAATATAATGAGTTTTAAACAATCCTTAATTACAGTAGGCATCAGACTACCGTCTTCTTCGGACGGAGCAGTCCGTAACCTTCTTTCATATGCCTCCGGCGCTCCCTGATTTCCTCCAGCGTCTGCAAGTCGCCTATGCCGGGCAGGTCGTGGCGGCGCGCATCCTCCAGGAAGGTCCATCCGTATTGGGAAGCAATGGCCGAGTCTCGCATCTGCGGCAATCTCGGATCGCGTTTCCCGCTCTCGATGGAGTCGGCCATAATATTGCATAGCTATCCAGGTTCTTCCCGCCAAACGGCTTCTCCAGGCGAAGCGTACGGTTCACGCCATGAAGCTCCACTACGGCAGTCCGGAAATCATGCGTCATGCGCACGATACCTTTTGTACCGATAATGTCCGTATATGCATTATGAGTCTGGTTTCTGGAGAGTTGTCCGTAGACGAAGCCTTGTGTGACATCGAAGGCGATGCCGTTCTCGAACGTACCGTGGCACTGTACCCACCAAGGGTCCTTGTAGTCCCACATCCGCATGCCTTGGGCATGCCAGGTCTTGTATTCACTGTCGGCATACCAGCGGGCAATGTCTATGTAGTGCATGCCGCAGTCGTGGTAGGCGGGACCCTCATATTCGTGTCCCTCGCCCGGTGCCAGTCCCGGAGTCATGTGGCAGATGCGCAGGATGGCAAGTTCGCCAATCTCACCTTCATCGATAAACTGCTTCATAGTCTGGTGATACCAGGAGTTGCGCAGATAAAGGTTGACAGCGGCAATGCGATCATACTTTTCAATCAGGTCCACAATTTCCCATTCCTTATCAATGGTATCGGCAATGGGTTTCTCCGTCAGGATATGCTTATTGCTCCGGACAGCTTTCTCTATTTGTTCTTTTCTGGAATTTGCCAATGCAAAAAGACCAACAGCTTCTACACTCTGGTCATCAAAGATTTCTTGTTCATCGGATATGATTCTGGATGAAGGGGAAAGGTTTCTTGCCAATTCTCGGGAGGCCGGATCGGTATCGCAGATATATGCGATGTCCCATCGACCGCTTTTCTGCATTTCCTCCCAATACATTTGCCCCATTCTGCCGAACCCTATCAAACCAACTTTTATTTTCATGGTAGGCGAATATTAAATATTTACAGTTATAGTATTATCGGGGTCGATTGAATTACATGATTAAGAGTACTTGGACTGATAGTCATAGTAGCTGTCGTCGTAAACGTTGGATATAATTTTTTCATGGCATTTGCAATGTTTATGTATGTATTCTTTGCAAAAATAGGATAATTAGCGATAGAATGGAAGCAAGCGGATGTTAAAAAAGCGTAAAAGGTAAAAGAACCCCCTTTATTCATCATCGCCTAACAGCCGTGAAACACTCTGCCGGCAGCCGTCAACACCCACCTGTATCATAGATTCTGCGTAAGAAATATAGAAGAGAAAGAAGAATTAATAGGCTGTTTGCAGGAAATTAACTTCCTATTTAGTCATAACAGCCTAGCACAAGCGGGTGGAAGCAAAGTACGCAGAATTTTATTGCTATGAGAGAGACTGCATATCATTCAGTCTCTTATAATAGCCGTTCTTCTCGAGAAGTTCCTCGTGCTTACCACGTTCCACGATTTCACCTTCATAGAGTACACAAATCTCATCCGCATTCTTGATGGTGGAAAGGCGGTGGGCGATGGCAATCGTGGTACGGGTCTTCATTAGCCGTTCCAGAGCCTCCTGCACCAGTCGTTCGCTTTCGGTATCGAGTGCTGAAGTGGCCTCATCGAGTATCAGGATAGGCGGATTCTTCAAGATGGCACGGGCAATACTGATACGCTGGCGCTGTCCGCCGGAAAGCTTGCCGCCACGGTCGCCAATGTTGGTCTGATAACCGAGTTCGGTCTCCATGATGAAGTCGTGGGCATTGGCAATCTTTGCCGCTTCGACCACCTGCTCCATAGTTGCATTTTCCACACCGAAGGCAATGTTGTTGAAGAAGGTGTCATTGAACAGAATGGCCTCTTGGTTCACGTTTCCTATCAACGCACGCAGGTCGTGGATGCGAAAATTCTTAATATTCACACCGTCAATTGTAATCTCACCTAACTGCACATCGTGATAGCGCGGCAGCAAATCCACCAATGTCGACTTGCCGGAACCGGACTGGCCGACAAGTGCAATGGTCTGTCCTTTGGGCACCATCAGATTGACGTGCTTCAACACTTCGCGCTTGCCGTCGTAACTGAAGGAGAGGTCCTTAAATTCAATCCGGTCATTCATCCCGTGCAGCGGCAACGGGTTTACCGGTTCCTTAATGGGATTCTCGGCTTTCAGTATTTTGTCCACACGTTCCATGGATGCCAGACCCTTTGGAATGTTGTATCCTGCCTTTGCAAAGTCTTTCAACGGATTGATGATACTGTACAGAATCACCATATAGAAGATGAACGTTGATGCTTCCATGGAAGTGCCGTCGCCCAGAATAAGCAGACCACCGAACCACAGTACCAATACAATGAGCAGCGTACCGAGGAATTCACTCATCGGATGTGCCAACGACTGACGGATGGCTACCTTGTTGGTGGCATCACGCAGCTCGTCGCTGCATTGCTAAAACGGTCTACCATCTTGTCTTCGGCTATGAAAGCCTTGATTATACGCAGTCCACCAAGCGTCTCTTCCAGTTGCGACATGGTATCACTCCATTTCCCTTGGGCTTCCAACGACTTACGTTTCAGTTTCTTGCCGACTTTTCCCATCAGCCAGCCCATACCCGGCAATACCAGGACAGTAAACAGAGTCAGCTGCCAGCTGGTTACAATCAGAGTGGAAAAATAAAGCAGAATCAAGATCGGATTCTTGAGCAGCATATCCAGTGAGCTGGTAATGGAGTTTTCAATTTCGCCTACGTCACCGCTCATACGTGCAATGATGTCCCCTTTCCTTTCTTCAGAGAAAAAGCCGAGCGGCAAGTGCATCACTTTGGAATAGACCATCACGCGGATATCGCGTACCACTCCCGTACGAAGGGGAATCATAATGGCGGAAGAACCGAAATAGCAGGAAGTCTTCAGCATGGTCATGAAAGCAAGGAAAAGCCCCATGAACAGCAATGTCATCTGTGGTCCGTGTGTCTCAATCATCTGGGTGACGTAGTAATAGAAATTATTCACCGCCACTTCCTTGATGCCTTCGCTCCCCCACTCCATGTACTCGTACACTTTGGTATTCTCCCCCGTTTTGAAGAGGATATTGAGAATAGGAATCAACAATGTGAATGAAAATACGTTGAATATGGCAGACAGTACATTGAGCACGATTGCCCAACCGATATATCTCTTGTAAGGCGACACAAAGCGTCGCATCAGCTGCAGAAATTCCTTCATTGCTTGTAGTTAAGTGAATTATGAGGTCGCAAAGATACAAGAAAACGAGGGAATGGAAAAGGGTTTCAGGTTATTTCTGCCTAAATGCCCACATTCTCTACTTTCTTTTGTGTCCTTGCATACTTCTCCAGCACCATGTACACTCATACATTGTCATCTTAATAATAGCCGGCTCATTTATTTTCCATCTTTACTCCTAACTTCCACACAATTTTCTTCAAACTTCAATATGCCCAAGCAATTATATGAGTAAATAATGAAAAAGATGTACCTTTGCACCCGACTTAACTGAGAACTTTGTTCACCACATGAGAAAAGCTATTATCACAACCCTATCTGTCCTAATCGTACTTCTGTCCATTGCTTGCAATACCCGAGTGAACTATAATAAGTACCTGATTGCAATTGACTCGCTCATCGTTCAGCAACCGGACACTGCCCTATCTATGCTCGAAGCATTCCCGACAAACAGCCTGCAGACCCAAGCTGACAGTGCTTATTATGGCCTATTAATGACAGAAGCAAGAGATAAGAACTACATTATCCAAACCAATGATTCCCTGATACAATCGGCCCTGACCTACTACAACGGCACAAACGACATAGAAAAGCGGGCAAGGGCCCATTACTATTCCGGCTGCGTCTACCGGGATTCACGAAAGAAAAAAGAAGCCATGACCCAGTACCTTATAGCTCAACCTTTGGCTGAAGAAGCAGGAGAGAAACGTCTGTTAAGTCTTATCTACCTGAATATAGGTTATCTATACTATTCACAAAACCTAAATACACAAGCCGATTCCAGCTATCAATTGGCACAACAAATAGGTATTCAGCTAAAGGACTCTGTTCTTCAAGCAGAAGTTCTGTCACGACGAGGACTCATCCGAATGGAAAAAGGAGAGGAATTCTATCCCGAAGCCGAAAAAATGATGTTGAAGGCACTCGCTATCGTCCAAAAACAGTCCAACATACAATTAAAAGAAAATGTGTTCTCCTCACTATGCCAACTATACAACTGGATGGAAAACGGAGAGAAAGCTATAGAATTCGCCAAACAGAATCTTGGCGTACAGAAAGACCGCACAACATGCTACAAAGCTTTCGAACTACTTGGAAGCGCATATTACCTAATATTGCAATATGATTCTGCCCGCTACTACCTACAAAAATCCCTTTTCACAACAGACTATGCCACCAAAGCCGGGGCTTACATGTATCTAGCAGACATAGCCAAAGAGCAAGGAGACTTAGCTACTTCCTTAGAGATGGAACGTAACTACTCTGCCTATTTGGACAGCATGCAGAAGTCCAGACAGCCCGATGCCATTGTCTGCGCAGAACAAGGGATGCCAAGCAACAAGCAAAACATAATCAGCAAACACACCCATTACTCTATCATAAGTATATCAATAATCACATTAACCCTCATTGTAGCTGTAATCATCCTATCCTATAAGAAAAGAAAGCAAAAGCCCAATAACCGAACCGAGAAAGAAATGCTGTATAAGGCAGGACTTGTTCTGTTCGAACAATCTGAGGTATACAACAAGATGACTCTAATCATCCGCTCTCATAAAGAAAAGGCAGAATCAGAAATAATGCATCAAGGTGACTGGCTACAACTAATTGCAGAAACCAACAAATGTTGGAATAATATTGCCCGGGAACTACAATCAAAATATCACCTGACAGAAGACGAAATCTACTTATGTTGTCTGTACCTGACAAACCTCCCGATAAGCCACTTTTGCCATATATTGAGCTGCGAACGGGATACTATTTACAAAAAGGCAGACCGCATATTAGAAAACAAAATGGGATTTGCACACAAAGAGATATCTCTTAAGGAAGCTTTAAAAAGGAATCTCTAATCATCTTGCCAATCATAACAATCATTAGCAAGTACAACAATTATACAATATTATACGCCATTATACACCGAAATTATACAATATTATACACTTATCCTGCCGTATTAAGCCGACCTTTGTGCCATCAATAATCAAAAAAAATGTATAATGATGAAGAAACTATTGTCTATCTTAATTGTGGCATTCTTTTTAAGCAATATTGTGACATACGCACAAAAAGAGAACAATCCTTTTACAGAAATCGCCCTAATCCAAGCAAAAAGAAAAAATCCGACTAGTAAAGGAGATACCCCTATATCTCGTAGTATCATCCAAACTGCCAATGCCTACTTATATAATAATACAGTATGCATCGACTTCAACGAGACATTGCCCACTGCCACCATCACCCTCATCAACGAATCGACCGGTGAAAACGTCTATTCAGAAACATACGATGCTCCAACAAATATCAGCATCAACCTAGATGAAGAATCATGCGGCAACTACTCCATTCAAATAGAGTCCGATGAAGCATTCCTATATGGCAGCTTCACGCTATAGAAACATCCAACTGACAAGGAAGTGACATATATCACCAATTTATAAAACGAACCGATTGAAAGGACTAAATACGCGTTAAACCAGTCCTTTCAAAAGGCAAACTAAATTAATTTCCAAAATTATGAAGAAAAAACATTTTCTTTTTATTCCCATCATTACAACGGGAATATTCGCCATTAGCTGCACCAACACTTTTGACGAGCAGTTTGTTCAAGAAGACCAACAAATGCCAACAACGAAGTCAATGGGAGATGGTCAATATCAAGTATTAGGCTACGGTTATGATATAACCGGAGAATATCTTGCCAGACAATCCATAAAAAACGAAGTATTAGATATTGCAGGTTTCTATGCGAAAAATCCCCAATTATACAAAGTGGAATATGTAGGTGAAATCAAAGACAACTTTTATGCTGGAGAAGACTACATGAACTATGTAAAAGACATTATCAATAAAACGAATTTTAGTGGTTCGGTTGCTGCAAAAATCAATCCTAAAAAAGATGGGGCAACCAGCACAGACACCTCCAATAAGGAAGTACCCTATAGCCTTTCAGCAAATGTCTCTTTTGACAAAGAATCAAGCAATAAGACTTCCATTACGACCAAAGAGACCTACATTCGGGTCGACCAAATCAAGCAATTAGAACGCTACCAACTTTATGCAGACCCCACAGTCTTGGCCGACTACCTCACTCCATACTTTAAGAGCAGACTTTCTGCAGCCTCTCCTGATGCCATTATTGAAGAATTCGGAACACATATTCTTATCGACTTCAATGTAGGTGGACGCCTTTCTATATTCTACAAGTCAACTATCACCGACAATCTAAAAGTAGAGTCTAAAACCAAAATTGCCAAAGGAGGCATCACTGGTGCCATTAAAACGGTTAACCTCTCCTTCTCCGGAAGCTCTACTACAACCGAAGTAGAACAATACCAAAGGAGAAATAGTAACTGGTCATGCAACGTCAACATGTATGGCGGCCAGCACGATGGTCACACAGTCACAATAACATCCGACGGAGTAACCAACCACACATTCAATCTTAGCGGATGGCAGCAGTCTGTTGACAAAACGCATTGTGTATTGACAGAAATCAATTTCAATAAGACATACCCCATATACGAATTCATCAAAGACCCTATAAAAAAACAGCAAATTAAAGACGCTGCAGAAAAATACATCAAAAGCAAAATTCGTCCGATTATAGAGGTAAAACCAATGTTTCAAATAAAAAGTCCACACACAAAAGACAACTGGTGGGTTTTTTCACAAGATGACGTAAACTATATAAATCAAGTAAGCGGTGATTATTTAACTGACTTTTTAGGATTTGTATTAGTAGAACCTGCACCCAATACAAAACCAATGCATCGTCTGAAAAGCATACATACCAAAGACACGTGGTATGTTTTTAGCTACGCTGATGTTGAATATGCTAAAAAGAAATGGAATGAACAGTATTATGGAATAGATGGATATGTATATGCTGACGAGCAACCCAATACTGTACCATTGCATCATCTCAAGAGCACACACACAAAAGACACTTGGTACACCAACAGCTATGCGACCGTAGAGTATGCCAAAGCTAAATGGGGTGAACAATATTTCGGAATTGACGGATATATAATCAAACCCTGACCATTCTCCAAGACATAACAGAAACTCTATATTAACGTGAGTTCGATATGAATCAAAAGAGGTTTTGAACGAAGCTGATGGCTGTGATGGCTGATAGTACAGCTATATCGAACTCACGTTATATTATACTCTATTCATACTGTTTTCAGACCAAGCATCAAACAAGGCCCAAGGAAAGAGCAAACCACACCGGAGGAAATCATACGTTCATGCTCCTAACCGAGCTTTATGAATTGAGACCAAAAAGGGAGCATCTCAGGATGCGTCCAATTATGGCAGCCGAAAGGGAGCTGGCATCCATTTGCCCTATATGACCATGCCGGAATTTGCTCAATTGCAAATTTCATAGCCAATTTGTAAGAAGGACGTTTCAAATGAGATTCTTTATCATAAGTATTCAAAAGCAAAAAGACATCTTCAGGGAAAAAAGGATTACTGTCTGCCATGCACTTATCAATTATAGTTTTGTAATGCTCTGTAACTGCTATCATCTTACTTATTTTCCTTAAAGAAAAGCCACCATTACCAACATGAAACCAACAGTACTTCATTCTGCGCAGATTCTTAGGATAGAAAATACTCCAGAAGCAACGCTGGACAAACCAGACGGAACGGGAAGGAAACCTCCAATATTGTCTTTGGTGCGGCATCCACGGTGCACCAATATAATCATACCCCAGTGAAGCCCAAAAGAACAATTCGTCTTTAAATACATAAGCGTCCAACTGATAAACAAGCATATAAGTATAGCTTGAAAATGTTTTATAAAAAGTCACATCAAGCATTAAACGATTATAAGCTTCAATTCCCCGGAAACATCTGTCCGGGAAAGATACTACCTTAGGAAGTAAAAATTGAGATTGTATATTTGAGAGATCCAGATTCTCTGGTTTAATAATCACTATGGAGTAATCAGACAAAATATCCAAGCACTGTTTCAGCGACACCGCTTCCATCTCTGATAGAGCAGGTAAATAAATAGGCACTACTACTACAATATCTTTTTTATCCATACACTATAACTTTGAAGGGCACAAAAATACACAATATAAAAGATATAAAAATCATTTCAATCACAGAACTTCAAAACTTTCCTTTACCTTTGCATCGTATTACAATATATAGACAAGCATGGAGCAGCCCTTTATAGTATATGATTCACAAATTTTCGACCAGCAGAAATTCGGCGGTATTTCCCGCTATTTCTGTGAAATCATGTCCAATTTACAGTTTAATTACGATATTGCAGTACGCTATACAGAAAATCATTATCTATTGAATAGTAAAATCAAGAGGCACGGTATCTACATCCCCCATTTGTTCTTTAAGTATCATCAACAGAAACTGTATCAAAGCAACGCCAAACTAATCTTAAAGCTGATGCAGAAACACGCTCCATTTGTCTATCATCCGACATATTACAATCCCCTTTTTCTTAAGCAAATAGGCAATAATCCTTTTGTGATAACCGTACACGACATGACCTATGAAAAATATCCAGACTTGTTTCAAGACTCCATATCCATTATTCAACAGAAGAAAGAAATTATCACAAAAGCCAATCACATTATAGCCATTAGCGAACATACCAAGAAAGATATCATAGAAACATTAGGCATATCCCCTCAAAAAATAGACGTTATCTACCACGGTTGTAGTCTACAATCCACTATAAGCAAGCCTAATCTACATCTTCCCCAAAGATACATTTTGTTTGTTGGTGACCGGACATCCTACAAAAATTTCCAACGATTAGCAGAAGCTTTCAGTATAATTCATCAAACAGATGCACATCTACATCTAATATGTGCAGGCAAACCGTTTTCAAAGGCTGAATCAGAATTAATATCACGTATAGGCATCGCTTCGCATACACTGCAAATTTCGGTCAACGACCAGCATCTGAAAGAATTATACAACCGTGCTCTGCTATTTGTATATCCATCTTATTATGAAGGTTTCGGCATCCCTATTTTAGAAGCCTACACTTGCAACTGCCCCGTAGCCTTGAGCCAAGCCTCTTGCTTTCCTGAAATTGCCGGAAATGCAGCGGCATATTTCGACCCATTCTCTGTTTCTTCGATGGTAGAAGCTATCAAAAGTGTGATATACGACGAAGCTGAACGCACCAGACTTATACTTGCCGGCAAAGAAAGGATTAAACTTTACTCTTGGGAAAAGGCAACCCGCCAAACCGAACTTGTCTACCGGAAAGTAGCAAAAGCAGTCTTCTGACCATTCATTTCCGCATAGAGAAAGCGTTGTTCAATTTCAGCAAGAAGGTTAGGACAGGCTTTACCCTCTTCTGGAAACGGTGTGTCTTGCTCATCTCACGGAAAAGTTCAAACAAAGGCTGCTTTTTCAGGCAAGCAGCCAACTGCAAAGAGTCGAGTATCATGGGAGGAAATATTCCCTGCAGGATATATTTCTTTTCCTCCTCACAAAGACTTAAAGAGACAGAACTGATGCCTTGCATATTAAAGATACTTATCACCCTCTCGACATGTCTATAAGAACAGCTTTCAAGCACTATCTTCTTCACAAAGAATTCCCAATCAGAAACAATCTTAAGCGTCTCCGTATAAAGGCACCCCTCAAATAATGCTCTCTTTATAAAAGCAGCAGGATGTCCCAAAGAGCGTTCCAAAAAATATTCAAAGCTCAAGACATCCGGGTATACAAACAAATCCTCCTTTCCATCACCGTGTACAAAAAGCAAATCCCCGTAAACAATGTCTTCGCCCGACAAAAAAGGATGAATGTCCTCCAATACAGCAAAGTCATGAAGAAAATCACCCGAATTCAAAAAAAGTAAATACTCTCCAGATGCCTCCCGGATGCCTTTATTCATGGCATTATATATGCCCGAATCTTTTTCAGAGCACCAATAAGCAATTTTATCCTGATTGTTCACAATCAAGTCCTTGCTGCCATCAGTGCTGCCACCATCTATGACAATATATTCAAAGTCAGAAAAGCGCTGTCTGAAAACACTGTCCATTGTCTTGGCCAGTCCTTCAGCATTGTTATAGTTGATAGTTATGACAGATAGTTTCATTTGTGAAAAAGTCCTTTTATATATTGACGGAAAAATCTTCTATACCATTTATTTCTATGCGCCTCGCGCTTCTTGCGCAGATAAAGCAGTTCGCGAATGATGTGCAATGCACTACCTCCAAAAAAGGAAGCATAAAGGGTTCTGTGTTTTGAATAGATATAAAACTCCGTTTCATTAAATACATCGGCCTGCTTTGCCGCAGTTATCATAGATTGCTCCTTGACACGGTAATAAAAGAGTGGAGAGGGTATCTGATACACAAGACTATTTTCATCTAACAACCTGATAAAGAACTCCCAGTCCTCGTGTCCTTTCCGCATATTCTCATCATAGCCGCCAATGGCCATGCAATCACTGCGCCTAAAAAAAGCAGAACAAAAAATATGATTTCTCTGAAGCAACTCCTCATACCCTTCATAACGCAAATTCCAAACCTTATTTTTTACTCCAAAAAAACTCCTCGACAAAATACCAGTTTCAGGAATGGATTGTCCTCGAATGCCTCCATCGCCTTTTCCATATACTCCGGATGTATAATGTCATCTGCATCCAACGGCAATATAAATTCTCCCTGAGCCAATTCTATACCTTTATTTCTCGCAGAAGACAATCCTCCGTTTTCCTTGAATACATATTTAATTCTTGAGTCTTTCCGCGTATACTCCAATGCCACTTTTTCTGTCTCATCAGGCGAACCGTCATTCACAACTATCGCTTCCCAGCACTGATAAGTCTGAGCCAATAAAGAGTTCAAGGCTTCGGGCAAATAAATGGCTTGATTATAACAAGGTACAATAACAGACACCATACCCTTTTCATTTAATGCGTCCATACAATATGTTTATATTTTATCTGAATTATTTAGCAGATGACAATAATCAATTTACAAATTTAAGAATACTTCCCTACTAAATATTTATATACTCCCGAAATACAATGCAACAAATGTTCTAAAGAAAAAGGATAAGACAAAAAAGCCATCAAAACTTCTTTCTTCTCAGGGAAATCAACTTTAAAAGATTTTTGCAAGAAACGATTAAAGCTCTTTTCTCTATATCTTTCCATCTCCCTTTTAGTAAGACAAAGGTCATCTATCTTTATCGGCAAAATAACATTCCATTTCCGATTATACATCCTGACCGTATCTTGGCACCAGTTGCGATTATAATTACCTTCCGAGAGATGTTCCACTTGAACTTCCGGTGAGCAACAAACATAATTTCTATATCGTTTGCTTGCAGCTATCTGTAAAGAGAAATCAACATCATAGCAATGAAATCCAGTCAGCATCTTCTCATCGAAAGGATATGCCTTCCATACCTCTTTTCGGACAAACATTCCGAAACCGTCCACTGCTACAACTTCCGCAAACCACTCTCCTTGTACCACATTGAACCCAGTGAATGCCGTCACATTTCCTTTTTTTGTAAATAAGAAGTACAAGCAAAACGACGGTGCTGCATCCATCCCGAATAGCAGTCGAACATTATTTTAGTTCCTGCAAAACCTATTACTCCACAGCTCGGTTCCGCCAACTTCTCAGCAACAACCGTCCCCCAATCCTGCGAATGGAATTTCACATCTTCATGGACGAAAAACAAATAAGGATAGCGAGCCTGCCGAGCACCTTCATTATAAGCGCGAGCTATAGACCAGCACTTCTCCCGATTATCTATAGCGATAATCTCATGTTCCACTCCAATAGTAGCATGTATATTTTGGCTGATGTCTTGCAATCGTTCCGGTGAAATAGAGCAAATGATAACTGACAGCATTCCTATATCCTCTTTTATATAATGTACCTTTATTTGAATTTATCTTTTCTATGAGTAGGAAGAAAAGGAATCACAAATGCCAATATCCTATTTATACGTTCCAGATAGTAATGTACTGGCAGAACCCCAATTTTCCCTCTTGCCTCAACATACAGACGGGCACGGATGTCCGGTGAAACCGGTAGTTTCGCTATAAGTCTATAACACTCTCCCCTCACCAAACATTTCCTATACCAGCCAACGTCTGTACAAGAAAACATATACAACATCACATCTATGGTATTGAACATTCCTTCCCCTGTATATTTAGACCTGCTGGTCACTTTATTGGTATGTTGCCGGAAGTAATTCAATTTCCGGCGTACCTCTACAACTTTTCCCTCCTGTGCCACTTCTACCCAGAACTGCCAATCACCCGCACAGCGAAGTTGCTGAAAGGACTTATCTAGTTTATCGTAAACCTCCCTCTTGAAAAGCACCATACTGGCATTATACACATAATTCCTATACAACAGATTATGTTTTACATATTCTTTGCCATCGAATGTTTTCACTTCTCCGGTTTCTTTCCAACGGTCACGGCTCTTACGTTTCATCCTTTGTCCCTGTCCATCTATCAGAATGGAACCAGTAAGGCACATTATTGCACTTGGATTCAACTCCAATGCGGCAACTGTTGCCTCCAAAAAATGAATATCGGCAGTGTCATCACTTTCTGCAATCCAAACATACTTTCCTTTAGCAAGGCGAATGCCCCTATCCCATTGAAGAAAAGTATTGCCTGTATTCTTTTCATTCAACACTAATGCCGAAACTTTTGGATGTTCTTTATAGGCATTCAAAATATCACAACTATTGTCCGCAGAACAATCATCCAGCAGAATCAATTCAAAGTTCTGATAGGTTTGATTGAGGATGCTTTCAATCCTCTCTTTCAAATAAACAACATGATTATAATTGGGAAGTATTACACTTACCATAGGAGAATTATCCATAAAATTTATGCAGATTTCATACTTATAAAACAAAAAAATAGGCCGACAGATTATCTATCGCCTACCACAACCGCAAAGTGGCCATCAACGGATAGCCCACCCGCCATCGCAATTTAAACTTACGCACCAGATTCCAGGGCTTGGTTCTGGTCTTACCTTGAAAATACCAGATGTAGTTGTTTACGGCATCCAGTACCCGTGAAGAGGACTCACCGTCCAGATGGGCTTCATGCTTGTGCACATAAGCACGCATCCGCTCCATCAGTTCTGCCGGACGGGAAATGGCCTTTTCTATCGCTCCTTCCACAGCATCCGTCTCAGTGACATTCAGCAAATGAGCTCCCGGCATGGTGTTGCAATAGGTCACAACCGGTTTGTCCAACATCATTGCCTCAACAATCACAGACGAAGCATCGGACAACAGCACATCCGCACTGTTCAGCAGCTTGGCATCGACAAGTCCGCTCTCGTGGAAAGTAATGTTGGGACAGGATGCAGCCAGTTCCTTGTATTTCTTGAGGACTTCCATATCCGAGAATTTCGGATGGAACGAAATAATCCAATCCCAATCCTTCTCGTGCACCAGTCTCTTGATGGTATCAAATAGATGAGGGGCGGAAGTTATATTCTTTGTAAATGTAGAAGAGTACAAGACTACCGGACGTGCATTATGAGGAGTGTGCGCACGTTCTTTCACGAAAGTATCCGCCTTGCACCAGCCGTTTCGTATACCTTGAAGAAGCCGTATTTCCTCTCAAGTTCCTTGAAAGGAAGAGTGCTCGTTTCTCCTTGCGTGCAATAGACATCGAACCATCCGCGGACAGAAAAATGGTCGTCCTTTTCATCGCCACGCTTATTGATGGGGTAGCCATGAAAAAGGGAAACTTTCACTCCCGGGAAGAAATCATAAATATAGTTGCCCGGCGCAAACACGGCAATAGGCTGATAATCCATCACTTCCTGAACAGATTGAAGCCACCTCTCATCTTGATCCAACAGAACCGGGCAGTCTGGCTCGATAAACCATGCAACATCGTCTCCTCTACGCTTGATTTCGTCCTGAAGCGGGCGAAGTATAGGATAGGAATAGGCTACCGAAACGAAAAATAAATAATGCTTCTTCATACACTCAAAATATCACGGCAACGACACAATCGTCACCTCAAATTACCAATAGAACAATAAAATCCAGCCCTTAGTTTGTAACAGTTTTGCTTTCTTTGCTTTAAACGTCTGCAAAGTAAATACAAGAATTCTGCATATACTGCATCAATCCGGAAAAAAAAAATGACTTTTATCAACTTTTCTCCAAAAGTTGCTGTTTATGAAGCTTTTTCTTCTCTAAAATATCTATCTTTGCACCCCAATATTTTAAAAATACTATTTTATGAGAAGAAATCTTTTTCATTGCTCCAACAGTCAACAAGGGGCAACAGATAAAGTGACTCTTTTGTTCGGAATCACCATTTTTTTCAAATTCCTGCTATTCGATTTCATCTGGAGCATCCCCACCACATTCGCTTCATTCTCTACCATCGAGTTCTATGCAACCAAGATAATAGCCACCCTCGTACTTCTCGTCCCCTATAAGTTCTTCCGGCTCTGGAAAACAGAGATAGTCATCATGCTTTTGCTGGATATACTACTGATTGTCAACCTGATGTATTTCCGCACCTACTATACTGCCATCCCACTTAACAGCTATGGACTTTCTGGAAACCTCGCCGATTTCACCGGAAGCGTTTACGACTCCTTCCGCTGGTACGACATCTTCTTCCCTCTATCTACATTGCCAGTATCCCCCTTTATTGGCATTACAAAAGAAATACCGCCGGAAGAACATCATACAAGTATTACGGAGGAGCTTTGGGAATCGGTATCCTGCTGTTTGCCATCACCACCCTGGCCAAAGGAGGATTCAAGGAAGCATACAACACCGTCCGCCAGAAAGCCTATCTGTGTGCAAGCACCACTTCCATGTATACCGTCTTCGGAAGCCTATGCTATGACCTCATCAACCAGAAGCAGGAGGCCACCCCACAGATACAGCAAGAGATAAAGGAGTGGCTGAGCCAGAAACCCGGACATCACCCTTTGGCCGGACGTATCGGAATCCGCAACAACTGCATCGTCATCCTGGCAGAATCTTTGGAAAGCTGGGTACTCGAAAGGGAAGTGGAAGGGCAAGAGATTACCCCATATCTCAACAAACTGCTGCAAGACTCCACCACCCTATACGCCCCCCACGTACTGACGCAAGTGAAAGGAGGGCGCTCCATTGATGCACAGCTGTTGCTTTGCGCCGGTATGCTGCCTATCAACAGCGGCACATACAGCAGCCAATATCCAGACCACACCTACGGAACCCTGCAAAAAGCCATGCATCAGCAGAAGAACTCGCGCAACTACCTCCTGACCATCGATAAAGTATCGACCTGGAACCAAGGCGTCATAGCCTACAGTTTCGGGACCGACACCATCATTGCTTATCATGACTTTGAACTGACAGAAGCCTTTGGCACGCACAAACGTACCGGAGACGGCTCCTTCCTGGCGCAATGCCGCCAAAAAATAGAGAAGGGGGAAATCTGGAAGAAGGGGGAGAATGTTTACATGCAGCTGGTGACCTACTCCGGCCATGCTCCCTTCAAATTGCCAGAAGAATTGAAAGAGATTCATTTCTCTCCGGCCATTCCACAGAAAATGAATGACTACATGACCACTGCACGCTATACGGACAAGGCGATAGGAAAATTCGTGGAGTACTTGAAAACACTCCCACAATACGACGAGACCCTTATCGTCATCACCGGTGACCACGAAGGACTGGCTACCTACCGTGAAGAATTGTGTAACGCCCCCGGTGGCAAGGGTATCGTATCCGACAAGACATTCACCCCTTTCATCATAGTAAACTCTCCAGTAGGCATGCGTTATGATAAAGTGATGGGACAAATCGATATGTACCCCACCTTACTGAACCTGCTCCAACTGGATGATTACTACTGGAGCGGATTGGGCCAAAGCATCCTCGACCCATGCAAGAAAGGATTCGCCATCAGCCCCCAAATGGAGGTGGTAGGTGAAGAGCCCACCCCGGCAGAAGCCGAGTTCGCTAAAAAAGCATACGATATTTCCGACCAGATGATACATTTTGATTATCTTTGCTCAAAAGCGAAGATAGGCGGCACCTCAAAATAAAAAATGAACAAGTTCATTTTGTTCTGCTTTCGGTTTGCACTATCTTTGCACCGTTCAAAAGAAGTAAAATGTAAATAAAAGCAATGAAGGTACATATTCATCCGCACTATGCCGCCTACGAGAGTTATATCCGAGCCATCCCATCGGAAGAATATGAACGGGAAGAGGTTTATTGTAACCGAAGGAACACAGTCGAAAGAGTGCGGTTCGGAGACAAGGACTTCGTAATCAAGAAATACAAAAGACCTGCCCTCATAAACTGCCTCATTTACACTTGGTTCCGCAAAAGCAAAGCGCAGCGCGCCTTTGAATATGCAGAACTTTTTCTGCAACGGGGAATAGAGACCGCCCCTCCGGTAGCTTATATAGAAATCAAAAAGAATGGTTTCTTCCACACCGGATACTTTATTTCCGAATACCTCCCCTACCCGCTTGTTACGGATATGTTCGGTACGGAAATGGAGGAAGAAGAGAAAAAACGGCTAAGACATGACCTCGTAGACTTCACTCTCCAATTACATCTGAACAAGGTCTTGCCACTGGACTATAATCCCAAGAATATATTTTACCGGAAGACAAACGGCAAATATCACTTCGCCCTCATTGACATCAACCGCCTGAAGCTCGGTAAAGTACCCGGTATCAGAATGTCCATGAATGCCTTCAGCCAACTGGGTATTCCCGCCGATGACTTCATGAAAATAATACCTCTATATGCCGAGCAAAGAGGATTCGATATTGAAGAATGCATATTCTTCACTCTCTTCAGCAGACTGAAATGGAGAAAGCAAAGACAATTTAAAAATTTCGTCAAAAGCAAGCTTCATTTCTGAAATGTCGTATCTTTGTACCAACGAGATTAGAAAATTATGCAAGATTATATCACCCAGTCCATCCAAGAAGGTATCAGGCTCAAAGAAAATATCCTGAACAACCGGCAAATGCTTACCGACATCGAAACCGTCGGCAATCTGATAGTACAAGCCCTTCGACAAGGGCACAAAGTCTTGCTTTGCGGTAACGGCGGCAGTGCAGCCGATGCCCAGCATATCGCCGCCGAACTCGTCGGACGTTTCGTGACCGAACGGGAAGGCCTGCCCGCCATCGCCATGACAACCGACACTTCCATCCTGACCGCAGTCAGCAATGATTATGGCTTCGACCGCGTCTTCGAACGGCAGACAGCAGCCTTGGGAACGAAAGGTGATATTCTGATAGGCCTTTCTACCAGCGGCAACTCTCCCAACGTAGAGCATGCCTTGCAGAAGGCACAATCTATGGGCATCACCACCATAGGACTCCTGGGAAGGGACGGAGGAAGGTGCAAGAAACTTTGCAATTACCCGCTGATTATACAGCACGCCGAATCTGCCAGGATTCAAGAAGTGCACATTACCATCGGACATATCTTGTGCGGCATCGTTGACAATAAACTGTTCTCCCATGAATAAAGCGATTTTCCTTGATCGGGACGGTACCATCAATGTTGATTTCGGTTACGTTTACAAGACCCAAGAGCTTGAATTATTGCCCGGTGTAGCCGAAGCACTCCGCATTTTTCAGGAATTGGGTTATCTGCTGATTGTCATCACGAACCAATCCGGCATTGGACGTGGCTACTTTACACTGAAGGACGCCGAACAGTTCAACCGGGCACTCGCCCAAGAGCTGGAAAAACATGGAGTTATACTGAACGATTTCTATACTTGCCCTCACGCTCCGGAGGAACATTGCGAATGCCGTAAGCCTTCTCCTTTCATGGTGACGGAAGCGATGAAGAAATATGAAATCGACCCATCCCAATCCTATATGTTCGGAGATAAGAAATCGGATACGGAATGCGGCGAAAGAAGTGGTGTCAAGTCCTTCCGGGTCACCTCTGAGCACTCACTTCTATATTGGGCCAACCAATTAAAAAACAACCTATTATGAATACAGAATTAAACAGTATAAAGGGAAAGAAGGTACTCGTTATCGGAGACGTGATGCTGGATACTTACCACATAGGGGACGTGAAAAGGATTTCTCCCGAAGCCCCCGTACCAGTGGTCCGTGTCACCCGCACCTACAATGTATTGGGAGGAGCGGCCAATGTTGCAAGAAATCTGTTGGGACTGGGTTGCTCGCCGTATGTCGTCAGCCTGCTTGGCAACGACCACAACGGAAACACAATGCAGGAGATGTTCGCTGATTTGGGTATCAGAAACGAACTGTTTCATACAGAACACCCAACCATCACCAAAACCCGCGTAATAGGCAACAGCCAGCAAGTAGTACGGCTGGACTTTGAAACAGAAAATGAATGCCTGAACGAAGAGACTGAGCAGAAACTGCTGGATGCCGTGAAGCGTGCACTCCCCGAAGTGGACATTGTCGTGATTTCGGATTATGGCAAGGGAGTATGCAATGATACAGTATGCCAGCAGGTTATATCCGCCTCTGCCGGGCAAGGGAAGAAGGTCATTATAGACCCCAAAGGGACAAATTGGGAGAAATACCGTTCCGCAACCATCATCACCCCCAACCTGAAAGAGCTTTCGGCTGTTTCGGGAGTGGATGTGAGAAATGAGGATAAAGAAATCCATAGCGCAGCAGACCGGATACTGAAGGAGTATAACCTTACTTCTCTATTAGTGACACGTTCCGAAAAAGGCATGTCATACATAGCTCCCGATGCCTCGCAGGACATTCCTACCGAAGCAAGGGAAGTATATGACGTTTCAGGTGCAGGCGATACTGTCGTGGCAACTTTAGCAGCTGCGCTGGCAGCCGGTATCCCTATTGCAGATGCCATTTATCTTGCCAATAAAGCGGCCGGCATTGTAGTCGGGAAAATAGGCACCAGCCCCATTCTGTTCAAAGAATTGCAGGACGAGCTACAAATCGGGAAACCGGCCAGCAAACTTATTCCTATTTCCCAACTTGCAGATACTATAAAACAACTGCGTGCGCAGGAGCGCAAAATCATATTCACAAACGGCTGCTTCGACATTCTGCACAAAGGACACGTGTGCTATCTGGAAAAGGCCAAAAGACTGGGGGACGTACTTATCGTAGGATTGAATTCGGACAGCTCAGTAAAACGTCTGAAAGGGGAATCGCGCCCTATCAATGATGAAAGCGCCCGCTCCACAGTCCTGGCAGCCTTGGAAGCAGTGGACTACGTAGTGATTTTTACGGAAGATACCCCTCTGAATCTCATCAAAACAGTTGCACCGGACGTGTTGGTAAAAGGTGGCGACTATGCCATAGAAAACATTGTAGGCAGGGAGTACGCCCAAGAAACAGTAACTATCCCTTTCGTAGACGGTTATTCCACTACAAAGACTATAGGCGCCATCAACCAAGAGAAGCAATAATCTTTTCAGCGACTTGTTGGGGGGTAATATCCACCATACACTTCTGATAAACAGCCAGCTTGCATTTACCCCGTCCGTCTTTGGTGCACGGACGGCAAGGCAGGGCTGTTTCGAGTATTTCCACCGTAGGTCCCGTAGGGAAACCGAAGGCCGTAGGTCCCATCAAGGCAAAAGCAGGAACACGGAACAAATCAGCGGCATGCATAAAACCCGTATCAGCGCTGATTACCAGATTGGAACGCAACACTATGTAAGAAGACTCCATCAATGAGGTTTGTCCCGCAAGGTTAACTACCCGTTCCGGTGCAGCACTTCTGATTTCCTCACAGAAAGTATCCTTCGGACCAGCCAGAATGACAAATCTATACTCAGGAAGAAGGGCAACCAATTCTTTCCAATAGGAAACGGGCCAGCGTTTCATTTCCCAGTTGGCAGACGGCACCAGCGTAATCATATCTTTGGTTACAAAGTTCTCATACTTGCTACGTATTTCATCCGGGAAATGCCAGTCGTGATAGTTGTCCGGAAAATGCGTAATTCCCCATTTCTTCAATGGTTTCTGAAAAGACACCATCCCCCTGAAAGGCTTGTCGAAATGATTGATTCCCAGTTTAAACAACAAAAAGCGTTTGCCTCTCTCTTTGCTCCGCAAAGCAACGTAAGGTTTCACAAAAGGCAATGGAGACACTATCAGCTTCAATATGTTGGAACGGATATTACTATGAGCGTCATAAATGTAGTCGAAATGCTCTTTTCTCAAATCAGCCGCCATTTTCAACAACCCGGCAAGTCCGGTCTCCTTGTCAAACGCCCAGATTTTATCAATCCTGCCATCCATCGACAAGGTCCCCACCATATCTTTCCGGGTAATCCAATGAATTTCCACATCTGCAAACCGTTCACGTATTCCACCGATAATTCCCATACACTGGATAATATCCCCTATCGAACTGAAACGGATAATTAAGAATTTGGTCATAACAAATTTATTAGAATTGCTGATTCGGCACAAAAGTAAGCGTTAACAACGAAAAAACAAACCAGACTACTCAAAATCTGAAAACAGAGCAACTCTTTATTACAAAAATAATATGATAATTAAAGGATAAATTCAATTGGAAGTTCTCATTTATTTATATAAGTTTGCATCATATTTCATACAATGCACCTACTGAATAAAAAACGAAATCAATGGAGTACAAACTATTGTATGCCCTAAGAAGCGGGAAGAACATCAAACTTATCTATTATATAAAGAATATGCTCGGTATGCTGATACCCAATATATTCTTTCAGATGCAGCTTCGTCATAAGTTGGCATCTTTATCCGACAGAAAAGATAAAGACTACATTTTATACCGAGTAAACTACTATAACAAACTTTTACCGGGTGCAATATTGCCCGAATCGGTACCTGCACTCGCAGAACATAAACTAAAAGGGCACAAAGTCTATATCTATGATACCCGCTGCTATACCCGCTGGTTTTCCCAACAACTACGGTTGAACCTATGTGCCGGTGATGTGGATTTCGTCCCACCAATCCCATCCATTTCAAAAAGCCGTCTTATAACTGAAAACAACGGAAACGGGGTTATTATGAAACTCAACAAGATAAGGCATTTTATTTTTGTCCGTGACAAGAAAAAATTTACAGAGAAAAAAGATATGGCTGTCTTTCGCGGAAAAGTAACAGACAAAGAGCAGCGAATCAAATTCATGAAAATGTATTTTGGCCATCCCATGTGCGATTTGGGAGATATCAGCCGGGATACTATCAATCCTACGTGGTGCATTGGAAAATTGACCATTAAAGAACAATTGGAATACAAATTTATTCTAGCCATAGAAGGCTATGATGTTGCCAGCAATCTAAAATGGGTAATGTCTTCCAACTCTATTGCCGTAATGCCCCGTCCTACTTGTGAAACTTGGTTCATGGAAGGCACATTAATTCCTAACTATCACTACATTGAAATCAAACCGGACTTCTCTGATTTGGAAGAAAGACTGCAATATTACATGGCTCATACTGATGAAGCTCAAGCAATAATCGAACATGCACATGAGTATATAGAGCAATTCAAGAATAAAAAACGGGAACAATTGATATCCCTTCTTGTATTGGAAAAGTACTTCAAGATGACCGGACAACTCTAATCATTGATAGCATTATTACATCATTGACTTTCAGTTACACCGGTAATCAGGCTCCATATTCTCTGTAGGGCTTATCTAAATCCAGATAGTGGAAATTATGCTGTCTCTGCCCGCTTTGTTTCGGTATAACCATGTAGTCTCCATATTTTCTGGTCAGATAGGTATCATAATCTTGTACTCCCCACACAGTTTCGTCCTCAAACGAAACGGGAGTCGGAGTTCCCAGCTCTGCCTTGGGCATGATGCCGCGCATACCGTCATCATAATCACAAACTAAAGAAGACTTGTCAAAGTCATAGGTGGTCATCACATTTCTGATACTCCTCTGTACGCCGGCAGTAGTAAAAAGTCTCCGGCACAGCAGCGGCAACCATGAGCCGGGACCTTTCCCATGCTTATAAGGGTCGCGGTAGATAAAATAGAGCACCCGCTTGTAAAATTCATACCGGGCAAAATGAATCCTCTGTTTCAGGTTGCTTTGCGGTACACCGTCCAATGGAAATACGTCCAAGTAGATACCTCCCAAGTATTTCAAATGCATACGCTCGATAAGAGTCGTATCCGCATCTTGTATCTTGGCAAAAGGTAATGGATAATTCGGATCATTTTCTGCGCAGACAGCCTCATAAGGCTGGGGAAGCCACTCCTTGGAATGAGACATCAACAAATCATAATCAGCCCTCGGCATACCGATATCCAAATCATCGTCCCAAGGGATAAATCCCTTATGACGGACTGCACCAAGCATAGTACCGGCCATTATATAATAGCGCAAACCATGTTCTTTACAAACTTTATCCACAGCAAGCAATATCTTCAAAATACGAAGCTGCAAAGGACGTATATCATAATCTGCCATAAAAATCAGCCCATTAATTAATAAAGTTGTGAAGGAATCAACCGCTGTGCTTGTTCAAAGTCATTCACCGTATCAAGCTCCACAGAAAAATATTCGGTAGTGTCAAGCGCATAGAAAGAGTGTCCTTGTGGTATGAGACGCTCAAAAGCACGTTCATAGAAGATATTATCCAAACCTTCTTTGGTAATCATAACCTCCAATTCCCGGAAAAGCGCTTCTGTATAAGCGGCAGACATCTTCTCGATGCCAATAGACTCGCCAATAGCTCGGGATATGGAGCACGTCTTACTGATTTCCAACACCTTGCCATCATTGTCCGCTATTACCTTGATTTCCTCTTCCCCCAATGTATGATGGTTCAGAGCCAACGCATCCGCTTGACCATATCCAAGCAACTTGGCTACAATCTGCGGGTCAAAAAGGATATCGCTGTCCAGCAACAGAATGTCCTCTTTATCTACATAAGGCCGTGTAAGCCATAAAGAGTAGATATTATTGGTAGAAGCATATTTCTCATTATAGATAAACGTAACCTCCAATGCCGGATAATGAGCTTCCAGAAAATCCACAATCTGCTGCTGTCTATAACCGGTGACAATGACAAACTCCCGAAAGCCATTCTGCAGCAATGCATCAAAGGCTCTTTGCAGCAAACAACGCTCTCCAACTTTCAACAGACATTTTGGAGTGGTATCAGTCAACGGACGCAAACGCGAAGCTATCCCTGCAGCCAATATAACCGCTTTCATTGTAATGCAATTTTTTTAATGGTGTCAATGACAATACGGTTCTGTTCAGGACGCCCCAATGTAATACGCAAATGGGTATTGATGTCTGGTTCATTCATGAACTTCACCTTATAATCCTCGTCGGCAAAAGCTTTCTGTAAGCGTTCTTTCAAGACAATCGGATATTTTATAAGGACAAAGTTCGCCACCGACTCATATACCTTGAAACCAGGCAACGTCCCTATCTCCGCTTCAAAGCAGGCACGACTCTCATTCATCAGCCGTGCTATATTCCGGTAATGCGCATCCGATTTCAGTGCGGCAATAGCAATATCCTCAGAGATACGGTTATAACCCAGATATTTGTTGCTGTATTTGCCAAAGCTGGCCAACTCCTTACTCATAAACCCAAACCCCATGCGCAATCCGGGCAATCCGTAGAACTTGGAAAGCGTGCGTGAAATAATCAGGTTGGGATATTTATCAACCAGCATTTTAATATAGTCCGTATCAGTAGATACGAAAGAGGCATAGGCTTCGTCCACCAAAACGATGGTTGTTACGGGCAACTCAGCCAACAAAGCGTCCAATTCTGCGGGGGTCAGACCGTTACCGGTGGGATTATTGGGCGAAGCGATTAATAAGACCTTGGGATTCTCACGCTGTACCATCTCTTTCATGGCAGCGAAATCATATTTAAAGGTATTGCCATCCTCATACAATGGATACTGCAACGTATGCCCGTCCACTTCATCAGCAATGGATTTATAGTACCACCACGAGAATTTAGGAATGAGCATCGTCTTGTTCCCATCCTCTTGGGTCAGGAAATAGTGGACTGCTTGTTTCAATATATCTTCTCCACCATAACCCAACAGCACCTGCGGCTCATCGATTCCGTAAGTCTCGGACAGATAAACGGACAGAATGCTCTTCTTGCCTTCGTCGTAGATACGGGTATAGAAACAGAGTTTGTTTATATCAAAATTCTTCAGAGCCTCCACCACCTCTTGCGAAGGTGCGTAGTTAAACTCATTGCGGTCCAAATAATTCATATCTTAGGTTTCTTTTGTTAATACTTTCCGATAACACTCCATCGTCTCACGCGCCATCTGCTCCTCCGTGAAACGCTGTGCCCACTTCAGCCCCTCCTCAATCATGGTGGCACGCAAAGAAGGCTCTTGTGTACGGGCAATCGCTGCCGCCAATCCCTCCACATCATGGGGACGCACATACAATGAATGCTCCCCCCCCGCTTCTTCAAGACAAGAGCCGGTTGCTGCTACCACCGGAATGCCGGAATGCAAAGCCTCAAGAATAGGGATGCCAAAACCTTCGTAAACGGATGGGTATACAAAAGTCTCGGCCGACTGATAAATGGCAGGTAAATCGTCCGAAGGGATACCATGCAGAAAATGTACTCTGTCTTGCAATCCGGCTTTTGTCATAAACTCTTTCAGCTGATGGATATAGGCTGTGGGTCTCCCTACCAGAACAAAATGCAGTTCATCGGGCAGATACTCCAAAGCCTTCACAATGGCCAGCGCATTTTTACGCTCCTCAATGGTGCCCACCGACAAGATATAGCGTTCGGGCAACCGATAACTCCGCATCACCTCCTTGCGCTTATCCTTACCGACACGGCAGGCATACAGAGAACTACACCCTTGGTAAATAACGGAAATTTTATCCGCAGGAATTCCATAATAATGTATGATGTCACGCTTGGTACACTCACTCACGGCAATGATGTGGTCTGCATGCTTGCATGCATAGCGGCATTTGTAGTTATAAATCAAGCGGTCGACCAACGAAAAACAATGTGAAAGTCTCAGGAAAATAAGGTCGTGCACAGTCACCACACTCTTTACTTCCCGTACCCGATGGATGGTCAAGGGAAGTTCGTTACTCAGTCCGTGGAACAGCTGTATGTTGTCCCGTTTCAAAGTCCTGCGTATACCTCCCACGCGCCACAACGAAGTCATTCCTCTCCAGAGCCAATGAGACGGATAATGTACCGATACCGTTCCCCGGCTTTCGGCCACCATCGACGAGAGTTGCTGATTTTCACGGTGTACCGGAGCATACAACCAATACTCGTTTTCCGGAGCAAAGGCTGACAATGACTGCACCACATACCGGCTGTAATTGCCCAATCCCGTAAAATTCTGCACAGCCCGTTTTCCGTCGTATCCTATTCTCATCTCTAAAAAGTTTCAGCTGCAAATGTACAAGATAATCCTCATATAGCAGTCTATTTCGCTTTCCTTTTTTGACAAAAACACAAATTCACCTATAAAACATAAAATAAAGATGAGCAATCACTTGCTGTCTGTTACAAAAACCAAGTACGGAATCGGGCACATCCCCATTGCCCAATCCGTACTAGCTCATTGTTTTATCCTTCAAACACCTTATCTCCTTCCCGAAAACTACTTTATTCATCATCGGCCCACTGTTATGAACCAATTCAACCACACTAGTGAGCTGTTTAGTTCACTCAAGTGAACATCACGGCTCACTAACGTGGGCTGCTGAAGAATCCAAAAGTAAAACGAAAGAAGGAAAAGGATGCAACAGAAGAAAGAAGGATGCGGAACGGAAGAAAACACGGGTGAGAGCAAAATTTACCCTCACCCTTTTCGATTGCTCTCACCCACCCATGCAATGCCGATGAATAGGGAAGTTGAAGAAAAGAGTGAGAGCGGTGAGGGCAGAAATGCAAACTTAAAAACGGAAAGAGTCAAATTATTTTCCGGGCATTACTTAGCCACTTTGACGGATTAGTCGTATCTTCGCACGATGGAAAATCGTCGAAAAGAACAGCAGCATTATGAGAGTCATTGTTGACAACAAGATACCTTTTATTAAGGAAGCCATCGAAAAAATAGCCGACAGCGTGATTTATACTCCCGGCAGAGACTTCACTCCGGAGTTGGTAAAAGATGCCGATGCACTGATTATACGTACCCGCACCCGCTGCAACAAGGAATTGCTGGAAGGCAGTAAAGTCCGCTTCATTGCTACCGCCACCATAGGCTTCGACCATATAGATACGGAATATTGCCGTGAAGCAGGCATCGCTTGGACCAATGCCCCCGGATGCAATTCAGCATCCGTAGCTCAATACGTGCAATCAGCCTTACTATTATTGCAACAACTCAAAGGAGTACAACTGTCCGAATTGACATTAGGCATCATCGGCGTAGGCAATGTGGGTAGCAAAATAGCCCAAGTAGGGCAAGAACTGGGCATGCGTGTCCTGAAGAATGACCTGCCCCGGCAAGACAAGGAAGGAGAGAGCGATTTCAGTTCCTTGCAAGCACTCGCAGCAGAATGTGATATCCTCACCTTCCACGTACCTTTATATAAGGAAGGGCCATACAAAACATTCCATTTGGCAGACCATACTTTCTTCCGGTCATTAAAACGCTGTCCCGTCATTATCAATACCTCACGTGGAGAGGTGATTGAAACCAATGCGCTCCTGAATGCCTTAGAAGACGGACTGATTTCCGATGCCATCATTGATGTATGGGAGAATGAGCCTGATATCAATCTTACCTTATTAAATAGAGTGTTCCTTGGAACTCCCCATATAGCCGGTTATTCAGCCGACGGAAAAGCCAATGCCACCCGTATGTCCCTGGATGCCCTTTGCCGTTTCTTTCACATCAAAGCCGACTACCGCATCGCTCCCCCCCAACCCCGGAACCCGATTATTACCGCCGACAGCCTGGCAGAAGCATATCTGCAAATGTATGACCCGAGAAGGGACAGCGAAGCACTGAAAACACATCCCGAACAATTTGAAAAATTGCGGGGAGACTACCCGCTACGAAGAGAAAAAGATGCTTACACTTATATCCCAAAGTAGCACATACATTTAGAAATACAGCCCGATAATACAAAAGACGTCACTATATAAGCTCCTCACGCCTTTACTATCAATGCCGAATCAGAGGAAACTATAGGCAAAACATTACAATATCAATGCAAAAAATACAGTTAGAGAAATCACTCAGTGAAGGATTTATTTTTTATGCAATTTCAACTCTGACGATTGCCATACAATTTCTGTTTTATCTGATTCACAGTCCCCGGCTCGCCATGATGGACGTGGGAGGCTGGATGTTTTATATAACGGCCGCTTGCTCACATGCCGCCTTGTGGGCACTTATTCCTTACATCATATCCTTAATCGTAGCCATTACCGTCCGGCGCCATCAAGCCGCCGCCATCACACACATTATTCTTGTATCATTACTCAATATACTTGCTTACATAGACGGCAGTGTGTACAGTCTTTACAAGTTCCATATCAATGGTTTTGTACTGAATCTCCTGGTTGGAGAGGGCAACAGTGAGATTTTCACATTCAGCTTCTGGCTTTATCTGAAGATTGCAGGAGTATTAGTGGGTATATTTGCCGCCAATACTTTGCTAAGAATACTTGCAGGCCATTGTTATACCCGCTTTCACCGCTGTGGCTTCCGTCCTGTACTTGCCACTCTGATTTTGTTTGCACTATTCTCTAACTTTTATCATGCCTATGCCGCTGTAGCGCAAAAGACTTCAGTGATTCGCAGCGCCCCCTGCCTGCCCTATTACTTCCCGCTTACGGCAACCCGCCTGATGATGAAGTTAGGAGTGGTCTCATCCAAGGATGTCATTAAAATGAACTTCAACAACAAAAAGCAGTCTGCTGACCTCAACTATCCGATAGATTCTTTGAAATACGAAGTCCATTCCAACCCCAAGAATGTAGTGCTGATAGCCATAGACTCATGGAACTACCGCGCCTTTAACCAGGACATTACACCTCATATCAGCCACTTTGCCGACAGTTGCAGCAGATTCACCTCCCATCTAAGCAGCAGCAATGGCACACGTGGAAGTATCTTCGGGCTTTTCTTCAGTCTCTCATCCATCTACTGGACTGATTTTGAGGTATCGGGCATACAGCCCCTGCTCATAGAAGAACTATTGAAGCAGAATTATCAGATAGGTATTTATCCCAGTGCTACAATCGTCAACCCGCCATTTGCCAAAATACTTTTCTCAAAGGTACCCGACTTGCGTACCCATACCGAAGGAAAAACCGTTTATGACCGCGACTGCCGTATTACAGCAGATTATCTGCAAGCACTCGATACGCTGGGCAGCGGTACAAAACCTTTCTTTTCCTTTCTCTTCTATGATTTGGCACACGGATATGAAGTGCCGAAGGACAAGCTTTATCGTTTCCAACCGTCCTGGGAGTTCGCCGACTATATGAAACTGAACAACGACATAGACCCTACTCCTTTCCTGAACCTCTACTACAACTGCGTGGCGGAAGCCGACTCACTGGTGGGATGCGTCCTCCACAAACTTGAGGAAAAGAAACTGCTGGACAATACCCTGGTCATCATTACCGGAGACCATGGACAAGAATTCAATGAGAATCATAAAAATTATTGGGGACACGGCAGTAATTATTCACCGGTACAAACACATATCCCCTTCCTATTATATGAACCGGGAGAACAGCCACATACCTACCATCACCGTACCACGCACTATGATTTTGCACCAACCCTAATGAATAAAGTGCTGGGTGTAACCAATCCGCCTTCCGATTACAGTATGGGGCATTTAATAACCGATACTTGTCCACGGAACTGGCATATCGTGGGCGACAATCTCAATTATGCCTTTATCGTAGAAAATCATACTATTCTGGAAAAACACCCTTCCGGATATATAGAGATCAGCGACAGTGCATTGAATCCCCTGGAAAACTACAAGATAGACAACCGTAAGCTGAACGAGGCCATCCTCTCCCTTAACCGATTCTATAAATAACTGGGAGAGAGGCCTTCCACCAACTCCTCTATCACCTTCGGATAGTATTCATACTCCAGCCGGTGGATGCGTTGCGCCAGCTCCTCCGGCGTATCGCCCGGCAATACGGGGCATTTCTGCTGGCAGATAATGCCGCCTTCGTCATAATGCTCATTCGTATAATGGATGGTAATACCGCTTTCCTTTTCGCCGGAAGCAATCACTGCCTCGTGCACACGGTCGCCGTACATTCCCTTTCCACCGAACTTGGGCAGCAACGAAGGATGTATATTTATCATTTTATTGGGATAAGCATGCAGAATATTGTCCGGCACACGTGCCAGGAATCCTGCCAATACCACAAAATCAATATCATGCTCTCGAAGCGTCGACAAAACAAGCTCTCCACTTTCCCAATCGCTCTTGGCAAACCATGCACAAGGCACTCCCAGCCCCTTGGCACGCTCTAAAACAAACGCATTCTGCCGGTTAGTCAAAACCAGAGCCACACGTGCCGAACCTTTTTCCCGGAAATAACGGATGATATTCTCGGCATTCGTACCACTTCCCGACGCTAAAACTGCGATATTTTTTCCCATAATCCCTCCTATTACTGCACAAAACCGTGAAAAATGTGCAAAAAGGTGCATTTAATTCATCAAATATTTGCGAGGAACGATAAATATTCATTCCTTTGCACCGCAAAATTAAAGAAATAAAACTAATTATTAATTAAAAACTTAAAGTTATGTCTGAAATTGCATCAAGAGTGAAAGCGATTATCGTCGATAAATTAGGCGTAGAAGAATCAGAAGTTACTAACGAAGCTAGCTTCACTAACGACCTGGGAGCTGATTCTCTTGACACTGTAGAACTTATCATGGAATTCGAAAAGGAATTCGGTATCTCTATTCCCGATGACCAGGCTGAAAAGATTGGTACTGTAGGTGATGCTGTATCTTACATCGAAGAACACGCTAAGTAATCTTATCCATTCGTTTATAACATGGAATTAAAAAGAGTTGTAGTAACAGGTCTCGGCGCCATTACTCCCATTGGCAACAGTGTTCCCGAATTCTGGGAAAATCTTGTGAATGGGGTTAGTGGAGCAGGACCTATTACTCATTTCGATGCATCGCTTTTCAAGACTCAGTTTGCATGCGAAGTAAAAGGCTTCGATGCTACCAAATATATAGACCGCAAAGAGGCCCGCAAGATGGACTTGTACACACAATATGCCATTGCAGTAGCCAAAGAAGCGGTAGGTGACTCTGGGCTTGACGTCGAAAATGAGGATTTAAACAGAATCGGTGTCATCTTCGGCGCCGGTATCGGTGGCATCCGTACATTCGAAGAAGAGGCGGGCAACTATGCCCTGACCGGTAAGGAAAACGGCCCCAAATTCAATCCGTTCTTCATCCCCAAGATGATTTCGGACATTGCTGCCGGACAAATTTCCATCATGTATGGTTTCCATGGTCCCAACTACGCAACTTGTTCTGCATGTGCCACTTCCACAAATGCTATTGCCGATGCGTTTAACCTCATCCGTTTGGGTAAGGCAAATGTTATCGTGTCCGGTGGTTCGGAAGCTGCCATCGCCGCTTGCGGTGTAGGTGGTTTCAATGCCATGCATGCATTGTCAACCCGCAATGATTCTCCCGAAACTGCATCCCGTCCGTTCAGCGCAAGCCGTGACGGATTCATCATGGGTGAAGGTGGCGGTTGTCTCGTTCTCGAGGAACTGGAACACGCCAAGGCACGCGGTGCCAAAATCTATGCGGAAGTTGCCGGCGTAGGAATGTCTGCCGACGCTCATCACTTGACAGCCTCTCACCCCGAAGGTTTGGGAGCCAAGTTAGTGATGCTGAATGCGTTGGAAGATGCAGAAATGAAACCCGAAGAAGTAGATTATATCAATGTTCACGGTACATCTACTCCCGTAGGTGATATTTCGGAAGCAAAAGCAATCAAAGAGGTATTCGGACAGCATGCGTATGAGTTGAACATCAGTTCGACAAAATCCATGACCGGCCACTTGCTGGGCGCTGCCGGTGCGGTAGAATCCATTGCAAGCATCCTCGCCATCAAGAATGGCATTGTTCCTCCGACCATCAACCACGAAGAGGGTGATAACGACGAAAACATCGACTATGACCTGAACTTCACGTTCAACAAAGCACAAAAGCGCGAAGTGAACGTAGCTTTGTCCAATACTTTTGGATTCGGTGGTCATAATGCGTGTGTCATTTTCAAGAAATACGCAGAATAATAAGGTCGTGTTACGTAACCAAATAGATAAAATAAGGCTCTTGTTCCGCAAGGATAGAGAGTCTTATTTTTGTTTTTACAGAATTCTCGGCTTCTTTCCACGTGACATCAAGGTCTATCAGCAGGCTTTGCTGCATAAATCCATCTCCATGCGCTCCGAAAAAGGACGTCCCATCAACAACGAACGGCTGGAATTCTTGGGCGATGCTATCCTCGACGCCATTGTAGGAGATATTGTCTACCGCCATTTCGAAGGACGCCGCGAAGGTTTCCTTACCAATACCCGTTCCAAAATTGTACAGCGGGAAACACTCAACAAACTGGCCGTGGAAATCGGACTGGACAAACTGGTGAAATACTCCACCCGCTCCTCATCCCACAACAGCTACATGTACGGCAATGCATTCGAAGCCTTCATCGGCGCCATTTATCTGGACCAGGGCTACGACCGCTGCAAGCAGTTCATGGAAGAGAAGATTTTCAAAAACTATATCGACCTCGACAAGATGTCTCGCAAAGAGGTCAACTTCAAGTCAAAACTCATCGAATGGAGCCAGAAGAACAAAATGGAGGTGTCATTCGAGCTTATCGAGCAGTTTCTCGACGAAGAATACAATCCGATGTTCCACACCGAAGTCCGCATCGAAGGGATATCGGCAGGTACCGGCACCGGTTATTCCAAGAAGGAGTCGCAACAAAATGCGGCACAGATGGCATTGAAAAAAATTAAGGATGCCGCTTTCAAGGAGGAAGTCCAGGCAGCCAAGGAGCGAAACCATGCAACAGAAACCTCCACAGAAGAAAATCCCATGGCAGAAGCTGTTGAAGAATCCCCACAAGAAAAATTAGCCGAAACAGATTCCCATCCGACGTCCCTGGACAACTAAGTCATTGTCTTCCGTCACCAGCTTCAACTTGCCCGCAATCTCCTCCAGCGGTGCAGAAGCTATTTCATTCCCCTTCAAGGTAATCATCCGCCCGAACTGCCCGTTGGCAATCAGTTCCGTGGCATGTCCGCCCATACGTGTGGAAAGGTTACGGTCAAAAGGTGTGGGTGAGCCGCCCCGCTGAATATAACCCAACACAGTCTCACGGGTCTCGATACCCGTCTCATACTCTATCTCCTGAGCGATATACTCGGCGGCACGCTTCCGCCCGTCCGTCTGTATACCTTCGGCTACCACCACGATGGAGTAAGGCTTTCCTTTCTTCAGCCGATTCAGAATCGTTTCTCCGATACGGTGGATATTATAGGGAATCTCCGGAATCAGAATCACGTCACCACCGCCTGCCATACCGGAGTATAAGGCTATCCAACCTGCCTTGTGCCCCATCACCTCAATCACCATCACCCGTTTGTGCGAGCTGGCCGTGCTGTGCAACCGGTCGATGGCATCCGTAGCAATGCTGACGGCAGAATCGAATCCGAAGGAGAAATCAGTTCCCCAAATATCGTTGTCTATGGTTTTAGGTACAGACACAATGTTCAGCCCCATAGCAGAGAGTTTGGCGGCTGTCTTCTGCGTACCGTTCCCGCCGATACAGACTACACAATCAAGCCCCATCTCTTCGATATTCCGCGCTATCAGTGCCGGTTTGTCCACGCCGGACATCACGCCGTTCTTCTTAAAGGGCTTCTCGCGCGAAGTACCGAGCATCGTACCTCCCAAGTTCAGCAAACCGGATAAGGATTTTTCGGTAAACGACTCCACATCCTTGGTCAGCAGCCCCTGAAAACCGCTGTGAATGCCAATTACTTCCATTCCATAATGGTTGATAGCTGTTTTACATACACCGCGAATGGTAGCGTTGATGCCGGGACAGTCGCCTCCTGAAGTCAAAATACCTATTCTCATGATATTTTTGTTTGAATTATTGTTCTATAGGTCCGTAAAGATAGAAAAAAAGAGAAAAAGATAGAGATGCCGATAAATAAGATTATTTTTGCGGTTTAAAATAAGATTTCACAAAGAACGATGAATATTACAAAGTTTCTGAATAAGGTATATTTTGCTCCCCGTCTGAAAGAAATCGAACAATACACCAGCCATGCCGGTGAATTGCAACAGCTTGTACTGCAGCGCCTCGTCCGGACAGCGGCAAACACGGAATGGGGAAAGAAGCATGACTATGCCTCTATCCGTACTTATGAAGATTTCAAGAAGCGCCTTCCCATACAAACTTACGAAGAAGTAAAACCTTATGTAACCCGCCTGCGTGCCGGTGAGCAAAATCTGCTTTGGCCTTCGGAAATACGTTGGTTTGCCAAATCATCGGGTACCACCAACGACAAGAGTAAATTCCTGCCCGTCAGCCGGGAGTCCTTGCACGACACGCATTACAAGGGAGGCCGGGATGCCGTTGCCATCTATCTGGGACAGAATCCCGAAAGTCGTTTCTTTTCCGGTAAAGGGCTTATCCTTGGAGGCAGCCACGCTCCCAACCTGAACACCAACCACAGTCTTGTAGGCGACCTCTCCGCCATCCTCATAGAAAATATCAACCCACTGGTAAACTTTGTCCGCGTACCCAGCAAGCAGACGGCCCTGATGGAGCACTTCGAGCCCAAAATGGAGGCCATCGCCCGCGAAACCATCCATGCAAATGTCAGCAACCTTTCCGGCGTACCGTCCTGGATGCTTGTACTCATCAAACATATATTGGAAAAGACGGGAAAGCAGAGCCTTGAGGAGATATGGCCCAACCTGGAGGTGTTCTTCCACGGCGGCGTTGCCTTCACTCCCTACCGAGAGCAATACAAAGACGTGATCCGCAGCAGCAAGATGCATTATGTAGAGACTTATAACGCCTCCGAAGGCTACTTCGGCACGCAGAACGACCCTGCCGACCCTGCCATGTTGCTGATGATTGACTACGGTATCTTCTACGAGTTCATCCCGCTTGAAGATGTAGGCAAGGAGAATCCGCGTACCTTCTGCCTCGAGGAGGTGGAGCTGAACAAAAACTACGCCATGGTAATCTCCACTTCTGCCGGTTTGTGGCGATATATGATTGGAGATACGGTGAAGTTCACATCGAAGAACCCCTATAAGTTCGTCATCACCGGACGTACCAAGCACTTTATCAACGCGTTCGGCGAAGAACTGATTGTGGATAACGCGGAAAGAGGACTTGCCAGGGCATGTGCCGAGACCGGTGCACAAGTAGTAGATTACTCTGCTGCTCCCGTGTTTATGGACAAGCATGCCAAATGCCGCCACCAGTGGCTGATAGAGTTTGCACAAATGCCGGACAGCCTGGAGAAGTTCGCCAAAGTATTGGACGACACCCTGAAAGAGGTGAACTCCGACTATGAAGCTAAAAGGCAGAATAACCTGGCGCTGCAACCGCTGGAAATCATCGTCGCCCGTCCCAACCTCTTCCATGACTGGCTGGATAGCAAGGGGAAACTCGGCGGACAGCATAAGGTGCCCCGGCTCAGCAACACGAGGGAGTATATAGAGGAAATGCTGGAACTGAACCGGTAAATTACTATATCATAAAAATCAAGCGCGGATTACGCAAATTACGCGGATAAATTAATAAATCCATGTAATCTGCGTAATCCGCGTTTTACAAATCAGTCAGTACGTTTTGACTTTACTTTTTCATTTCAACAATCAGCCTCAAGGATTAGAAATTATATGCCAGCCCAATTCCCAGCACTTCCTTAAACTGCACCTTGGCACCCTTCTTCACTCCATTGTCATCAAACGTTTTCACATCATTGTCATACTTCAGAGTTGTATTGATGGTAGCCGACAATACTTTATTGATTTTCATGCTGATAAGTACATCCCAATTCACATCTATGTTTCCAAAATCTTTGCTGTAAGGAGTAAAGAAATCAGCCGTAGTAATCAGATTCACATTCTCCATCACGGGCAATTCAGCACGGGCTTTCACAAAAGCGCCACCCTCTATCTTGAAGTGGTCACCCGGGTCTACACCAAAAGCGCCCAAATCGGAAAGATAGTCATCAGTCACGAAAGTCATCTTGGTGGAAACGGGTGAAAGCAGTAGAGAATAGTTACTCTTAGGCCTCCATTCCATACCCAGGGCGATATTCGAATAGGCAGGAGCAAAGAAATTGGAAATCTGGTGCTCTTTGTCGGGATAGTCATATCCTTTGGCAAACTGGGTATTCAAATCACCCATCAGTGTATAGAACCAGACGTTGTCTGTAGAATATCCCAACTGAGTGGAAAGCCCTATTTTATCACTACTTTTCCTCATCCCCTGAGATTTGGTTTTCGACAAGCCATAGTCCAGCACCATGTTGGTGACCCAGAGCCAGTTTCCTTTCTTGTGTGTCAGTGATGCATTCAAGTAGGCATTTCCAGCAATGGAATTCTCACCTCCTGCCGACCAGTTGGCCATGGCAGTCTGTGACATATTAAGACCAGTCACTCCTTTCAATACCCAAGCTCCCTCCTGATAACCTTTATCATCCGTCTGAGCATAAGTTATGGTTGCTAAAGCAGCAAACAACATTACAATATATATCCTTTTCATATTACAGTTCGTTTTAAAAGTTTCTCATAAAAAGACGTCTCATAAAATTAACAACATTTACTATCTTTTGTTCGAGAAGCTATAAAACGAATGTAAGGTTCAGAGAATAATTCCACCGCCCAACAAGTATCCGTCCTTATCATAGAAAGCCGCTGCCTGCCCGGGTGCAATGGATTCCAGCGGCTCTATCAGACGGACACGTAACAGACCTTCCACCGTAAGAGTCACCCTGCACCGGTTTGCCTGCTTACGGTAGCGTATCTTCACAATAACCTCGTTTGCACCCAGCACACGACTATTCTCCACCAGGTTCCAGTCTCCCAGCCACATTTCCTGCCTGTAGAGGGAAGAGAGCGGAGCTAAAACGACTTCATTGCTTTCCACTCTTGTCTCTTTCACAAAAACAGCCTTGTTCAGATGGATACCCAAGCCCCTACGTTGCCCTACGGTATAAAACGGATAGCCCTCATGCCATCCTAAGAAATTCCCCTTTTCATCGACGAATCTACCTTTACCGGGTAATAGTGTTTCGGGGACTTCACACTTTAAAAAGGAACGGTAATCCAAAGGACAAAAGCACACCCCTATACTGTCTTTCTTCGCAGCCACCTGCCCGAAACCACGCTCCGCCGCATACGAGCGCGCCTCATTTTTCGTAATATCTCCCATCGGAAGCAACATACGCTGCAGGATGTCCTGCTTCAATCCCCACAGAAAGAAAGTCTGGTCTTTGTCCTTATCTGCGGCAGGAGCTATATAATACTTTCCTCCGGACAAGACTTTACGCACATAATGTCCGGTAGAAATCCAATAAATCCCCTTTTCATCGGCTATTTTAGCCAACAGCGCCCACTTCAGCTCATTATTGCAGACCGTGCAAGGAACGGGAGTACGCCCCCTTAGATACTCTTCCACAAAATAGCGGATAATACGCGAACGGAAAAGCTCGCGTGCATCATAGGTAATGTGTTTCATCCCCAGCTTCAGGGCCAGAGCCCGTGCATCTTCCAAATACCCGGTCTCATCTCCTGCCTCATAGAAACGGAAAGTCACGCCAGTCACCTCATAACCGGCTTCCTGCAACCTCATGGCGGCCACGGAACTATCCGTGCCGCCACTCATGCCAAGCAATACACGTTTATCTGACTTCATGGATACAAAAGTAATAAACGAAGGTGAAATCCGTTGCATTTACTCTTATAAAACAGAATATCATTATAGATTTTCACAGATTTATTATACCTTTGTACTCCTAAAAGAACTAATAATCAACTGTTATGGAACATCAACTGACCATTTACAACACTTTAAATAGAAAAAAAGAGCTGTTCGTACCGCTGCATGCACCGCATGTAGGCATGTATGTCTGCGGACCGACCGTGTACGGTGACCCGCACTTGGGACATGCACGCCCTGCCATCACTTTCGACCTGCTGTTCCGCTACCTGACGCACATCGGCTACAAGGTGCGCTATGTCCGCAACATTACCGACGTGGGCCATCTGGAGCACGATGCCGACGAAGGTGAAGACAAGATTGCGAAAAAAGCCCGTCTGGAACAACTGGAACCAATGGAAGTGGCACAGTACTACATCAACCGCTATCATAAGGCGATGGATGCATTGAATGTGCTGTCTCCCAGTATCGAGCCACATGCCAGCGGCCACATCATCGAACAGATAGAACTTGTAAAGGAGATATTGAAGAACGGATATGCCTACGAAAGTGAAGGTTCCGTTTATTTCGATGTAGAAAAATACAATAAGGACCATCACTACGGCAAGCTCTCCGGACGCAACCTGGATGATGTTCTCAACACCACCCGCGAACTGGACGGACAGAGCGAGAAGCACAACCCCGCAGACTTTGCCCTCTGGAAATGTGCGCAACCGGAACACATCATGCGTTGGCCTTCCCCGTGGAGCGACGGCTTCCCCGGCTGGCACGCCGAATGTACAGCCATGGGAAAGAAATACTTGGGCGAGCACTTCGACATTCATGGTGGCGGCATGGACCTTATCTTCCCGCATCACGAATGCGAGATTGCACAATCCGTAGCTTCCCAAGGGGAAGATATGGTACATTATTGGATGCACAACAACATGCTGACCGTGAACGGACAGAAAATGGGTAAGTCTTACGGTAACTTCATCACATTGGAAGAGCTCTTCAAAGGCACACACCCCATGCTGGAGCAAGCCTACAGCCCAATGACCATCCGCTTCTTCACCCTGCAAGCCCACTACCGCAGTACGGTAGACTTCAGCAACGAAGCTCTGCAAGCCGCCGAAAAGGGATTGGCAAGACTGATGGATGCTGTACATGGACTGGACAAGATTACCCCTGCTGCAACCTCCACCATAGACGTGAAATCCCTGCGTGCCAAGTGTTACGAAGCCATGAATGATGACTTGAACTCACCGATTGTCATCGCCCACCTCTTCGACGGCGCCAAGATGGTAAACAATATCCTAGCTGGAAACGATTCCATCACAGCCGAAGACCTGAAAGAATTGAAGGAAACCTTCCACCTCTTCTGCTTCGACATCTTAGGATTACAAGAAGACAACGCCTCCAACGAAGAGCGTGAAGCTGCCTTCGGCAAGGTAGTGGACATGCTATTGGAAGAGCGTTCAAAGGCAAAAGCCAACAAAGATTGGGCTACATCCGACAAAATCCGCAATGAACTCACCGCGCTCGGTTTCGAGATTAAGGACGGTAAGGACGGAAGCGAATGGAAGCTGAATAAATAACGAAGGTATCATAACTCACCACAGAATCATACAGATTGGGGTAAGTTTTAGACAGAAGAACAAAAGAACATATTTCTCTCTCTTGTTCTTCTGTTCTTTTAACTGAAAAATAAAATCTGTATAATCCTATGGTGATTGTGTATTTTGATACATCCCTGTTAGAATACGAATCCGAACCCGGCATACCACCCTACTTTCTTCGTCTGGTTGGACCAATTCAATTGTATCTCCACTGGTCCCAGAAAACTCTTGTACATATAGCCGATGCCTACCCCTGCCATATCAACCGATTCGGAAGAGTCAAGAATCTGATGAAACTTCCCGGAGTTTCGCCCATAACTGCCCATCACTGATATATACTGGTTTTTCAAGATACGCTGTCTGAGGTTCAGCCCTGCAACCAGCAGTGCGGCTTGTGACAGTTCCGCACGGTTGATGCCCGTAAACGGTATCTGCTGTGGCATATAGCGCCCCGGTATGGTTCCCCCCACCATATTAATGATGGCAAAAGGATAATTACCGCTTCCGGACAATACGCGTCCATAAAACGAAGGAGTGACAGTGAACTTACTCGAGGGAGAGAAACATCCCTGCCAACGGGCATCGAAAACAGAAATAGGATTGTTGTCCTTATACTGGAAGAAGTTATCCGTATAGAGATGATAGGATACCGCCCACGACATACCTTTTGTAGGGGCGCTCCTCTCATTCAAGTTGTTGAACACAAGTCCGGCAAAGTAACTGAATAAGGACGAATTTTCAAACAGTGCCGAAGCTAACGGGTCGAGCGACAGCAAATCATGATAGTGGTAGTAATCAAAGTCAATGCCCAGACTGACCTGGATATTGTTCCAGTCCTTCGCCGCCCCCATACGGACCAGTTGATGTGTAAAAGTCAAATCCAGCGCCCGTTTGCCTTCATTATAAATATTCATATCTTTATAGTCGAACTGATAGGCAAGTCCTGCCTGCCATCCACCGTCCCACTGATAACTATATCCGAGTCGTGCCAGTGTACGCTTGCCCAGACGGGCGGTGAGGCTGGCCAGCGACTCCCACTGCCGGCCGAAATAGAAGTCCGTATTTGCCTGCAACGCCGCCAGTTCTTCCGTATCAAAACGAAAACCGACATTCAGCTTGTTCTCCCGTACAGCAGGGGCGGCTATTTGGGAATCAACGGGAATCTCCCTATCAACAGCCGCGCCGGGCAAGCGGAAAGGTCCCGGGCGGCGAGGCTGATAATCTTCTGCAAGTCCCAGCTTCCGTTTCAGGGCAAGCAGTCCGTCCCAACTGTCCATGGCAGCACGCTCTCCCCGCACCATCAAAGTGTCGATGGCCTCTTTGGTGAAACTTGCAGCCGAATAGCCGGTGACATCCACCTTTATCAACACGTCGGTATTACGCAGATTCTCACGGTATTTCTTCTCTCCTTGCAGATTGATGATTTGCCCGAAGATGTCTTTCACCGATTTCAGCTCGGAAGCCTTAAGCAGCGGACTCTGCACATCCACCCCGATAATGTAGTCGGCCCCCATGGCAAGCGCCACATCTACCGGATAGTTATTCACCATTCCACCGTCCACCAACACCATTCCATCCAGGTCTACCGGAGCAAACACACCGGGAATGGACATGCTGGAACGCATGGCAGTGGCCAGTATTCCCTCATGGAACACTACTTCGCTGCCATTCACCAGATTTTCCGACACGCAGGCAAACGGAATAGGAAGACGGCTAAAATCCACAGAATCCTGGTAACCTTCTGTCAATGTGGAGAACAAACGTGCCAGATTCTTCCCTTTTATGATACCCGCATCCGAAACAGCGGCAGATTTCAAAGAAAACGGAATGGAGAGTACATAGCGCTCCGACTTCAACCGGTCATCCAGCAACACATCCTTAGGATTGGGGGCATCCGAGAGCAAGAATTTCCAGTTCTGGGCATTCACCATACTGTCCAATTGCTGTGGGGTATATCCGATAGAATACAAACCGCCCACAATGGCCCCCATACTAGTGCCCACCACATAATCTATAGGGATACCCGCTTCTTCAATTACTTTCAGAGCACCGATATGCGCCGTCCCTTTGGCGCCACCCCCACTGAGTACGACAGCCACTTTCGGACGCCCGGACGCCCAAAGGACCATCGGCAAAAACAACAAACAAGCCCATAGTCTATACTTCATCTCCATCATTTACTTAATACGTATTGGTAATTTATTCCATTCTGAATCAAACAACCCGCTCCGACAAATAGTTCACTATCAGTCGAAGCGGGTCGCAAAAAACGTTCAAGCAATTTATGGAGGATTATCTATAACCCATTTCCAATCAATAAGGTATCATATCCTTCAAGATACCTTCCTTATACCAAGGATCATCAATCTCTTTCAACACTTTGCCCATCTCTGCGCAAAGGTCTTTTACGACTTCTTGGTTTTCTTCCAAAGAAAGGTTATTCATCTGATACGGATCCTTTTCATCGTCAAACAACAAACTTTTGACCAGCTTATGGTTTTCGCGGTCAATGTAGAGCGCCAGCGTGTAGCGCGCCGATTTAAAGCCGCGCGACGAAGGGAAGTAGGAACGGACCATGCCTTCCGCATCCTTCTCACCGTCCAGGTTCTGGATGTAGAGAGCGCCGGTGGGACGTACAATATCCGCCTTTTCATCGAAGAAAAGCGGTGCATAGTTGCGCCCCTGCACCTCGGCCGGAATGGAGTCGGCAAGACCGGCAAGCCCCAACAAGGTAGGCATGATGTCCGGCGAGGAAAGCATCAAGTCGTCCACGCGAGGCTTAATCTTATCGGGAAAACGCACCAGGAAAGGAACGTTCATGGACTCGGAGTACGGGGAATTCTTCGGGTCTTCCGTATGCTGGCTGCACATGGTCTCTCCATGGTCGGAGGCAAACACGACAATGGTATTCTTGTCCAGCCCGAGTTCCTTCAAGGCATCAAGTATCTGACCGAAAGCACGGTCGACACCCGTCACAGAAGCAAAGTAGTAGCGTGCACTCTCTGCCTTGAGCATCTTGGAGTCGGCATTCGGACGGACGAGCAAGCTGTCCAGAGGCTGGTTTTTATAGAGATTGAAATCTTCCTCCATACAGTCGTCCAAAGAACGGTACGGACTATGGGGAGGATTCATGCCTACCATAATGAAGAAAGGTTTCTTCGGGTCGCGTACATTCCCCTCGTTCTTCAGATAAGACACCACCTTGCCCGATTCGTGTAACGGTGACCACTCGCGCGGGTCGTGGCGACGGCCTTCCGTATCCCAGTAATGCGGATTCTTGTGTTCGTCAAAGGTACCGTAGGAATACCAGTAATTGAACCCATGACGACGTTCTTTCGGCGTATAGGCATCCCATGCAGGTACACGGTCTTCCACATACTGTCCGGGACGTTCGGGGTCGTTGGGGGTAGGAAAGTCGGCATGCAGTTTGCCAAAATAGGCACAGTCATATCCGGCATTGCAGAAAACATCACTCACACACACAGCATCCTCACGCAGGGAGCTGATGGGACGGCTCGAATTGCAATTCAATGGAATACCACTCTTATTAGGATACATTCCCGTCAACAGAGAACCACGGTGGGGACTGCTCAACGGGCAGTTGCTCATGGCAGATGTCAATACCACCGACTCCCGGGCAAAATCATTCAAGCGTGGGGTATGCACCGGGTCATTCCGAAAGTTCACTTTCTCGCGAAAACCTTCCTGGCCCCAGAACTCCATCGCCTGGTTACGGTATTGGTCGGGAAAAACGTAAATGACATTCGGCTGGACGGATTGTTCCGCCTGCGGGGCTTTACAGCCCTGCAAGGCGAACAAACCTAAACCACCTAACAAAATATTTAATTGAGTTTCATTTTTCCAAGTCTCTTTTACGCATCAATCCTTCCAGGAAGTAATAGTCGGCATAATTCAGCGGTACATCAATCTCCGCACCATGAGGAATACTGCCCACAGAGTGCATCAGGATGAAGTTGCCGTTGGTACCCACCTTGGCACGGTAGGAAGGAGAAGCGAGGCTTTCCATAATCCGGTCGGCGGTTTCCTTGTATCCCTTATCCGGCAGATAAGTACTCAGCTCGTAAAGGGCGGACGCCGTGCAGGCAGCTGCCGAAGCATCGCGAGGTTCATTCGGGATATTGGGAGCATCGAAATCCCAGTAGGGAACCAAGTCTTCCGGAAGATTCTTGTTGTTGAAGATAAAGTTGTAGACCTTTTCAGCCTGTTCCAGGTATTTGGCATCGTGTGTATAGCGATAGCACATGGTATAGCCGTACAAGGCCCACGCTTGTCCACGTGCCCAAGCAGACTCGTCGGCATAGCCTTGTGCAGTCTGTCTCTTACGGACTTCACCGGTTTCGGGGTCATAATCCACCACATGATAGCAGCTGTTGTCCTCACGGAAATGGTTAGCCATAGTCGTATCGGCATGCTTCCGGGCTATGTTGTAGAAAGTGGAGTCACCGGACAGCTGGAAGCTTCGAACAGCAGTTCGAGGTTCATCATATTATCAATGATAACGGGACATTTCCAGCCACGTTCAGCCTGCCACCCCTTGTCTGCATCCCATGACTGAAGTACGCCTGCTGCAGGGCGGAAACGGGTAGACAATGATTTGGCTGTCTGTATGATGACCGGCTTGTACTCCTCCTTACCCGCAAAACGGTATCCGTTCAAGTAGCTGCTGCCAATCATAAAGCCCACATCATGGTGCCAGGTAAGGTATTGTACCGAATCCAAATCCTCGGTATACTTCTCTGCCAGCGGCAGCCACTTCTGGTCACCGGTCAACTCGTACATATGCCAGATATTACCGGGGAAGAAGCCGGAACACCAATCGTCGATAGGTACATAGACAATGTTCCCATCCTTATCAATGGTACGGGGATTAAGGATTTTACCGGATTTTTCGATAATGTCTGTCTGAATTGTCTCCTGAGCCACAGCATTATCAATGTTTTCTTGGATAAAGTTGCTTTCAGCCTGCTTTTGCCCTGCGCAACCTGCCAATACAAGGAGGGAGATTCCCAATGTAGTGAGGACTGTTTTCATAATAAGGGATTTATTTATTAAGAGTTTATGATTTTTCCTGCTGCAAAAGTAGAGCAAGTGTACAGATTTGACCCGCCTAAATAATTCAATTAATGGCTAAAATCGTTACTTTTGCGTCCGGAAGCACATATTTTCCACCCATTAATCATTAATCACTAAACATTAATCATTACTCCCCATGACCGCACAAGAGTTTTTTAAGAACGACCGCTTCGCCACGAATGCAAGTGTAGAACTGATAGAAATAAAGGAAGGATACAGCAAGGCACGCCTGGTTATCACGGCAGAGCATCTCAATGCAGGAGGCCGTACGCAAGGAGGGGCCATCTTCACCCTTGCCGACCTGGCACTGGCAGCAGCAGCCAACTCCCACGGAACATTGGCCTTCTCTCTTTCGTCCAATATCACCTTCCTGCGCAGCAGCGGACCGGGCGATGTACTGTATGCCGAAGCACGCGAACGCTACATCGGCCGCACCACCGGATATTACCAGATCGACGTCACCAACCAGGAGGGAAAACTGATTGCCACTTTCGAATCCAGTGTATTTAGAAAAGGGGATAACATCACTTTTTCCTTACCACAGACGTCATCGGATAGCGGTTGCCCCGGACACTCTTGAAGAATGCCTTGGCCGAACCGAAATTCAAATACATGTCCAAGCGAATGGGAAGGTGGTTCTTATCATCGGATACGAAGAAGGTGATGACCTCCTTCTCCTTACCTTTCTTGTACTCTACGAAAGAGAATACCAAGCAGCGGTAAACGGTGTCGTTATTCGCCTTGACCTCCTCCTTGCCGCGGTAAATCAACGTCTGCTCTTCCACCCTGCGTCCTGTGGCCATGGGAAAGAGTATCTTCTGCCCTACCTTGTAGTCTTTAGGGTCATAAGAGCGCGCCTGCGCCAAAATGCTCAACATATCGAAGATACAGCGACTATCACTGTATTCCATCTCCTGAGCCTCACGCACGGGATTGTGCCAGGTGCGTCTCTGCTTTACATTCGCCAGTCCGTCCGAGTAGGAGAACCAAGCCTCGTCCACCGTATGGCGGCTTCCCTCCTCCGCCGCTTTACGGAAGTAGAGCGGCTCCAACCTATCGCTGACATAACAAGTCAACGTATCACGCATCTTGAAGAAAAAATCGGTCTTTTTACTGCCTACACAAAGCAAGTTAAAGCGAAATGCAGGCTCGGAATGGTAAGTCGTGGCATTGGTAGTGAGGCTTGCCAGACCCACCTTCTTCCAAATGAACTTCCAATTGAAATATAAATCGTACATGACATGCTCGCCCGACTGGAAAGCTTCATTCTTTGCAGTACATTGGGCCTGAACAGACTGGGAGGTTCCCAAACAGACCGCTCCCACCATTAATAGAATGAACAATTGCTTCCGCCTAATAGCTATGGCCTCTACCACTGTTGCGGCTGCTATTGCCACTGCGGTTATTTTTGTTCCTGTTTTGCTTTTTCTTGTCTTCATCTGGTTTTTGTTTTTTTAGTTCGTCCGGCTTCTGCCTATCCAGGGACTTGGCCTTAATATCCCATTCCTGGGTCAAATCAAAGTTCGCTTTAAGCTCCAGAACCATCGGATAATAGTAAACCATTTCAGGCTGGCGCTTCTCGGCATAGTTTCCCGTATCCCAGACGCCATTCCCATTCGTATCATTTATCAGCCGCGCTCCATATTTGCCCGGATTGAGGAAATAGAAATCGGCTTTCCCATCCACCACCGGCACCGTGCGCAGCACTTTGTCCTGACCGTCCAGTAGTTCCACAAAAGCCAGAGAGTCCGCTCCATGCACATTAAAGAATATCTGCCCGTACTCTTCCAGCTTCTTGGCCTTGAAGTCCTTCTTTATCTTGTCGGAGAACAACCCGTACAACCCGCGTATGGCAGCAGAATCCACTTCAAATGTATAGCTTTCGCCGGGTGCCCATTCGGCAAACAGATTATAACGCTTCAAGTCCAAAGAGTCGCGCATAAAGTCGAACGGGATATCCTGCCACAACGAGTCCACTTTCAGTTTCAGATGGAAAGCGGTGGTATCTATGCTTGCCACCGGCTCCGTAAACGACAGAGTAAGATAATCATATACATCGATTGCAGAAGGGGCATACACATCTACAGCCAGGAATTCCGTCGGCTCGGGCTCTTCCACCTCACCTTCCTTCAACTTCTTCTTTTTCTTCTCACGCTCTTTCTGTTCCTTTTCCTTCGCTTCCTGCTTCTGCTTCTGCTGCTTGTCGTATGTCAACTTCGCCAGCACATTCAAAGTATCGGTACGGGGTACCAATCGTTTCAGGCTATCCGTATACAAATAGGTGATACTCATTTTCAGGGAATCCTGCTTATAGAGCAGAGAATCCTTTATCCAATAATGAATCGTATCGTTCCGGCCGGTAGGCTGTTCTATAACAAACGCATCTTCCTCATTAAAGTTCAATCCTTTCAATAAAGGCAACGTGTCTGCCGGAGCAGTGAAATAGAGCGAAAACTTCTCCGGAGTCAACCGTTCGGCCTTCAAAAAACGTTGCGAGAAGGAAAGCTCCTTGAAAGCACGCAGCAGAACATCATCCGGAAGGTAGTGGGTATATTGACGTTCTACAATCGTATCTACTGTCAGCGAGTCTATCCAGGTCGTATCCTGGCGCATGCGCTCTTCCATGGAAGGAATGATGATAGAGTCATTAAAAGCTATCACTTCCGTCGGCTGGGAATAGGCAAAATTCTGGTCGGCATCCTGCAAGGCATAAATGCGATACTTGCCGGGAGCCACTCCACGGATAGAGAAGCGTCCGCGACTGTCCGTACGCCCCACCCGCTCAAAAGGAAGTTTGGTAAAAGCGGAGTCGGCCAGATTGGCATGCAGACCGACCAGCATTCCTTTCACCGGTTCAAGATTGGCCGCATTCAGTACTGTACCGGCCACAGCCATAGAGTCGAGACGGTCGCCCGTAGAGAAAGAATAGAAGAAATTCTCCAAGGGATTCCCCTCATTATTATCCTGGATGGCATCACCAAAATCGAATGTATAAGTAGTATTGGGTTTCAATGTATCCTGCAGAGTGATGACCACCTTCTTCCCATTAGACTTAATTTCGGGCTGCTGCACCTGCGGAGGGGATATTACAATCTTCTCATTCGGCTTGTCAAGCTTGATAAATTCATCGAACTCAATGGAAAGTTTATTTTTATTGTGATGGAGTGCGCCGGGCGTGGGAGTACCGGAAATAAAACGCGGAGGAGTCTCATCATAAGGTCCTCCTTCAATACGGCCCACACTGGCACAAGAATACAGTGCGGCAGCTATGGCAACACCCCCCAACAACCTGCGGAAAAGCGGCTTCATTTTAGTATGGCGTTTACGTTCTAACATGCTGCAAAAATAAAGGTTATCTGCCAATTAGCGGTATGCTTTACAGTATTTTAATCAAAAAATGTCCTTTCGTTCTCATCTATGTATGAAACATAGTTAAAAAAGGAAGTGTTTCACACCTTATATACTAAGAAAAGAATATTTTTGCAGACGAAAACTGAATAGGAGTATTCAGTTTTCTTTTTCCTGCCTTATTTCTAAATCATGAATTACACACAAAAACGCCTTTCAAGAATCGAAAAAAAGAAGAATATAAAATTATACAGAGAACAAAAAAGAGTATGAAGAGTAGATTAGTATTATTGGCATGTTGCCTGGCACTGCTCAGCAGTTGCGGACAAGGCGACAAAGGAACGGGTAAAGCTCCCGAATTTGCAGTGATTGAGGCAAAGACCACCACTGCCAACTTGACAAACAGCTACCCTGCTACTATCAAGGGTAAACAAGATGTAGAAATCCGCCCGATGGTGAGTGGGTTCATCACAAAATTGCACGTGGATGAAGGCGCAACAGTGCGCAAAGGACAAGTGTTGTTCAGCATCGACCCCGTACAGTATCAGGCAGCCGTAAATTCGGCCAAAGCTGCTGTTGAAACAGCCAAAGCTGCCGTAAACACACAAGAACTGACTGTAAACAACAAACGTGAACTGAACAAGAAAAACATCATCAGTGACTACGATTTGCAAATGGCCGAAAACCAGCTGGCACAGACAAAGGCACAACTAGCACAAGCCAATGCCCAATTGGTCAATGCCAAGAACAACTTGTCATACACCAGTGTAACCAGCCCCAGTGACGGTGTAGTAGGTAGCATTCCCTACCGCGTAGGTAGCTTGGTTAGTCCTTCCGTAGCCAGCCCGCTGACTACCGTTGCCGACATCTCCGAAATGTACGCCTACTTCTCCATGACCGAACGCCAACTCTTGTCACAGATTCGTGAAGGCGGTAGCACCAAGGAAATTCTGGAAAAGATGCCGAATGTACAGTTGCAGCTCATCGACGGAACCATGTATGCCGACAGTGGCCGCGTGGAGACAATCAGCGGAGTCATTGACCAGACTACCGGTTCGGTAACCATGCGTGCCCTCTTCCCCAACAAGCACAACGTGCTGCGTAGTGGAAGCACCGGCAATGTGGTATTCCCCAACCCGCTGCATGATGTCATCATGATTCCACAGTCTGCCACTACCGAAATCCAGGACAAGCAGTTCGTATTCGTACTGCAACCGGACAACACGCTGAAAAATACCGAAGTTAAAGTGTTCAGCTTAGACGACGGCAAGTATTATTACGTGACGGAAGGTTTGAAAGCAGGCGAAAAAATCGTTATCGAAGGGGTACAGAACCTGAAGGACGGACAGTCCATCACGCCCATCACGCCTGCTGAAAAGGAAGCCGAATACCAGAAGGCCCTGAAAGACCAGAAAGAAGGCAATATTCAGACTGCGTTTCAATGAAAGAATGAAAAATAAAAAAATTCTTCAATTTTTAATTCCTTAATTGTTCATGAAATGAAATTAGATAGATTTATTAACCGTCCGGTACTATCAACGGTAATTTCCATCCTGATAGTAATCTTAGGAGTTATTGGTCTGGCTACCTTGCCTATCACCCAATACCCGGACATTGCACCTCCCACCGTATCGGTAAGTGCGACTTACCAAGGTGCCAATGCCCAAACGGTGCTTAACTCCGTTATCGCTCCGCTGGAGGACCAGATTAACGGTGTGGAAAATATGATGTATATGAGTTCGAGCGCCACCAACAGCGGTTCGGGCGACATCTCCATCTACTTCAAGCAAGGTACCGACCCCGATATGGCAGCGGTGAACGTACAGAACCGCGTTTCCATGGCGCAAGGCTTGCTGCCTGCCGAAGTTACCAAAATCGGTGTAACCACCCGTAAACGCCAGACTTCCATGTTGATGGTATTCTCCATCTATGATGAAAAAGACCAGTACAACATCGAGTTCCTGGAAAACTACGCCAACATCAACCTTATCCCTGAGGTGAAACGTGTCAACGGTGTGGGCGATGCCATGGTATTGGGACAAGACTACTCCATGCGTATCTGGCTGAAACCTGATGTAATGGCCCAATACAAACTTATCCCCAACGATGTGGTTGCCGCCTTGAGCGAACAGAACATCGAAGCGGCTCCCGGCCAGTTGGGTGAGCGCGGTAACCAAACCTACCAGTATACCCTGCGCTACAAAGGACGTCTGCAACAGACTACGGAGTTCGAGAACATTGTCATCAAGGCCTTGGAGAACGGTGAAATACTCCGTCTGAAGGATGTAGCAAATGTGGAACTGGGCCGTCTGTCATACGGATTCAACAATATGGTAAACGGACATAAAGCCGTGAGTTGTATCATTTTCCAGATGGCAGGCAGTAATGCCACGCAGACCATCTCGGATATCGAGGCCCTACTGGACGACTATTCCAGCAAACTGCCCGCCGGCTTGAAGATAAACATTGCACAGAGTGCCAACGACTTCCTCTTCGCTTCCATACATGAGGTAATCAAGACATTGATCGAGGCCTTTATCCTGGTGTTCATCGTAGTGTATATCTTCCTGCAGGATATGCGCTCCACGTTGATTCCCGCCATCGCCATTCCCGTGGCGTTGATTGCCACCTTCTTTGTATTGAAACTGATTGGCTTCAGTATCAACTTGCTGACCCTTTCGGCCATGGTGCTTGCCATTGCGATTGTGGTCGATGATGCCATCGTCGTCGTCGAGGGCGTCCATGCCAAGCTGGACCAGGGCTACAAATCGGCCCGTACAGCTTCCATCGACGCCATGAGTGAACTGGGTGGTGCCATCGTCTCCATTACGTTGGTGATGATGTCCGTATTCGTTCCCGTGAGCTTCATGGGAGGTACGGCAGGTACTTTCTACCGTCAGTTCGGTTTGACCATGGCGATTGCCATCGGTTTCTCGGCTCTGAACGCCCTGACCTTGAGTCCTGCGCTGTGTGCCATCTTCTTGAAACCTCATAATGGAGGACACGAAAGTCTGAAAGAGCGCGTAGGCATTGCCGCCAAGGAAGCCCGCAAGATTATGATTGTACGTTATGCCGACTCTATAGGCCGGTTGATGCGTCCCGGCATTACACTGCTCTTCGTGACGGTAGCTATCCTGGGCATGATTTTCGGTCTGTTCAGCTTCAGCGAACACCCCATTCTGTGCAGTTTGATGATTATCATCAGTGTGCTGGCGTTGGCAGGTATGACTACCGACAAGTTCAAACAGTCCTTCAATGACTCATACAACGGTATCCTGGGCAAGTATAAGAAACAAGTGCTGTTCTTCATCCAGAAACGCTGGATATCGGCAGGACTGGTTATCGGCTCTATTGTACTGTTGGGCGTATTCATGCAGATAACCCCGACCGGTATGGTGCCCAACGAAGACACCGGTACCATCATGGGCGCTGTGACACTGCCTCCGGGCACTTCACAAGAACGCGCACAAGAGATTTTGAACCGTGTGGACAGCTTGGTTGCTGCAGACCCTGCCGTACAGTCACGTACCGTTATCTCAGGTTATAGCTTCTTGGGCGGTCAAGGCCCCTCCTACGGTTCACTCATCATCAAGCTGAAGAACTGGGAAGAACGTTCCACGATGCAGAACTCCACGATTGTGTACGCCACTTTGTACATGCGCGCCCAAAAGATTATCAAGGAAGCGCAGGTATTGTTCTTCGCGCCGCCTATGATTCCGGGTTACTCGGCTTCAAGCGACATCGAGTTGAACATGCAGGACAAGACGGGTGGTGATTTGGACCACTTCTTCGACGTGGTGAACAACTATACTGCTGCTCTGGAAGCACGTCCGGAAATCAACTCCGCCAAGACCTCCTTCAACCCCACTTCCCGCAATACCAATTGGACATTGACGCTGCCGCTTGTAAGAAAGCAGGTATCAGCCCCAATGACATTTTGACTACCTTGCAGGGATATTACGGTGGTCTGTATGCTTCCAACTTCAACAGCTTCGGTAAGATGTACCGCGTAATGGTACAAGCCGAACCTGATGCTACCAAGAATATGGAAACATTGCAAAGCATCAAGGTGCGCAACGGCAACGAGATGGCACCTATCACGCAGTTCATCTCCATCAAGAAAGTATATGGTCCTGACGTCATCAGCCGTTTCAACCTCTACACCTCCATGAAGGTGATGGTGGCTCCCGCATCAGGCTATACTTCCGGTCAGGCTCTGCAAGCCATTGCCGAAGTAGCACAAGAAAATCTGCCTGCCGGCTTCGGTTACGAGCTGGGAGGTATGGCGCGTGAAGAGGCCGAAACGAGTGGCAGCACTACGGGACTCATCTTCATATTGTGCTTCGTATTCGTTTATCTGTTGCTGAGTGCCCAGTACGAAAGTTACATCCTGCCTTTATCCGTATTGCTGTCCGTGCCGTTCGGTCTGCTGGGTAGCTTCCTCTTTGTAGGCGGTATAGGCGCATTGGGCAGCATCCCGGCACTGAAGATGATTCTGGGCACGATGTCCAATGACATCTATATGCAGATTGCCCTCATCATGTTGATGGGTCTGTTGGCCAAGAATGCCATCTTGATTGTAGAGTTTGCCCTCGAACGCCGCAGAATGGGTATGAGTATCACCTGGGCAGCCGTATTGGGTGCCGCAGCCCGTCTGCGTCCTATCTTGATGACGTCGTTGGCAATGATTGTCGGTCTGCTTCCGCTGATGTTTGCTTCCGGTGCGGGTGCCAACGGTAACCGTACGCTGGGTACGTCTGCCATCGGCGGTATGTTAATCGGTATGATTCTGCAAATCTTCATAGTGCCCGCACTGTTCGTGGCATTCCAGTACCTGCAGGAGAAATTCAAGCCGATGGAATGGGAAGATGTGGACAACTCGGATGCAGAACCTGAGATTGAACAATATACAAAATAGTGATTAACGATTAGCGATTATGAAGAAAATAATATGCCTGATGTGCGCAACTGCTTTATTGAGCAGTTGCCACATCTACAAATCATACGACAGACCCGAAGACATAACAACTGCCGGACTGTATCGCGACACGGCGTCCGTGAACGATACATTAGCCGCAGATACAGCCAACTTCGGTAATCTGCCTTGGAGAGAAGTGTTCACAGACCCACAGCTGCAGGCACTTATCGAGCAAGCACTCACCAACAACGGTGACCTGCGCAGTGCCGCCTTGAACGTGAAACAAGCACAAGCCGCACTGATGTCTGCCCGTCTTGCCTATGCTCCGGCGCTTGCCTTGTCTCCGCAAGGAACCGTCAGCAGCTGGGACAAGGGAAAGGCTACACAAATCTACTCCCTGCCCGTCACCGCAAGCTGGCAAGTCGACCTCTTCGGTCAACTGCTGAACCCGAAGCGACAAGCAAAGGTTAGCTTGAAGCAGACGCAGTTCTACGAACAAGCCGTTCAGACGCAAGTCATCGCCGGCGTAGCAACATGTACTACACCCTGCTGATGCTGGACCGCCAACTCCAAATCACCGAGGCACCGTCGAGATTCTGAAAAAGAACCTGGAGACCGTGCAGGCCATGAAAGATGCAGGCATCTACGGAACCACTTCTGCTGCCGTAGAGCAGAGCCGCACTGCCTACGCTCAAGTCATGGCATCACTGCCCGACATACGCCAGAGCATACGCGAAACCGAAAACGCCCTCTGCCTGATGTTGCACCAACCGGCACAGAGCATCGCACGCGGTGTGCTGGAAGAGCAGCAGCTGCCTACGGAATTTTCAGTAGGTATCCCCTTGCAGTTGCTATCCAACCGTCCGGACGTGAAAGCTGCCGAGATGTCACTGGCTGCCAACTACTATAACACCAATAGCGCCCGTGCCGCTTTCTACCCGCAGATTACATTGAGCGGTTCGGGAGGCTGGACCAATAACTCCGGTGCAGGTATCGTCAACCCGGGCAAACTGCTGGCTTCCGCCATCGGTTCGCTGACGCAACCCTTGTTCTATCGCGGTGCCAACATTGCCCGTCTGAAACAAGCCAAGGCACAAGAGGAGCAGGCTAAGATTCAGTTCCAAACCGCCCTGCTGAATGCCGGAAATGAAGTGAGCAACGCCCTGCATCTGTATCAAATGGAGAAGGACAAAGCCGTTTCACGCACTATTCAAGTAAATTCTGCCCGCCAAGCTGCCTCAGATACAAAAGATTTGTTTAACTTAGGCACGTCGACTTATCTGGAAGTCTTGTCTGCCGAGCAGTCTTATCTCAGCGCACAGCTTGCAGAAGTATCCGACACCTTCAGCAGCATGCAGGCGGTTATCAGCCTGTATCAAGCGCTTGGAGGAGGAAGAGAATAAAATGAGCGATAAGTGATTAGTGGTTAGCGATTAATGAAATAGTAAATCCTAATCACTAACCATTTATCACTAATCATTAATCATTAATCGCTAATTACTATGATAAGTCCGTTAGCTTATGTAGATTCTGCCGCAAAAATCGGCAAGAATGTAACCATCCAGCCCTTTGCTTTATCGAAGGGAACGTGAAAATCGGTGATGACTGTATTATTATGTCGGGGGCAAAAATTCTGCACGGTACCCGCATGGGAAAAGGGAACAAGGTGCATCACAATGCCGTTCTGGGTGCCGAACCGCAAGACTTCCATTATACGGGAGAGAACAGCATGCTGATTATCGGTGATAATAACGACATCCGCGAGAACGTGGTTGTCAGCCGTGCTACCCATGCAGGAAGCGCTACCCGCATCGGCAATGAAAACTACCTGATGGATGGTGTACACCTCTGCCACGACGTGCAGATAGGCAACCATTGTGTACTGGGCATCAAGACTACCGTAGCCGGAGAATGTCAGATAGACGACTGCACCATTCTGAGCAGCAACGTCATTCTGCACCAATACTGCCACATTGGAAGTTGGGTACTGATCCAAGCAGGCTGCCGCATATCAAAGGATGTACCGCCTTATATCATCATGAACGGTAATCCGGCGGAATACCACGGTATCAACGCTGCTGTGCTTCAACACAAACACCAGGTGACCGAACGTGTATTGCGCCATATCGTAAATGCCTACCGTCTGGTATACCAGGGAAACTTCAGCGTGCAGGATGCCTTGCAGAAGATTGAAGACCAAGTACCGATGAGTGACGAGATACACAATATCATCAACTTCATCAAGAATTCCAAAGGAATCGTGAAGTAAAAACCCTTCTTCGGGCACGAATCACGCAGACTATTACGGATGGATAAATTCTTTTCTGTAAGTTTGCGTAGTTCGTGCCTTTTTCTAAAGACCTTTACAGATATTTCTCCCACAAATATCTCAACGGACTAAGCAATCTTTCAGTCACACTTCGTTCGTCTGTCATGACCTCTGCCATACCGGTCAGTTCTCCTTTGAATTCCAGCTGTTTACCATAGGAAGTGCATAAGTCTTGCGGCAGGCTTATGGTGACGGTATAGGCGCTTTCATCGTCTGCCAACAACGAGACGGACATTACCTTCCCCGTCAGGAAACCGAACTCCATGTATGGATAACCGGTCACGCTGATGTTTACCCGCTGTCCGGGCATTACTTTACCCGAACCTCCGGCGGGAAGTTTTATCTTTCCGATGATGCTTCCCGGGGCTTTGGCTACGATGGAGAACACCTTGTCTCCGCTACTGACGTTCTGGTTCTTTTGCCAGATGTGGTTGTAGGAGAGTATGCCGTTTGCCGGGCTGACGAAGAGATAAGCCAGTTCCCAATCATTGATGCTGACTTGCAATTCGTTGTAGGCAGTTTTCAGGGCCACATTCAAGTTGTTGGACTCCCGGCTTTGCTCCATTTGTGTTTCGATGATGCTTTGCTGCAACTGCGCTTCCTGTATTCTGGCGGAAGACAGTGAGGTCATTAGCTGTTCCCGGCTCTGCTGCTTGTTCAAGAATGTTTGTTTGGCTTCCTCGTATTCCGATTGTGCAGTCAGCCCTTCATCAAAAAGTTGCTTCTCGCGGTTGTGTACGGTAGAAGCTATCCGCACTTGTTCCTTGTCCAGTTCTGCTTGTCTGTTCAGGTGGGCGATGTAGTTGCGGTATTCCTGCAACTCCCGGCGGGTGGCCTCCACCTTCTGTTCGTACAGATTCAGTGAGAGGAAGTTGCGGTAGTCCGTCAGGCTTTTCAGGAAAGAGGCGTAGGCGTTCTGTATGCTTCCCAGGGACAGCTTCTCCGGGAACTGCGCGGTGCAGACGCTGCTGTCTGCCGGATTGAAGGATGCCAGCTGCTCCTTCAGGCGCAGCACGTCTTCCGTCACGACAGGATTCTCCAGTACGGCGATGATGTTTCCCGTCCACACGGAATCCCGGTCCTTGTGGTACACCTCCTTTATTTTCCCGCTTCCCCGTGCCACCATCCATATCGGCGGATGCTCCGTAGTGATGGTAATGGAAGCACTTATCACGTCGGGATATTTAAAGAAACACCCGCCTATGAAGAAGAGTGCCAGCACCACGAAGAACACCGTGATGCCCCATCGTACCAGTGCATGCGGCGGACGGGTCAGTATCTCCTGCACCTCCTCACTCCGCAATTCTATGTCCTTCCTCCCGTTTTCCATTTTCAACTTTCCATTCTCAAAGCTCCAGCTGATTCTTCACCAGCTTATAATACCTTCCTTCCCTCGCTATCAGTTCCTCGTGCGTCCCCGTTTCCGCTATCCGTCCCTGCTCTATCACCACTATCCGGTCTGCATTCCGCACGGTACTCAGCCGGTGGGCCACCACTACCGATGTCCTTCCTTCGAAGAAGCGCTGCAGGTTCTCCATGATGATGCGCTCGTTGTTGGCATCCAGTGCGTTGGTGGCTTCGTCGAAGAAGATGAATTCCGGGTTCTTGTACACGGCGCGGGCGATGAGTATGCGCTGTTTCTGTCCCTGGCTCAATCCGTGCCCTTCCTGGCCTATCCGGGTGTTGTATCCCAATGGCAGTCCCTCGATGAATCCGTGTATGTTTGCCACTTCCGCCGCATGCCGCAGGCGTTCCTTGTCGATGTGCTCCACCCCGGGGGCGATGTTGCCGGCAATGCTGTCCGAGAAGATGAACCCGTCCTGCATCACCACGCCGCACCGTTTGCGCCACTCGCGGATGCTGAAGTTCTCCAGCGAGGTGTCGCCCAGCAGTATCTGTCCGCTTGCAGGCGGATAGAATCCTAATAGCAGCTTCACCAGCGTGGTCTTTCCGCTTCCGCTCATTCCTACGATGGCTGTCTGTCTGCCCGATGCGATTTCCAGACTGATGTTGTCTAAGGTGGGCGTTTCGCCGAGCGGGTCGTATTTGAAACTCAGGTTTTCTATCCGCAGGTCTTTCCCTGTGGGTATCTCCCTTATCAGGTCTTTTGTGGGGTCTTCTTCATCGGGGCTGTCCCGCACCTCGCCCAGGCGGTTTGTGCTGAGGCGCGCGTCCTGCATGTCGCGGGCAAAGGTGATGAGTTCGTTTATCGGACTGTTCAGTTGTCCGATGATGTACTGCACGGAGAGCATCATGCCCAGTGTCATTTCCCCTTGTACCACCAGCGAGGCCACCAGTCCCGTGATTACTATGTTCTTGGTCTGGTTTATCAGTACCGCTCCCGAGTCCTGGTACTGCCTCAGCGCAAGGCTCCGGATGTTCACTTTGAACAGCCGTGCCTGTATGCGTTCCCATTCCCACCGCTTCTGCTGCTCGCAGGCACTCAGCTTTATCTCCTGCATGCCGTTCACCAGCTGCACCACCGTGCTCTGGTTGGCGCTCTGCTGGGCAAACCGCTTGTGGTCCAGTTCCGCCCGTTTCTTCATGAAGAGCCAGACGTAGGAGATGTAGAGTGCGCTCCCTCCCATGAAGATAAGGAAAATCATGCCGCTGTACACCAGCAGCACGATGCCGAATATCAGGATGTTGAAGGTGGAGAACGCCACGCTGAGGCTGCTTCCGGTCAGGAAGTTCTGTATGCGCGTGTGGTCGTTGATGCGTTGCAGGATGTCGCCCGTCATCTTGGTGTCGAAGTAGCCCATAGGGAGCTTCATCATCTTGATGAGGAAGTCCGAAATCAGGGCGATGTTGATGCGTGTGCCCAGATGCAGCAATATCCATCCGCGTATGAACTCCACGGCGCTGCTGCTGAAGGACAGCATCAGTTGGGCAATGAGCACCAGGTAGATAAATCCGAGATTTTGGTTGTTGATGCCGAAGTCCACGATGCTCTGCGTGAGGAAGGGGAGCATCAGCTGTATCATGCTGCCCAGCAGCAACCCCAGCAGCAGTTGTCCCACCAGTTGCTTGTAGGGGCGCAAGTAAGAATAGAGGAAGCCGAAGCCTTTATAGTTTGTCTTTTCCCCCTCATCTTCTTGTGCATAGAATTCCGGTGTAGGTTCCAGCAACAGTGCCACTCCCGTATCTTCTCCGTCCGTTTTGGCGCTGAGCCAGCAACGGCAGAATTCTTCCCGGGTGTATTTCAGCTTGCCTGCTCCGGGGTCGGCCACCCATACATGCTTGTCGTTCATCCGGTAGACCACGACGAAATGTTGCTGGTTCCAGTGGACGATACAAGGTAAAGGGGCTTCTTGCAGCATTTCGTAGCTCACTTGCACACAGATGCTCCGAAATCCAATCTTCTCAGCCGCTTCGCTGATACCCAGCATAGAGACACCTTCGCGAGTGATGAATGACTTTTCCCTCAGACCTTCCAAAGAATAGCGCTTGCCATAGAAGGCGGACACCATGCGCAGGCAGGTGGGGCCGCAGTCCATCACGTCGTGCTGGGAGTAGTGAGGAAAGGATTTCATTTGATTAACTATATAAAAAGTCAATATCTTTGATGTTATAATAGCTTGGAAATTTCCTCCCATTAATAAATAGAATGGGGGTAGTGTAAAACTTATGTGTTATACACCATTTTTCTTGTGCATTGATGAAAGGCTCGTATTTAGGGATTTCATCCAAGAACTTAATGTTATGTAGGATTTTATTTTTACTGATAGGATAGTTATCAACATATTTTTTTAGTATCATGGCAAATAATTGGGGATTCTTTTGATAGCCAGAGAGAATATGGGAAGCTATTACTATCGATTCTGGATGTTTCTTTTGGTCTAACAAAAATATTAAATCCAATTTGGTATTGGCTTTTCTTTGAAGGATGGGCATTAGTTTTTGTAGCTCTTTTATGCATGAAACACAAATAGGACTGAAAATAAGAGTAAGGCATATTTCGGCATCTGGATTTCCTATTGATATTTTATTCACTTTGTCAACATCTGTAAGACAAAGTTCTTGTTGAAAAAGATATTGGGAAATGTTTTCGTCATATATTAATTCGTTGTATTTTCTTTTCAAGGTGGTGTGTTCTTTTTGAGTGGCAATTATCGGCTTGATGACTATATAGATAGATGTAACAGTAACGAAGATCGTCGTTATTTCTATTATTGATTTCAAATGTAGCAATTCGTATATATAATTCATCTTTAAAGTACATATACTTAGCATAAACAGAAAAACGAATACCACTTGTACAGAAAGGCAAAGGGTACACCATTTTCTTGCTATGAATTTCTGATAAAAAAGAGAATAGCATACATATCCGATACTGCAAACAGACAGGAAGTTTATAAGTGCCTGTGCTGTACCAAATGGTAGGAATAGTAATACAATTAAAAGAGATAAAAAATACACAAAACCTATATCGCTCCAAGAAACAAGTCCGAGGAAATATGCGTCTTTGAAATCCAAGATAGAAGAACAATCTATATTATTCTTATTTCCGGTGGCTGAACATAATTTTTTAATGTGTACATTGTACTTGTCTATTTGGTCTACAAACAAAAGTATGGATGCAGTCAGTCCTCCTAAAACGCCTGTAAGATATAGATAAAAAAGAATGCCTCCTTCGTGCTTTAAAATAAGTAAATATGCGAATAATATGGCTACACACAATATAAGCATAGGATATTTTATTTGCTTAATGATTGTGCTGAATTTCATTTTTAGTGGAATACTGATTTTACCTGGTCGGTTATCCATAATAAGGATGTTACCGTCCCACATATCTTCAAAATCCTTTCTCGATATACTTTCTATCTTTCCTTTCTCATCAATAGTCTGAATAGATTCGGCAGTAACTTTTGTTATAAACAGGAACAAATCCACATTTGTAATAACATGAGCAATGAAAGGAGAGGGTATATTTGTCAGTTCTTCATAACTGGTATGTATGGCAAAACTATCTTTGCCCATCCTATGTAATATATACTGGAAAGATAGGAAACTGGGAAAATCCGGATGTTCCTTCAATATTACATATAATGCAGCAGAATATTTGCAGCCATAATATTTTGTGATAATCTTCAAAATGGTTCTTGCATTGTCTTTTATTATTTTTTGATGTGCATTCATTCTGTTGCTTTACTGTTTTAAATATTTGTCTATCGTTGTTGCCGCTTGTTGGTCACTTGGTCTTGGAGCATTCACTTCAACAATATTGCCCTGTTTGTCGAAAATGATGTATCGGGGAATTAATTCCAGCTTTAGCTTTTCCAGTATTTTACTGTTCTTTGGGTTTGTGATGAGGAAATTGTCGGGTACTTCCGACAAGCCTTCCTGCTCTACTGCCTTTTTCCAGCTGCTTTCCTGGTCCTTGAAGGCGAGATAGACGAATACCACATCTTTTCCCTTGTACAGCTCTCTTAGCTTTGCCGATGGAGGCATTTCTTCCCGGCAGGTACACACCAGCTTGCCCAAAAGTCCACATAAATGACCTTTCCCCTGTTTTTTTTCAACAATATGTTCAAGTTGGTAGGCTTTCCGTGGATGTCCTTCAGCAATAACTGGTTGGCATCGGCAGACAAGTTATATTGGTCTCTTATCTTGTTGGGCAGCAGTGTGTCTTGGGTGATATGGATATATTTGTCAAGATAGCTGTTTACGTCTTGTGCCGAAAAGTTTTCGCCGATTTCTTTGATGCAGCGTTCAAGCAGGATTTGTTTTGATTTTGGCTGAAATGTTTTCGGAGATAGCTCATCGAAGGTTTGACGCCAGTCGTTGCTTCCTCCCTGCGATTTGCGTATTGTCGGGATGTGCTGATTCAAAAACCAGAGGTAGTAGTCCAGAAATTCACGGTAGGAGGGATAACGGATATATTTGTCGGCTATTCCGGGCTCCATTTGGCGGTAGAAGGCGGTGTCTTCATTCAGCATTCTCCGGGATTCATAGTCTTTCAGCTTGAGCAGGTATTGATAACGGTCGTGTATCTCGCTTGAGATAAGTTGCTGTTCTTTAAAGGAATTGATAGTATCTGTGTAGTTCTTTTTGTAACTGTCGAACATGGATTGTAATGAATCCAAAGGACAATAATCTATTATTAATGAAGTCCAATTGTTGGCTCGTATCATGTTAATGCTTTGGGCAATCCGTACCCAATCGCTTCCCAAGCATGTTTTTGCTTCTAAGCCGGAGTGTGTCCTCCCTTTACGCAATTCATAGTTCATATTATAGATTCTGTTGCGTTCCGGGTGATGCTTGCTGCTTAAAATGGGGTAGTTCAGGCTATCCATTGAAATAGTAATGGTATCCCCTTGCATTAAAGGGTAGTAGTTGAACTCAAAATCCCCATAGTTGAGCCCCAGCTCCTTGAAATGTTCAGTGGAATAGAGGGTTATGGTATCGAAATCTTTGTCCGGCATGTATTCCATAAGAGTTCCTATACTGTCGGTATAGAGGACTTTAGGCATCGGCACGTGTCTCATTCCTCCCGGTGTCCTGTGGGGCTTAGGATGGTAATGATTGAAACATACTACAATATTCTTTTCGTCCTTTTGGGTGGCGACATGATACTGTTGACAAGATGAAAGACTTATTATTAAAAGGAAGACAATGCATATAATCATAGGACTATAGATTTGGTTTGCAATAAAAAAATGAAATAATAGGTATGCAGGATAAGTGAAATAACTTGCTGCTTAAAAAAACTTTCACTTGTAGAGTTATGGCTGTGACAAGTGAATAGGAGAACAGTTAATCAAACAAATTCTCCTATTCAAAAGCAAACCATTGTTATCCGCAGTAGCTACTTGATCCGCAACTGTCGCAGCACCAATGCCCTTCTTCTGTGGCCATATGCATGGCCTGAGCCTTACTTACACCACATTTCACAGTACCGGTTGGCGATTTGTAACCGCAAGTTCCGGAACCTCCTTTAATGGCTCTCATTTGGTTCTTGCTGAGAGCTTTCGTTTTTAACACATTAAAGTTCATAATGTCTGGGATTAATTTTATTCTACTCTATTAGGCTTTTCGATTCCGCCTATATTTGGTGCACAAAATATCACAATTTAAAATGGTCTCTATAAAAGTGTATTCAATCTCTAATATGAATTATTTCTATAATAGATACTGCTTATAGTGAAAAACTTCCTGTCAAAAGTGTATCCTCTGTTTCAATCTCAATGAGATAGTTGCCGGTGCTTTCGCCGTTCAGGTCTATATTGAGGGCAGCAGGACTGCTGTGTGTTTCCGAATAGACGGTTTCACCGGTAGATTCATTGGTGATAGTGACATTGACAACTGCAATGTCTCCATTGAAGCTGACATTCACTACATTATTATATAGGTAAGCATCGGCTATCGGTCGTTGGATGCTGCGTTTGATGGGAAGTCCTTCCTCGCTTGTACTTCCGGTTCTATCTTTGGGTTTTATCGGATAGCTTGTCAGTACAATCGTTTCCGCATTGGTTTGGCATTCCCGGGCAGTCGAAGTGGAAAGGCCGTTGCAGAAGAATAAGATAAAGATTAATGCTTTCAGTGCTTTCATAAATAAGTGTTTTTATCGTTTCTTGTGCTACAAAGTTAGGGATTCGGATGATTCACCACTGCCCAAAAAGTGCCCAATTTTCATCTTGGAGTGCCCAAAAAGTGCCTTAATTACTACTTTTCAACTGTTCTGCCAGAGAAAACAGCACATTTTTCAATGAAAGTCCTTGAGGTGCTCCCATTTTCAATAGGATATTCTTCGTTCTTGCCTGGATGGTACTGCGGGATTGTATATGAAGGAAATGCCCCATATGTATGACGGGAACTTGCGCCAAATAGAGGCAGCATATCCGAATTTCTTCTGCAGACAGATTGTATCTTTCATCAAGATAGGTGATGATTCCATACCATCCGGCATTTGTAAGGGCTGTGAACTGACTCCACTCTTCTTCATTCAGGTTTTCTTTTGTCTCTACTTTTTGAAGGTCTTTGGTTATTCGGGACACTTTGATGTAGAGTGCAGAAGTCTTGTATTCTTCTTGTCTATGAGTTGGCTTCTTCACAACCAGCTGGCTGACTTTTTCTTGCAAGGTTGCATTTTCCCGTTCTTTTTCAGCAAGTTCTTGTTTCCTCCTTAAGTTCGCCTTGGCAATTTCGGCCTGCAGTGTTTCTTCCCATTCTTTCTTTTCGGCTTTATGCTGTAGGTGTTTCTTCCTGAAATAGAATATGCAGACGAAACTTATAGCGAGAAAAATGGTACTTACTGTACATAGGATATATGTGCTCCGTTTTGATATTGTATTACTATTATTCCTTTCGTGGGCAATTACGGTATTGAGAATGTCATGCCCTTGCTGATTAATTTGTGCACTGTCCTGATACATTGTCCGCTTTCTTTCCAGAAGAATGGATGTTTCCATATCCCCTTTTTTTTGTGCTATCTCCGACAAACGCATACAAGCATCTGCTTTGGTGTCGTAGTATCTTTCTGCTTTAAGTATTTTTTGCAGGAAGATGCCAGCAGAATCATATTGGCCGTTTATGAAATAGGCATTTCCCAGTAGCAGGAATGTCCTATAGCAATGCTGGGTATCTTTCAGACCGGAATAGTTGAGGCGTGCATATAGCAATGCTTGTCCCGGCTTGGGCATAAGGCTGTATAGCATACTTAGGGAGTGGTAGATAGGCACTAATATCGTACTGTCAGAGAATGCTTTGCCGATAGACAAGGCTTGCTGCATCTGTTGCTCCGCTTTCGGATAATACGTTTTTCCTTGTTCAAGGCTTATCATTCCACGTTGTGATAGGGTATAACATAAAGAGGCTGTGTCTTTTTGTGATTTAGCCAATAGTTCTGCCCGTTGGTAGATGGAATCTGCTTCGGTACTGAGGCCTTGTGCATAGTACAGATAGCCGAGGTTGCTGTATAAGGAGGCCTTTAACTCTGCGTTTTCTGAGCGGCCGTTGATATGCGACAAGGCTATAGTGTATTTGTCTATGGCTTGGGAATAGTCGTTCCGGTCTCTATAAAGACTTCCCCAACAGTAATATGCCCGTGCTTGCAGTGGGGCATTTTCATGCGTGTCATAGTAGCGCACGGCCACTTGTATCAGCGAATCATCCGTCTGCACTATGTAATTCTTGTCCCGTGCTTGTGTCAGCAGCAGTGCATGGTAGGCGCGGTCTGCTTTTGTTTTCAGGCTGTCGGTTGATATGCTTTCCAGCATGTTCAGTGCACTGTCCGGATGCAAATTCATCAGCGAGTCTGCTTGTACCAATGTTGTATTGTAGCCTGTCGTTTCGGTGCAGGCTGTCAGTAGTGCGGTCAGTATGGCTATGAGGGCTATGGTTTGTTTTTTCATGTGGCTTACTGCTTAATGCACTGCAAAAATAATGTTTTTTGTTTAGAGTCCGTTTAAGTTTCGTTGCGAGAAAACACGCACCTTTTAGTTTCCCCTTCTGTCTTTTTAATATCGTTAATCGCCGTTTTTAATTCGTTAGACAAGGGGTTCCCTTTCGTTAGACTACTGTCATTCTTTCGTTAGACACTTGTCTAAGAAAGAATGACAGTAGTCTAACGAATTAAAAACAGCGTTCCGCAGCATAACAGTGTGCAACTGAACGAATAAATTGCCTGAATAAACATCTATTACCCAAGTTCCGCATGTTCCGTTTCTTAGGAGTCAAAGGGAGTGTCCTGTCCGTACCCGGGCCGTATCTCCTCCGTGTCTGCTCCGTACTTTCTCCGTATAAGGGTACCTTTATGTGGAGCAGGTACGGAGCAGACACGGAGGAGATACGGAGCAGGCCCTATTTTATACCCTTTTCAAGCGCAATCAGAGTAGAGAGGCTGATTCCGTCAACGGCATAAAGGTTTCACCGGAAAGCCCGATGGATAGGGAGATACGCAAGAAGGAAGAAAGTTACTCGAAATGCAGTGCACCGAAGAACTCCGGACAATGGAAGTTCGGCTTCTCCAGTTCAATCGGATTCCAGGAAAGGAAGTGGGGGGTCTGAAGCTTGTCACCACACTTATAGAAGTTGGCACGAATGGTCTGGCCATCCAATGAAGTGATGCGGTGCAGGAAGAAAGCGGAATAGGGAACGACCAGAGCCACTTCCCAACTGCACTCTCCTACTCTTTCTTCAAACGCCTCACGTCCCAAAGAAGCCCAACGCTGTACTTTATCGAGCACCTCTTGCGGGGCATGCTGGCGGTTTCCACGTCCGGCACCTGCCCCAATAAGCAGAGTTCCGGCACAATTACACTCCATATTGTAGTACACTCCGTCACCGGCAGGCACAGAGAAGAACTCTACACACGCATCTTCCCAAACCGGACCGTTATCGTGGCCTGCAACTGCGCGTACACTCGCTTCCCTTACCTTGAAATGCAGCAGAATGGCATCTTCCGTATGCGCTATGCGGAATTCCACATCGGGAGTATAAGGAAAAGCAGCCCAATTCACAGTGTTTACAGGCTGAAACGCCACCTTCTCTTCATCCATAAGAGCCGGAACCGACTCTACCGGTATATTGGCCACACTTACTTTCTTTACATTCAATTCTTTCATTTTACTATTTTGGGGATTAATTGCAGACAGCGGCAGCATGCAAAGAGCGGCAGCTATCGTCATTAAAAACTTTTTCAGATACATGAGTCAATGAATTTTTTCATCTCCGGTGTATGCTCCTCCACGCTCTGCAACAGTTTGAACTGAGCCTTGGTACGCACAAGATTGTGCTCCGGATACTGGATTTTATAATAAGTATCACCGTTGATATAATCTGCCAGGAAGCGTACGCACTGCATGTATGGGAACAAGGCAGCCGCATAAGGCAGATTCTCAATCTCTATCGGCAACAAGAAGGATTTGCCCGATTCCAGATAACCCTTGGTAAATGCCTGGAATATTTCCATATTGAAGTTCACATTATCCAGATTCTTGTCATCTTCCAACCCCGTGTTGGCACCTGAGCGAAGGAAATCGCCATAATCGGAGAAGATGAAGCTGGGCATCACCGTATCCAGGTCGATGACACAAAGCACCGTACCGTCTTCGTCGAACATCATATTGTTCACTTTCGTATCACAGTGGCATACCCGTTTGGGCAGTTTGCCTTCACGGTACAGACGTTCTGCCTTACACATTTCATCAGCGCGTTTTTCTATCTCATCCAGAAAATACCGCACCTCCTGCACACGTCCCGCAGCATCGGCAGCCACAGCGTCACGGAGTTGCTTCAGGCGGAACTCCATGTTGTGGAAATCGGGAATTGTCTCGCCCAATGTATCTGGAATATCGGCAAGCATAGCCTGGAAGTTACCGAAGGCAGCTCCCGCATAATAGGAATATTCGGGGTTCACCGTCTCGTAAGTCTTGGCACGGGGAATAAAAGTCATGATACGCCAGTAGTTCTCACCGTCATACCAATAGGTTTTCCCTTCGGCCGTGGGGATGAAATGAAGCACTTTACGCTCGACATCGGCTTCTCCTTTCTCTTCCAGTTTCTTACGGATATGCCCGGTCACAGCCTCGATATTAGACTGTAACATCTCTACATTCTGGAAAATGGCATGATTGATACGTTGCAGAACATAGTCCGGCGCATCGGCCTCAACGGTGGTCACTTTGTACGTATCGTTAATCAGGCCTGAGCCTAAAGGCTTGATTTCACGAACCGTACCCTGCATTTGAAAATGAGATACAATAGATAAAAGGTCTTTCATGATAATTAATGAATTAATTTGTTTACAAAGATACGCTGATTGCCTTATACCAAAAGGCAAGTATCGTTCGGCGCGCTTCCAAAATTATACATTTATCCAAACATAACCGCAAAAACTGCCTAATAAATAAGAAGTCTTGTACAAAATATACCTATATTTGTAACTGAAACCTTAAAAACTACCCGAAAAGTGCGAACGTTTATCATCCGGCTGCTTCTTGTTTCAGTAAGCATGATTGCTGCAACCCTGCAGGCGCAGAACATCACCTTCAACCATCTGACAACCGACGACGGTCTGTCACAATTCTCCGTGAACAGCCTTTACATCGATGAAAACGGTGTCTTATGGATTGGAACCCGAGAAGGCTTGAACCGTTATGACGGAGAAGACATACAAACTTACAAGCTGCAGAAGAACGACCCTTACAGCCTTTTCTGCAACACCGTGCTGCGCATGGCCGGCAACCGTAACGGAAAAATCTACCTGCTCTGTACGGAAGGAGTAGCCGAGTTCAATCTCGCCACCCAAAGATTCACCACCCTGCTGCAAGGAAATGTGCACAGCATATATTACAAAGAGGCCCTTTTCATCGGAAAACAGAATGAAATCTACCGCTATAACGAGCAGACCGGGAACTTTGACCTCTATTACCAGCTTCCCGGAAAAAGTCTGGAAATCTGCTGTATGCATCTGGACAAAGGACAAATGTGGATTGGAACGACCACCGACGGAGCATACCGCCTGCAACTGGACAAGAACGAGCTGACCCACCCCATCCTGAAAGGCAACATCACCAGCATATACCAAGACAGCGAAGGCGAGTTATGGATTGGCAGCTGGGAAGAAGGGCTGCACCATGTAAAGACCGACGGAACCATCGAAATCTTTGAATACGACGCAAAGAACCCTTACAGCATCTCTTCCAACTTCGTGCGAGCCTGCTGTGAAGACAATCTGGGAAACATCTGGATTGGGACATTCAACGGATTGAACCGGTATGACAAAAGTACGGGACTCTTCCAGAACCACACTGCCAGTGATGCCCAGAGCGACGGACTGACACACTCTTCCATCTGGTGCATCGTAAAGGACAACCAAGGAACGCTGTGGCTGGGGACCTACTTTGGCGGCGTCAACTACTTCAACCCCGAGTACGAGATATACAGCCGCTATATGTATTCGCCCATCGAAAAGAAGGGGCTGAGCAATCCGGTTGTAGGCCGCACCATCGAAGACAAGGACGGCAATCTGTGGATTGGCACCGAAGGGGGCGGACTGAACTATTACAACCGCCGTACCCGTGAGTTCAAATGGTTCCGCCCGGAAATCGGTCCCAACAGTATTTCCCATAACAACATCAAGGCTCTCTATTATGATGCCTCCAAAGACATCATCTGGATAGGAACCCATCTGGGCGGACTGAACAGACTGGACATACGCTCGGGGCGATTCACACACTACCGCATGGAAGCAGGTAATCCGGAGACCTTGCCTTCCGACATCATCCGCGATATCGCGCCTTACCAAGACCACCTGGTGATAGCCACCCAAAACGGAATCTGCCTCTTCGACCCTGCCAACGGGAAATGCCAACAACTGTTCCAGGACAGTAAAGAAGGCAAAAAAATCAAGATGGTGGCAGATGTCACTTTCGACAGCAACGGTACGCTCTGGATTGCAGCCACGGGCGAAGGTGTGTTCAGCTACCGTTTCGATACCGGCAAACTGACCAACTACCGCCATGATACTGCCGACCCACACAGCATCAGCAACAACAATGTAAACAACATTACCCAAGACAGCAAAGGCAATCTGTGGTTCGCCACTTCGGGCAGCGGACTGGACTTATACCGCCCTGCCAGCAACGACTTCGAGAACTTTGACCAAGCGAAGAACGGCCTTTCCAGCGACTGTATCTATGAGACGGAGGAATCCCCCACCAGCGGCAAACTGCTGCTCATCACCAACGAGGGCTTCTCCATCTTCGACTACCGGCAAAAGGCATTCCTGAACTACAGTGCCGAAAACGGTTTCCCAATGACTGCCGTCAATGAGAATGCCCTTTGCGTGACCCGTGACGGAGAAATATTCCTGGGAGGCACGCAGGGAATGATTTCTTTCCATGAAATGGAGTTGAACTTCACGCCGAAACCCTACAAAATCATCCTCTCCCGCCTCATTGTGAACGGAACGGAAATACAAGTGGGAGATGAGACCGGTATCCTGCAGCAAGCCTTGTACTGCACCCCCGAGATTACGCTCAACGCTGACCAGTCCATGTTCAGCATAGAGTTTGCCACTTCAAACTATGTAGCCGCCAACAAAGACGACATCATCTATAAGCTGGAAGGCTTCTCCAACGACTGGAACAGTGCCCGTGGACTGCACAACATCACCTATACCAACCTGAACGCCGGAACCTATAACTTGATTATAAAGCCCAACGGAAAAGACGAGAGCCTTTGTCCGCAAGTCCACCTGACCATCCACGTGCTGCCTCCCTACTACAAGACGCCTCTTGCCTACCTCATCTACCTGATAGTGACGGGAATCCTGCTGTGGTATCTGGTGCGTACCTACAAGTCGAGAATCAAGCTGCGTGAATCGCTGAAATACGAGCAGAAGCACATCCGCGACGTAGAAGCCCTGAACCAGTCCAAATTGCGCTTCTTCACCAACATTTCCCATGAATTCCGTACCCCGCTGACGCTCATCGTGGCACAAGTGGAAACGCTGATGCAACTCCAGAATTTCACGCCTGCCATATATAACAAGGTATTGGGCATTTACAAAAACAGCATCCAGCTACGGGAACTCATCACCGAACTGCTCGACTTCCGCAAGCAAGAACAAGGACACATGAAGATAAAGGTAAGCCCACACAACATCGTGAACTTCCTATACGAAAACTATCTGCTTTTCCTGGAATATGCCAGCGCCAAACAAATCAGCCTCTACTTCGAGAAGGAAACAGACAGCCTCGAAGTGTGGTATGACCAAAAACAGATGCAGAAAGTGATAAACAACCTGCTGTCCAACGCCATCAAGCATACCAAGGCAGAAGACAGCATCACCCTCAGCATCAAGACCGAGGCAGCAATGCCGTCATCCGCGTGACCGATACCGGCAGCGGCATAGATGCCCGGGAAGTGGACAAAATATTCGACCGCTTCTACCAGATAGACCAGATGGACTCTACGGATGCAAGCAAGACGGGTACGGGCATCGGTCTGGCATTGACCAAAGGTATCGTGGAACTCCACCACGGTAGCATCCGAGTGGAAAGCGAACTGGGCAAAGGCACCAGCTTTATCGTAAACCTGCAATTGGGGAACGCGCTGTTTGACGAAGAGCAAATAAATAAGAATGCAGACAGCGTGCAACAGATAGAGATTCCCAAACCGGAAAACGATGCCTTGCTCAAAGCCGAGCTGGAAGAGAATGCTCCCATCAAACGCCTGCCGGATGCCAAAATCCTGATAGTGGAAGACAACGACTCCATCCGTGACATGCTGGCAGGTATCTTCAAGCCCTTCTACGAAGTGCTGACTGCGGCCGACGGAGCGGAAGGACTTGCACTGGTACGCAGCGAAATGCCCAATATCGTAGTCAGCGATGTAGTAATGCCCAACATGTCGGGAACGGAACTGTGCAAACAGATAAAAAGTGACTTCAACACCTGCCATATCCCCGTGGTGCTGCTCACTGCACGGACTGCCATCGAACAGAACATCGAGGGACTGCGCATCGGTGCGGACGATTACATCACCAAACCGTTCAACACCAATCTGCTGATTTCGCGCTGCAACAATCTGGTAAACTCGCGTATTCTTCTGCAGGAGAAGTTCAGCAAGCAACCACAGGCTTTCGCACAGATGCTTGCCACCAATCCCATAGACAAGGAGATTCTGGACCGCGCCATGACAGTCATTGAGAAACATCTGGACGATACGGAATTCAACGTCAACGTCTTTGCACGTGAAATGGCAATGGCACGCACCAATCTGTTCACCAAGCTGAAGGCTATCACCGGGCAAACTCCGAACGACTTTATCCTGACTATCCGCCTGAAGAAGGGTGCCCTGATGCTGCGCAACAATCCGGAACTGAATATCACCGAAATTTCGGACCGGATAGGTTTCAGTTCTTCACGCTATTTCTCCAAATGCTTCAAGGACATTTACCACGTCAGCCCGCTGGCCTACCGCAAAGGAGAGAATGGAGGAGAAGAAAGTACGGAAGACAGTGAAGAGACATCTTAATATTGTACATCAAGCCATCGCATGACACGGTTTGTACTTTTTCTCCCTTCCCTTGTACTTCCTTATACACCCGATTCCACAAAACCTCTTACCTTTGACCTCAGAATTACAATCTAAAGTCAAAGAACTATGAAGCATTTTTCCCCCTTGTGGTCTCTGCTTCCCGGTGCAGCCCTGATAGCGGGATGCGGAAGCCAATCAAAAGGCAAGGCTCCGGAGCACTCTCCGCAGAAGCCCAATGTAGTATATCTGATTGCTGATGACCTGGGTATCGGCGACCTGAGCTGTTACGGTGCCACCAAAGTAAGCACTCCCAACATCGACCGCCTTGCCGGACAAGGCATGCAGTTTACCAACGCTTATGCCACTTCTTCCACCAGCACCCCTTCCCGCTTCGGCCTGCTGACAGGCATGTATCCCTGGCGACAGAAGAACACCGGCATTGCTCCGGGCAATTCCGAACTCATCATCGATACCGCCTGCGTCACTATGGCCGATATGTTCAAGGAAGAAGGCTACGCCACTGCAGCAGTGGGTAAGTGGCACCTCGGCCTGGGTCCTAAAGGCGGTACAGACTTCAACCACTCCATCAAACCGAACACCCAAGACATCGGCTTTGACTATGAATACATCATCCCCGCTACCGTCGACCGCGTTCCCTGCGTCTTTGTAGAGAACGGACATGTAGTGGGCCTCGACCCCAACGACCCTATCACCGTGAGCTACGACCACAAGGTCGGTGACTGGCCTACCGGTCTCGAAAACCCCGAACTCGTCAAGATGAAACCCAGCCAGGGGCACAATAATACCATCATCAACGGTATCCCCCGTATCGGCTGGATGACCGGTGGTAAATCCGCCCTTTGGATAGACGAAGACATTGCCGACATGATTACAGACAAGGCCAAGAACTTCATCACAGCCCATAAAGACGAACCATTCTTCCTCTATATGGGTACGCAAGATGTACATGTTCCCCGCGTGCCACATCCACGTTTCGCCGGCAAGAGCGGTTTGGGCGTACGTGGCGACGTCATCCTCCAACTGGACTGGACCGTGGGTGAAATCATGCACACCCTGGACAGCCTCGGCATTGCCGACAACACCATTTTTGTATTATGCAGTGACAATGGTCCCGTCATAGACGACGGCTACCAAGACCAGGCACGCGAACTGCTGAACGGCCATACTCCCATGAAGCACTACCGCGGTGGGAAGTACAGCGCTTTCGATGCCGGTACCCGTATTCCCTTCATTGTACGCTGGCCCAATGGCATCAAACCCGGCAAACAACAAGCCCTCTTCTCCATGATTGATGTCTATGCTTCATTTGCCGCCCTGCTGAATCATCCGTTGGAAGCAGGCATCGCTCCCGACAGCCGCGACCAGCTCAATAACTTCCTGGGAACCGACACCACCGGATGTGACTATATTGTACAGCAGAATCTGGACAACACACTCTCCATCATCCAGGGAGACTGGAAATACATAGAACCCAGCGACAAGCCGGCACTGGAGTATTGGACCAAAATAGAAATGGGAAATGCCCCACAGCCTCAACTGTACAATCTTTCCATTGATCCGTCCGAAAAAGACAATGTGGCAGAAGGCCATCCGGACAAGGTAAAAACGCTCTCTGCCCTACTGGAAGAGGTGAAGGAAGCAAAGAACCAAAGTGAAAGGGAATAAAAGTACAAGAGTGGTATAGTTCGCAAGTTTTGTACGAATTCGTACTTTTTGCGAACTATTAACTAATGCATTTGTATATTCCATCTCCTACATTTGCGATGTGATTCAACTCTGAAGTGAGTACAAAACGAAGAAACAACCTTTATTAATAACTAATTAAATTAATATTTATGAAACAGAAATCCAGCTTCTTTAAAGCATTAGGTATTATGTTGCTTTCTGTCCTATTTGCCACGCAGGCCAATGCACAGAATCTCACAGTAACAGGTACAGTGACTGACAACTTAGGTCCGGTGATTGGTGCTTCTATCCAGGTGGAAGGAACAAGTAACGGATGTATCACAGACATTGACGGAAACTACACCCTTCCCAATGTTCCGGCAAACGCAACTCTCGTATTCTCCTATATCGGATATCAGACACAAAAGATTGCCGTAGGCGGAAAGACCAAAATCGATGTAAAACTGGCAGAAGACAGCCAATTGCTGCAGGAAGTTGTCGTAGTGGGTTACGGCGTTCAACGTAAGAGTGATCTGACCGGTGCAGTTGCTTCTGTAAAAGCAGCAGATGCATTGAAAAACACCCCGACCGGTAATGTATCCGATGCATTGCAGGGACGTATGGCCGGTGTATCAGTTCTCTCCGGTTCCGGTAATCCTACTGAAGACAATACCATCCGTGTACGTGGTATCAACTCTATCACAGCAGAAACCGGTCCTTTGGTTGTTATCGACGGTTTCATCGGTGGTTCCCTTCAGTCGTTGAATCCTTCCGATATTCAATCTATCGAAGTATTGAAAGACGCATCTGCAACAGCTGTTTACGGTTCTCGCGGTGCAAACGGTGTAATCTTGGTTACTACCAAAAACCCATCCCAAGACAAATTGACTGTATCTTTTAATGCATTTGCCAACATCAAGACTGTAGCCAAGTATGCTGATAATCTTTCTCCGTATGAATATGCCAACCTGGTTAATGACTATGGTAAGGAATACTTCGGTTATGAAGATAATCACTTTTACAACGCAGAACAATTGGCTGCTTTCAAGAATGGTACGGCAGGTTATGATTATTCAAGAGAAATCTTCCGTACTGCTGTTACTCAGAACTATGAACTTTCCATCGCAGGTGGTGGCGAAAAAACTACCTTCCTGGCATCTTTGCGTTATCAAAACGATGAAGGTATCATTAAGGAATCAGACAGTAGCATCTACAGTTGGCGTTTAAAAGTAGATACTAAAATTAAGAAATGGTTGAAAGCCGGTTTGAATATCTACGGACACTACAGAAACAATTCAGCTCCCCGTATCAGCCAATACGACGGTTTAATTCAACAAGCGATGTACTTCCCAAATACCATTTCACCTAAAAACGAAGAAGGCAGTTATAACAACGCATTCTTTGAGGGAAGCCCGTCATACAACCCGATGGGATATATCTGGGAATCTAACAACTCCAACAAGACCGTCAACAACCGCCTGCAAGGTTATGTTCAATTTGATATTATGGATGGTTTGAGCTTCCGTTCACAATTGGGTGTTGTATTTGACAACCGTCTTAATACTTCCATCGAAAATGAAGAAAGCTATAGCTTCTACAAGAACAACAAGACTCAAGGTCAGTCTCGCAGCTATTGGAACACCTCTTGGTTGAATACCAATACATTGAGTTATGTTAAAGAATTCAATGCCAACCACCGTGTCAACGCAACTGCTGTATTCGAGCAATCTTACGATAATAACTACAATCATACAAGCACTGCTTCTAATCTGGATTACATCGACCGCATCGGAGTAGATAACCTTGCATGGTCTGACGCTAACCTTGCAACTATCGCTTCAGACCGCGTCATTAACACATTAATGTCAGGTATGTTGCGCGTCAACTATGTATTCATGAACCGTTATATGGTTACCGCTTCTATACGTGCCGACGGTTCTTCACGTCTGAAAGACAAATGGAGCTACTTCCCCTCTGCAGCCTTGGCTTGGGACCTGAAACAAGAAAACTTCCTGAAGGACAACAGCTTTATCAATCAACTGAAACTTCGTTTAGGTTACGGTTCTGTTGGTAATCAATCAGTAGAGGCTTATCGTATTTTCTCTAAGATGTCTCCTGTAAGAAACAGTGACGGCTCCACCTCTTACAAAGTAGACCGCCCTGCTGCTCCCTACCTGAAATGGGAACGTAATGACCAGTTCAACGTCGGTATTGACTTCGGCATTCTCGATGGTCGTGTCCGTTTAACGGCAGACTGGTACAACAAACTCTCTAAGGATATCTTGCTTGAATTGGCACAGCCGCCCACATGGGTTACTCAGCATTACTGATGAACTCCGGTGAAATCAAAAATACCGGTGTTGAATTCACCATCAGCGCAGATCCGTTCAATAGCAAAGATTTCAGCTGGCACACAGATCTTACCTTATCACACAATAAGGGTACATTTAATAAGATACCGACTGCCAATCACCGTCAACAACAAGCCGGTAACTACCAGAACCAATTGTTCCAAATGATTGAAGGTGAGAAACTGGGAACTTTCTGGGGATATACTTTCGACGGAATCTGGCAGGAAGCAGATGTTAATGCTCCGTTTATTGATGCCAACGGCAATGCAACTGGCAAAACGAACGGTGAGGTATACAACGTATTACCCGGTAACTCAAAATATGTAGACGTTAACAAAGATGGCGTTATCAATAATGAAGACCAAGGTATAATCGGTTGTGGACAGCCGACCTTCAACTGGGGTTGGAACAATACTTTCAACTATAAGAACTTTGATTTCTCATTCTTCATTGTAGGATTCCATGGATTCGATATTTACAACGCTACTCATCAGATGGGCTTCAACCATATCAAGAGCCAACAAGTGCTGGTGTAACTCCTATGCGTGACTTCCTTAACCGTTGGACACCGACCAACACCGATACGGATGTACCGGGCTTCATAAATGGCGGTACTGAGAATAAAGACTTCTTCTCTACACGTTTTGTAGAAAACGGAAGCTTCATCAAAATGAAAAGTATCACATTAGGTTACACATTACCGGAATTAGCCTGCAAGGCACTCGGTATCACAAACCTGCGTGTTTATGCTTCTATTCAAAACCCATTCCACATCACCAGTTACTCAGGCTTGGATCCTGAAGCAACTATGGGTAGCCCGTTGGTACAAGGTGTTGACTGGGGTGCATATCCCAACAGCCGTAATTATCTGATTGGTTTGAACTTTGCATTCTAATGATTAATCTTATTAAACAAGAGAACAATATGAAAAAATTAGCATATATAGCAACAATTGCCGGTAGTATGTTTCTAACAACTTCTTGTGTAGACCTGACACAAGAACCGCAATCCTTCATCACAGAAGAGGAATACATTGCCAGTATGGACCTGACCGGTCTTCAACAAGCTGCAACAGCACTATACAATGATTTATGGAACGGAAACTATGGTTTCAACTGCCGCCTACAACGTATCAATGTATGTTCGGATGATATTATCTACCGTGCAGCAAAAGCCAACAACGAATTGGCGAATTATTACAGACTGACTCCTAATATTACAGCCAATAACGCCGACTTCGACACTACTTGGAAGCTATTTTATACAGTAATCAACAACTCGAATAAACTTATCAATAAGGTTGTTCTTCCTGGAGATGCGACCAAAGCCAAACAATTCGAAGAAGTATTGGGAGAAGCTTACTTCCTCCGCGGACTCTCTTATTTCTATTTGGCACGTATGTACGGTGATGTGCCACTAATCCTAAAAGAAGAAGATGCCTCGACTTACATGCCGAGAACTGCCGTTGCCGAAATCTACGACCAGGCAGTTATTCCAAGCCTGACAAGAGCCGTAGAACTGTTGCCTACAAAAAGCCGCACAGGCTTTAGCTCCGCCCCATCAAAATGGGCAGCTAAAGCTTGTCTTGCCGATGCTTATATGACTATGGCAGGCTGGCCTTTAAAGAGAGGACAAGAATATTACTCTCTGGCAGCTGCAGCCGCTAAAGACATTATAGACAACTCAGGCTTATATCTGACTCAAGAATATGCAGAATTGTGGAAAGAGGCCAATAAGGCACAAGCCAACGAAGTAATGTTTGCCATTCATCATAATGCTAAACTGAAAACTGCAAGTAACTATGGCAAGTCTTATTATCCGGTTGACTTTGGTCTGAATGCCGGTTGGGCCGACTATTATGCAAACGAAGCTTTCTTCCTGAACTATCCGGATGATGAGCGTAAGGCATGGAACTACATGACAGAATGGGATACCAAGACAGGTCATGTCACTTATAAAGAAAGTCAAGACAAGCTTCCCGCTATCTCCAAATATTATGACTATAATGAAGGAGCAGCAGGCAAAAGCGCCCAAGCCAATGGTATCACTTGCATTTACCGTTATGCAGATGTTCTGTTGATGTATGCCGAAGCCTCCACTCGTGCAACAAACAGTGTAAATGCACAAGCCTTGGATGCCATTCAGAAAGTACAAAAGCGAGCCGGTTATGCAGATAACCAATTAACAACCACTACTGATCCTACAGCCTTTACAACAGCCGTATTCAACGAACGTGGTTGGGAATTCTTTGCAGAAATGAAACGCTGGTTTGACTTGGTTCGACTGGAAAAAGTCAGTGAAGTTAGAGCTGAGACATGGAATGGTTCTCTTTTCCAAAGAAACAACCATTACTACTTCCCAATACCTTACCAGCAGATTGAATTGGCACAATGGACCAATAATGCCGGTTATTAATAGAAACAGAATAACACAAAACTTCTAACCTTATTTATCAAGAAATCAAATAGACCTTAATCAATTTGATATGTACGAAAGGGAGGGGCCGTGAGGTTCCTCCCTTTTATTTATCAATACAATGATAATACTGCCCCAAAGACATCCAACCAAATAAGGAATGGTCTTGAACGTCAAAAGCAACTATATCACACTATTCCCAATATACCATTAGAGCCTGACATCGCGACAGATATTATTCATTTTGAAACTTTTGTGTAGAAACAAAAGTAGTGAGTAGACCGATATAAGCCCAGAAAGTAATCAATAAAAGAATCTATATCATTGATTTGTCATTCTATCCACACGTATTACCGCCGGTTTTCCACAAAGCATCCCCTGCGGCATAGGTACCTTGATTTCCCTTCCATTGAAAACAATCCGAATCTCTTTCAGAGCCGCATTCATGCAAGCATCGGTGACAGAAACCACAATCTCCCCTGCTTCTTCCCTTATCAGCACCGCACACGGGGCAGAAGCAGAAAGAGACAAACCTTCTGCCTGCAAACCTTTATTGCCGGGATACAAGACAGCTTCCACCACCTTTCCATCCATAGAGCAGACCGCCTGCACCAAGGTATCGTTCTGCAATACCCGGAACGGCAGTTCATCCGATGGTATCTGCCGGCCTGCATAAACCACATAGCCATAGGTATCATCAACCGGACGCTGTCCATGATTTGCCCACAGACGGAGGATTCTGGCTTCTGAGGGCAAGCCTTGTTTCTTTTCATTCACCTTGTTCCGCTTCACCCAATCTGTGGGACGAGTCTCGCAAGTAACAAATGCTTCACGGGTATACTCAGGAAGTATCCGATAGGCAAACTTACCTTTCTGCACCAGCCAGAGGGGAGTACCATCTGCCGACAAAAGCGAGTGAGTACCGGAAGCGACAAGCTCCATTTTTCCCCTTTTCATCGAGAAAACTTCATCCGTCCAAGCCGTCTGGTCGATGGTGGTACGAATCTCCCCATCCAGTTCAGGACGCTTATTGGTTACGCCCGTACCCAAAGCTACCATGTAATCTCCCAGAATGAAATAAGACTTATATGCCTTGAAGCCATAAAGAACCTCGTTCAAGCCCTCACTGTTCCCCTTGTCGTTCACACCCTCTTTCGCAGAAGCGTTCATCTTTTCGAAGATATATCCTGCAACGGCATTACTCCCGCCATCCGTAGCACCGGCAGCAAAATTACTCCTGCTGCAATAACCACGCCAATTCTCTACGGGAACCAGCTTGTCCATGCCTTCGCGTGCAGTCACACCCGGGGAAGCGGTGACATCCCAACCGCCCATAATCCGGAAATACTCATCGCCGCTGCGCTGGAACAACGTCATTCCATCCGTCGGATAGAAATTGTAGGCATCAGCAAAACTGGCGGCACTCTCCAGTCCGTCACAACGGACAGAGGCCATATTAATCGTGATATGATAGTCGGGGGTCTTCTTTATCAAGTCGTCGTTGTTGAAGAACCAACGGGTACCGGAATAGATGCCCGGAGCATACTCCTCCATCATGATGCGATTCTTCTTCACCTCTTGCTGCAATTGCAACAGTTCCCGCTGCTCTTCGGGGGTGAAAGAGTCCATCCAGTTGCCGATAAGGTTATCCAGCATTCCGGCATAAGGGATGGAAAGCTCTGTGGGATTATATACATACGAGCCACGGTCCAGGCAAGGAAGGCGATATCCCTTATAATAATACCAGGCACCACCACGCAGGAAATTAAGAAGTGCCTGCACATTATCCCGGCCCAGATTCTTGGCCCAGGGAGAGCCTTTCAGCATATTCAGCATTTTAAGTGCATTGGAAGTCCCGTCAATGGGATAGCCCCAAATCAGGCATTGCTTTCCATGTCCCCAACCTGCTCCGTCGGCAGTGAATCCCTCAGTCCAGAAAGCATCGGAATACGTAGTTTGGGAGGTCATACTGATACCGCGCTGGCAAACTTCCGCCAGCAAGTCTATCATAGGAATGGAACGGTACATGGCGGCCACGGGCAATAGGGAACGATAGGCCAATGCATTGCCGCCCACCCACCACACATGGTTGCGGAAACGGGAAATGGAAACTACATTCCCATCGGTTTCGTCGTGGCGGAGAGGTTGGGTCCAGGCTTGTAAGGCAATGGTTTTCAACATATCACATGCCTCTTGCAGCAATGTGCCGCCTTTCCCGCCTTCCGCATCATCCATCTGTTTCAGATAGCAGAAATAAGTATTGACCGCTGCCGTAGGTATGGCAAAGCAAGATGCATGGAAACGGGGACCGTCATTGGGGCGTCCTGCCTCGATACCGCCGTAATGCAAGATTGCCTTCAGCACTTTACCGGACAAGGCCTGCTCTTCTGTCAGTTCACCTTTACGATAGGCATCCGCTACTTTCCAGATACGGTTGAAGGCATCCGCCACGAACAAGCCTATTTCGGCCTGCGGGTTGGAGTAAGGCTTCTGAAAGGCATTCTCTTTGCGGAATTGCTCTTCCTGCTCCCTTAAACCAGAAAAGATACCGTCGGCAGTGAGTTGTGCCAGGCACTCCTGCGCACTCAACCGGGTGTCCAGGGAATGATAACGGTAAGGATGCTGCGCAAAGGAAGCGCGGAAAGCCTCGATGGACTTCTCCTTCTCTGCATCTCCCCGCTGCCGGGCTTCGTTGTAGTAACGGTGATAATTATTGAAAGCAAACTGTGTTTCCTTCTCCTGCGGAAAAGCAGGTGCGACCAAGCAAAGGCCGAGAATGGTCAGAATAAGGTTTCTCTGCATATTAGAATCGTATTGGTTATTGTATAATGTCCGATTATATTTTCAGCAAATATAATGAAAGGCAGAGGGAAGAAATGACGGCAATCATACAAAACAGATGCAGTTTTCGTACGGAACTGGCTGAGTGCGGCAGCAGGCATAAAAAGATTGGCTATCTTTGTTTCATCATAATAACCTTATTAACAACATTCCCCATGAAAAGACATCATCTGCTTTTTCTCTTTGCCGCTTTCATAGCTATAACGTCTTCTGCCCAGAAGCTGGACAATCTGGTAGAACTGAAACAGAAGTCGGAAAACCCACTGTTTCATCACTTGGACAAAGCTCCACGTACACCAGCTTTCGAGTGCGAAGGCTATTGGGCCTGGGGAAGTTCGGTAGTGAAAGGAGATGACGGCAAGTACCATATGTTCGTTTCCCGCTTTCCCAAGAGCTTGCCGTTCCATCCGGGATGGATGGTAGCCTCGGAGATTGTACATGCCGTATCCGAGGTACCGCAAGGACCTTACCGGTTCAGCGAAGTGGCCCTCCCTGCCCGTGGCGCGCAATACTGGGACGGACGCTCCACACACAATCCACGCATTTTGAGGCAGAACGGAAAATACTACCTTATCTATATGGGTTCCACCCACCCCTTTGCCGACCCTACTTACGAACAACTCACCCTGGAAAGCCCCTGGTGTACCGTTGCCCGTGCCAACAAACGTGTGGGACTGGCCGTTGCCGACTCGCCCTACGGTCCGTGGAAACGCCTGGACGAGCCCATCTTGAAGACCAAGCCCAATACTTTCTACAGTTTTCTGACCTCAAACCCCTCTCCTATCATTCAAGAAGACGGTTCGGTGATGATGATATTCAAGGGACGACATTACACGAACGGTTACCTGCACTCGGCCATGAGCCTCGGAATGGCTTATGCCCCTACCATAGAAGGTCCTTATCGGGTGCTGAACAATGACTATCCCATCTTTGAAGTAGACGGTCAGGGCGAAGCGGAAGACCCTTTCCTCTGGAAAGATGCAGACGGCTATCATGCCATCTTCAAAGACCATGTAGCCAAGTTTACCGGCGAACGGGGCGGAGGCGTCATGGCACATTCCAAAGACGGCATCCAATGGACTGTAGATAAAGACCCGAAAGCCTACTCGCTCACCGTGGAATGGGAAGACGGCAGCGTGGAGAAGCAAGGGCAACTGGAACGCCCCTTCATCCTCTTCGAGGACGGAAAGCCTGCCTACATCTTCTTTGCCACGATGGACGGGCCCGGAGGGTTCGAAAATGCATCCCGTTCTTGGAATATGGTGATTCCCATCAAAGACCGGAAGTAAAAATGTGTATCTTTGCAGCCATGAACGAGAACATATTACCCATCCACTTCGCCCCGCTGCAAGGCTATACCGATGCCGTCTACCGGCGGGCGCATGCACGCATTTTCGGCGGCATAGAGACCTATTACTCTCCTTTCGTACGCATGGAGCACGGAGAAATCCGGCGGAAAGATGCCCGTGACATTGAGCCGGACCACAACCCGGACCTGCACCTCATCCCCCAGCTCATTGCTCCGGATACGGACAAGCTGGAGCACATAATGTCCCTTTTCATCGAAAAAGGATACCGGGAAACGGACATCAATTTGGGTTGTCCTTTTCCGATGCTGGCCCGGCGCCACAATGGCTCCGGCATGCTGCCCTATCCCGAAGAAGTGAAGGCGCTGCTCTCCGAAGCCATCGACCGGCATCCCGACATCCGTTTCTCCGTGAAGCTGCGTCTGGGTTGGGAGCAGGCGGAGGAGTGTCTTGCCCTGCTACCGCTGTTCAACGAACTCCCCCTCGCACACATCATCCTGCACCCGCGTCTGGGCAAGCAACAATACAAAGGAGAGGTAGACCTGGAGGGATTTGAAGCTTTCTACAAAGAGTGCACCCACCCTCTGTTCTACAACGGAGACCTGCATACCGCGAACGATATCCGTTCTATCACCACACGGTTCCCCCGATTGGCAGGTATCGTCATCGGCCGCGGGCTACTCGCCAATCCTGCCCTGGCGCTGGAATACAAGCAAGGAACCCCGATTTCTTCCGATGAAATGGCGAAAAAAGTGGGACAACTACACACCGAGGTGTTCGGCAGCTACCGAGAGCAACTGCAAGGAGGAGACACGCAACTGCTGACGAAAATGAAAAGCTTCTGGGAATATCTGCTGCCGGACGGAGACCGTAAGGCGCGAAAGACCATACACAAGACCACGAAGTTAGCCAATTATGAAGCGGCGGTGAGCAACCTGCTCGGAACATATTAGACATTTATTTCCAAATTCATTCATAATAGAAGAAAGGAAACAGCACACTGATACTTAACAGCCAAAAGATGGGGATGTTTTGGGTGAAAACATCCCCATCTTTTATAGGAAAACACCCGGATGTTATAGGGTAAAACATCCGGTGTTTTAGGTATTGGAAGTTAATGTCCGGCAGACACTGTCCTTATCTCTTCAGCTCCACGTCGAAACTTGCAGCATCCCGGCAAGTAAAACGCAACACTGTCTGCTTCTTGTCTGCCGACAACACCTTGCAATAGGGCGTCTCGGCAACCTTCCACTGTCCCTTCAAAGTAACGGTTACGGGAATCTCCTGACTCTCATTGTCAGTCCACGGGCGTGAATAGATACTGCGCTCAATACGTTTTCCGTCTTTATCGAAAGCCTCGTCACTCGGACCACGATACAAGGCCAGGTCGGGTTGGGAAACAGTCAGCAGAAGCTTGTCCTTATATTCGCGTATCATGACAAGGCACGATGTATCGGCTTTCTGCAACAATCCGCCGTCGGGCAGAGCCTGCGGAGTCTCAAACAAGACGTAAGAAGTAAGACCGTCTGCCGGAGAGCGCACAATATGGGCGTTGCGGTCTTGCCGGAGAATCTTGTAAGTGGGTTTCTTGGCGAATGCCTTCAAAGCGACGGCATCCGTATGGGGCAGCACTGCATATTCGTAGGAAGCGCCTTTCGGAGCTTTGCCATGCTGCAATGTCAAGGACACCCAGTCACCGGAAGTAGGCTTGGTGCTACGTTCGCCCACGGTCACTTGCGGGAAGTTCTTCTCGTACCGGGCATCAGGGCGGGAGGCTTTGGAAATGTAATAACCTACGCCATTGGGGTCTATATAAGTCTGTCCGTCACTCTGATAGGACTCCCAGTACTTACGGGTTTCGGGAGTGGTGGCGGCAAGCTGGAACACGGTGGTTTCCGTTGGATATTCGGTATTCAAGTTTTCGATGTCCGTACCGAGGCATACAATGGTACCGTCGAAGAAGTGGAACGACTTGCGGGCACGGTGAGAACCGTTATACTTATCATGTTCATGCAGCACCATACCGAAGTTACCGTTCAGATGTGCCTGGGACAAACCGCCGGCAAAAGCCTCATCGGAATAGAGCATCTCCTCCATACCGGAGAAGGTATCGACATTCAATACCCGGGCACGCAGCCGGTCGAAAGGCAGATGAATGCTCGTGACACCCGGAATACGATTCCAGTCGAAACCGGATTCCTGCCAGCCACTGGTGGCAAAAGTAACCATTTCATCGGGTTTTCCGGTAAGAATCTGCATGCTGCCATGTGCCAGATAACGGCCATAGAAGTTGGCGGGGAGATAGTGCTCGGCAGCCCAGAGATAACGGGAATGTCCGCGTACTACGGCAGCCCAGTTGTCGCGGCGCTGTACGGATACACAACCGTAACCCAAAGCCAGATTGCCTTGCGGGTCGGGTTCCGGACGGAAGCCTTGGGCTTCGAGCAACTTCTTCATCTCCAATTCGTGGCGGGTGGAAGCCTTCGGCAAATAGTCGGGCGCATTCTTATCCGGAGCTTCCGTATGGGCAACCAGGCGCAGATAGGCAGCGGCCATTTCGGGGTCATATTTCTGCTTACCATCGGCGTACCGGCAATGGCCATCGTGGCATATTGGATAGGTATCAGACTTCCTCCCCCGTTGGGATGGCGTCCGGACATGGAGAGAGACCATTGCTTCAGGTTGCAATAGAAACGCATGGTGAGAAGCACTTTCTTCACCGTCTCGTGTGCCTGCTCGGACAGACGGAACTCGGTACCACTCAGCAAGTAAATCATATTAGTGGCACCGTCCAGACCGCCCACTGCATAGGCAGGATAATTGTTGCAATGATGGAAGCAGGCACCGTCCGGCTTGAAAGAACCGGCCAATCCCGGCGCAGGAAGACAGCCTTTGTCCAGCCAACGGGAGAAGGAACGCAGGTATTGCAGTTTCTCCGGTGTATCCTCCATAATCAGAATGCTGGCTATGCGGCCTTGCAACTTGGTGTTGAACGTATCTATATCAATACCGTTGACGGCAGGTTCGGGATATACCTCATTGGTGATGGCATACCAGTTGAGCGTACGTACCGCCTCTTCCAGCTTACCTGCCTCACGCAACACGTCCTTCATCAAGAAATAAGCCACAAACAGACCGCGCATACTATATCCGTAATGGTGGATATTCCCCCAGCAACTGCCGTAGGCAATACCCTGGTCGGTGGCGTTATCGTACATGGCGATGAATTTCTGCTTCAACTCGTGTTTCAGCGCCGCATCCTCCGCATTGTTGTAGGCGATGGCGACGCGTTTCATCAGGTTGAAATAGTCGCTTATCTCTATCCCCAGTCTGGAGAACATATCTTTGTCCCAATCGGATACCATACGTTCGTATGCCTCGGAGTGACGTACAAAATAGATAGGACGTCCTGCTACCTTGCCGTTCTTGTAGGTAATCCGATAAAAATCATACTTCTCACGGATGGACTGCATCTCCTTGTCCGAAAGCGCGGAAGGTGTGTAGAGCATGCCGCGGAAACGCTTCTCCATAATCCGTATATCCTGCTTCTGCGCCTCGGTCACGTCTGTCAGAGGGATGTCCGGTTTCCACAAGGAGTGTTCGTAGATAACCAGCCAGTGGTTGGTGGTTCCCTTATTTACAAACGGTACCTGCAAGTCGGCAGTCTGCTGGCGGGCATCTACCTTGCTGGCAGTAATCAGATGGTCGAAAAAGAGTTTCCCTTTCACGTCGGGGGCTACAATGCGGATTTCGTCCATCCCTTCTTCCGGGGTGCCTTGCATATCGCGTTCATAACATACCCATGCTCCGCGCCAACCGGTGAAGTTGATGCCAAAAGGAAAAGAGGTGCATACCTTGCCATCCTTCAGGAACTCGAACCGAATCTGCTTGTCCTGGGCCTGCTCATTGTACACCCATACGATGAAAGCCGAAAGATAGGTGTCTTTCCCCGTCGGGTCTTTCTTCTCAAACTTCAAGTCTTTTTTGATAGACAGTGCGGCACCCGGCTCGAAAGTCCAGCTCAAACTGTGGTCGCCATCCCTATAATGTTCGTCGCTAATGCCCAACTGCGAACCAGCTGCCGTAGTGACAAACGCCGGAACCTGCTTCTCCTCAAAAGAAAGCAAGCGCTCATTCTTCACGATTTGTGCATGTACACTGCCCGGCAGCAACATGCAAACGAGCGCTACCGCTCCTATTTTCCATTTACTGAATTGCATCATGTCTGTAGGTTATCGATATTTGCTACTTGGAAATCTGCAAAACGTACGTGGTTCTGCCACAACCGTAAGGCGAAATAGCCGTCTCCTTTGCCATCGGCAACCGGTAAGCTGAAAAGTTCTTCACCATCCATGGCATAAGTGGTGGCTCCATTCTCCACACGGATTTTAACTTCATACCAATGGTTGGGCTTCAAAAGGTGGGCGGCATCGGTATACTCTTTCAAGATGGGTTTAATCTTTGCATCGTCCACTCCATAATACTCTCCATGGTATTCACGGAAACGCGTAGTTCCATTATCATTACCGCCGTAGCCACATAGTAAAGGTCCAGCGTATTGTAATTCTTGAACTCGCCGTTGCGCCATGCACTGCGGGCAAAGAAGTCATCCGGATGCCGGGGGTCATCGGCCCCCCAAAAACAATTCAAGTCGCTGAGACGGTCGTAGCTACCATTCTCAACCACCACTTGTACCCGGTAGGTAATCTCATAGTTTCCCGTCAACCGTTCCTTATACCAAAGGGACAGCCCGTCCGGAGATACAATATCCATCGTATCGCCGATACATGTAATTTCCACTTTTCCGGAAGAATCCTCCACGACCCAGGCGGTAAGCCGGCAGGAAGCGCCCATCTCCATACCGGGGAGGACACATAAGAGAAGTTGCATCAAAAGAAGTTGTAACCGCATATTTCAATGTATTAGTACGGTACAAAGAAACCCCTCTTTTTGGAAAGAGGGGCATAAATCGTACAGAAGAAGGATAAAATAATGATTGAGGCGGATTTCTGCCCCCACTTCATCAAGGATGAAGTTCTTCGAAAGCCTTGTTTTCCTCTTGTACCGCCTGAATAGTTTCTTCCAGTTCATTGATAGGGAGATCGAAGTTGTACCAGTCGTTATAGCAGTCGGTGACATACCACTTGCCATCCGTCAGTTCAAAGACCACACGAAGGGAAGGTTCTGATTCATCATAGCCTGCTTCGAACTCTTTATGGGCAGGCTCATTGACAGTGAAGTGAGAAATATAGGTACCTCCCTCCTCTTCGGTAGTACGTCCTTCCTTCAGCGTTTCTTCGTCTAGCAATGCCCACTTCTCGCGGGTGAAGGGAAAAGTCTGTTCCGTCTCACCGTCATCCTTCAAGAGGGCGATGGGAGACTTCAAAGGAAACTTGATTCGGGAATACTGGAATGAAGCACTGGACGTGAATTTCTGGAGAAATGTCTTGAAATCCTCCTCTTCGGCAGCCAGACCATTGAGAGTCGTCAGCATGAGTGCCGCAAACAGACAAAAAACAAAGCGGATAGCCTTCATATACTCGGATTATTTTTCAATGCGCAAAGATAATATAAAAGTAATAAAATGCTAAGGCTATGGGGCGATAATTATTATCATCTATGTTTCAGATACTCGTAACCAAACCGGCAACGCAAGCAGTCTTTCTTGTCACAATATTCCTTTTGAAGTTGAAGCAGAGCCTGCGAATCGGCAGCGGTAGATACCGGCAAACCGGCACCATCCCAAAGTCGGGTTACGTGATTGTTTTCGGCCTTCAAGGATTCAAGGAAACGGGTGGCACGGTCACACAAAACGTCATCGGCCTTGTGCAGGCCATAAGCATAAAGAAACGGGATGACCGTATTGATGGCAATCAGATTCAAGGCACCGTCCCCTACCCGCTTTTCCCTTCGGGGTGAAACCTTTCTGAAATTGAAGTGCTCCTCCCAATACGCGGAAGTCTTGGCAGCCAGTATCTTCTTCACCGCCTCCAGCGTTTCAGCCTCCATAACACGCGAGAAGAGCGACTGCTCCTTGTGATACAGACAGGCAAGCTGGGCGAGGCGTACATGTGGAAAGTTATCGGGACGAAGACGCAGAAACCGCCACTGCTCAACAGACATGGGAGCTGGCAGCTCGAACTTGTGTTGCAGGTAGCGGAACTCTTTCTGAAGTATCAAATAATAATCATCTGCCTCTGCCGAGACCTCCTCCAGCAGGCCTGCCTGCCCCAGGAAGAAAGCCTCCACTGAAACAGACTGTCCCGATGCTTGTCTACGGCGCGGAATGGAAGGCGGTTTGCCCATGCCTCGAAAGCATCCCCATTCAGCCCGAAGCCGAAGTTACGAGCAAGAGTAATGAAGAAAACATCCTCCCAATGATGATTGCAGCGTTCGAGCCGCTGGGATATAACGCATGCTTTCTGCTCAAAACGCTCTACCTGCAAAGCGGACAGCCAGGAGTGGACGGTCAGCTTTGGGAGGGAGGCAAGGATGGAATAGCAGGGAGGATAAATCTCTGTCTGCCGAAGCTCTTCATAGCGCAAGCGGACAGTGTCGGGGCAAGTGAGCACCATCTGGGGAACCAGCTCACCGTTCGTGCGGTACACATCACAATTCGATTCGCCCACCACGTGCAGGATGACGGTATCATACGCCTTGTCACGGTCGTGCCTATGGAGCAGCCAGTCTGATGCCTGCGTATGCACTTCGACGTTGCCCACCCAGAGCGTACCGTCTATTTTCAGTTTGGCATTAAAAAAATCGGGGCCTGCATTCATGTTCGGCAAACCGGGATCTATCACTTCTACCGGCGGCCGGAGGTTGTTTGGAGTGCTGACAAAGGAAATATTTTGTGCTTCCAAACATAATGCAGTAGTTGTTCCATGTTAACAAGACGTTAATGTTGAGCACAAATGTAAGAAAAAGATTATCTTTGCGACCTATAGTTTGTTGATAAACTAAATAAAAACAGATAGAAACAATGAAAATCGCATTAATCGGCTACGGAAAAATGGGCAAGGAAATCGAGAAAATAGCCCTTGGCCGCGGACACGAAATTGTAAGCATCATCGATGTCGACAATCAGGAAGACTTTGAATCGGCAGCCTTCAAGAGCGCCGACGTTGCCATAGAGTTCACCAACCCCATAGTTGCATACAATAACTATATGAAGGCATTCCAGGCCGGAGTCAAATTGGTATCCGGCAGTACGGGATGGATGGCGGAACATGGAGACGAAGTGAAGAGACTTTGTACCGAAGGCGGCAAGACACTGTTCTGGTCGTCCAACTTCAGTCTGGGAGTAAGCATATTCTCTGCCGTCAACAAGTACCTCGCAAAGATAATGAACCAATTCCCTGCCTATGATGTGACAATGAGCGAAACGCACCACATCCACAAGATGGACGCTCCGAGCGGAACGGCCATCACGCTTGCCGAAGGTATTCTGGAGAATCTCGACCGTAAGGACAAATGGATAGAAGGAACTTTCCAGGCTCCCGACGGAACCGTTTCGGGCTCTACGGAATGTGCAGCCAATGAGCTGTCCATAAGTTCTATCCGCGAAGGAGAAGTACCGGGCATCCACAGCATCCGCTACGACTCCGAAGCCGACAGCATCACTATCACCCACGATGCCAAGAATCGCAGGGGATTTGCCTTGGGAGCTGTCCTTGCTGCCGAATATACCGCCAAGCACGAAGGTGCTTTGGGAATGAGTGACTTGTTTCCATTTTTAAAAGACTAAAACATCATGAGAAAAGCAACACGCACCCAATGGATTAAATTCAGTATAGTCACCCTGCTCTACCTTGCCTTTCTGATTTGGGTAAAAAGCTGGCTGGGACTGATTGTACTACCCTTCATTTTTGACATCTACATCAGTAAGAAGATACCCTGGGGGTTCTGGAAGAAATCGGAGAATCCTGCCGTACGCAGCATCATGAGTTGGGTGGATGCCATCGTGTTTGCGCTGGTAGCCGTCTACTTCGTAAATATCTACGTGTTCCAGAATTACCAGATACCGTCTTCCTCACTGGAGAAATCCTTGTTGGTAGGCGATTTCCTTTACGTCAGCAAGATGAGCTATGGCCCGCGCGTACCGAATACGCCGCTTTCCATGCCGCTGGCACAACATACACTACCGGTATTCAACACCAAGTCGTACATCGAATGGCCTCAATGGGAATACAAACGTGTGCCGGGCTTCGGCAAAGTGAAACTGAACGATATTGTGGTGTTCAACTTCCCGGCAGGCGACACGGTAGCCACCAACTTCCAGCAGACAGACTTCTATACCCTTGCTTACGAAGAAGGAAAACGCGTGTATCCCAACAAGGTGAATATGGACAGCCTGACACGCAAGCAGCAACGTACTGTCTACGACCTGTACTACAATGCCGGACGTAATCTTATCCGTTCCAATCCTAGAATGTACGGTGACATTGTCATACGCCCCGTTGACCGTCGTGAAAACTATGTAAAACGTTGCGTAGGCCTGCCCGGCGATACGTTGCAAATCAAGAAAGGACAGGTATACATCGACGGCAAGGCCATCGAGAACCCTGCAGAAATGCAGTTCAACTACTTTGTACAGACTACAGGTCCTTATATCACCGATGATATGTTCCGTGAACTGGGCATCAGCAAAGAGGACCAGACACTGATGACCGACGGCCTGGGCTGGGAAGAGAATCTGATTGAGATGGGACTGGACCGCCGGGATGCCCAAGGAAGACTGGCGCCGGTCTATCATCTTCCGCTTACCAAAAAGATGTACGAGACCCTTTCGGGCAACAAGAAACTCATCAGTAATATTATCATCGAACCGGGAGAGTTCTCGGGACAGATGTATCCGCTGAACCTTTACACCAAATGGGACCGCAATAACTACGGTCCAATCTGGATTCCCGCCAAAGGTGCCACCATCAAGCTGACCGAGGATAACCTGCCCATCTACGAACGCTGCATCGTTGCCTATGAAGGCAACAAACTGGAAGTCAAGGAAGACGGCATCTACATCAATGGTGAAAAGACCGACTCCTATACCTTCAATATGGACTACTACTGGATGATGGGCGACAACCGCGACAAGTCCGCCGACTCCCGTTACTGGGGCTTTGTGCCGGAAGACCATGTCGTAGGAAAACCGATTGTAGTATGGCTGTCACTGGACAAAGACCGCAACTGGTTTGACGGCAAGATACGCTGGAACCGGATATTCAAGTGGGTGGACGGCATTAAATGAATTAAAGAGTTAAAGAATTAAGAATTAAGAGTTAAAGAATTAAAGAGGGAGGTGGGGAAACGACCTCAAGCCTTTCCTTCTTTCACTCTTTAATTCTTTAATTTCGAACGACAGGATGAAAGGATGGAAGATGGCAATTGCAATGGTTGGAGTAGTGCTCGTCGTAGTACTGCTCCGGGGTTGTGTGACAACTTCCTATCTTATCCCTTCTTCCGGTATGGAGAACTCACTGTACCGGGGTGAATGTATTCTTGTAAACAAGTGGAGCTACGGTCTACGGCTTCCTTTTATGAAGTTATGGGGATATCATCGCTGGGCGGACAGTCCGGTGCAGAAAGAGGATATTCTTGTATTCAACAATCCTGCCAATCTTTCAGAACCCGTGATTGACCGACGGGAAGTCTTTATCAGCCGTTGCATCGGTACTCCCGGAGATACCTTGCTGATAGATTCGCTTTTTTCAGTGATTCCTTCCGAAAAGAATGCACCCGACCAGAAGTTCCTTTATTCTTACCCCAGGCAACGGGAACGACAGTTGGATTCATTGCTTTCCATCCTTTCCATCGCTCCCAACAAACTATTGGGGCAGGACTCAATAAAGAATATACGCAGTTTCAGCCGTTATGAACACTACTTGTTGGAACAAGCCATGAACGGGAATTGCTGGATAGAACCGATTGTCAAGGAAGACTCCATGGAGATGCTGAAACCTCTGATAATCCCCAGCAAAGGCAAAGCCATACGCGTATATCCGTGGAACAAGACTTTGTTGCGAAATACCCTGGTACTTCACGAAAAGAAACAGGCCGAAATCAAGAACGACACCCTTTATGTGGAAGGCAAGCCCGTGCAACACTGCTATTTTACCAAAGACTACTACTGGGTAGGTGCCAACAATGCCATCAATCTTTCGGACTCCCGCCTTTTCGGTTTCGTCCCCGAAGACCACATCATAGGCAAGGCATCTATCATCTGGTTCTCCAAAGAAAAGGGAACAGGATTCTTCAACGGCTACCGTTGGGACAGAATGTGGAAAAAGGTGGAATGACAAACAAGCGAAAAAATAAACGTACAAACAACGAACAGTAATTTCAATCGTAAATCGTCTAATCATAAATACACCGATGAAAACCGTATTTCTTTCTTCTGCCTACCTAGCCCCCGTAGAGTATTACACCAAATTGCTGGCATACGACAAAGTGTTTATCGAACAGCACGACCACTATATGAAGCAGACCTACCGCAACCGCTGTACCATTGCCGCACCGGACGGTGAATTGGCTCTTTCCATCCCCACCGTCAAACCGAATACCCTGAAATGCCCCATGCGGGATATACGTATTTCCGACCACGGTAACTGGCGGCACCTGCATTGGAATGCCATAGAGTCGGCCTATAACCATACTCCTTTCTTTGAGTATTATAAAGACGATTTCCGTCCTTTCTACGAAAAGAAGTATGAATTCCTGGCCGACTTCAATGAAGAACTTTGCCGTCTCATCTGTTCCTTGATAGATATACAGCCCGATATGGAACGTACCTCTGAATACCGGACCGAATTCACTCTGGATGAAACAGACTTCCGCGAAAGCATCCATCCGAAAAAGGACTTCACGCTGGAAGACACAGCGTTCTCACCACAGCCCTATTATCAGGTATTTCAGGAGAGACTTGGTTTTCTGCCCAACCTAAGCATCATAGACCTGCTGTTCAATATGGGGCCGGAAAGTCTGTTGGTGTTACAAAAGTCTATTACTTGCTGAATTTCTGCAGAAATTCCGGCAAGTTCTCCCCCTCTCCAAGACCCAGCTTCTTCCGCAGACGATACCGGCTGATTTCAACCCCACGCAAAGAGATATTCATCAATGGAGCTATCTCTTTAGAAAGCAGATTCATCTTTATATATGCACACAACAGCTTATCTTTGTTATTCAATCCAGGATATGCCTCTTCCAGCTTCCGGAAGAAGTCGTGATGTACCGAGTCAAATGTACTTTGGAATGCCTGCAAATCATCATCATGCTCTATATTCGTTTCAATCTGCCTAACAGGCGGAGTGTTTTACGACGAAGAGAAACCAAATTCGCTTCATTGATGGAATGGGAAATGCCCAAAACTTCCTTCTTAATTCCCAATAGCATCTCATTTTTACGTACTATGTTCAATGTCGTACGAATCAACTCTTCCGATTTATGATGCAATTCGGAACGCAGATTCTCCTCCTTCAATAAATCAATCTTTCTGTCCTTCAAATCACTCTCCTCCTTGAACTGCTGTTTCTGTCTGTAAAGTTCCAGTTCTTTCTGCATCAACAAGTGCTTACGACTAGCGGCAATGCGATAATACATATAATACAGTAATAGAACGATAGCCATACTATACGCCAGGTAGCTCCACCAAGTGCGATACCATGGAGGTAATACCTCAAAAGCAAAAGATGTCACTATAGGAACCGTGTCCTTATCCGTAAACAACTTTACACTGAATATATACTTGCCTTCATGCAAACCAGTAAACTCTTTCTTGTTATTCTCGCTATACTCACTCCACTCACCTTCCTCACTGCCATTACTTAACCTATAAGAATAAAGGGCTGTCTGCATTTTACTATAGTTATTGGCACTATACTCTATACGGAGAGAATTATGGGTATAGGGAATTATCACCGGACTATCATCATATGAATAACTCCGGCCATAAACAAGCGAATCACGCTGTCCCGTCATATATACTTTCCTGATTTGCAAAGTAAACGGAGAACGATACGGTGACTGACTATCCAGCCTAATGAGTGAAAAACCTTCTTCGGTACCGACCACAATCTGTCCCTGATTACAAAAATAGACATCTTCGAAATTCTCAATTAGTGATTCACGCAGGAACGTTTCATGTTCTACCCGATAATATTTCTTTTCAGCGGCATCATAACGTAAAACCTTCAACCGGCCATCCGCTACGTACCATATATTCTTCAAAGAGTCTGCCTTCAGATAAGTGTAAACTTTTCCATCCAGCAGATTCTCCAGACGTGTAAATCTCTCCAAACAATCACGTGTCTGGTCATAACTCCACAAACCGTGATGAGAAGTTACAACGACATCACCATCCACCTCCGACAAACAAGCATCATAACCAAGCGGGAAAGTTTTGTTGTTATAATCTTTAAACTTCCTTACCTGCCTCAAATCCTCGGATAAAGTGACCCTGGATACTCCGTTTTCCTTATTGGCTATCCACAAAGTATTCGCCGTTAACTTTTCCGGCAACATATCTTTGCATGAACGGGGAAATCCTTGAATCCTGCATTCTACCCTCCAATGTGTACCTTTTTTCACAAGAAGATACAGCCCACTATATGTACCTGCCAACAATACATCTTCATGCCCGGCCAGCTTTACAATATCCCATACTCCCTTAAGACCGTCAAGATGTTCTATCCGTTTATCATCTGCAATGAATATACCGTTGTCCGAACAGCAAAACATCTTGTCGTCATATTCACGAAGTGACCATATCTGCCCACCTGTACCGGGTACAAAGTCCACCGGATATTCCTTATTCAACCGCCTGGGAAAAGTTGTACAATACAGTCCCTGATTGGTTCCCAAATAAAAACGTCCCTGATAATGACACGACGCATAACCTGAACCTATAACAGACCTGCCCCCATACAATGAAGCAACACGTGCATTCAGATGAATACAGTCAATCCCATTGTCCAAACCCAGCCATAGATGTCCGGCCTCATCAAACATCATACTTAGTACAGTCTTGTTTTGCAATCCATTACCTGTAGATATGACTTCCGCTTCATCTGTCTTCAAATTCAGCAAACAAATTCCATTCTGAACACTCCCTAATGCCAACAAGGAGTCTTTCAAAGCAGCACAAAAAAGCTGGTTCCGACTACAAAAGTCATCAGCCGCCGTTGCATACTTCCGCAAAACGGAACCATCATAAACAAACAATCCTTTATCCCTACTTACAACAATCAATTTATCCTGATAGGACAGTAAACCACCTGTTTTCACCGTACTTCCTATGTCAGAAGTGTTATCTACCGGTATAAACTCCGTACCGTTCAATATCATCAATCCCTTGGAAGAAGTCATATAGAATTTATTCCTGACTACCAATGAAGAATAAATATCCGAAAAAACATCTATCTGGCTAAGCTTGCCATTTTCCAAACAAAAGAAACGACGATCTGACTGAAAACAAATTCGATTTTTATCCGACAGAATATTCCAGATTATCCCTACAGATACCGTCGACGGCAAACTGTCTGACAAGCATGTGTAATCCAAACCACCTAAAGGACTTGGACAAAAATAGCCAAACTGCCCCATTCCACCGATATAAATCCGATTATCACTTCCAATTTCCAGAGCACGTGTTTTAGCGTTCCTAATGGGATACGTGTTCCAGGCTACACCATCAAACTCCAACAAGCCTTTATTATTGGCTATATATATCCAACCATTGTCATGTTGCCGAATATTCCAATTCTGATTACCAGCTTTATAAGTATGCCTCGTATAATTCATGATAGGCCGTTGCCAATCGGCCCTCAAGGAAATCGAAAACAACAGCAGAAAAATACAAGTCAGAATAAACACTCGATTCATAGCGGTTAATATTTGTTCTTTACAAACACAAAGATAATACCTTTTTGCAGTAAAGACATTTATATATATAAAAATAAGAGCATATAGCAAAATCGCAAGATGTACCATTTTTACATTTTATTCAACTGATTATAAAAATTTTATATCATGGAAGAGAAAGCTTTGATGTAGTCATAACACATGATTGAGAAAGTTTTGATGTAGCCCTTTTGCCTTAGTGAATATAAGAGAAGACTACTTTTGCCCCTGACAAAATACATAACTTACAATTAATTAAATCTACGTATTATGAGAAAAAAGATCTTTTTCCGAAAGCTGGTACAGCTACTTTTCTTCTGTTGTATGCTTCTTACCAGTTTGGGAACTTTTGCCCAAAGTAGTATTACTATTAAAGGACAAGTGGTAGATGAAACTACCAGTGAGCCCCTTATCGGGGTTTCAATCCTTGAAAAAGGGACAAATAATGGAATCATTACCGACATTGACGGTAATTTCAGTCTCCAGGCTTCCCTCAATTCAACTATTGTAATTTCTTACATCGGGTATGTTACTCAAGAAATTCCAGTCAACCATGTAAAAGGAACCATCAGACTGAAAGAGGACACACAAACACTGGATGAGGTGGTTGTTGTAGGATTCGGTACACAAAAGAAAGTAAACCTCACCGGTTCTGTGGCTACTGCTTCAGCCAAAGATCTCGAAGCCCGCCCGTGAGCAGTGCCGTACAAGCACTGCAAGGTGTTATCCCTGGCTTGAATATCTCAAACAGTGGGCATGGTGGTGAACTGAATGCCAGCAATCCATCAACATTCGTGGCAATGGTACCGTAGGCAAAGACGCTAATAATAATGACTATGCCAGCGGTTCACCGCTCATCTTGATTGATGGTATGGAAGGAGACCTCAATACCATAGTACAAGCAGAAAGTGAAAGACTATGTTGACGGTAAACTTGCCCCTAATGACGTTGCCGAAGCACAAGGCAACGGTAAATGGAATTATGACTATACCTGGGGCAATGTAGACTGGCTACAAGAATACTACCGTAACTGGTCTACTGCACAAGAACATAATGCCAGTATCAGTGGAGGTACAGAAAAGTTTACTTACTACATGTCAGCCAATTATTTGGGACAAAGCGGCTTCATGCGCTACGGCACAGACCACAACAAGCGCTATAACTTGACAGGAAAAATTTCTGCCCAAATTACAGATTATGTAAAGGTAGACTATTCCACCCGTTATTCACGCACCGATTATGACCGCCCAAGTATACTATGGAATGATTTCTATAACAATGTACTCCGTCGCTGCCGTCCGGTACGTCCCCTGAAAGACCCCAACGGCTACTACATGTCCGACATCAACTACATCGAGGCCTTGCAAAACGGCGGTCGTCAGAACGAAATCAACGATGGGCTTTCCCAACAAGTACGTATTACCATTACCCCACTGAAAAACTGGAATATCATCGGTGAACTCAACATCAAGACCGACAATAATTGGACACATTATGAACACAAGCGTGTATACTCACACATGGCCAACGATCCAGAGAAAACATATGTAGCTACCATGACCGGGCCAAGTGAAGACAAGGTGTACGAATACGCCTACAAATCGCTCTTCCTGAATCCCAATGTTTATACCAACTACGACATCACCCTGGGGCAGCACACCATTGCAGCCACAGCCGGTATGCAGATTGAACGGCAAAAATATCGTGATGTAAGCGCACAACGCGCTGACATGATTTCTACCGACCTTCCAGTTCTCAACTTGACTACCAGTTCACAATCTTACGGCATTTCAGGTGTTGTGCAAGAGTGGGCCAGTGCAGGTTTTTTTGGCCGCATCAACTATGATTATGCCGGGCGTTATTTGGTAGAAGGTAACCTCCGCTACGACGGTTCCTCCCGCTTCCGCCGTGGTAACCGCTGGATTCTAACTCCTTCCTTCTCACTCGGCTGGAATATTGCCCGCGAAGCATTCTTCGAATCTCTGGCAGAAAAAATTTCTACCTTAAAGTTAAGAGTATCTTACGGCACACTGGCCAATGCCAACATCTATAACTGGTATCCCACTTATCAGACAATGGATGTAAAAGCATCCAATGGTAACTGGCTCATCAACAATGCCAAGCCCAATACTGCCGAAGCTCCGAAACTGGTTTCTTCTTCACTGACTTGGGAAAAGATCAAAAGTACCAATATCGGTCTGGATGTAGCTGCTCTCAACAATCGTCTGACCGGTTCTTTCGACTATTTCATACGCAAAACAGAAGACATGATGGGACCCGGCATTGAATTACCCGCCGCACTTGGTACCAATGTTCCCCCTACCAATAATACCGATATGAAGACCTATGGCTGGGAACTTCAAATCGGGTGGCGTGACCAAATCGGTGACTTCAAATATGGAGCCAAACTAAGTCTTTCCGACTCGCAAAGCAAGATTCTACGCTATGGTAACCCTACCGGTTCCCTTTCCAAATATGTGGAAGGCGAACTCATCGGTAATATTTACGGTTACACAACCATCGGCATTGCCAAGACCGATGAAGAAATGCAGCAGCATCTCGCTTCACTACCCAACGGTGGACAAAGTGCGTTAGGCAGCCAATGGGCGGCCGGAGACATCATGTACGCCGACCTCAACGGGGATGGTAAAATCAATAACGGAAGTTATACCATCAATGATATGGGTGACATGAAAAAAATCGGTAACAGTACCCCCCGTTTCATGACGGGCATCAACCTGGATGCTGCCTACAAAGGATGGGACTTACAAATGTTCTGGCAAGGCGTACTGAAGCGCGACTGGTGGCCGGGCGATAAAAACATGACTTTCTGGGGTGTAACGGACGGTGAATGGTGGTCTACCTCGTTCAAAGAGCATCTCGACTACTTCCGTACATCCGAAAATCCACTGGGAGAGAATCTGAATTCCTATTACCCACGACCGATTTTTAATACAAAAAACAACAAAAGCCAGACCCGCTATCTGCAGAATGCAGCCTACATGCGTCTGAAAAACATACAGGTTGGCTATACTTTCCCCAAAGTATGGATAAACAAACTTATGCTACAGAATCTGCGCATCTTTGTTTCCGGCGAAAACCTATTGACCATTACCAGCCTCAGCGATACCATGGACCCGGAAACATGTGGTGCCGGATACCAAAGCACCGAACAAGCAAACGGTACGGTATATCCACTGGCAAAGACAATATCATTCGGATTAAGTGTTAACTTCTAAAACAAAAACAAGAATATGAAAACATTAAAGTATAAACATATCGTAAAAGGAATCGTTTTGGGATGCATGCTCATGACCGGAACCGGTTGTGATGATTTCTTGGATATCACCCCTCCCTCTGACGTTGCTCCCGAAAACTATCTGGTGGAAGAGAGTCAATTAGCTGCCTATACTATCCGTTATTACACGGATAACTTCCCTTCACTGAACAGCTTATATGGAGATGACGAAATGGCTACGGACAACGCCACCACCCGCAACTCCAGCAACCGTTACCTAATTGGCGAATGGAAAACTCCGGCAAGTGGCGGCGAATGGAACTTCAACAACATTTATACGTTGAATTATTTCATCCAATCTACCGAGAAGAATCTGGAAACCGGAAGTATCAAAGGAAACTCAACCAACATCAAGCACTACATTGGTGAAGGCTATTTCCTACGGGCCTACCAATATTTCTACCGTTTACGCAAATTGGGCGATTTCCCCATCATCAAAGAAGTATTGCCCGATAACAAAGAAGCACTTGTCGAAGCTTCCAAGCGACAGCCACGCAATGAAGTAGCTCGCTTCATTCTGCAAGACCTGGACAAGGCAATCGAATATTTGACCAACAATCCTGACGGAGGCAAAGCGCGCATTACAAAAAATGCCGCACTTGTGCTAAAAGCCCGTGTAGCCTTGTTCGAAGCAACCTGGGAAAAATACCATGCCGGGACTGCACTAGTTCCAAACGGTAAGGGATGGCCAGGAGCTGAAAAAGATTATAATAAAGGATATCAATTCCCCAGTGGAAGCCCCGAAGCGGAAGTGAACTTCTTCCTCGACCAGGCTATCAACGCCTCCCAGACCGTAGCAGATGCCGTGGCACTGACCGCCAACAACGGTAGTATACAGCAATCTGCTGCCGATGCCGCCAACGACTACTATGACATGTTCGCTACCCAGAACCCGAACGGATATCCCGAGGTCCTGATGTACCGTCCCTACAACCGTGACTTGAGCATAGGTACCGACTACAACCATCACATTTACTACGGGTATGCCCGTGGCTATACACACCAGATGGAACATTCCTTTCTCATGAAGAACGGTCTGCCCGTCTATGCAGAAGGTAGCGGTTACAAAGGCGACGACTACATCGGTGATACCAAGATAGACCGCGATGACCGTTGGCGCCTCTTCATGAAGGCTCCGGGTGAAGTAAAAACATTCATCAACACTACTAGTCCCGAATACTTCTCCACTACCCCGATGGTCTATTCCGATGACGTGAAGTACTCTACTGCCACAGGATACCTGCTGGGTAAAGGTTACTCCCACGACTTGAAGGACCAGGATCTGAACAAAGACCAGACTGCCGCCATCATGTTCCGGGCAGCAGAAGCCTACATTACTTACATTGAAGCCTACTACGAAAAGAACCATAAACTGGATGACAAAGCCGACAAATACTGGCGTGCCTTGCGTACTCGTGCCGGTATTGAACCCGATTACAACAAGACCATTGCCGCTACCGACATGGGGCAAGAAAAACTATATGATTGGGGAGCCTATTCCACCGGAGAATTAATAGACAAAACACTGTTCAATATCCGCCGCGAACGCCGCAATGAATTTATAGGAGAAGGCTACCGTTACAACGATTTGATCCGTTGGCGTGCCATGGACCAGCTGAATGGTTTCCAGATAGAAGGAATCAAGCTGTGGGGTCCCATGATTAAAGACTATGAAACAGCAGGACTGACCGACAAACTAATTTACGGTAAAAGCGATAAAGAAAACACCATCTCATCACCGGAATTAAGCGAATATGTACGCCCCTACCAAGTAGCGTCTACCGGACTGTACTACAATGGATTGAACTTCTGCCAGGCACACTACCTCAGCCCGATAGCCGAAAGTCATTTCCTGATTACAGCTTCAGACGGTGAAACCACCAGCACCTCCCCCATTTACCAGAATCCGGGATGGCCAATCAAAGCTAACGAATCCGCTGACAGATAATCACATGCATCCGGAATAAAAAGGTTGTTTTCTAAACCGGGAGGCGAAAATATCACATTTATCTTTATTTTCGCCTCCCCTTTCATTATCTTTGTCAGCATCACAGTTCTATAATACTTTATCTTTTATCATGAGAATCTTCAAGCATATACACAAACCGGTCTGTTGGACAATTGCTACAATAATTATTTTTTCTATCCTGGCTCCGTCCAGTCTTTATGCACAACGGGAAATCCAAACCATCAACGACAGTTGGAAGTTCCGAAAAGGCGAATGTACCGCTGCCTTAGACAGCACTTTCAAGGATGACGAATGGGAGGATATTCACCTGCCCCATACTTGGAATACCGACGCATATACCGAGAAGGATTATTATCGGGGTACGGGATGGTACCGTAGACAAATAATCCTGCCACAAGACTGGATAGGGAAACAAGTTTTTCTGAAACTGGATGCTGCCAGCAAAGCAACTTGTATCTATATCAATGGAAAGAAAGTCGGTGAACATACTGGAGGTTACACTGCAAGCACACTCAACATTACTCCATTTCTCTCCTTCAACTCACCCAACATGCTGGTTATCCGCGTGGATAATGCCAGAATGGACATTCCGCCTATTTCGGGTGACTTTACCTTCTTCGGCGGTATTTATAGAGATGCATGGCTCATCGCCGTACCCAGCCAACATTTCAATCTGACAAATCATGGTTCCGACGGTATCTTCATCACCACTCCCCGGGTATCCGAGCAACAAGCCACCTTGTCCATCCATGGCGAAATAAAGAATGATGCCCGGGAAAAAGCAGCACTCGAACTGGTACACTCCATCTACCACCCTGATGGAACCCTCCTCCAAACGCAAAAGCAGTTTATACAGCTCAAAGCCGGAGAGACACGAAACTTTGACAGCAATATATCTCCTATCCTCCAACCACTGCTATGGACTCCGGAAACGCCCTACCTCTACAGAGTAGAAACCACCTTGTTCAACTGCAAAACAAAGTCCATCGTAGACCAAAGCAACCACCATACCGGTTTCCGCTGGTTCCATTTCGAATCCAACAAAGGCTTCTACCTTAACGGAAAGCCCTATAAACTGCGCGGTATCTGCCGCCACCAGGACCAGAAACCTATCGGTGTAGCCCTGACGGACGAAATGCACCGCCGTGACATGAAACTAATGAAAGAGATGGGAGCCAACTTCATCCGAATTTCCCATTATCCACAAGACGACGCTATCATAGAGATGTGTGACAAGCTGGGAATGCTGGCATGGGAAGAAATTCCCGTCATAGACATTGTGCCCGACACACCGGGTTACGGAGACAACTGCGAACGCAGCTTACGGGAAATGATACGCCAACATTACAATCATCCGTCCATCATCATTTGGGGATACATGAATGAAATATTACTTGTCACCCAACGAAAATATAAAACCGAAAACGAGCTGAAACCCGTTATAGAACGTACCCTTGCACTGGCCAACAGACTGGAACAAGTTCTGAAAGAAGAAGACTCCACCCGTATCAGTGCCATGGCATTCCACGGCAGCAACAGCTACAATGAAACCGGCTTAAGCGAAATAACAGACATTATAGGCTGGAATCTATATCAAGGATGGTATGGAGGCGATGTCACCGGATTCGAGAAGTTTCTGGCAGAACAACACCGCAATTACCCCACCCATCCGATGATTGTCAGCGAATATGGTGCCGGTTCGGACAAACGGCTGCACTCCCTGAATCCCCGTGCCTTTGACTTCAGCATCGAATACCAACAAAAGTTCCTTGAGCACTATCTGCCCATACTAGAAAATACGCCCTATGTCTGTGGCGGTACCCACTGGAACTTCATAGACTTCTCTTCCGCACTCAGAGATGAATCCATGCCGCGCATCAACAACAAGGGACTAGCATACTCTGACCGGACTCCCAAAGATGTTTTCTACTACTATAAAGCAGCCTGGCGCAAAGATATTCCGGTGCTGCACATCGCCAGCCGTGACTGGATATACCGTACCGGAATACAACAAGGTGACTCCTCCGTGCTGCTGCCGGTCAAGATATATACCAATCTTCCCGAAGTGGAACTTTCCATCGACGGGAAATCACTGGGTAGACAACAGGTAGACAACTATACTGCCATTTTTAAAGCACCGTTCAGCAGCAAAGAACCACTGTTACTGGTTCAAGGGAACTACCAGGGAACCACTGTTCAAGATGGAATAAAGGTACATTTTACTCCCATCCCGACAAACCTGAACTCTACAGGACTGAAAGACCTGGAACTGGCCGCCAATGTAGGAAGCCAGTGTTTCTATACATCCGATGAAAGTCGATTAACCTGGCTTCCAGACCAGCCCTACACAAAAGGCAGCTGGGGATACATCGGAGGCAAAGAGTTGAGCACACAGACCGAAATCCGGAGAACGGCAGACGGCCCTCTTTTCCAGACCTTGAGAAACGGAATAGAAGGATACCGTTTCGATGTTCCCCGAGGAGTATACGAAGTGGAGCTCCTCTTTACGGATATTTTTCTCCAGAACGAAGGAATAGCCTACCAATTGGGAAGAGAGGGAGAACAAAAAAGCCGTGAGAACACCTTTGGCATTTCCGTAAACGGAAAGATGCTGGAAGAAAAACTTTCTCCCTGCAAAGAAAGCGGATACTGCCAGGCCATGAGAAAGAAATACATAATCACCAACGATACAGACCACATAGACATACGCTTCCATCCGGCAAGCGGAACATGCTTCTTGAACGGTATCAAACTACGAAATATTCACTAACTCTAAAATAAAAAGACATGAAACTGAAAGCAGCAGCCCAATGGATGCTTGCCATCTTGCTTATGGCACCCTGCATGCAAGCGCAATCCGTATGGAACACAACACACCTTGCCAAAGTGAAACGCTCCATCCGGGAACCGTTCTACGCCACAGCCTACGAGACACTGAAGAAGGAAGCGGACAGACTATCGGATGCACAGCCTCTTTCCGTCATGATGAAGGAAAAGACACCCGCCAGCGGTGACAAGCACGACTATATGAGCCAGGCCCGCTACTTTTGGCCCGACCCTGCAAAACCTGACGGCCTACCCTACATCAACCGCGACGGCATATCGAATCCCGAACTGAACAAACTGGACCGCAACCGTCTGGGAACAACCGCCAACCGCATCACCACCCTGGCATTGGCCTGGTACTTCAGCGAAGAAGAAAAATATGCCCGGAAAGCTACTGAGCTTATCCGTGTATGGTTTCTGGACAAAGCCACCCGGATGAATCCTAATCTGGAATACGCGCAGATGATACCGGGGCACAATAACGACAAGGGGCGCTGCTACGGACTGATAGACACCTACTCCTTCATAGAGATGCTGGATGCCGTAGCACTACTGGAACAATCAAAAGCATTTACTGCCAAGGACAGCAAACAACTGAAGAAATGGTTTGCCGAACTGACCGACTGGATGCTCACCAGTCCGCAAGGCAAAGAAGAAGCAGCCGGAGCCAACAACCACAGTGTGGCCTACGACGCCCAAATCATAGCTTTCGCCCTCTATACCGGCAACAAGAAGCTGGCACAAGAAGTGTCGATGCTTTCACCGAAAAACGTATCTTCCCACAGATAGCCCCCGACGGACGGCAACCGTACGAACTACAGCGTACCCTTGCCTTCCACTATTCACAGTACAACCTGACTCATTTCATCGACATCATGCTGATGGCAAGGACACTCGGAACCCATATAGACAATGCCACTTCCGCCGACGGACGAAACTTCTACAAAGCTATGGATTTCCTGGCATCCTACGTCGGGAAAAGCCTCAGCGAATGGCCCTACCAACAAATAAGCGGTTGGGAAGGCTCCGTGCAGAATTTCTGCAAAGACCTTTACCGAACGGCTGTCTACCTGAATCCTGCACGCAAGGATTATCTGCGCCTCTATCGTGCCCACCGCATCCTGAATCCTCATGACAACTTCAACCTGCTGTATATGCAGGCCACCGAAACAGACCATGCCTATGCCTTTGCTGCCGGACAGCTGGAACTTGCCATGAAATGCGCCGACAAGGCGAAGAAGGAAGAGAAGAATGCCGCCCGGCGCCGCGTCATCCCCCGTAGCATCAACAAGGACGGTTCGCTGGCCATGGTACATCCCCACGACTGGTGTTCGGGCTTCTTTGCCGGCTCATTGTGGCAGGTGTATGCCTATACGCATGATGATTACTGGCGTCAGGCTGCCATCTCCTGGACGTGGCCCATCGAAGAGGCCAAATGGCACCGGGGTACGCACGACCTGGGATTTATGATGTACGACAGCTTCGGAAAAGCCTACGAGCTGACCGGTGAACGTTCTTACCTGGACGTAGTGCTGCAAAGTGCCAAGACTCTGATGACCCGCTACAGCCCGAAGGTGAAAAGCATCCGTTCCTGGGACCACAACCGTGAGGTATGGAGCTATCCCGTCATCATAGACAACATGATGAACCTGGAGATGCTGTTCCGTGCCACCCAACTTACCGGAGACTCCATTTATTGGAATATAGCCGTGAACCATGCCAATACCACCCTGAAAAATCATTTCCGCCCGGACTACTCTTCCTACCATGTGGTAGACTATCATCCGGAGAACGGTGAAGTCCGCATGAAGTGTACCCACCAGGGTTACTCTGACGATTCTTTCTGGAGCCGCGGACAAGCTTGGGGACTGTACGGTTTCGCCATGTGCTACCGCTTCACCAAAGACCCGGCCTATCTGAAGCAAAGTGAAGGTATTGCCGATTTCTTCCTCAACCTGCCCAACATGCCCGAGACTTCGTCCCCTACTGGGACATGAAAGCTCCCGGAGTAGACGGTCTGCAAAGTCACGTCGCAGTTGACAGTGTGCCCCGTGACGCATCGGCTGCCGCCCTTATCGCTTCCGGCCTTTATGAGCTCTGCACATATATCACTCCGGAGAAAGGGAAACGCTACAAATCCATTGCCGACAAGATTGTCGCAACCTCGGCAGGCATTACCAAGCAGAACCGGGCACACACTACGGTTTCCTGCTGCTGCACTCCACCGGGCATCATCCCGGAGGGAGCGAAATCGACGTGCCGCTGAACTATGCCGATTATTTCTATCTGGAAGCATTGGCACGCAAGGAAGCATTGGATAACCAGTAGTAGACAAACAAGACGTGAATGGCTTCAAATTTAAAGGAATTGAAGGGAGTTAGATATACATCAACAGAAGTATTGGACGTTAACTCCTAAGCCGACTTGTCGGCTGATAACTCCCTTAAATGAAATAACCATGATAAATACATCTTTTTTGTACGATTGCAAGTGCAGCACAACGGATTATTCCGTATTTTTGCAACGCTAATCAAATAAAACACAACGTAATTTTTAAATGAACGAATCATGAAAAACTTATTTGACATTAAAGACAAAGTAGTGGTCATAACCGGCGGAACAGGAGTATTGGGGAAAGCCATCGCCTTTCATCTGGCAGAAGAAGGTGCAAAGGTCGTCATTTTGGGACGCAAGGCAGAAATAGGGGACGCCATTGCCGGAGAAATCAAGGCAAACGGTGGAGAAGCCATGTTCCTGACAACCGACGTGATGAACCGTGAACTGCTGGAACAGAACTTGGCTGACATCCTGAAAGCCTATGGCCGCATAGATGCCCTGCTGAATGCAGCCGGCGGAAATATGCCGGGTGCCACCATCGCGCCCACGGGCACTTTCTTCGATTTGAAGATAGAAGAGTTCCAACGGGTGCTTGAATTAAACCTGACCGGTACCGTACTGCCTACACAAGTCTTCCTCAAACCGATGGTGGAACAGAAGACAGGCGCTATTGTCAACTTCTCCAGCATGGCTGCTTTCCGCCCCATGACGCGTGTAGCCGGATATGCTGCCGCAAAAGCCGGTATCTCCAATTTCACAGCCTTCATGCTACGGAAGTTGCCAAGAAGTTTGGTGAAGGTATTCGTGTAAATGCCATCGCACCCGGATTTTTCCTCACAGAGCAGAACCGTGCCCTGCTGACGAACCCGGATGGAAGCTACACGGAACGTGGGCAAGATGTGATTCGCCAAACTCCCTTCGGACGTATGGGCCGTGCAGAAGAGCTTTGCGGAACCATCCAATACCTCATCAGCGATGCTTCCAGCTTTGTCACCGGTACGGTGGCTGTAGTGGACGGAGGGTTCAACGCATTCGCCATGTAAATAGTAAATTGCAAATCATCAAACAATAAATAACATGATTCTTTGTGAACAAACCTGGCGCTGGTACGGTCCCAACGACCCGGTAAGCCTTTGGGACATCAAACAAGCCGGGGCTACCGGCATTGTAAACGCCTTGCATCATATTCCAAACGGGGAAATATGGACAGTAGAGGAAATCAAGAAACGGAAAGAAATGATTGAAGCCGTCGGTCTGCGCTGGTCTGTAGTAGAAAGTGTACCCGTACACGAACATATCAAGACCCAAACCGGAGACTTCCAGAAGTATATCGACAACTATAAAGAGAGCTTGCGTAACCTGGGCAAATGCGGCATTCACATTGTCACCTACAACTTTATGCCCGTACTGGACTGGACACGTACCGACCTCGCCTACGAACTACCCGACGGCAGTCGTGCCCTCCGCTTTGAACGTGCCGCTTTCATCGCCTTCGACCTCTTCCTGCTACGTCGTCCCGGTGCAGAAGGCGAATACACCGATGAAGAAAAGGCCAAAGCCCGTGCCCGCTTCGAACAGATGACAGAGGCAGACAAACAACTGCTTGTACGCAACATGATTGCCGGACTTCCCGGCTCAGAAGAAAGCTTCACCCTGGAACAGTTCCAACAGGAACTGGACCGCTACAAGGGCATCACTCCGGAACGCTGCGTGCCAACCTGATCTATTTCCTGCAAGAAATCACTCCGGTAGCCGACGAAGCAGGTGTCATGCTCGTTATCCATCCGGACGACCCACCGTGCTCCATCCTCGGCCTGCCACGCATCATGAGCTGTGCTGCCGATTTCCAGGCACTGATTGACGCTGTTCCCAACAAGAGCAACGGTCTTTGCCTCTGCACCGGTTCGCTCGGTGTAAGCAGCGCCAACGATTGTGCAGTCATCATGCAGCAATTTGCCGACCGCATCAACTTTGTCCATCTGCGCAGTACACAACGCGACGCCGAAGGCAATTTCTACGAAGCCAACCACCTGGAAGGAGACGTGGACATGTATCACGTGATGAAAGCCTTCCTTGAACTGCAACAACGCCGTGGTGTCTCTATCCCGATGCGACCCGACCACGGACACCAGATGGTAGACGACTTGAAGAAGAAAACCAATCCCGGCTATTCCTGTATCGGCCGTCTGCGCGGACTGGCAGAGCTTCGTGGACTGGAAATGGGTATAGCCAAATCGCTGTACGAATAAGGCACAAGATATAGCAAGCATAAGGAAAGAACAGGAAGCCCTCCGTCCGAAACTTCAAGTTGACGGAGGGCTTCCCTTTAT